>Ga0181612_160170_pt1 | contig 13307 bp, 10 predicted proteins | sample HoacroProtozoa21_FD_119630 | JGI IMG/M metagenome (GOLD analysis project Ga0181612, IMG submission 119630) | Hoatzin crop microbial communities from Cojedes, Venezuel. Combined Assembly of Gp0051906, Gp0051904, Gp0051908
GCACAAATCCCAGCCAGATGACAGTTATTGTCTGCCTCTGCAAAGAGTGGCTTGAGATGTGCGGTGCAACATTTCAAATGAGGATCGCAAAATTTAATAACGCCAGAAGCTAAGTGCCCCCACTTCTCCTCAGTTAATCCCATTATTCCTAAGGGATCCTGTTTCACGCTCGGAGAGGAGGTTGCAACACATCCCTCTAACATGGGATCAGTCCAACTTCTCTTTGCGCTGTGTGTTAAAACAAATGGGGGCAGGGAAGGCAGAGCTGGAGGACGCTGTCTTGTGGCACAGATTCTGCGCAGAATTATGACCTCCCTGCCCATCCCATGACCAGGATTGCCAACATGAACGCTGCTTTCCCAGGATGTGGTCCAGCAGCCACCCGGGAATCCAAGCCTTGGTGCCGGACGGACCATCTCGCTACCTCCTGTGAGAGGCCGATGCAACGCACTGTGACCAAGACCACTGCGGCCAGCCCACACGGTGCAGACGTGCTTCGGGCGCCGGGCAAACGCAGCATGCAGCGGCGGGTTCCAAGAGTCTCTTAACCCCTTTACAGCTTCTGCTAAGAGAGATGGGTCTGAGCCCGTGAGCAGAACCCAACAGCAACACAGCTTTCGCTTCTTGACTCGAGTTTAACCTTCAATTTGTTTGCTACAAACAATCACACAGCAAATTCAAATCTGCTTTCATTGGAGCAATTTTGCGTTCATTAAATCATTTCACATGACTGATTTATCTGCAACAAACAGTCATTTTAGTGTCAGTGTACCAGCATTTATCATAACCTCTGTGCGTGGTGAAACAAAGGCTAACAACATGGAATAGATACTTCACACGTAAAAGAGACAACATACCCCCTCATGGGAACAAGTGTATCGGAGAGCACCACAGATTAGGCCCAAGGCCAATAGTTGGGGCTTGTCCAGGTTTTTGCCGAGACACCTTCTAAAGCTACTTGCTGATCTAGGAGAACTCTTCTGAAGTGCAGATAAGCCAGGGAAGAAAATTCATTGCGTTCTTACTGGCCACCTCCTCCTCTCAGGGTTCGATATGAAACCAGCCTGTACAAGCAGGAGCGCGGCATCTGTTCTGCTTTCTGTGCCCCCAACAAAAACACATCGGGCAATATTTAACTGCAGCATCCATACCCGTGCTCAGCTTGGTCCTCAGTTCCAGACTGCAGGTGGGGCTGAGCATTTTCCAAGGCAGAAGGCTCCATCTAGGTGGGAAAAAAAACACGGACCCAAGAACAGTTTTACAGAAATTATGTTCAGAACAGCAAGTCTCCTGTCCCCCATCCAATTCCTGGCCAAATTTAGATTGAATTTCAAAATATTTAGTGATTCAAAGTCAAATCTTACATCGCTTTTTGGTTGTTTTGTCCTCCTCCTGGTGCAGTTCAAACATAATTTCTTTTTCCTTCTAGTTGTAGAGTGCTGGTAGCTTAGAAGTTTTCAGACAACAGAAAGAAAGTGGTTCTGGTTCCAAAAAAATTTTTCAGAACATGTTGTTGCTTGGCTTCCTTTATCTGGGGTGTGCATTAGAGTGGGCATCCAGATGTCCCCAGTCCCTGCCACCACATTGCAGCTGGGCCTACTATGAGCTACTGAAGCGTGAGTTTTCCAAAGACCCTTTGGACTTAGCAGTATTTCTTAAAAGAGAAATTGCGCTCCTGACTTCTTTAAGTTCCTCTGAAAATCTCAGACCTGAGTTATTTGGGTCTGAAGTGCCTCCTCTGGGGAAGATAACACAGCATACACACCCCACAGGCTTGGTGTGAAGGTTAATGATAGTGCAGCACGCTGAAAGAAAAAAAAAAAGTCTAGTGAAAATTCAAATTAGCATTATCTTTTAGCAGGGGTGCAAAGCATTTCTCCACATTCTCATGACACATAGGACTTCACTTCCAAGAATCCCCATGGAGTTAATGGAATTGACAGATAGATGTAATTTAACTTGAATAACGGCATCAGTATCTCAAGTAACTTCTGCGAAGCTGTATCTGAATGGAAAAACACAACTAGAAATCACTTGATCCTCTAATTCTGCACAACTGACATTATGCTGGCAAATAGCTCTGTCTTCCCCCAAAGGTTTCGATGCCCAGCCCAGGTCTGCTGTCAGCCAGAGCTGTTCTCGCCACTTCCCCGGAGGCTAAATTTGTCCCTTTCTTTCTGCTGAAGACACTCTATCTTTAGGGCTGGGCTCGGATTTCTCGTGCCAGGATAATGAAAGGTGGCTGTGCCACATACGCCGCGGAACTCAACGCTCCTCTCAACGTGCCAGCCAAGGCAGGTTTTCACAACACACGCTCGCGCTTCCCGAGCACACGGCTACGCCACCACTATTAGTCAGAACCGGAATGGTTGCTAAATAAATCCTCTGTCACAAACAAAACAGGATTTAAGATGAGAAGCTGTGCAGAGTACCCAGAATTAACACCCGGGGAGATGGGGGCAATCGGTCTGAGGTTTTTGGTTGGATCCAGGCTCATGGTCCAACAAGGATATTTTTGTCTCGCTGCCTGGTAATAGAGAAATTAGGATGCTGCAAGCACAAACAAAACCAGGAACTAGCCCAGAAAAGCTGTCCATTCTTTCTACCTCTCTTTATATTTTACAGAGAAGCAGCATCTGAGACACTTTATTCCATCTCCAAAGGGCGGGGGGGGGAAAAGCAGCATGGAATTTTACTGATATTCATTTTCTTATACTGATATTCATTTTCTTCTGGATATAAAGTGTATTGTCGTTAAACTGCATTTTTTACAGCTATACAATTAGTAAACAAGACACCACAAATGGGACAGTCTAAAAAAATTAAAATTTCAAAAAATGTAGAAAACATTTCGTTTCAAATTTGTGAAGATTTCCAGTGAAGAAGTAGCATTCTGAAATTTTCACTCTAAAAAGAAAACATTTTTTTCAGCTGCCTTAATGGGAGACAGAGCTGTCCACTTGGTGGTCAGAAGCTCAAATCTGATTCTAATCCCTGGTTACTTTAATAATGCCCAACTGCCGAGCCACCGCCTCTGTGAGAAGACTAGCTCTAGCTGCAGCAAAGGACAACAGAGTTTGAGAATTTTCAGGAACGGCTATAACTGAGCAGAACAACAGAATGTTGTGGGGTTTTTTTTTTTCCCAATTAAAAATGTCTTACTGAATCACATGATTTCTGTGAAAGCTGAAGCATTTTATATATTTTATATTTACAAGGTGCAGGTTTTCAGGTTCCAGAATGAGCTCTTTGTTCACATCCAGAGGGAATGAACTACAAACCTGAATTTTTCCACCTGAAAGCAATGTTTTTGACATGAATTTCCTTCAATTTCACATAAAACCATTTAAAAAAAAAATGTTTATCTCCTTCCAGCACGGGTCAGCAGCACACATTAGAAGCCTGGGAAGCATTCATGATGCATTTCTCAGGTTGCTTCCATTAGGGATCACGGTGGAAAACCCGCAAGCAGAGCAGAGGGAAGGAGGGAGCTAGACCCCGGGATCCCTGGAAGGTCTTCCCTGAGGCTCGCTTGCAGCAACATGGAAGCACTTGCGATATTGCTCTTAATGAGCTCTTAATGAAGACGCACCTCCCATACTGAAATCTCTGGGGAACTCCAAACAACTCATAAACTGTTTTTCCAGTGATCACCTAATACCAAAGGGAAGCCAGAGGCACTAGCAAAGGATAGCGGCTACAGATGTGCAGGGTAGGCTAGAGAAATAAAAAACCGTAAGTCAACTGGTGCAAACGGCATCTACAACCAGGAGCTGCTCTTACTGGTAACAACCGTTTTCCCCAGAGACTTCCAATGAGGTCTGGGCAGCAGTGAGCACCCCCAGAAAGCACTACTGCCCTAAGCAAAGCAGAAGAAAAAGAGCTTGTGGAAAACCAGGAGCGTTCCTGCAACAGCAGCGAGCACTCCTGAGCACTGCGCGTTTGAGATCCCGAGTTTCCAGGCCCTCTGGTAGTAAGTAATGTGCCAAGGCTGCTTCCCAAAGTGTGGCCTTGGAGTACAAAGACTTGAAGCTCTGCCAGCAAGGACATCACTCCCGAAAGCACGCGTGAGCAAGCAGGGGCCCCACGGATGGCAGGCTGGGCAGGAGGGCTAAGGGCACGCCACCAGATCAACAGCTAAGCCCGGACAAGCAACCATGGATCCTGGAATGCAATTATGAATTTTCTGTCCCCAGCCATTAAAAACCCTGCTGTTCCCCACCCCGCACTGCACCAGGTCGGCTCTGCCGGGCTGGCTTGCTCAGCCCCGGTATCAGGACCGCTTCCATCTCTGCTCCAGCACAATAAACCCCCCCGTTTGGCCTCCTGGCATAATTGCACCTCTCTCTCTCCTTTTTCCAGGCAAAGTACTAGTTCACTGCGCAATGGGCATCAGCCGATCTGCAACCCTCGTCCTCGCTTTCTTAATGATCTGTGAGGACATGCCCCTCGCCGATGCAATTCGGACTGTGCGCTCGCACAGAGGGATCTGCCCCAACTCGGGCTTCCTCGAGCAGCTTCGGGAGCTGGACCTCCAGCTAGGAAGGGGGAAAGGCAGAGGAGCAGAGGCCTGCTAGCGCCAAGAGGGCACGTCTCCTGGCACCGGACCGAGAGATGCTGCCCTCGCCGAAGGCAATGCAAGGATGCCGTCAGGACTGCTCTGTACCCGCACCGAGAAACTCCTCGGGAAACAGCTGAGCGTCAGCAAGCTGGTAGGAGTTCGGTATGTATTTCTTGGATAAAGCCCACTAATTGGAAAGAAAATGAAATAAAAGAAGGATTCAAACCCACAGTTTCGCCCACCTGGGCCTGGTTATTTAACTACCTGTTGGGCAGGGCATAGGGAGCAGTTGGGTTTTCGTGCAGAATTAAAAGGCAGCAGAGTGAACTTGAAGAAAGACTTTTTACTTGCTTGTAATTGCATTTATATGGCAAGGGGGAAAACGGCTGAACTAGTAAAAAGGAAAAAGAAACTATGAGGTTTTTAAGCAAATCTTTAACGTTTCACATCCAGCTGGCGTAGGGCAAGACTTCAGGTTTTGCAAGCTGACACGCTCCTTTAGTCAGGCATGGTGACACCGGTCAGGAGCCAACTCTGACCTCGGGCTCTCTCTGTTACAAGCCACGGAGGCTCTTGCTGGGGCCTTCGCAAGTCCTCCTAGATTCAAGTCTGTGCAAATACTCCAAACTTCAGAAGACCACGAGCTCCTCAGGAGCCGACGCTGGAGGTCCCAGCCAGACGCCACAGCCTGGGGCACAGCTATGGCAGGCTCAGCGGGAAGGAACGCGTCCCCTCGCATCGTCAGGCAAGGGGCTCATGCTGCGCTAGCCAGAAACATCCTCCTCCTCTTGGCTCGCAACCCAGCGCTCCAAGCCACATTCCCTGAATTTCCCCGTTTTAACGGAAAGCCAGAACCTAGTGTCATCGTGTCAGAGCAAAAATGAGCACTGCCTCTAACAAATCCAAAGCAGCAGCTCTGCATTTCGATTACTCTTTTACGCCCAATTGGCCACATTTAATCTTGTGAAGAACTCGAAGCAGATATTTGCTTCAGTGCAATTACAGCCACATACAGAACATTGGCAAATGCAAACAATATAGAATTTCCACTTGAAGGCAGATTAATTTGGTGTGATGCTTTCCCTTGAGAGGTCTTAAAGGCTTGCAGTTCTGAAAGTACCCTGCAGTTCGTATTTATAGCACTATAGATGCCGAATACAAAGAGAGAAGCATATACTCATTCTGTACTGAAGTTTCTTTTGCCTCCATACATTAAAAAAAAATTTAAAAAAATTAAGCGAGCATAGCACATTTCCACTGCATTTCTCATAATGCAATATGGAAACACAATTTCCCTGCAGAGCCTATAGAGAAATTCAGGTGGTGTTTCCACTTTTCTAAACATAGTAAGCAAAACACAAGCAATGGCACAGACTAGTTTCTTCTCGGAGAACAGAGAGATGGGTCTTCTCTCCAGAAAGGGTCCCATCCTTCGAGACCGGAGTAAGGGGCCAGAAGGGAGGTCATAGCTAACAATGGAAAAAAAATCAGTGAAGTTATAGTTTTCACAAGCCTCTTGCTGGCTGCCACAGCAAGGAGGTCGGATTTCAGTGCGCATGGTGGCTGAACCCCTCCTGGCACTTGGGTCTCCTCCACCTCGCCCTTCCTCGAGACCCTTTTTTATGGCAGACCGGGCTGAGGCTGTGCTGTGAGTAGCTGTCTCAGTTGCTGGACTAACCACCCCCTTCGAGTTTCCGTCACCCAGCCTGTGCCAAGCCAAATGGCATCGCATTAAAGCACAAGGAGCAAATGAAACACAATGGTCCAAAACCTCCGTGCATTGAGCCCATCAGGAAAGGTCATAATTCCCAGCGATTTGCACATCTGGAAACATCTGCGGTTGCAGGGTTGAATTTCAAGTGAACAACTTCTCTGAGTTACTGAGCCTAAATTTACCCCAGCTGAGGCTTGATGGCCACGGCGGGACAATTTCAGCTGGCCAGGGACAGTCGTAGATGCCCTGCCATGCATGACCTGCGGCTGGGAGCAGCGAGTCCGGCTGGAGCGGCAGCATGCCCGGAAAGCCGGGGCACTGGCAAAGCAGGACTGCTGGCTGGATGTCACTGTCACAGGTGTATACTGGAAGCTTCCTCTTCAAACTGGAAAACCAACCCGACCAGACAATGAAGAACAAGAGGTCAAAAACCACTGACCCAAAGACAATCAAGTAGCCACCCAACCCCAGCACAAAAAAGAAACTCCATTTCTGGAAGAGCCCGCGCTGGTTCCAGTGCTTTGCATCGCTGCAAGGTTCAGTGAGCAGGATGCTGGTTCTCCCGTCTCCTTCCAGACTCTCCACCCTCCAGAAGACGACAGCACCTGAGCCCACCACTACCGTCCCTCTGTGCCAGGGCTGCAGCACCATGGAGGGGGCAATTACACGGCCCTAATCTCTGACCCACGTGTTGCACACTGAGGTGGCTTATTGTCAGTTAGTATTGTTAGTTAAGCAACAGTCTCTTAAAATTACAGGGGGAATCAAGACAAAGAAAATGAAAACACTATTGGGGGCGGTTCCAGGTCTATCTCGTGCTACAATTTTGACATCCAGAGTTGCTGACTCTTTGCAAGCCACCAGCTCGGCCCGAGAAACAAGGAGCAGCTTCTTTCCACCACAGCCATCCTTGCTCCCAGCAAGGCGCTTGGTCCTGGCATGCAGCGGTCAGCGTGGCTGCTGCTGAGCCGGGGGAAGAAGTCCCGCTCGCTCGGCCGCAGGCGTAGTGCCTCTGCGGCGCCAGCTCTTCTCCCACCTGCCCCGCGCCCTAGCTAAATATCACCTGCCAAAAGCACCGCCAGCTGAGCCTGCAGGCAGGGCAGGAGCAATCAGAACAGCTGATTCAGACCTTGTAATGGACAGAACAGCCTTGATGCTACCATCTTTTCCACGCCTACTTCCTACCCAGCGCGGAGCCAAGGCTGAGGTTTATTTCCGAACGCCCGTCCATCCCGCGCGCTGGCGCAGGAGCGGTGCCCAGCGCTGCGGCGGAGCTGGTGTGCGTCCCACACAGCAAGCCTGCGAGCGAGGACGGGCGTCTCGGCCCCTTCGCGCACAGCAAGGCACCCGGAGCCTGCCTGAGCTGGAGCAGGGTGTTTGGGGAAAGCACGACGGGATCGCTCTCCGGCTTCCACAACCGGCACGAAAGCACGAGAATAGTTTTCTCACATAGGATACCTTGCCTTCACCAGCTTTTCCTCCCAGACTTCCAGCAGTGATGAACGCAGAGAATATTGCTGCCGGCACGTCTGCGCCACGTTATTTATCCTTTGGATTTGCACTTGGGGTTTTATTTGTAAAAGGAAAGTGGGATCATAAATCTGCTCTGCAAGGAGCCAAGGGAAGAGAGGACAGAAATTTTCAACAAGTTGCATGGAAGGAGATGATGCCAAGGGCAGGTTTCCCATGGCAACAAAAGCCAGGCAGGATACTGCCCAGGTCCACACCATGTGTCATGGCAACAGCTAAGAGCGTCAGCCTTTTCCTTGCAGGTGCATTAGTTCATTCCTCCTTGCACGGGTAGCTTTAGGGCTGCTGCAGCAGCGATGGCTCTCCTATAGGACCTTCTTAATTCATAGCTTTTGCCCTTTTTCTCTTACCAAAAAAACCAACCCAACCAAAAAATCCTTAAGTGGGACCAGAACAGACCACAAAGCTGAAAAACTCGGTGTGACCGAGACTAACTTGCCAGGGTTGACTACCAAGCTGCTGCACAAGTCTAAGTTGACGATATTCCAGAGTCACCATTTTGTTCGTGGCCTTCAGCGTACACAGGACCGCTCTTGGGACACAGCACCCTAAAAAACACACGGTGCCTGCGGACGAGGATGGAGGCAAGCAGTCCCATGGGCAGATCCCCTGGTTCTGCATTACACAGGCCTGCTCCACTTCAGCCAGTGCTCCCAGTTCTGCTTGAACTCCGGCCCCGCTCCCCAAGCCCAGGTGACTTTCTTCTGCACAACCCCCATGTCTAGATCAGATCTTCCCAGCTCCTGCCAGCCATTCCGGAATTGCAAAGCACTGTCACCTCCACTGACCAGACGTTCTTCTCCTGTTGTTATTTCTCGTCTTGTATTTCCCTGATAACAAGGCTGAGCTGTGTGTTACTGTGGAGAGGGGCTTCAAAATAACTTGTGCTTTGCAAATTTACTTCATAGTCTAAGGTTCAAAGAATCTATGCAGCTCCTGAAGCCAAGTCAAACAGGAATCCAGGGCCTGCGAGGCTTTCAGCAGTGAAGTTTTCTTTAGGCTACAATTATTTTGCTTAGAAACTAGACCCGTGATCTGTTGCAGGAGGCTGCAGTTTAATAAAGTCAAACAATTTGCTCTTTGCCATGTATTTGTGGTATGAGTACTGTCGAGTTACACCGCTCCCCCTCGCTGCTGCCTCCTGGAGCCTTGTCTGTTTATACACAGAGAGCACACCTAAAAATACCCAGCGATGTGCACTGAGGATCGGTGGCTCTGTCTCTCCTCCTCCCGCTTCTGACTCCATCACACCCTTACATCATCTTCAGGCTCAACAACCCCGGTGGTTCAAGCAACCTTATTGCTGCCTCGCCCTCTAAAAAAAAATTCTTGTTTTCCTTCCTCCTCCGCCAGCAGCCACCCTGCCACAGAGCAACTGCCATGACGTTGCCATGCCATGTCCCATCCAGTGTTTTCTCACTTGATCACTAAATGACAGTGAAGCCCACATCGGCTTTATTGAATCCTTGAGTGCACCCACATGGCTTTGCTCACTTTTCAGACAATAAGAAGGTGCCAAGTCGGGGCAAAAGTAGTACCAGAAAAGGAATAACATCTTTTACTTTACTTCATGAAGGGGCATTAGAAGACTGCAAAACAAGACAGAGTACTCTCCAAGACTAACTTTTGAAACCACTCTCAGGGAAGTTACCCTGGAGACAAAACATCTCCCATTAGAAATACAACTGCAAATAAAAATATTTTCACAGTAGTACAAATAGAAAATCTGCACAGCGCAAATCCAGCCAGCTGACAAAACACCGGTAATTAAACTTCAGGTAGAATTCAAAAGCAGGTCTGGGATTCAGCTCACTCTTCCGATCCGTCTGTTGCCCGAGATGTGGGCAGATCCTCCCCTCAAACAAAATCCATTTGTCAAGGGACGGGGTCTCCCAGTCACTGCAGTTGGATCCTGCTTGTTGCCAGTCATCCTCATGACCACAAAGATCTCCCAGTGCATTCAGCAGGCACCCAGCACAGACCCAGATTCACAAAGGATCTTGGATCCTTCAGGCTGTCCGCATCTCACCCATTGACTTGGAAGTTTTTCTTCTGTTGGTGTTCAGCGGACAGACCCCAAGAACGAAAGCTCAACAACTCTGCTGCTGTAGTAGACAAGATCTGCCCTTGTGGTTATTCCCAGTGTAAAACTCTTCCGAAAGGCCATTCCTGCTCTACAAACGCCCTTCTACAAAAACAAAGCATCTAATTCATCCAATTCCTCCTAACTGAATAATAATTCACCAATTCATCTAATATTAAATATCAACAATGAAACATCCACAAAACTTTACAACCAAAAAGGATTCGTCTAAGCCCTTACGATTGCTTTTGGAGGACCAACAGTTCTTAAGGCAAAAATTCACCCCAAACCCGAGAAGCACAGGAGTGAGACACTGATAATCTTTGCACCAAAAACATTCAGGTTGCCTGCAATAGATAGATAAATAAAGCAGTTCTTCACCAAAACCCCACCCATCCTTGGCAAACCATCAGCCAGCGAAGAGCGAGCAAGGAATTATTTGCTCAGCTCTGGTGACAATTGGCTGTTACTAGAGTTACTCTGACACATTGTTTTGGGGAACATCTGTTTCCACTCCGACTCCTTTAACTTTCAGATGTGAAAAACAAAAGCTCATTTTCATGCCATGTCTCCCATCTTCAGTTGGCAACAGTTGTGTGATTATGAAGTTACTGTTACGCTGGATGAGCTGTTTGTCAGTTTATATTTTTCCTATCAGATCTATTTTTAGCTGCTCATTAGTATTACTTGGAGCCTCTCCTATAAATCTTTAACATTTATAGCACATCTCGACAATTCATCAAATGGAGCCAACCTTCAAGGAAAGGAAACCTAAACCACTTCCCCTTGCTCAGCTGAATGAGATTCAGATCCTTGTCTTTTAAACTTCAAACTCAACATTTTCCCATCTGCTTTTTATACACAACAGTCCTTTTGCTCCGCACCAATATTTTATTCTCCATTCATAACTTTTTACTTCCCTCCAGAGGTTTCCTGATGCTTTTAGTCTGCTGGACTCACAGAAGACTTGGGTTTTGGAGAGCTTCCCCCCCCAACTCCATTGAAGGGGAAAAATAATCATTCAGCAATGAATGGCCACTTTTCATTACTCATTCACAAGGGAGACGCAGCAGGATCCCAGGGCTGGACTCAAAGGCACTTTTCTTTGCCATTCTCACAAGAGGAAAACAGCATTTTATCAGAGACTATTCAAACTATGGATGTGGATATTTGGAAAATTAAATTTACTTTTTATTCTCTGCTCTAGTCACTGACTTGCATTTCTAATCCTCTGGGTGTGCACGTATAACTGTCAATCAGTTGGACAATTTTCGTAGCTATGAGCAAGCCTGGACCTACCAGTACTCGTGACTTGGCCACGTCACCCATGCAGGGAACATTTCTAAAGTGTTCAGTCTATAAGGGCCGACGACAAGACGACTTCCAGAAATAACCAGGAGATGTTGCCTGTGCAGCATCTCCTGGCTGGTGGGACCAACTACTGCCACAGGTCAGGGCAGATGGATCTCCTCCTCCTCGGCTCTCCTGGGGAAATCCCAGTCTTGCACGCTTTGCACATTTGAAGGCCAAGCGACACACTTCTCAGATGCAACCGTTAATTTTCTGTACATAATTATCTGACACCTGACTGGAACATGCAACTGATTAAAAATCAGACGGACCATCTTTTTCATTTCCTACGTATTTGAGTTAATCAATGGAGACACTATATAACAAGAAATGAAAACTGTACCAAGCAAAACAGTCCTGGCATGCATGTTCGTCTTACAGAGTGGCTTTAATTTAAACTGCTCACCTGATCAGGCAGAAGAGCTGTCTGTTGCTTGTTAGTGAGGTAGGGAGTGCGCAGGAGCAGGCAGTAACAGAAAGAGTATTTAGAGCTTTACAACAAAAATTGCTTTCCATCAGTTGACGCAGTTCTTCAGTTCAGCTGATGTCTTTTCCTACTGTCATCTTTCAAAGAAAAAAAAAAAAAACCCAACCAGTTTAGCCTCAGTTACTCCTCCCTGTGGTTACACCCTGATTTTACAATCACTATAACCTCCAGCCAGTCCTCTAGTTTCTCACACATTCCACTTCGCACCACAGGCTTATGTCAACTTACCTGCATCTCAGCTATCCCCTGTTCGGTCAGATGTCAGGTATCAACGCCATAGGCATCTGTCTGGCCAGTCATCCAAAAGCAGTTGAAGAGATGAAGACTAATCTATCTTTTTCAGGCTAGTCATGTCGACAACAGCCATCCCAACGCTCAGAAATGCCTGCCTGCCAACAAAGGTGCCAGCCTACTGAAAAACAAAGAAATAAGTTTTGGGCTTCTTGGAAAAAAAATTCATGGGAGGTTAAAAATTCTGTGTTTTCTAGTAGTTATTCAATGCAATGTACTGCAAGAGCATTTCTGGAATGCCATGATTGTCCTGGCAGAATGCTGCATCATGGAATATCAGCTCAGAATGTGGAACAGGCATTTGGAAAAAACCCCAAAGTGTGCCGCACAATGACTCAGAGATGAGAAATTACAGCAGCAAACCCAGGCTAGTCAAAGAAACATAATCGTATCAGGATCCCCTCCCCACTCCAGCCACTCTTCCCAGGAAAAGAAGTATGCCAAATCCCTTACAATTCTTCCAAATTTAAACGTTAGATTAAACTGAAGATCGACACAAACAAAAAGGTTCAAATCTTCTCCAGATTTCCCTTACCACTAGATACTTGCAGACCTGGGATTTTGAAGTTTATTGTGGTAATAGCAGCCTGAGATCCATAATCACAGCTAGACTCAGACACGCGTACAAACCACCCCTGCATCTACCTAAGCACGCACTGTATTTCTGCCAGCCCCAGATGTTCAGAACTCCTGTAGCGCCACCCACCCTTTCCCATTGTGAGAACGCCTTTATAAAACACGGGATTTTATTATTATTATTTGTCTTAAGGCTCATTGTTTTCATTATTATCTTGACAAGGGCAATAAACTTCTATTCCTCCTCCTCTCCCCTGCCAAGGAACGCTGAGATTCTCTGGTAGATTTAGGAGCGCGTACCGCATTACGAGACATGGAAAAAGCTACACAAGATAGAGCACTGCCACCTGGTACACCACGGGCGTGCCCTCGAGCTAAAGCAGCTGGGAGCACATGCTGTTCCATTTACTCGGCTATGCCTTAAAATGAGCACGGCCAGGGAAGCATGCATACGTACGTATACGTTACGGCTTCATCAACATCCATGACATTGGGACGTTTTACAAATCTCTTCACTCACCAGCACCTCCAGGCCCTGCTCTGTCAGCTTTGGGAAGGAACGGCCCCTCGTGAGCCGTCAATCACACTAAGATCACTACTTCAACTGAGATGATTCCCACCAGAAAGCAGAAATTTGACCAGGCTCTGTGTTCTCACATACAAACTGATGGAACAAATCTGCGTCTCAATTTGAAAGGAATCCTTTACTGACAGA
>Ga0181612_119589_pt1 | contig 13306 bp, 13 predicted proteins | sample HoacroProtozoa21_FD_119630 | JGI IMG/M metagenome (GOLD analysis project Ga0181612, IMG submission 119630) | Hoatzin crop microbial communities from Cojedes, Venezuel. Combined Assembly of Gp0051906, Gp0051904, Gp0051908
CCCCCCTCCCCCCGGCCCCGCGCAGGAAGAAGAACAGCTGCTAAATGCTGTTAGTGTTAAAAGCCCTCAATTAAGAAGAACACTAAGGGACAACACAGGAAGCCAGAAAGCTGCTCTGTAGCTAAAATAACTACTGTGAGGCACTGTGATAACAGAGTGAGATCGGAGGACAAATTGCTGGAGTGACACTGCCTTCCTGCTTTCAAGGATGGATCCTGCGGTGGGGAAGGATGGCGACAGAAGCAGCAACATCCTAGAGCACCAGTAGCTGGGACTGGTCCTCTTTGCAGAGCCTCCCCGCGCACCGGGGTTGGGCTGTCATGAGCAAATCCCACAGCCAAGGCAAACTAAAGGGAACTTCAGCTTCTCATCCAAATGCTCTGCTCTTTCCCATAGGTGCTGTGAGACAGGAGTTTTTTTACACAGGCATAGAAAAAGAGAGCTACTTTGAGATGGTTTGTTCAGAGCCTATAACTGGTGTTTGGAGGAAGCTGAGCTCTCCCATGTGCCAAGAGCAGGGCTGAGGGAGGAGCAGGCTAGAAGGGAATTGGCTCTGTCTGGGCCAAATTCTGATCAGGGAGGAGGAGGAGGCTTGCAGAAAGACAACCAATTTTTCTTCTTGGAAATAAAAAGCTTCTGGCATCACCTGCTGCTTATCTTGCTGCAGTGATATGTAGTTTCTTTCCAGGCCTAAAGAGCACAACCCTGACTCCAATAGGGGCTTAATTGCTATTAATCCTGTTAATTGAATTTGGTTCTCCTGTGCCATTTAGCACTCTGACTGAAGGAAGAAAATTGAAAAGAAAAAGAAAAAGACTAGGAAACAAGCTCAGCTGACCCAAGGCATGTGACTCCCCCGGATGTTATAAATACATTCTCCCCTGCATTTGGGGGTCTGCTCTGGAGTGGGGCTGGTTGGTTAGGGCAGGTGGCAGTGGGGTTGTGAGGGGAAGTACCTTGGGTGCTGTGCTGGGAAGAAGTGGTTCCTGCTGTAACTGGGCTTTGAGGGATCCAAATGCTGAATGTGAGTTCTTAAATTAAGTTGACTTCCATGTAATGATGAGACTTGGGATACCACGGGACCAAGTAATCTCTCAGGGATTGCCCAGTTCCTCTAAGGCTTTATTTGAAGGCTGATGTGTGATCTATGATAGTATTTTTGGTTTCAAAACCAAGCGTTTGGGAGGTGCGTGCAGCAAAGGTGACTTTTAAATAGGTGGTTCCCCTCTAGGGTGGACCTGTCTCAGATAGCTCAGAGGAACAAGGACATCAGAGGTGTGTCTGTATCTGCCTTTGCTCGTGGACAGGCAGGTTTTTTGGTGTGTGCCAGGTTCCTGAGGAGCCCTGCTGTGCTGGCACCTGCACCGGTTTCTGTGCTTGCCAATAACTCCCACAGCAAGAGAGACAGAGTTGGCTCTTTAGAAATAGGTAGTATTATTTCTTTTTGTATCGGTGGAGTTTCTGTTAGGAAAGGATTTTGAGAAGGGGCTTTGCGGGTGAACAGCTCCGTTCCCTTTTTGCAAATGGACTATAGGAAATCTCTGTAGTGTTTGGAGGCTTTGTTCCTTCTAGGGCACGTTCATACCCTGGCTGCAGTCTCTGGCTGTATGTTAGATGGTTGGGTAGCAGTGGCAATGTCTGGATGCTGTCTTTGTGGTTTCTGGAGTGAGACCTGCATGTTAACTAAATCCTTGGGGCAGCACAATGCTGCTGTGCTGTATATAAACCAACCGTGGATGTACAGGGTGGTGGATGATTTTTGGGGGGATTTTAGTTCTTGCCCTGCCCGTGTTCCTGTGAGATGCTGATCATCGCCAGGCTGTGGAAGAGGCAGAGCTGGGCATGTCTGGGGGAGTGCTGCCAAATAACTGCATGGAAAGGTCTTGTAGCGAAGATCATGTAAGGCTAAATCAGAGATCCGAGGTGAGTCAGAGGTTTAATTTAATTAGTTCTAAAATTAGAGTGTCTGTAAGGTGAAGGCAGGGCAGGAGGAGGCAAGATTTGGGGGTGTGCTTTATAAGTGAGAATTGATTTGTACGGGCTGGTGCTGTTTGTACAGACTGATGGCAGTGTCCTGCGGCCTTTAATAAATTTAATAAGCATGCTTTATACACAAATTGGTGTGCACAGTTCAGTATTGCCATTCGTGGTATAACTTAGGCTAGTCAATTAATTTCTAGTTTTGCTTCCACATGAGAGCGATGCTCTCTCATCCTTTGTCTTTTCTTTCTTTACAGTTTCTGCAGAAAATAATATTGCCTTTTAACATGTGTGTATTATCTAGTGCTTGGCACAATGGCACTAGGGCCTGCACTGACTGCTGCAGGGTAAATAATCAGTAATAATGGTAGTTCAAAGGATGTGCCAGCACTCTTTATTTCTGGAGATTTCCCCTTTAAGTTGAACTTTCATTTTGTACATCGGTTGAAGCATCTGTCCTAGTGAGACCTTTGGCCTCTCTTTCACTTGCCACAGAAGACAAAGGTTAATGTTGCTCAGGGAATGAAGTAAGGTGTGACCTTGTTGGCCAGTTAATGGAAAAGCAAATTTGAGCTTGAAAAAGGCTTAGACAGTAGATTTCTCAAGGAGGGGGATTCCACCTTCCAGCCATTTTTAACTAAAAGAAGAGTAAGCTAAAGGTGTTTAAGTTTGGGAGCATGATAAAGAATCTACCCATTCATTAATAAACTTCTTGTAGTGAATGGTAAGGGCCTTCCCAGTCCCTGAGGGCCCCAGAGTCCTGCTGAGCTTGGTGGCTTTGCTTTAATTTTTGATTCTGGTCTGGGCCATGATGCAAATGCTGCTTGGAGGAGTTCATAGCGGTTTTGTGAGGATGCTGCATCACTACAGGGTTAAGCTATATCCACCAACTATTATCAAAGGCATTTGGGGTCCTTGGGCATGAAGTTTACTTCCACTATCCAAATGTACATCTAATCATGATGTATGAATAGGGTGGGGTGATCTCCCTGCTCATTCCCAAGGTTTTTCTAAGCAGTTTGTGCTCCTCTCCATGCCCCAAAAAGCAGCGAGAGGTTCAAGAGGGGGAACAGATGACAGCGATGCTCAAGAAAGCTGTCCATGAAAAGGGTTTTCAGTTCGGGAGGAAGACAAAAGCACACCCAGAGACTGTTCCTTGCTATATCCCAGTGCAGGTACCTGTATTTTCCTCCTTGCCTTGAAGAACAGTCTTGCCATGTGGTGTCAAATCCCATGCTACACTGATGGTTGTGGCCAGAGAGTGGGTCATCCAGCAGCTCATTGTCTGTCCTGCACAACCACACAGAACACAGGAATGGCCCAACGAGCAGCCACGAACATTACACAGAACTACTGCTGCTTTTGGGTTCTGACTAGAATGTGAGATATAACTGATCACCTGGGAAGGTGCCCGGGGGCCCCGGTGGGAGGGATGGGATGGGGACCGGGTGTCAGCAGGTGGCACTGTCTGCTGCGAGCTGGCCTCATGTTCTCCCTGCACCTTGAGGTGCTCCTGCCGGAGCAGGACCTTGGGGAACCACAGCTCTGCCTCCCCTCCCTGGGGCCCGTTCGCAACCAGGCTGTAGACGCAGATGTGACACCCCCTGCCGTAGTTGGGCAAGTCTGGCTTTTTCAGGTGCTACTGTGTCTTAAGGTCTATGCTTAGCAATAAATTTAAGGCACATTGTATGTACTATTTTAGACAGGTATTCAGAGTGATTCTTGATGCTAAGAAAAGTCTTCCCTTGGGATGGTATTGTACCTGTAATAGAAGTGAGGCTTCTACCCCCACTGCTTCTAATAACGGCAGTTACAGAATTACATTTCATCTTCCTGAAATTCTCCTGCTGCTTCAGTGAGACACTGGACTGATTTCAGCTCTTTCCAGTATTGATCTGATGTTGCAGAGCGTTGTTTAAAGGCTGCTCCTGCCCATCCAAAAGGCTTTGAGATCGCTACATCTTCACAGGGTTTAGTGAGCCATTTGGGACCTCAGGATGAATGGTAATGAATAATCATCAGCAGTTAGCGCTGAGCCACAGCCACTGGAAACACTGAGAAAAATGAACTGGTGCTTCCTTGTAAACCCTGCAATTGTGGGTTCTCCCTGCCACCGGAGCAGTGACAGAGGAGCAGAAGTCCCACTCTGGGTCACCGGTGTTGCAAAAGCAGAGAGACTTTCACTTGCATGCTCCAAGGAGCCCGGGGGACAGAAATCACTGCTGAAGTGAAAGGGAGCTGGAAGCAACCTCCCAGCCCTGCCTGGTCTGTGCCAAGGTGTCACGGGAAGAGCAGGAGCTCTCCTATTGCTCAGGCGATCCCTTCTCCTCAACAACAGTTTCATCCATGAAAAGGTTATAATAAATGCAGCCATCACTGATGGTGGGGTCTGGTGTGCAACCCCTCTTTGTGCATGTGTGCACCCCACTTTCTCTCACCATAGCTCCTTGTCTCTTGGGGCTTAGGCACCAGGGTGTTTCCTTCTCTCCTTCTGAGCATGCCTGGGTGCCCTTGCATGGCAGCTCTGCCCACCTGCCTGCTGGGGGAGGGAGGAGTGCAGACTGTGTCTTCAAGAAAGAAACTGTCATTTCAGGTGGCAGAATACTTTTTTGGCTGGTTACATCTTGGAGGTGTATGATGGACCCGGTGAACATGGGTGCTGTGCTGCCTTTTGGCAGTGTTTGAGCAAGTCCTGACAGATGTGAAGGACAGCTGAGGGGGACCATCGCTCCTGGTGACACGTGTCCCGCCCTGAGTGAGCGGCCACCGTACTGGTGTGACACATGCTGACTTTTTGCAGTCTTCCAGTTGAAGGCCAGCTCCCTCCCCTTACTTATGCCTCAGAGTGATGTGGGGTTCACTAAACCAAGCTCTGCCCAAGCTGGAGGAAATCAATGTGATTTCAAGTGCAGCAGGAGCTGGGATATTCTGCCCCAGTTTTTAGTAAAAGCAAGCACTGTCAGAAGCTCCTGTTGTGTTTTGGTTGTCTGCCTAGTTTCAGTCATGTCAAAGTTTGTTCCCCTACTGTGATACCATCACTATTGGCCTCTGCTTGTTATTGCAAGATGTAGGACCTTTTATGGGCCTGCTAAAAACACGTGTGTGTGTGCTCTGGCTCTCCAGCTGGTCCTGGTTGCTGTGTGTCGGTGACCGGCTTAGTCTCAGATCATTTTCCTTCCAGGTCATTGACTGATGATGAACAGAAAGTGCTCAAGAAGCCAAGTCATACAGGGCATGGAGATAAAACAAAGGTGCTAGGTGACACCTTCGCTTAGGTGGCAGTGACTGTTTCTGCGCGTTTCCGCAGTCTGAGATGTACCGCGGGTGTGCATGCCTGTGATGGCCCCAGCCTGGGGCTGGGAGTCAAGTGCAGTCAGCTGGGAGTCAGCTAGGGATGGCCTTGGGAGAGGCACTTAACTCTCTCCTTCTCACTGATGGGGAAATGGATAAAAATAAAGATGCTCACCTCCCTCTGAGGGTGGCGAGAGGATTAATTGGTTAATGTTTGTGAAGTGCTTTGAAGTTGAAATAGGGCAGATGAGTGCTAATCCTGATTGCAAAAGCTAGATGTGTCATGTGGAGGTAAAGGCTGTGCTGAGGAGGCATTGTGAGACTTAAACCTTCTGTTCTTCAGATGTCAGGCACCTCACAGGCTCACCTGTGCTCAGAGGCAGTCAAACACAGGGATTAGAGAGAATGGCAATTGCAGTACCAAGACCTTTCCCTCCCCATGAAGTCCTGCGCCAGCCTACACCCCTGCTCACTGGCAAAGTGCAGCCAGCTCTTGCTGCAGTGATGGCAGCATTGCATCCTTCTCATCCTTGGGACAGAGCTGTGGGGACAAGGAGGGCCAGCATGTTTCATGAGGAGCGAAATCTGTTTCCAGGTTCAGCGTAGGGGAAATTGGTGCTAGAGCGGGTTTGAGCAATGCAGACTCCCTCCTGGGGAGGAGCGTGAGAACTAGTGCACCCAAAGCAAGAATGTGTTTGGTGACCTGGGCATAAGCCACAGCGGGTGGGGATGGTGGTACTGGAGCTGTGTTATCCTGGGTGTGTGTCCACCCACTGGTGGTTGCTCAACAGGCTGAAGAAGGAGGAGGCAATGTTTTCTTGGCTGCTCATGGTGCTGGGTGCCTGCTTGAGGGTTGAGCCCCATGGGGAGCCCTGGACACAATGGGGTGTCACATTCCCAGGAAAGGGTTGATGCCATGGGGTGGCCAATGCTCTGGGTTTGGGGCAGAGGGCTCCTGGGCATTGTGTGCTGGTCCCGAGGACAAGTCCTCTGCATGCTGTGCATTATTCTACCTTGTCATGTAGTGCAGGGCATCCATGCTGGAAGAAGAGGGGGTCAAAAACCTTTTTCTTCCTGAAGTAGTGGACAGGGCAAGACTTTGTACTGCAGGGTGAGGAGCAGTGACAGAAGCAAGCAGCAGAGCTGACTGTCACACCCAGTGCTGTCCTAAATGAGACCAGATATGAAACTTTCCGTCTGGGAGGACCGAGCATGTGGAAGTGGGTTAGCATTTATCTGCTACCTCTTGTGGACCCTGTTGTCTACATCCCATGGCACAAAGTTGCTGGGGAACTGCTGGATGTAGGACCATGCAAGTCTGGCCTCCGTCATCCCATTTCTACTCTGTTCATGGTCCCTAGCAAGCAGACCACCTCCACAATCCTTCTGGCTTTGTCCCTCTCGTGATGCAGGGAGAACTGGACATGGTGCTGGCCTCTGGATAAGGAAGCTTGGGGTAGCAAACGTGGAGGCAGGCTGGGGCAGTGCGCTGTGTGAACCTGGCTTTAAACCAGCAGCTGGAGCTGCTCAGAGCTGTGCCTGGCTGCTGGATGGGTTGGTCACCTGTGTGCACCCGCACTAGTTTCAGCAACAGCAGGAGTGTTTGTCTTGGACTCTCTTAGTCTTAGTACATGGGATCCCCCTTCTCTGTATCTCATGGGATTGGCTTTCCAAGGTCTGGGGCCAGCATGTGGTACTGGGATGGGCGAACTTGTGGACTTCCAGTGGGCATTTAGGACAAAGTAAGGGAGGACCACACCTGGAGACACCTGGCCCTGTGGTAGCCCAGAGCTGAACTGCAGTTTTGCAGTAACCAGCAGTATCTGGGCAGCCAGACCCTGCTGGAGCAGACTAGGCTTTGGCAAGCAGATCAAGGGATTTGAGTGGGAGAACATAAGTAGCCTCCTAGGGAGGAGCAGCCTGTCGGGGAAGGCTGGGGTGACAAGGTGGAGTCTGGAGGAGAGTGCAGGTGTCTTTCACTTTCATAGGCTTCTCCTGCAAATGTGGAACTGTGAGCGAAGAGGTGGCACTGCAGACAGCACCCTGGTCCTTGCAGGGAGCCTGCTGTGGTCCCCCTCCTGGCTTTCAAAGCAGGTGGGACTGCTCTGCCTGCACCCGCTCCTCAGCACGGGTTGCGTATACTGCTTGGTGGTTACCCGTGGCTGCTCTGCACCGCTCCTTTCCCCTGGGCAGGATCAAACTGCTGCTGCAGCCTGGCATCCAAATGCCTCCAAGTGGGGAAGAGCCTGGGGACCTGTTTTACAAGGGTCAAACAGATGTAAATAGCTTTTCTACAAAGATTTCTGCTCCACTTCTCCCATCCCAAACGCTATAGCAGCCCCTGAGGAGGTTTCTTTTTGATTCAGTTACCATACCCTGCTGAGGACTCAGCCCACACAGCCAGTTTTGGGCTCTCCAAGGTTTCTTCAAGAAAGCAGCCAAATGTTTGTTTTATGGACACCCTCATAACACATATGGGTTTTCCAAGGAACAGCCAAAGGCGGGGGGGGGAAGGGGGAACTGTGTGGAACTTTTCACTTGGGTTGACTCATGATTGTTGCTTCAGATGGGTTTATTATTCATCATGTACCCATTACTGCCTGGGGCCTGCTTAGCTCCATGCGAAAGAAAGTTTTTTTGGTTTTTTTTGCTTAAACCACATTGCTGTGGTGCTGTTGAGCACTCGTTAGCTGTTGCCGTAAGTGCCTTCACTCCAAAGCTCTGGGATGAGGCAGAAGATAACTAACTTCCTCCTTTTCTGTAAAAAAATGTTTTGTTCCTGGTCAGCCCCACTCCACCCAGCCAGAGGAACCCTTCCTCCTGGTAGGAAAACTATAGTGCCAGGTTAAATAGCATGCGAATATAGTAGTCCCATTTGTGGATCTTTGCAACTACTGCTGCAAGCCAAGGGCAAGAGGGGCAGGTTAAAGTTTTGCCTGCGAGTCCTCTTGTCCTGAGCACCAGTTGGATGAAATATGATTAAAAGAGGAAAACTAAGCTTGTTTGAAATTGGGGGTTTCCCATGGAACGACAGCTGTGCTGTTGTCTTCTGTGAACAGGTGAGCTTACCTGAGTGGGAGCTGCATGTTCCTTCTGTAACCCAGAAAGCCTTCTTCTCTGGAGGTCCGTGGTGCCAGCTGCAGCAATGCTGTCCAAGGACATGCTGCTCTGAAATTAGTGGTGCTGTTAGGGCAGTCCCAGTACGCTTGCTCAGAGAAAATCACCAGAACCACTTCTTGGGCTTTATTTTTGGTGTCATCAGGTCCTGTAAAAGCAAAATCCAGTAGTGATGTGCTAGGTCTGGGAGAGGTGGACCTGAAGAGATGATGCTCTTGGGGATGGTGGGCAGGGCGAGAAAAGAGTTAAGGCCTCCTGGGAAGCAGTGATATCTGGTCTGCTGTTATGCACCTGAACTATTAGAATTATACTTTCTGGGCTGGGAATTTCTATCGCTGAAAGCTGCTTGTTACAGAAATCATGTCCAGTAAAGCGGGATGAAACTGCCTCTGCTTCAGCAGGGTGAAATAGCTATGCAATGCAAGTTCTCCCTCACCTCCCAGACCTCAGTGCTGTTACCGTGGACCTCAGCAGCAGATGAGTGTGAGTTTGGGAAATGGTGGGGGACAGTGGACTGAACCCCATGCTCAGCCCCAGGAAAGGCGAAGAGGATCTTCCCCTAAGCACTGACTCATTTAGTGGCCAGTGGCAAATCTCTCCTTTCTTCTAGGCCAGCTGATAAACAACAGACACTACTCCCAGGTCAGCCTCTTCAGGCTACTGGAAAAGTGATTTAGCTGGTGTAAAGCCCATAGGAGGTGATGGCCAGTTACATAAATGGCAGGTCTTTGTATGCCCTAATGGAAGGGCAGCACCTGGGGCTCTGGGTGTAATTGGGTGGAAAGTTGATCAGATAGTGCCTCCCCAGCCAGCCGTTATTGCGGAAGAGATAGCTTAATTCCAAAGGTAAGTCCTAAAGCAGAAGTCAGGGGAGTAAGGTAGTGGCAAAACCATGCTTCGGGGCTAGGACAGAGGAGGCTGCTGACAAAGGACAGACTGCGTATTTTCTTGCCTACTAAAATCCTTATATTCCCTGCTTGCTGAGTGTGCCCTGTTGTCTGCAACACAAATGACCCAGTTTGAATGGACTAGTTAAATCTATGAGCTATGCTGATGAAACAGAATATAAAAAATCTCAGACTGTGCAAAGCATCTTTTCACTTAGGTTCACTTAATTTGTGAAGTGCTGAGGCTAGAAGTGAAAAATGTAACTCATGATAGAGAAGTCAAGTTCACTGATGTCCTGAAGTTATTCAAGCATCTTGAGAGTTGTTCTTTATTCAGGGCAGGGGCATGGACTTTCCCACATCTCTTTGGTTTCCTCTTTGTTTTTTGATGCTTTTGAGAGCTGTCTTTAGACTTGCTTATTAATTCTGTTTGCTGCTGTGGTGCCATAGGGAGCCACTGCCACTGGCGTGACGAGCTTTCAGTCTAATTTGAAACAAGATATAACAAGGGAACACAACCCAGAGTGGGAGGCAGAGGGTGTAATGAGATCCCAGGTTTGATAGTCTGCATGTTGCACAACATCATGTTTAAGCACCTTGTTTGCAAACCTTGAGTCCCTTTTCATAAGTTTGAGGGAACAGTATCAACCTGAAGGTCAAGATTAGTATATGAAGAATAACAGTGTTGGTTCCAACTGGCCCTGAACTATTAATTTGCCTGTATTTTTTGGAGATGGACAAAGCCAGTAGAGGTGTTTTTTCAGACCTGGTGCACAAAGGGTTCAGTGGTGACCCCTGTGGAAGAAGTTACCAAAAGAACTTCAAAGATTGCTAGTGCTGTTGAACCAGTAATGCAATATGATGCAAAACTAGACAAGAGCGGCCAAAGCAGAGGGCTGCAGGTCTGGGGAAATCTAAAGGTGAGGAGGGCAATACACTGGTTTTAACAGGAACACAGGGAGTTATTAAAGGAAGGATGAGGGATCAGCAAGGATGGAGCTCATCAGCTGCCTTTAAAATGTAGGACGTGGGAAAACTGGGGGAAATGTGTTGGCATGCATCCCAGGCTGCACTGATTTATTTTTAAATGAGGAATCTATCATTATGATATGTAAAGACTTACAACAGCTGTTCTCTGTGCAGGGATGTGAAAGTCCTTGGGCATCCTGAGAGTGAAGCAAAAGTGGATCTTCCCTCTCTCACTCCTGCTTATTCCTCCATAGTGAAAGCTGATCAGCCCCTCCTTGCAAAAAGTGAAGTGCCAAGTATTTCCCCTTGATTTATTCCTTTTGCAGTTAGGGTTTCTCTGCCCTTGCAGCTTGTGCTAGTTCAAAGTATCTGCAGTTATGCTGGTACTGGGGATTTGGCTGTGGTGTTGTGACTCATATAGTTTGACTTCATCAGTTCAAGGCAGCCAGCTAACCAAAAGGACTACGTTAGCTTGGCCTGTGTTCATCTGGAACCATGGGTGGCTTTGGGAGCTGCATTGCCCTTTTACAGGGGTTTCTTTGGGCTTCATGCTTCAATTCATAAAGCATCTAAAGGTAGGAGTGAAGTCACAGGAGGAGGAAGAGTAAAGGATCCTTTGAGGGGAGGAAACTGCCCAGATCTCCCTGTGGAGACCTGGCATGGGGAGATGTGATGGGCTTTGGGGTCAGATCTGCCTATCTCCAACCTTGGTGTGAGACTGTGGCTGAAGCTCAGATAAAAGCAAAGCATGTGATTGCTAGTTGGCTGTGGAGAGAAGGTGCTCTGCAGGAAGAAGAGCCCCTGTCGCTGGCTCTGCTTTGACTCCTGAGTGCCAGTCCATCAGCAGCTCGTGTGGAAGTCTGGGTTCAGCTCTGCCAGGCACCATGCAAAAGGATTATTTCTACCACACATAAAAAGATTGCAGGGTTTGGCATCTGCTTTGAGGTTCTCGCTGTCAGGCTTAGCAAAGAGGCTTAGGAGTGCTCAAACCAGGGAAATAAATCTGCTGCACCTCTTATCAAAAATAATGGATCGTAGGCTTCAAAGCAAGAGGAAAATCTTTGTTTTGTAGCCTACTTATGTGTCTGGTCTGACTGATTCTCAGCCTTGTCTCTTTGCACAGGCATAACAGTCAGTGGGAAAATAAATAGAAACTGATATGTCTAGGAATAGATCTGGTGAGTGGGTGGGACACCTCCAGTGCTGGGGAGGCTCTTCAAAGAGAGGAAACATCGTCTCCACCTGGGCTTCTGTGGGCTGCCGAGGGGCAGGGCTGCAGCTCACTGGGATTGCACGTGGCTGCCCGAGGGGGATTTTTATGGAGCAATCATGGTAATTAGCAAGCACAAGTTTTTCCACGTACCAAACATTGTCGAGGGCAGTAATTCAGCCCCGTGCTTGTTATTGTAGTGAGTGTTGGGCAGGAGTGTCCTGGGAATTTGTCATATCACAAGGGGGGGAGCCCATCAAAGTGTCCTTGACTTGCTGATGTTGGCTTGCCATCCTGAAACAAAGGGCTGATGAAATAGCATTAGCCAAGCTGGTGGCTAATGAGGGCAAAAGAACATCTGGATCTGGGATTTGTTTGTAGCTCTTTGTTTTGTCATTGTTAGGGAGACAGAAGAGGAAGTATCACTCAGAATATAAATCTTGACATCCAAAACAAAGGACTGACATCTGGGTATGATTTTGGATTTCATGTCCTAGGAACCTCCCGAGATTTAAAGCCCAAAATTTTAGCTCAAGATGTTGGCAATCCATCCTGTTTTCAGAAGGTTTAATGTCACTTCAGGACAGAGACAAAGAGGCAGTCTAGATCTCTAGACCAGAGCTGGCATGTGCTGGGACCTGAGAATGTCCACATCAACTCTGAGAGCCTGCACCAGCTTGGGATAACGGCTGTACCTGGGTTCTGGATCTGACCATGATTGGCTGTGGATCCAGAGGGGAATAAACGGGGCAAGCACAAAGTAATTCTTCTGGTGATAAACCTTCATGTGGCTTAGAGACTGGCCAGCCAGAGGCTGTATCTCCATCATCATGTTCAATAGCCACTGATGGACTGGTCCATTAATTTGTTTAATTGACTTTTGACTCCCTTGGTGTCTGGCATCCATAACATCCTAGGGTGATGAGTTCCACAATGCAATTAGATTGTATGGGGGGGCAAAACTTCCTTTTGTTTGTTTAAACCAACTGTATGATAGTTCATTTAGTATCCCTTAATTTTAGCGCTATGAGTAATCCTAAACAACATCTACTGTTCATTTTTGCTGGGTCACTCCTGATTTTGTAGACCCTGTCATAACCATAACCTCCCTCTGTAGCCTGTTTTGCACCACAGGAGTTGTTGCAAGTTTAGACAAGAGCCCTTCCTGTTTCTGCTCCTCTCAATGGCCAGGAGAGAGGCTCTCTGTGCCCCGTCTAGCACCCTACCTCCTTGTTGTGATGATGATGAGGAAGGCCGCGATGCCACAACTGTGCAGAATGATGCAGCTGGGCAGACTCAGCAGTCATACAGCAGCATGATAGAAATTATTTGTTTTATCCTCTGTTTCTTAACAGTTCCTATCAGGTGCTAGACCTTTCTGATTGCTGCTCAACAAAGAGGTGACACTTATTTCTGACCTTACCCACAATGTCTCCACAATACACCCTCCGATAGCAATTGCTAATGTAGAGCTGTAATATGCAGGTGTAGGATAGCTAGCTGCTTCTCCTGTCTACATTTTTCAATACTGAAATTTGTCAGTATTCTTGTCTGGCCACTATGTCATGATGACTTATGCTTTTCTCTGAGTTGACTTGAAGCTTTGAACTCTTCTGAATCATTTCATTTGTCCCTTTGCTAATCGCCTTTTCAGAGTCATTTATAAAATGCTGAGCTGCAGAGATTCCTGTTGGGTCTCACTTCTACTGGGAGAGCTGAGCTGTTGTTATTGTTTTCATTTTTAACCATTTTAAACTCAAAGATGATGCTCCTTTACTTTATAGTACCTTACATTCTTCAGAAGACTTCAGAGGAGGAATTGTGGAATAGGCTCATTAGAAACAAAAGTTCA
>Ga0181612_126329_pt1 | contig 13306 bp, 9 predicted proteins | sample HoacroProtozoa21_FD_119630 | JGI IMG/M metagenome (GOLD analysis project Ga0181612, IMG submission 119630) | Hoatzin crop microbial communities from Cojedes, Venezuel. Combined Assembly of Gp0051906, Gp0051904, Gp0051908
GTCGGCAGAAGGGTTTGACTCGATGACCCACAGAGGTCCCTTCCAACCCCTACCATTCTGTGATTCTGTGAATCTGTGATTTGTTTGGATCAGAATTTACAGTCTTCAGTTGATGCCTTCGTGATTTTGCACCAGAGAAAATGGTGGGCAGCTGATCCCTACTCACCTCCATGTCCCTTACAATTCTGTAAACTCTTCATATTTTACTTCTGCGGTCTGTTTTCCAGAATAAAGAAGACTGGCCTACTCAGTCATTCCCTGTACCTTTAAATGATCTTTAAATGAGCCACAATTTAAAAATATAATTTTTGTTTTTTTTTTTGTTCTAGGGCTGTTACTTATAAGAAATTTATGTTTCGTCTGGATAATTAATCTTTCATGGATGTAGAGCTGCTACTATTAAAGGTTATCTGCTTGTGCTGACTCTACTTCCACAGAAAAATATCCACAGCATTATCACTTAAGAGGTAATTGGTTATGATATCCTTTGAACTGCCTTGTAAAAAGGGGTAATAAGAATCTTTTACCCCTATGCCACAAAGACATTGCTATTTCTATAGACTTGGAGACTTTCTGTAATGCAATACAATAATTTCACAGTTTAACACAGCATTCTCTTGTGCCTGTTTTCAGTTTAATTGAAGAAACATACTAGAAAAAAAAGAGCATGTCTAAAAACTCTTGGATGGTACAACTTGAGCTACAGCAAGCACAAGCCAAGTGCCTGCAAATGTTTGCTTGTGTTGTTTCTCTTGTAGCAATTGCAATAATCATATAATGTGCATGTGACCCTTCAAGGAGGCTTGTACTGAAGGCTTCAGGAATGGTGGTTCAAGTGCTGCTGTCCATAAATAACATTACCTCCTGTGACTCAAATTTACTGGCCTTGAGCCTTCTGTTCTGATTTTTGCTCATTTGTAAATGAAAAACCCACACTGTCAAAGATAATCTATTAGGATGCTCTAAGAGATTTTCTTAACCACAATAGGCTAAGGCATCCATTTGGTATGATCAGACCGTATCTTTTTGTAAATGGTGTTTCTTTTTATCAGCATGTGAAGCTCTATTGCTTGTGTCTTTTTAACTATGTAATATGTAAATCATCTTGCTGATGCCAGCATTCTAAGAACCAGGTATGTGAAAGAGCTTTTGCAAATAATGCTTCTTGCCCTTTGACCTTTTAAAAAACAAAACAAACAAACAAAAAATCCTCCTGTAGCTAAGACGTGATCTGTTTAACTCAACAGGGGGTTTCCAGGACTTGGGTGAATTCTAACCATCCTTTTTGACATAAGTCAAGCTGTGCAAAGCAATGAAATTCTGATTGCTATGTGGTGAGACGACTGGATAGTGTTACAGTTCCCTCATTAAGAGGTACTGGAGTTAAGCAGGGGAGTTGAACTTTCCTCTGTATTAAAACAACAAGTGTGGGAGACGAGGAGTGCAAGCTGGAGTAAGGGAGTTCACCTTATAACAACAAAGACTTAACATGCAGTATATCAAGTCCCCTGAACTTTGTCCTGCTTGGTAGTTTATCAGACGACCAAGATGAATAGAATAGCAAAGAATGATTTAAATCCATCCTGATTTCAATCTTCTGGCCTAATTTTCAGCTTCGTTCTTTTTCTGTTCTATCATTTCATTGCTGTGTGTTCCCTTTCCTCAAGAGATGTTCACAGTTTATACTAGCCTTAGAGTTCAAAATACATACAGATCCCATTAGTGGAATAAAACACAGTGATGATGGGTGAAATGTAAGGCAGGAGTTTTTCTAATCTAATGATGATTTCCCCTTTTTCAACATTGCATCCAATTTACACTAAGAAAGAAACGCGGCTCACAGTCGCCCCCAATTATTTTTGTCGATGTTAACGGTACCTAACCACTGTTAAAATCCATGACAATGTATCTGTGTCTTATTGCAAACAGCAAAGAATTTTCACACCATCAAGATGTGAATAAACCTTACAATATGAACTGACACTCTGAAACAAATTTTACAGAAAGTCTGGATGAAAATCAGAAGAGTGACCGTTCACAAAGTTAACATCAGCATATTATGGCTGCGGGGGGTTGGTTCCAGAAAAAGAAAAAGACACCACAACAACTCACAAGACCAACGCTCAACCTTGCTGAATTACTTAGAAGCAATCAGTCCCAAAACAGTTTGCCCTGGAAAAAAACAAACGATTGAAGTCTTGTTGAGGCAAAAATCAAGACACTGAGAAACACTTCTGTCGATTACCGCTGAACGAAAGCAAGTCAAGGAAAATAGCTATGCAATAAGTGAGCAACGGAACTGGTAGAACTCAATTTCACACAGAATTGTGTCCCAGGTTCTGTCCCAGTCTCCTTGGATGTTGCAGCTCCCTGTTGTATCTTCTGGTCTTTCTTTCCCACGTGCTCAGGTTCTGTTCTAGCCATGCATGCACTGACTGGCTCCTCCGTATGCACAGGATTGATTAGATGGGTACATCTTCTTGGTTGAGCTGTAACAGTCTTTTATTCAGAGACTGCACTAATTCAAGGTTTTTTAAGTATTTTGTCAGGACACTAAAGTGCAGAGTGGGATACTGCAGTTTATGCTGAGAAAACGTATGCAGTGGTAGAGAAGCAAAAAGAACCTGGTTCACTTGCAGTCAGTATGAGTTTCAAACACTGTCAAAGCTCGAGCAAGGCGCCAGTTTTCCCAGCCAGACTCTATGTCTTGCTAACGGGGCCTGCAACAGCTAGCAGCTGCAAGCTGCTTCTCTTCTGCCACAGGATCTCGAACGACACATGGGGACTTCATATCTTTGTGTCTAAAATGTGCCACAGAGTTAGAAGTCAGTAACAGACAGCTGATGAGCCCACTAGAGCACAATCTTAATCACATCTTCTCTTCCAAGAATATAGAAAAATTTTGCTCAGTGATACTTCCTCAATGTTTGGAATCACTGTGTTTCCTAAATAACTTCTCCACTTGTGGGTTAGATAGGCTAATGTCTGGGCTAATAACCAGAATTTAAAGAGGAAAAAAAGCAGTCATACACTTAATTTTTCCTTCCTAAATTATCTGCTTTTTGATTTATCTTGGTAAGTGTTTCACTGTGGTAAATGTATGGTTCTTCAATTACTTAGCCCTGGCATGAAATGCTTCTTAAGAACATAAACTACTTGAAGCAGGGACCTCATGCTTCTTTATGGCACCTAATACAACAGGGCATAAGACTGGCTTCAACTGCTGGATACTGCAGCAGCACAAATATTTAAATAAAATGTTAATCAATTATCCTGTATGTTTGAAGTTTGGCCCTCGTAGATCCTCTCAGCAGTCTTCAGGGTCTATACTGAGGAGGCAAATTAAAATGTTTCTCCAAAAGAACAAGAATTTATTCTCAATAGTTGCCTTGGGTAACATCACCTGATAAATTCGTTGCAGGCACTTCCAAATTTATTGTGTGACTGGACTTATATGCGGTGTAACTAGGAAAAACAGAGAAATCTTTAGCCTGGATGCTTGACCTAGTAAATACTTATGACCTACCATAAGCCCCAATTCAGCAAGTTACTTAAGCACATACCTAAATACCCACATGAATAAAGTCAGCCACGCTTTTAAGTGTCTTGTTGAATCAAGGCCATACAGAAGCTGAACACATCAAGAAACTACCCATGTCAAGTTCCCGTAAAAGAAAATTGATTTCCAGAGTGTATTCCCTCTGGCTATTAACACTGCAGAAGAGTGAGTGATAAAATTTCTGCTGCTTCTTCTTCTTGGATAGAGGCTATGCATGTATTTGCTTTCACTGAAAATTTTTCTTTCTGGTATTAAAAGTGATTTGTGAATTTTGGGAATCAGACCGGATAATGTGAACTAAAGATCCATGCTTTTTGTTCTTATTTAGTCCCTGAATCTGTCATAATATCAGTAATAGTCAAATAATAAGGTACTAATAAATATATTAAATAATGAAATAGATGAAAATTAGTAACAGGGAAGCCTGTTGGATCTGGTTGAACTTTGCGGCATGTCTGTTCTTTAAGTGGTTTTGCAGTCTGTGTACTAGTCCTACTTTCTATGTGTGGAGCCTACAGATTCAAGAGTGAGGAAACACAGCTCTGGAATGTAATGGTCAGTTAGCCAGTGACTGGTCAGTGTTTTGATGTGTGTTTTGTTGCCGTTTTGAAAAATATCAGTGCACTACAGTTGCTTAAGTTATCACTTACAGATGCTTCATGGATGCAATACAGAAGACTCTATCTGTGGATCAACAATTTATCATACATTCAGAGATAAGTGGAACTTTAGACCACGGCCTTTTAAATTTATTTAAGGTGACTGAAGTTCTCTCTCACAGTACATTGAGTGCTATCTTGGGATTTATACTAGCACTATTGTTCCAGGGCATGAGCACAGCAAAATCACTGCCTTTGCTGAAATGATTATTCACACTGCATTATAAAATAGTCTGGTTATGTAAAATTGTTGATTCAGAATGCCCTCCGGCTGGAATCTATGATCAAACACTAATGCAGTGTATATGACCAGAAGGATCATCATTTTACTATTACTAGAGACAGATACAGAAAAATACTTTGACTATTAGCCACGAAGGAGTCAGAATGAATCCTGAGAAAATGAAGTCTTCTGGAGATCGGTGCTTTCACCAGGCTTTTAAAATTGTATTGTTCCTGACTCAATTTAGTCTGATCTGCATTCATCGGCCCATCTTTAAAAGTGTCTCCAGTTAAACCTGCTGCTAGACCTGATGATAGAGCTACTCTAACCTGCTGCATGGAGCTCAGGGAATCTTGCTAGGCAGCAGTGCAGACAAACCCACAGCTACCAGGGATGCAACGGCACTATCACTGCTGTTTTATCTACATTGTGATACTGCCTATGGACTGGGGAATCATTATACTCTGCTCTAGCCAAATACTGTAAATGGCAGTCCCTTCTCAAACGGATTCAATCATCCAGTTAAAGCAATGATTTAATCAGTGCGTTGAAAGCAGTGATGATAGAAAAATAGGCTTGCATGGTTTCTTATGGTATGCAGTTTTTTACATATAACCCAGACATAAAAAGCTAAGAGATATTAATGACTCTTTGGATGGGATGATAGCTTTGTACCTTCAGGGGTTTGATAAGAAAGTGACCTTGTGGATTATGTACAGCTCTAAATGACTGCCTGAAAAAGAGGGTGAAGTGATTTGGACTTTAAAAATTGCAGGAAACACTCCTTTTCCACACTTCTTCAGTGGAAGTTCTGTTGCTTGGATCTCCTTGGGTATGTATAGAGTGGCCCAAGCTATATCTATGCCTTCATACTCACACTTGTGAACAAAGTCACTCTTAAGTTACTGTATCCAAATTTTCAGAATAGCAATTTCAGACACCTAAGGACCCTCAAGTATTTCCTCACTGGCGGCTGAGACAGACCTAATTCCTTACCTCCCTGGTCTAAAATCAAACCTGAAGGGCTTAATTTTGTATCTCCTTATTGACTTACTGGTCTGGGGAGATCATTCTTCTGAGGGACTCTGCTTCTGTGTTGAGCACCGATAGCTGTCATTGACTTTGAGAAACACCCGCTTGGAAAACTGGACTACTGTGAGGCTGAGCAAGTACTTTGATCTCAGCTTGTCAAATAGCGTTCATCTTTCTTATTATGAAATCTGAGCACATTACTTCGTTTCCCATTTTACAGTTATGCAATGTTTTCTTAAGACCATTATTTGAATATTTCTTTGAGTTGTGAATTAAAAGGTAACGCAAAGGTAAGATCCATTTCACAACTCCCAATGAACAGGAAGATTTCTGGACATGAAAGGAACTGGCCTCACATTTTTTGGCTGGGGACTCCTGAAACCAGATGGTATAGATTTTGTACCTAAGCTTATTCAGCGTTTACTGCTGGCTGCTATATTAGTCCTGGCAGCTGCCTGGAAACCTCCTATCCCCCTGAAAATTAACACCTGGTTTCAGAAATACTGAAGTACTAGTGATGGAAAAACTACCTAGCTTCATAAGAGGAAAATTCATGCATTCTTAAATGGAAATTTGTTAGCCCAGAAGTAACTCCTCTTCTAGAAGAAGCAAAAAGCAAATCTGAAAAAGATAACTGTCTCACAGAAAACATTTCTAAAATATTAATATACTTAAAGTGTTTGTAAACACATTCAGATAAAAAAAAATTACTATGCATGGTTTAAATTTTGGAAACTGAACATGAACAGTGTTTTTAGACTTGGGCATCTATCTCCACAGACCTTACGTGGTACTTTCATGCGTTCAGTCCTGACAACTCTTACATCACCTGTTTGTTATAAGGTATGTCTGTAGGTGTTCAGATTTAGGTTAACAGTTTGGTCTTAGTATCTTAGAGTCAGTTACCTTGTCCACAAAGTGAAGATCATGATCTCTGTATCAATTTTACTACAGCTTTGTGATGCCTAGATGCTTGGTTGTAAAGGTCTGATAAGTGCTAAAGCCATCAATGCATATGTGCGAGGAAAAGAAGGATTAGGTTTTACAAAAGGATTGAAGCACTTTTGATTTTGCTTATTTCAGAAGGAATTAACAACCATTCTGTTTTTTAAATTTTTTTTTAAATATAAACTTAGATAAGAATTAATCTCCCTCAATTTTAGAAAATAAGTAGATTTTATGTATGTAAATGTCTAAGATCTCTTTCTGAAATCCTGTTTCCCTAAAATCTGCATATGCTCCCATGCATGCTCAAGCAGTGCCTCACACACCTCGAGGCAGTCCTGACAAAGTGCAATGAAAGCCAAGCCCATGGGGCTCACACCTTGGAGACTGCAAAGATTTACACACTCCTGCCTATGGGCTATTGTCGCTGTTATATACTCCAGCATTTTTTCAGCTGAACCTGCAGTTAGGGGGCACATGAGGCGAGGTAAGGTGTTACTGGTGCCTTGAGGGTAGGGGAACTTCTTTTGTCCTTCTGCTTTCCCCTTTTTGCCTCCTGCTCATGATCAACTCTATGCCTAGATAGAGTCTCTAGACAGAGATTTTGACAGTGTAGTACGCACTCCTGCTACCTTTTCAGGCAGGTAATAGAGGATTGTTGCATTGTTCAGCTCTCCACACTGCTTTTTCTGAGTGCGTGGGCACCCCCATGTAGGCAGTGACTTAAATTTCCACAGCTTTGCACAACTTGATTGTGAACTGATTGCCTATTTTTTGACTGCTAATATATGTCATTCAGTTAAGACCTCAGAGAGCATAAACGGCACCATTAAATTTACGTTGTCTTCAGTTTGCAAAATTTAATGTGGTCAAAATAATGTTTAAAACACATTTTCACACTACGAATCAAGTTTTTAGATAACCCAGTAGGAAAAACACGTGCTTTTTCTTAATAGCTGCAATTGCTCTTCCAGCTGTGCAATACGTCCACACACTGATACAGGGGTTGGTGTTTGGCTCTGCATCTGTTCACAGGAGAAGACATACACATTCCTGAGTTGCATTCGGGCACACTGCTTTACCAAAATGTAGTTGAGCTGCACGTGAAAGCAACAGAGAAGGTAGAGAGTGGTACAGTTTTGTAGCACATATTTGTAAGAATGACCTTCTGGCACGCTTGTCCTCGCACTCCACTATGAACGATGTTTTCTATTTTGGCTTTGACATGTGAAGGAGTGCTAGTGCTCAGTCCATGTTTTCCTTGCCAAACAGTTTACTGATCTCCGGAGTAAGCGGACAAGTACTCAAGCAGCTATTGAGGATTCTTTTTTTACCATTTTTGTTGTGCTTTATTTGGCAGTCAATAGGAGAAAACATCTTGTAAAAGACAAGCTGTATTTATTTAACATGTTACATAGTGAAGATAGTGGTTTACAAAGATAATAGATACTGAGGTTGCAACTAATCCTACAGAATTCAGAAAAGATTCTGATGCTTTTGCAGACTGTAGCTTTTATTTGAGTAAGAAGAAAGATTGGTTGTATTTCAAACATGAACTTTATTAACAAGAAATGCAAGACACGAATGTGTATTAAACTTATATCTCACTAATTTCTGAGCATGTTGCTTTATAGAACTGTACCAGTTGAAAAGGTCCAAGTCTCTGAGACCCCAAATTGGAAGTCATGGGCATCTTATGTCTTAAGTTGTATTTGTAGCTTTTATTGTTTATATCTAAGAGAAAAACTAACTATATGAAAAAACTACTGCAAGTGACTAGAAACTACCCAATAAAATCTATTAATGTATTTCCTGATGGGAGGAAGAGTTAACTAGAGTGGAAAAGTCAGCCATCAGCAAAGTATCCTCATTGCCTTTTGCATAGGTACAGGGTGAGAACTTCATTAATAATTTCCAGGCGCTTATTAAACTTTAAAGACTGGAGGAATATCTGGGGTCACATGTTGCTCTTCATGTATTGAAAAATGTATTAAAGTATTAATATTTCATTTAGATTTGGAAAAGAATCTATATGGTCTATCTGCTTGGAACAATGGCTTTCAGGAGGCATCCTAAGGAAATGCTTTTCTGTTCATGTGTATATAGATTTGTTGACCTGAGCAGATAATGGACAAATCAGGGCTGATACTGGAAAAACAGTATTTGTGATATTAATGAATGTACTTGGTTCCACTGATTTATGATATCCCAGGATACAGGTAATGCTGTACAAAACCGCATTACCCATCTAGTTATGAATATAATAATTCATATTCCTGATTGGTTCAGTCAGACTTTTTTCTACAGCACACTCTCATATTGCAGACTTCAAGCTATCAGAGAAATGCTAGAACTGGAAATCTGGAATCAAATTTTCCCAAAGACAGAACTTCTAAACCCAAGATTATACTTTGTTATAAGTAGGTATTCATGGGCCCAGAATGCAGAAATTCCCATTTAATTGCTAAATCTGATTTTATATACGTATGGAACAGCATCCCCAGAGGAATACAATCTCAGCTCTGGATCCAGACACTGCTGCTAGGAGAACTCAGATCTTTCATATGTACAGCTATACAAATACATAGAACACATTCTCCTATGAATTTATGCTCAGACCTGTAGCCATTTACTTGCAGGTTTAATTTTGTTGCTGTACTATTGCACTATTGTTTCCCACTGGAGTAAGGAAAAGTCAAATCTTGAAATGAAACTGCTTTATGGAAGGTACAATAAACTTCTTATCCTGTGCTTGCCCCTTGACATCAGACAGCTCTTTGAGTGTCAGACAGCATGGCTTTGAGCTCTGCTTAAAAACGGAGAAGAGTTTAGTTCTGCAACTGATACTGTCTAAATGAAACCATGAACGAACAAAAAAAAATTGTTAACAATGGCTGATGGGCAGGGCAGTGCTTGCGGACCAGACTTTGTAACCCCGATTGCCAACTGGTACTTTCTACTTACTTTTCTGTACAATACCTTTGTGGTGAGTAAATTTGTCCTGGGAGAAGGATCCTCAGTCCATTTCCTCCTTAAATTTTGGGGCTGAAGACCGCATTCCTCACCACCCAGAAGCATTCCCCAGCCACCAGGCTGTGGGCATGCAGAGACAGATACTTCCCATTCTGCCTGTTGAAATACTGTTGCCGTAGCAGAGTATAATTCAGGACTAGAAGTTGTAGATCTTGTAGGTCAGTGGTAACGACAGTCTCCAAGCGCAGAGGAGATCCATGGTCTGGACCTTCATTCTGGCTAGCTGGACCACAAAATAAAACCTAGAAACAATCCCGACACAGACCAGCCTCCTTGTCAAGTCTGACAATTGAGCTTTTCTACTTTTGACATGCAACTTCTTGTTTAGGACTCTAACTTTCAGCCCCACTGACAAATGTCCTACAGTCACTACTGCATTACTCCATGGCTACAAGTACAGTATGCTAAACCAGAGAAGGGACAGGTACAAAGTCTGGCATGCAATAGTTAGTAACTACTTTGTTGACAGCACGAGACGAGCAGGTGCAGCTCTGGCCTGAGCCACCAAGCACCCTCCCAGCCAACTCCTGGCCACAGCCCAGAGGATGGTGCGTGGCAGGATTTGTCCGCAATAATGGGGATTGACTAGATCACCTGTATTTAGGGAGAAGAGAATTTAGGCATAGCTACCTGAGGCGTAGCGTTCCTCTTGCTCACATATCCAAGACTAGGGCTAACATTATACTCATAGGTACAGATCCAGCCTAAGAAAGACATCAAAAAGGAGAGCCTTATTCCGAATGAACAACCAGATTTCTGCTGTTTGGGTCTGCTAAAGGCAACTGACTCACAAATAAAGAACAGATGAAAAAAAAAAAAACAACAACCTATTTCAAATTGCCCTCTGTGCTGGGAATCATGAAGAAAAGCAGTAAAGCTGGGAACTGTACATCAAGATACTGATGCTTGTGGCTTCTTTGTACAAACACAGGAATTTCAGGACCCTTGTAGCTAATGGTAAATGAAGATTTGTCATCCACACATAGAATTCACAAGTGTAAGAACTGTGGCAGAAGGCAATTGTTGAATTTATTTTGGAAATAAAAATCAATTTACTTCTTTGCAAAAAAAAAAAGTAATAGGCAACACTAATTAAGTGCAATCCTGGTAATTGTTGAAATCAGTGCAAGTTCTGAGTTCACTATGCACACAAATTGGATTAGTCTGCTCAAAATATAATGTTACAAAGAAACATTTAAAGCCTACGCATTTATGAACATGTGTTCTATGGTATAATTTTGTTTAATCTTCAGAGGCCTCTCAGAGGCCTCTAAATTTAATCTTAGACAAACTGGCAAACTTTTGCCTGACCGAAGAATGCCAAATAAAGCCTAAAAAGGGATTGTTAGGATCAGAATTACTTGTTGTCTCCAGCTGCTTTGTTCTCCACTGGTATTGTAAAGATGTCATAAATTCAGCTTAATAGGAAAGTTAAAGCTAGCTTTACAGCTGTTTCGCGTACTTGTAGCGCTGCAAAACAGCTGAGCAGACCAATGAGTACGGGCCTTCAACCAAATGACATTTACGCTAGAACCCCTGCAAAAGAACTGTGCCTAGGCCCAGCTTTCCATATGCTTGTACATGCTTATTTTTTTTCTCTTTCTCCGGAGGGCTCTCTTCCAGGACACTTTGCACATAAGAGTAGAGACATAGACCTAGTGATATCACCACATCATCAGTTAAAAGTGGGAAGAATGCTATAGAGATGCAAACACATCTTTCAAAATGGCAAATATCTTTAGACCAGTCTGAAAAACATGCCGGAAAAAAAAAAAAAATCTTGCTCTCAAGCACAAGCGTATTTTTATTCACTCTACAAGGTAGGGCATCATTCAATACCAATGTATTACCATTCAAAAAAAACCCACAAAACTCTTCAGAAGTGCACACGTGCCACCTTGTTAGGTAAAGAGCTAGCTCTGAACAGCAATTTTATATTTTCCCCTGTATTGCTTAACAGCAGCATTCAGTAGTTGGTTTGTACAAGGGCAAAGTGCCACCAGTCAGGCTGGTAGCTAGCAGCAGTTTGAGGCTATCGACCTGCTCCACGGGATCTCAGAGAACTGTTCCACAGTACGGCTGGAAGCTGGTGCATCACTGGTGATAATCAGGAGCCACAGCTCCTACTGAGGCAAAGGTACTTAAAAAACATCACAGCAACCTGATTTACCATGAAGAACATCACTGTACACTGAAAAACTAAGCTTAACCTTTGCTAAAATTCAGGGTAGGTAGTCTAAATACCAAATGCCTATCTGCAATACCTGGGATAAAGGTGAGAGACCTTAGGCCTAACTTCTGTTTTCCAAGTGGCATCTGCTAACTTTACAGTCTGCTCTTTCAAAAAAATCTTGCCTTTGTGTTATGATTCACTCTTTGGCTTTCTACAGTTAGTTTTGTTATAATTGTATTTGTGCTGATGCAAGAGGTGTGAGTTTCAGCTTAAAACAGACCTTTTTCTTAGCTTTGTGGTAGTTAAGTTACACTATGCAAGGTCAGGCAGGTAGCCTCATCGTGTCTAGAAAAACAGTATGGCACCTCCATTTATTAATCCAGTTCTACTAGCTACGGTGCTTCCACGTACATTTCTGTTTTAACAGCAGGCTTACACAGCTCTTTGGGGTAGATGAAGAAAACTCGATATGGCTTCTCTTCTCCACAGACAATATGGTTATTCTTATGTCCAGGCTCCAACGCACTTTCTTACAGCAGGGAGCAGCATCTTGCCTCTGTGCAGGGCTGCAGCTACAGCTGCTATCTTTTAGTTTTATTAACCTGAAGCATTACACCCTCACTATTTTTCTTTGTGTCAAGGACTGTTTGAAGAAAGTGTGTTTGTTCTGCAGGAAAAGATTGTATCAGTAGCCGTTTATTTACAAAATTGTGGTCAAAGTTACATTTATTTAAGCAATACTTACTGGTGCTGTTTTACATTCAAAGAAGTATACACAGTATCTTTCACTTTGTAAACTACCACTTCCATTTAATCACATTTGAAACTGCAAATGTTATCGTCCCCAGAAGGCAAAATGATTCTAAGCTAATAAAAGAATTTTTAGCTCAATAGATAATTAATGTTTGAAGCCTCCTTCCATACGCTATATAGCAAGATATTTTAAAAAAACCAAACAAACCTACATTCCTAAGAATAAAATTTGCAGTTAACTAGCTGAAAGGAAAAGAATTTAGCAATTCCTATACTTCACCATATTCTCTGAAGACATATTTTTCTTTCATCTATGCTACAGCAGCAGCAACTTTTAAAAATTTTAATTTAGGTACCTCCAGAAAGCTACTGATTCTCAATACAATCTGGAATAGTTTCAGAAGGTTTTATTTTTGCTTATTACAGTTGTTCAAAAAAGATGCCTGCAAATTTGAAAAGAGTGTGATATAGACTCAGGAAGATTTCTGTGCACTCAGAAGGAATGCAAGCATTTCTGTAACAACGGAATTCTGTCATTTTCCAGAATGTTTTTTCTTTACTAATACAGAACTGACATAAAAAATTAAAATAACTTTTTTTTCCCCCAGAAAAATAGAGAGCTGCATCTCACTCTCGATAGCTTGTATTACATCATTAATTCCTTAACATAATTTTGAGGACCCATGATTTTATGTCTGCTTGCTAAAGAAGGTAGATCACTGAGGACCCAGTCGTGACAAACTGTTTGACATAAGTTATACAACTTCTTAGGAACTATGTTCTTTTTAGCAGTTAACAAACTCTCTTTGTTTCTGAAAATCTGCATGGACAAAATATATTCTAATTACAGCCTGTTCTGAATTATTCATATTTTTTCTGAAATATTCTTTTTTAATGCCCTTACTGGCTATGACGGTAAAAGAAATAAA
>Ga0181612_129129_pt1 | contig 13306 bp, 5 predicted proteins | sample HoacroProtozoa21_FD_119630 | JGI IMG/M metagenome (GOLD analysis project Ga0181612, IMG submission 119630) | Hoatzin crop microbial communities from Cojedes, Venezuel. Combined Assembly of Gp0051906, Gp0051904, Gp0051908
CGCTGAAGAGCCCAACAAAAGAAATTCTCTCGGTGCTCCCAAAATCCTATCGCTAACTGAACACACAGAACAAAGCAAATGCACCGGCCAGATTCAGGAGTCTGAAGACGGGTGAACTAAATCCTTAAGGAGACTGTTCAATTCCTTCCCGATTTTCTGAAAGCCTTTTGGTCAAATTCTTGCACCCTGCCATCGCGGTCAGGAGAACGAAGCTCTTGTCATAAAGTTATTACAGCTACTTACAGGTGAAGATTTCTAAGAGCACAACTAAACATAGAATAGCACATCTTTAAAGCATATTAGTTCTCTGAGGGGATGAGTGTCACAACAGAAGCACACATGAAATAAAAAGGAAATCAGTTAATGATTTTTATTAAATTTCAGTGTTTCATAAAATAAATATGGTATATAATATCAAACAGTGAGAAACAAAGCACAAGCATGAAAAGCATGGTAACAAAAGTTACACTCATGATGGTGTTCAATACTCAGCACTTTAGAAACCATAAAGCCTTTAATTATTTACAAGCAGCAAACTATCTAACATAATTTACAAAGTTGCAGCAGCCTAGTCAAGGAGTACTGGAAGGGGAAAAAAATGGAGAGACCGCAATGGAAGACCTTCACTCTGCTCTACCTAGTCAGCACTTTATTACGTACCCTATTTTCCCCGTATGTACATAACTCTAACTTTCATTATTCTCAAAGTTTAATAATTACACTGTATTGTATCTCAGAGCTCCGTTCATCTCTCGGATGGTGCAGTGCCTCTTGCACTTACGGGATACATATTCAAGTAACACTTCAAATAAAAGTAAACATGTGCAAACCAAAGTAATTAGCCTACATGACGACCCCCAGGTAGTAGTGTCAAACCAGATGTAGCAGGCGCACGTTAGCAGATTAAATCACTAATAGCTACAGAAACTGACGTGGAAGCCTAGCTGAGGCCAAAACTGAGAAATGGGCATATAAAAAAAATATATATAGAACTGAACTGCAAATATACCCTGTTACAACAGACAAAAATTTAATCTGCCGAAACACAAAGACTTTTAAGGTCATAACTCAAGATTTAATATTTCAACATGAAAAGAAATCCAAGCCATTCGACTTATTTGGGCTTTTGAAACAAATGCAAATGTCTCTGTTTAAAAATTGTTTTTAAATGAGAAAAACAAATCAATATATATTAATATATCACCCAAAATAAAAAACATAACACACTCTTCATTTTAGAGCATGCTGCTCATTCAGAATAAAGACAGGACAAAGAAAGTAGAATTACATTTCATGATGTAATAAAAACATTAAAATTTGTGATCATTAAGTGCACCATCGTACAGGAGTAGCGTGCTCAGAGTGGAAATGTTCTATACCTACCAGAATCCACCTTTATTTAAGCAGACAAACCTTTAGGACACTACCTGAAACTGAAACCAGTATAACTGTGCTCCATTCGGCTCGCCTGAAGTTTCAGCCAGGCATATTCCAGCCAGTAGCACCTGTATGCCTCTTCATGATTGTATTCCAGAAATCGTTACATTTGCGAGCAATTTTTTTTTTTTAAAAAAGACTGGCTTTTGCAATCCTTGCAAAGCTTATCCTAAACAGATACTGCAAGTAAACTCTGTTCTGAGCAGCACAAGTTGGGGCTTTTTTCAGAAATCTGAGAGCTGGACTTGCGTTGGCAGTAGATACAGTACAACAACTGGATGTATTAAACAGTTCCTCAAAAAAGTCTGAAAGGAAGATTTCCCTAAAGACTGTTTAAAAAACCAAACCAAACCCAACCCAAAGCACTTCACCCAAGATCTGTTCAATCCTTCTACTGAAGTTCAGAGCTTGCCAACTTTAAGAATGACAGGAAAAGGAAGGGAATGAGGCGGAGAGGAAACAGAACTAAGTTATTCCCAATTTGTACCGATGAAAAGCTTCAAGTAAAAGGAAATCCACTTGTTAAAGATCTTGCTACATGCACAGTCCCTCATCAGTTGAAAGCCACAGTAGTCAGCATTGGGTGTAACAGCAGATTTACCATTCATAAAAAAACACTGGCGATGTTCCTTCATTCTTAATAACCTGTATCCATGGTTTCTGTTTAGAAGCTTCTTAAAAAGTGTTTATGGTTCTGCACATTTCATACCGAACTGCAGGAAAATGGTAAACACGTCTTCTTTCGATGCAATCCCATTCAGCAATCTTCTCCCCAAGAACTCAGTGTCATTTACGAGTCTGAGTCTTCTTTGGCACTGCAGGTCGCTTGGCTTGCCACAAGTGGTTATGGATCGTAAGAGCATCCACGCTGACAGACATGGTTTTGGCGGGAATCACGTTGAACTGTTTTCTGTCCGAACTGTACTTATAAAGTTTGTCAATCATTTTCTTGGTGATGCTCTTTGGCCCTGTTCCAGTCAGCTTGTAGATTTCTTCAGTGTCAGGATAGTAGCAATAAAGTGCTCTAAACTGGCAGCCAGCATCACGGAACAAAATGATGTAGTGGTTGGCATCACATTTTTCTAGTTCCTGCATTAAAAAATAAACAAACATACACATAGATTGTTCATGGTCAAAATTCTCATATTATGCCAAGCTTTGAGCCTTCACATATGGCTAAAAAAGCGTTCAATGTTTTCTGAAGCACTAGATCAGTAACTATGATCTTCAGTCCTCTAAACCTCCGCGTTGAACTCTTAACACGGGATCATGTTTTCCACAAGTCCATACGGCCATGGGAAGTAAAGGATGCTCAGTACAGGCACACTTTAGGAAATGGCGTTCACTACAGTGAACGCATCAGTGGGATTATGAAATGAGCGTTACACATACATTTTATTCTGAGTGGATTAACAATTTTGTATTTTAATGTTTACCTCTAATATTGAGTTCTTATGAGGCTCATTCACTTTTCCAGCAAGACAGCAATGAGATATGGCATTGTGAATAATAGGTTTGTTTGATTTGCTGCTGGGTTCCTTAAATAATTTCGGACCTAAGGAAGATAAACAAGTAAAAAACATTTTACTTACTACAGTTACGAACATTAAAATTTTCATTCATCAAAAGTGAAAAAAATCCCCACCAACAACTTCTCAAAAATAACGATATGTCACATCAACTATATCCCAGCTTTTTATGACCTGCTGTTCATAACAAATGCTCACAGTAAACCTAAAATGGTCACCTGTGTATTCTGCCACTGAAGCGATAGAAGATGCTGTGGACGCGTTCTCCCAATCTCTCTCTGTGTTTCTGCTAGGATTTCTGCTCAGTATTGGCAAGGACTCCATTGACTCAACTCTGTTGGAGGGGAAAACAAAACAAAACAGAACTGCATAAAAATTGTATGCCAAGGTTTTGATTTTTCCCCCTCCCAATCTTCAGTAAATTCACCAGTCACTGTCCCTGAATGGGACAGGCTACTGTCCCTTTTCCTCCCCCAAGCCATCAGATTCTTCCCACTAGGTTATCAAAGCAAAATTCTATTCTTCCTTTGGGAGAAAACAAAACAAAATTGCAAGTTTGTACAGAACACTGGAGTTGGTAGCCACATAAAATAAGACGATGTATTCACTAATCGCTATTGTGCCTCTATGCCAGTGAACTGAAGCAAATACCACTGAATCCCAACGCTATTTCATAACATAGCCTTAATTTTAATTTTTTATTTTTCACTCTCTCTTTACCTCTGGGATGGTGTGCCACCAGAGTGTACGCTTTCAGGTTCGGTTGTTGCTGCTGAGGCCAAAGAAAGACTGGAACCAGACTGAGCACTGCTCAAATTATCAGCTACAAAATAAAAGACAAAATGTGAAACACATCTTGTTAAAGCAGATTTGCAGACTCGGTGAGAGCAAACGAAGTAAAATTCTTACGTGTGGAAGAACACTTTGTCCCTGAATCACTGTAAGATTCTTCACGATGGACCGACTTTGGCCTGGGTTTTTTGGGCTTTGACTTGGGCTTTCCAAGCCCTTGCTCCTCCAAAATTTGCTGCTGCTTTTTCCTTAGATATTCTTGCTTGATAAGCTCTCTTCGAGCCTTCTCCTCCTCTTTCCGTATTCGGTCCTCCTCAGCTTTGCGACTGAAAAGCAAACCCAACATTATATTCAACATATAATAATCTTCCTCACCTTAAAGATAAAGAGTATTCTTTTCCACATGTTATTACCGAGCTTCATCTCTTTTTTGTTCAACTTCAGCCTCCAACTGTTGTTTCCGAATCCGAGCCTCCTCAGCTTTGCGCTGCTGTTTTAAAAGGAATGCTGCACGTTTTTTCGCAAGCTCATCTTCTGCTTTCTGTTCATCCTGGAAAATACATAGGGATAGAGAGTTTTAAAGAATGAAGGAAAATCTATTAAGCTGGACATCACAAGATTGCTGAGGATTCCAGGAAGATTTTAGGAAAACATAAGCTATTACTTTTGGAAATCTTTACATTTTTAGAATTGATGAGTGTAAATCACGATTGTCATCAAGAACAGTTTAAGAGAGAGTCTTAGTGCTCTCTTAAGTTGGGGTGGGGGCCAGGGGGAGGAAGGGTCTCATCTAACTTGTTTTTAAGTACAGCTAACCAGCACAAAACCTTCTAGAACTGCAAAGTACAATGCAACTATCATGTGGGCTAGAATGGACAGAACAAATAACCCCAGCATAATGATAACCTTTCAGTCAAAATTAATCATACTACACAAAAGCAGAGGTCCAATTCACTGACACTGAGACAGCCTAGCTCGACATTCTTGAAACAGAAATTGAAAAAAAGTATTGTCATGTCAGCACATTTAACTTCTTTACAATAATCATTGTTCAGCACAAATGAAGATACTAAATGTTCCAACAGCAGTTCTGAACTTCACTAGAAGGAGCAGATGCATATTTTTCACTTGCATCTACAGACATACGACTAAATTCTCCATCAGAGCTCTTGGCTTTTAGGCTGTTAGGCTGCTCAAAACCAGAGAAATCTGGGTGCAAATTCCCCAAAAAAACGTTCAGACTCTCTTCTCCCTGACAAGTTTAAAACCCATTCAGCAGGCTTTTACTAGATACCCATGTTCCATTGGAATTTTTTCAATCAGTTGATTAAGATTCACAGAAAGCTGGGATTTCAGAACAGTAAATTCTTCCCATTGCACTCTGTGATTCTTTTGTGCTAAGTATTTATAGCATGTGTGTCTGTTCCTCAGACAGAAAAAATCTAAGGGAAAGAGAAGAAAAGCAAGGTTAATCCTGGTTCCTAGTAAAGTTAACAAGAGCCAAGATTTCATACATTGAGTCAAAAACTATTTTCTCCACAAGCAATTATTTTCCAATGCAGTTCTAAAAAGTCCTAATATTGCAACCAGAATGCACTGCTTTCCACCAGTAGACTAAAGAATGAAGTGGAAAAAAACCAAGTTCTAATGCTGGGCAAACATGTAACAATAACCAAATACACAAAGGTAATATATTTACCTTGAAGAAAAAACCCACACCAGACTTCTGATCACCTTCACTAATTATGTCTGCAGAGCTATCCTGGTTTTCAAGTTCTCCTTCATCTGGAGCTTTTAAGTCAGACAAGTCTACTTCAATGAGATTAGCCTTGCTTCTCAGTGGCTCGTCCACTGGGACATTTTCTTTTCCTGAGCCGTCGGAAGAATTCAAGCCTGTTTCCTTGAAGCTGTAATCCACCTCTTTGCTCATTTCAGAAATAATATTTGCATCTTTGGAGGTGGAGAGAACAAGTGCCCGTTGATTGCTCTCATCATGAAGTCTATAGGTATCAAAGAAACACTTCTCTTGAGAACCACTTCCATGATCGGGACTATTTTCCAAGCCAATTTCTGTTGGTGTCTTTGACAAGCTATTGGATGGAAATGGTCTTAAATGTGGTAAGGTTTCTAGACTTTGTGTTGGGGTTTTAACACGTGCTGAATTTTGTTGTCTGTCTTTAGTGACTTTCAGATCAGCAGGTCTTCCCGATCGAGGACCCCTTCCTTGACCAAATCGAGGTGGTTTACGAAGACTGTTCATTCCAGTTGGAGACAGAGGCTCAACAAAATGAATTGATGGTTTTACCTTTTGGTCCTGAGAGTTACTTCTGGTTCCTGGTGATGGCACTGATGGAGATTTCATAAGTAGTTCCTGTTGCTGAGAAATCTTTAATATAGCCTGCTGAAGCGTACTGATTGTTTCATTTAGTTTTTCAATAGAAAGATCACATTCATTTATATCCACTTCAGTAACGTTGTCTTCTAGAAGGGCAGCAGAAATAATTTTACTTTTTTCCAAATCATGTATAGCAGCAGAGTCTTTTAGTTTATGTTGCTCAGCAAAAGCTATGCTTTCTTGCATTTTTACTTTTGTTACTTCTTGAGAGTCATTAAGCACTTCTTCTCTCTCCTCCTCTTTCACAAGAAACTCCTCGGATCTGGAACCCAAAGAAACTTCATCTAAGTCTTCACCATTGTGCCGAGAATATTCTTTTGCAAAATGTTCTGGTTTAAGTGGTTGTGGAACATCAGGAGATTTCCCTTTTTTAACAACATGCAAGAAAGCTGCCTTGCCCAATTTTAGTCGCTGCCTTGCTGATAAGGCTTCCATCTTCTTCTTCTGAGCTTCTATTGCCCTTCGTTTCTCTTCCAACTGCATATGAAGCTGCACCAATTCAGAAGCTAAAAGATTAACGTTATCTTTATTTTGTCTGTTGGGGCTTTGTTCTCGCTTTTGCTTCCATGTGGTCAGTGGTGCTGGGCAGCTTTCTGATCCATCTGGTGTGGTCTTTTGTGAACTACTTGTGCTAGACTTTGTTTCATAACTATTAAGTCTCTGAAGCTTCCGTTCCGCGAAATTAGTCATTCGGACACTCCCACTAGCCACTGACACACTGCTAACTTGAGAAATTGTACTCAAACATGGGCTGGAACGTCCACTAGCATCATCCTTATCTTCATGCTCTTTTACCTTCATATCTTCTTGCAATTTTGCAGATTCTTCCTCACCAATGTATTTAGTGACTATAGGATGGTCATCTATGACTACCAAATCCTGTTCCGCATCTTCTATGTCTAAAAGATCTGAATCAGAGTCCTGTCTCACCATAGTCCATGTAGTATCCGGAACATGCAAATTCAGGCTTTTCATATAACTTACATTGACTTTACTTGCTATGTCATCATCAGATTTAGTAGCATGAAGAAAAAATCCTCCAGTGGATAGCTCCTGAGTAGAAGGATCTAAACTGCTACTAGCCAAAGGTCTGGAAGCCTCTAAGCCTGCCTCCACCAGTGTCACCGAGTCTGCAGTACCAGGATCTGCAACTGGAGTGAAATCAGAACTAGAAATTGGAGTAAAAGTCCTATTGAGGTCATGCTCACCATGACTACTATTTGTTTTCTTGCGGATCAAAGGCAGGTGTCCCTCATTTAACCTCTTTGTTACAAAACTCCTTTGTTTTCCCTCCCCACATTCCTCCTCTTTATTGATTATTTGTTTTTCCTTTGCTGGTTTTAGAACCGCGGGCATTAAGGGTTCCAAGTAAAAACTATCTGGTTTGCTTTCTGAAGTCTCGCTATTCGTTTTTGGAGACCATGCAGCCGCAACTATGCTGGGTACCCTGGCTGATGCATTCTGCAATTCAAGATCACCACGGTTTGGCCTTTCTTCAGATCTGATTATTGCAATAAGCTCTTCATCTTCATCCTCAATTTCAACATTGTTCAGTAAGCTCTTCCCGCTGGTTTTCACTGATGGAGGATGGGGCTGATTTTTTGGAGTTACGTTAACAATGTTTGAAGCAAGACTGTCTTTGCTGATCGATCTAGCCAGACTAATGCTGTCACTAGACCCGGGGTCCACATCACTGCTGGCAGAATGATGAAGAGCAAATGGTGTTGGCTGAGACAGAGGCCTAGAAAAGATAAGAGCAGTCTACTGATGCTTAAGCACAAAAAGTTACAATTCACTGAACTAAGGAACATGATATACACAGTTAAAATTTTTGCTCCATTTGAAAAATGTAACCTGTATAAGAATGACCAGCAATACCAAAAATTAGCAACTTCAGATACCTCAATTTTCAGCAATGCTTTCTGAAACTCATATTTAAAGTACTTTCAACTGCAACCCTAAAATCAGTCATCTCTGAAAATGCACATTAACGGAAAAACCAAATCAAGCAACTCTCAGTTCAGTTCTAAGGAAGTGACACCACATTACGACAATGAAATTGTCACAGGACTGAGCATCCTTTCATTAAGCTGTATTGTAATACTTAAATATATCTGTTACCTGGGTTTCCTCTCTGGCCATGCAAGAACTGAACCTCGTGGCTGCCCATCAACACGGGTCAGAGAATTAGAACGATGCCGATGACCTGAAATATTTTTTAAATGGTTAATGGTTTAGAAATGGTCTTTAAACTAGCACTTTTACTTTATTTCATAGCAAACACAATCAACTGTTTTACCAAGAGATGGCAGCAGAAAACAGATTTGCTAAAATGTTAACCACAGACAGACAAAGCTTGAAAAATACAATTAAAAGTGATCACATAGACATATCTGACTTTTGGATTTCCAAACATGAAACTGCTCAATTTGCTTTCCCTGTCAGCCCCCAAGCTTGAAAAAAAAGAAAAAAAGAAAAAAGAGAAGAAAGAAAAAGTCCTCACTGCACGTTGTTAGAGCCTAAGCAGCTGGAATGCTTTGGTTGGTACCTTAGCTGATAAAAGAAAAGAAATTCTGAGCATCTCTGTGTACGTGTAAAACTTAGGTTTTCAGTAATAAAATAAAAAAAAATGTTTAGGCAAAAAATATGTCAAGTACTAGAGTGAGTTTGTCATTCTGGATGACAATCTTGCTTCCTAAGACTTTTGCTCGTCTTATGAACATTTGGCAAATAGCTTCTCCCTTACTTTTCACAGAATTGACATTATTAGTCTTAGTTTCTTGCACTTGCGATGCTGAGAATAAGCTCAACTGTGAGAGAAAACTTTTATTTTAAATCCAGTAATTTTCTTTAAGATCTTTAAAATCTTCGGATGCAAAGAAAGATGATTTACCCAAAGTAAACACGCTTACCACTTGGCGGACTGCAGTTTAACTCAATTTTAGATAATTCACATTTGTGAACGTACATTTTTATTCATTACTGTATTGACACTGATGGTCATTGCCTGCTGAAATGCAAATGCAAGGTAGACTTACCAGGGCTGTCTTCTCCCTGCAAAGACTTTTGTTGCTTTTGTCTCAAAGGGAGCAGTGGATGGGAAGGGCTAAAGGCAGGGCCTCCTCCTTTGCCACTAATTCAAGAAAGCAAAAATTCATTACTACAAGAGTTTTTTTTTCTATAATGAGAGAAATTATACAGTTGTGAAGTTACGCTGGTAATAGTTACCCCCTCCCTCTTTAAAACACAATAATAAATCATTAATTTTAATGTTAAAGAAGATACTTCAACAGAAGAAAAGTTTTTCACATGTAACACCACCAAAGTCAGCCTACTACCTGAAATCAAACTGTTTAAATTTTTAAATACAGCAGATTTAAGATGTAGCTTACTTAAACAGTACAGTAGAGACAAAGTAAAGGCTGAAATAACTTGTTGGTTGCCACCAAGACTTAGGCCAGCTGAAAAATCTTGTCATTAACTTTCCTGCACATTAGATCCAATTTAAGCTTGTCTTCACATCACCATTTATAGAATACGGCTAGTAAAGACGAGCTGCTTGAACAGTTCTCACGTTTCACAATTTCTTCAAAACAGAAATTAGGATAACTTCTATAACACAATGGTGACATTTACTTGAGGGGCTTAACGGCATTTGCCGAACAAAGATCAAACATACCAGTGCAAAGCATTTCTCTGAACCTGAGAACTGAGAATGTTTTAGAGAATGATTGCACACAGCTCAAATTCACTCAATCTGCAGCGAAATCAGAACTTTTAGCAGCAGAAATTCCCAGGTTATCCAAACGGAAGCATAAATCGAAGATTCGTCTAAGCAACATGCAACCAGACTTACAGATAGTCGGGTTCCTCGGGGTGCAGGTAGTACCTACTGCAAGCTTCGGGGCCTGTCTGAGCCGAGGGCTGCATGTCTGCCGGGCCTGTACCAGCAGGGCTGGCCATGAAACTGCGCTTCGTCGCATTAGAAATAGGAACAGGCGGACGGCTGCTCTTCTGCTGCAACACTGTTTTAACTGTGCACACATTGGTAACATTAACACAACTTCTAGTAGCCATTAAAACAACAAAACAGAACAGGACGTTTTCAGATTGCAGCACATTAGAATGAAAACTTTATGACACAACACTAAAATAAAAGCTGTACTTAAAATAGATATATCTTATAGTGACCTTAATGGAAAGGAAGTTATAAGTAAATAATTAGTCGGTCTAGGGACAAAAAAAAAAACCTACCTGCCCATCTCACTCCAAAACTTAGAACTCAAGTGGATCTAGGACTAACTTTACTTCCATTTTTACTGCTGTCAAAGATCCCAAAAAGCAGAAAGCTGGGGCAGAACCAAAACTCTGAAGGAAACACCGCTGTGCAACAGTTTCATTGTAATTAAGTATTTTTTAAATAATATTTATCAAAATTTAAAAACTCACCATCTTTTATTTCCTGAATATCTCTTGGTTGTACAAAGTCTGGTTTGACATTCTCAAACCACCAGAAGAGTTCCGCAATGAATACCATCACGTTAGGCTAAAATAGAAAAAAAGACAAGACACACCTCACAATAACAAAACACAGTTTACCCACATTTTATTCAAAAATATATCCTCCATCATGTTTCTTACCTTTAAAACCAAAGGAGCATATAACATGTCCTCCAATGTGAGGTAAAAGCATTTGTTTAGATATTCATTGGAGAATTCTCTCAGAAGTTGAATATTATAGAGGCTGTCTGCAATGGACGTTACCTCCTTCAAACAAATATCTGGAAAGGTGAGAAAAGCAGTAAATTACGACACTATCCCAGTGAATTCAACTTCCATCCACAATTAACAGAAACACTACACACAGGAACTTCACACACTGCTTATACACCATCATTTAATATTTATTGGCTACTAGTGACATTTCTCTACCTGTTAAGCACCCGAAGAGTAGGAAAAGGAGGAAGAAAAACACAGATAAAACAGAACCAATTTTGCACTTATTTTAGAATCCGTATAGGATTCTGTCTATCACGGAGACAGAAATGTAAGCAGGCTACAAAGACCACACATAACAACAAAATACAAAAGCAATTAAAAACAGACATCTTGATTTGCAAATAATAAAAGGTTACTCCTAGGATTCACAGTGCTGGTCCCTTCTGAAAACATTCAGGAGCTCTGCAAGGTACAACATATCTGAGAATTTAGAAACCAATACAAAATGTTGATTTGTAGAAGTTACATGCAACAAGGAAATTGAATTATTAAGAAAAACAATTGCTGGGTAAGAGAATTCATGTTTGATATACTGAAGAGAGACAATTGCTGAAGACTGGGAGAAACTACTTAAAATCTAGATTTTAAAATGTCAAATTCTGTGCTTCTACAGAAGAACATGAGAATTCTCAACTAACAGTAGTGGATGTGTATTCCTTTGTTATGGTCTGCTGAAACCCAGCTCAGTTATTTGAACAAATAAAGCTGTATCATCTGGATCTATAAAAGAAAGGATTATATTGTAGCTCATAATATACAGAGCAGAGCCTTTTAAATACACTAAGTAAAAAAACAAAATCAAAGAGAGGTTACTTTTTAAACAGACTGCTTTTATGCAGATTCCATATGTGACCCGATTCTAACTTGCTGTAGTCCACCACTTGTTAGATGTGTCGCATTTTTATTTTATAATGTATTTTTAGTTCATTTTTCAAAGTTTGAAGAACTTGTTTTATTTTTTAGAAACCTTTATTACATACCGTCCAGTTTCATGTGCTCTGGACAATAGTAGTGTATCACAGCTAGAAGAGCAGCACCATCGCTACCATCCTTCATCAAATCTTCAAGCAAAGGAAAGTAAGGCAACTGTCTGCTCGAAAGATGGTCTCTTCGGTAACGCACCTAACAACAGAAAACAAGTGTTCATATAATGATAACAAAAAGGAAAAAAAAAAAGAAAATAAAAGAGGAATTTTTGTTAAGCACTGAAAACTCTTTACAGTGGATCCTTTATAGCATTCTGCTCCAAGTCAAAAACAATTTACAAGGTTATACTTTTCCCTCAGTGGAAGCCAATTGTGAAGAATACGGTGCTTCCCTTTCAATCATTCTCCTCACGTCTGGAAGCAACCTGTGCTGCTGAATTTCTAGCTTCGCTCACACGTTTTAACTTATTACAAGCAATTTAAGTCAAAATCCTTCCACATAGGTGCATGAATGCAGCAGATCCAAAGAAAGAGACACAGATAACTACATGAAAACACTTAAAGCTCAGGAAAAAAACCAAAACCAATACAGAGCAAAAAATAATTCAGATGAGCTAGCGATTTCTCATACGTTACCAACATCCACAGACTTGCCATCATGTCCACAGACAGCAAAGTCCTCTGAGAGATTCAGAACATAGTCTGTCTGGCAAGCCAGTAGACAACACTAATGTTGTGTGAAAGAAAAAAAACCATGTTTTTTTCCAACAATGGTCAGCCAGCGGAGCAAGCGGGCCTTTTCAATCAACAGCAAAACTCCCCTGGGTTGCACTACAGATCAGTATCAAACTCTTCTGCAAACCACCCCCTAGCCCTCATGCATTTGGAGCATAGCCAAAGAGTAGCTAAAGCCGGTCAACTAAAGAACAAATCTTGGCATTGCTTCTTGCCATTTTTGCAAGACAAGTTTCAGTGTCGCTATTTACTGAGCAGCCCCGCGCTAGCTAGACTAGAAGGCTGAAGCTAAGTTTGAGCAGCAAAGCAATTGGGCAAGCAAAAGCAGCACACACTACGGAGCCTAGCAGAAATACCTTTCAGTGCTGGAAGAAGACCCCTTTTCCACTTTAGTGCATTACTATCACTCAGCATCTAACAAACTACCCTGACTGATGTGCTGGCCTAACACGCAGCTATGCAGAGAACATATTGAATCACCAGAGGAAAGCTGGATTTTACCAACGGTATCGTACACTCTCCAAGACAACCCGGGAAAGCTCCCTACACAAACACACGCATACTCATACGTGTCAATTTAGGATGGCACAGGCTGAGAAAAAATCTGTTCAAAGGAACGAAGATCGTTTACAATCAGAGTAATAAGAACCTATTTCATTTCTTTTGCACAAATATAAACGTGCTATGTTAAGTTTCCCTGGCAAAGGCAAGTA
>Ga0181612_136523_pt1 | contig 13306 bp, 9 predicted proteins | sample HoacroProtozoa21_FD_119630 | JGI IMG/M metagenome (GOLD analysis project Ga0181612, IMG submission 119630) | Hoatzin crop microbial communities from Cojedes, Venezuel. Combined Assembly of Gp0051906, Gp0051904, Gp0051908
CCGAGTTGTGTGTGGACTGCCGCACGTGATACACAAGGCGAGGCTGCTGGAGCGGGGTTTGTTCAGCCTGGAGAAGACAAGGAGGGAAACCTGGCTGCAGTGTCACTACACGAAAGGCGACACGCAGAAGGTGAAAGTGATGTTCATGCTAGCCTCTCTCTAACACTGCCCATTTCCAGAGAAACTTGTTGTTCATCTCCAGAGTTATGGCGACATCTCTTGATCTGGAAGGTCCCAGGTGAGGCTGGTCAGGGCCATTGGGACCAGTAAGGGCTTGGCGCTGTGGGGACGCCAGCGCCCAGGGGAAGGCCGGTCCCTCTGCAGGGGTTGCAGGGCTGAGGTCCTGCGTGGCTGGAGAGCCGCTGCGTGGTGCTCGCATGGGATGGTCAGGCAGGCTGTCTCGCAGCTCAGCGGGGAGGGCTGTGGCACCAAGGCTGCTATTTGGGTAGCGCCTGCTCTTCAATGCATTCATTTCGCAGTCAGATGATTTTTTTCATAGACATCGGAATTAGGAGAAAAATATCTCTGGTGCCTTCATCTGTGTTTTTGTCAGGTGTTGATTTTACCTCGCCTGTCTTCCCTTTTTTCCTTTCCTTTTCTTCCCTCTGCATTCTCCAGTCCCATCTCCCCAGATGTTTTTTCTGGGGCATCTCCTTTTCTCTCTCTCCAAAAAGAAATGCTGCTGGAGCACACCCTGCTTCACTATTGCTGCCCCCAAATGTGCTGTTAAGAAGCTCTGACGCCTTCGCTTGACTCTGCCCCAGTCCTGAAGGCTTCAGACAAGACCGGCCCCTTGGTTGGGGTTGTTGGCCTGGCCTTCTGCAAGGCTGAGTTCAGCTGATGTACCAGCTGGGTCCAGTTCTCACCTTTGCTGTGGTTTATCATCATGGCTCCTAGAAGACAGGCTTTCCAGAGCTGCCGGAGACCCTGTGATGTCCGTGCTGTCGTCTCCTCCATGCAATACCAAGTCAATAAGGGGAAAAGGAACCAGAGGCAATTGGGTCCTCAGGTTCCCATGAGATTCAAGATTGTGTCCCAACCCCTTTTCCCACTCCCAGGATCAGCATTGGGGTCCTGTGCAGAAACTCACAGAGACTGTCCTGGAGGCTTAGATTAAATACACCGAGCAAGCCTGAACCTGCTTCCTACCTTGCTTCTAGCAGCATAAATGTCAGGTGGTGTTTATGTGCATCGTGCACAGGCTGGCTCTTCGGTCTCAGACTGTGTCAGCCTGTTACTTCCCAGTAGATTCACTTTTAAAAAAGAAAGAAAAATGTGTTAACACTAAGATGTCTCACACATCTATCATTTAAACTAGAGAGAAAAGTTTTCTTTTCCTACAACACAGAAAACAAGGCTCTATTAAATAAAACCTGATGTTTTCTGCCATAAACTTTCTTGATCTAAAAGACATGGGTGAAAACTTCTGGAAAGCAAAATGCTTTCAGTTATCACTTTTCTGATGTACCCATTTGCATGTTCTAAGGAAAGTAAACAAGTTATCAGAAAGCTGGGGGTTTTTTTACTGAATTGAAAGCCTGTTTTTTTCCTTGGAGGAAATCTCTAGTTACATTTTTTCATGAAACTCTCTTACAGTAGCTGCTGCACTTCTAGAAAAACTGTGCTAGCTCAGTAGTTGATGGAGGAGTGGTTATAGCATTTGTATGATGCTCTAGATTCTGATGGTGAAGTAAATCACTGTTCAGTGAATTTCTTAATAATATGCTTGTTTCTAAGTGTGTGAGTGACCCCTCCTGTATTTTTTTTCCTTCTGTTCCCCCCCAAATTATTGTTTCTGCAGGAGACACAATGCCCCTTGGCAGCCAGAGCACCAGCAGCTTCCCCAGGGGCTCCTGCTCCCGCAAACAGCATCTCGAGTAGTCCATGAACTGGAGACTGTACCGCTTGTGATCACCTATGGTCCTACAGCACTACTTGTGATAATGTGCTTAGTGAGGTAACAGGAAAAAAAAGGGATTCCTTAACGTGCTTTGAAATTGCTGTCTTCAGTATAATTTGGAAAAGGCTGCTGCTTTCTGCTTTCCTACGCAAGGTGCTCCATGCTGCTAAGCCATAATTCCTGCCACAGGCATCGTGAGGAATAGCCGGGGGATTCAAGGAGCTTTGTCATTTTATGTCCTTTCAGGCGTTCCATGTGGCACTGCTTTTGACGCGTAGGCTCAGGTTTTATTTTTGCAAAAAAACCTTGGCAAATCCTCGGGCTGGCAAATTTGGAGTGACAGCAAAGTGGTTTTCTTGATCGATTTCCCTGCCTTGTGTTCAAAAAAGTCGCTCAGCAGGAAGACGCCTGAATCCCAAATACGGTGTTCTGCGGCTTCCCGGTTAGAATTGCCGTTCCTGCGTAAGGAGTGCAGCAGATACTAACACATCGAGGGACCCGAACCCTAAATCCTACCACAGCCATCAGCTGGTCGCCTCCTTTCCCCCTCGTGCCCAGGCCCGCGGTGCAGAGCCCACGCTTGGTCTAAAGAACAGAATTTAGGTGGAGCTGCTAAATCACAGAAGAGCCACCAGAGGGCGATGATAACAACGGCCAAGAAAGAAGCGCAGCGATCAGCCTCGGGAGCTCAGGCTCCTTCTGCCTGTCTCTCGCACGGCAGGCTTGGGGGGCGTTCAGATTTGGGAATGGCACTGCTGCCCTCCTGTTCCCTGGAAGTGGTCTGGGGAAAGCCACCCGACTCATCTACCCGCTTCTTCCCCCAGATCCTGTGTACCTGCAGCTGACGTAGCCTTGCATCCGTGAGTTGTCAGAAAGCCTTTTTTTTTGTTGTTTTTTTTTCTCCTTTTTTCCTTTCGCTTCTGAATCCTTCAGATGATTTCTGCAGCCATTTGTGTTGGTAGGGAAGAGTTCCACCAGGCAGGACATTTTCCGCTCGGTGTGCAGGACAGATGTGGCTTGTGTCAAGGCCCCACAGGAAGATGCCATCAGCTCTTCGACCGCCTTCCAGCAAAGCACGAGCTGCGCTGGTGACTCCTTTGAGACATCTGTCTGCGATTGACCCCTTCTGAGTTGCTTTTCAGAGTTTCATCCAGAGCTTAACGGACCATGAGGCTACCACAGGGGCTGTTGCAGGGAGTGGATAGAGCAGGTTCTCCCTGGTACAACTTCCCCTAGCTCTGAAGTCGGTCCTGCACTGAGCTGGAGGTTGGATTCAGGCCCTCCAGCAGTCGCTTCCCATCTGATTCTACGACCAGGATGTTCCCAGGGCAACACCTATTCAGGCCACAGCTTTCTTAGAGTAGGAAGTATTTCCTGCTTTTTCATACATATTTACAAATTTATTAATCTTTTTTCATCTCTCTACCGTTGCTGAGCAGTTCTTGCTGGCTTCAGGAAGGTGCAATGCTGCCTGTTTTCACCTGTGCTCCTCGCACTGTAACCTCCAGCCAGCTCAGGGCTGGGATGTCTATCAGGAGCTATTGACCCAGGCTCATCGAGCTAATGAAAACAGCACCTGCTGCCTCATATAGATGGTGGGTCATCAGAGAAGCCAGATCCTGAGTAAGTGGATTAATATGGGTCTCTGCCAATGGCTTCAGGCCAGGGGACACAGAGGGCATCGTGACTTGGGGGAGGGGGGAGAGAAGGGACACGCTGGGATACTTCACTGCTCTGCTCTGGGTACAAGGAGAGACTTTTCAGAGGAGCAATTATATTTTCAGTGACGAGTCAGACAAGAAGACGTGGAAGAAAGAAGACGGACAGGCTTAATGCAGGGAGCTAGGAGAGGTCCCTTTTAAATCCATTTGATTAAATTTCTTTTAAATTGCATTTTTCCTTGTCTTTTAAAGCTTCTCCTTCCCTGACAAACATCCCATAGCTTTACAGTCTTGGGAACAGAGCCTGAGATGAGCAGTGCAGAGTTGCTGAGGTGGGAACCCAAGCTGAAGTGGTGAGGAGAAGAATAAGGTTACTGTGTCACAGACATATCTGTAGGAACAGGTACACCGTTAAGTTTCAAATGACCTGGGAGGAAACAGAAAATGATGTAAACCGAGCAGTGTCCAGCCACAAATTTCCTGGTCTTCCTAGAGGCTTAGCCACTATCTCTTGTCCTCCAAATTCCCTAAAGATTTTTCATCCCTTGATCTGAGGGACCTGAGTGCACCTAGGTACGTCTGGCCAGCATCACCTTCCAAAGGGCAAACTGCAATCCAGGGAGCAGAAACCGGCCTGGGTCTGAGGGGCTGTCTTGTGAGCTGGCCAGTGCCTCTGCAGATGGCTCCTTACCAGATCATTTATGTTTTTGTTTTGCTGGGGCTGGGTTGGTTTACATCAGCTGCCAGTTTGTCCTGTTGTTTCCAGTCCCTGCGTGTGGGCTGTGTATCTTCTCCCGTTCCCACTTCTGCCTACGGCGACTGGCCTTCAGAGAGGTAAACAAGGCACTTCTGTAGCAGGCAGAAGTGTTGCTTAACCCACCAGTGAAACATAGACCTCTCTCCGGTGAATCGTGGCACTTACACAGGGCAACGACAGGCGAGGATTTCTGCCCGCTTGTAAGCCAAGGGGGTTGCTGTGGGGGAGCGTAGGCAGCTGAAACACAACTGCAGGGAACGGCGTTTCGCCAGCATGGTGGTGCTGATGCTCTTGCGCTCCTGAGCAGGGCTGCCAGCAATCAGCGCTTTGGAGACTTGTCTGCTCTGCGATTATCGTGCTGGCTGCGGATTAAACAGCGCAGCCGAACCAAAAAGCAGGCAGCAGATTCCCAGCTATTGGTTTCTCACACTTTAGTTTGGTTTCCCAGACTGGGAGTGGTCTGCAGTCCTGTAACAGAAGGACTGATTAGGTGACAGCTCGGGAGGGGAGGGATGGAAAGCAAATATTACCAAATCAGTGAAATGTAGCAGGGTTTCCAAAGCACTCAACTCTGAGGCACAGTGAGGCAAAACATTTTAGAGATGGATCCAGGAAGCTGCCCCAAGCAAGAAGAATAAAAAATAAAAAAAAAATCCTTTCTTATTTAATAAGGCAAGGGATATGCATGGGCAGTTCTACACTGAAGAGCATTACCAACAGGATAGCAGCGCTAGAACCTCCCCAGGTAAAAAGATCATTTAGGTGAGTATGACAGCTCATCTTCAGTCAGATTGCAATTTTATTTTCCTTCTGTGAAACTCCCAGATTCTCTACAACAAGCACGACTCTATTATCACTTCCCAGGAAAAAAGTTGGAAAAACACAAGAGTCTACCACACTTTTGAGTGTACCAATATATCCTCTGGTTCTAGAGGTGGATAAAAACGGGGGGTGAGGGAAGGGGGTGTGTTTAATACAGCGGCTCTGAAGCAAGGAAAAACACTAAAGAGGGATTTGGAGTCAAAACACTACCAAAAATGTATAAAAGTTTATTTTATGAATACATTAAACTATTGTGCGCAGCACATACATATAAAAATAGAAGCGATTTCACAAACAATTAATTGGACAGTTTGGTATTTCTTGCAAATTTACAGTCTCAATTGTGAGTCCGTATTGAGTCAGAATATGAGGTATATTTTAGTGAAAAAAAAAATAATGTGAGAACTTTGGCACCATTTTACTGTGCAAAATAAAATTTTGGAATTGAAATAGTCAGTGAGGTATACAAAAATTACTCTGCTTTTCCACTGTGTGTGTGTCTGCATCTCTGCATGTTTGGGGAAAACTATTTAAGAACATGGACTATTTAAGAACATGATTCAGTTCCAGTCAAGACTGGTATCTGACAGAGGTGGATTAGGTCTTCACTTATTATGGGATTTGCCTATGGAAGAAGAAACCTTGAAAACAGGTATCAACTCCACAGGAGAATCCCATGTGCAAATTATGGGCAAGGCAGGCCAGCGTGGGGCATTCACAGCAATGCTCTCAAAGCCTGTAGCCCGTTTTGTGACTCCACATTACTGCACACTGAGATGAGATACGCTTTGAAAGGGAGCACCGCAAGAACTGTCAGTAATCGATTCCTAATTTGGCCCCGATCTGGGAAACTCCTTTACTTTCACAAGTTTTCTTTACATGGTCACATATCCATGTAACTATTCTTCTGAAGTAAGTTTTGCTTGAGAGCTGGCCAGACTATGCCCGTACTCTCTCCATAGCCTCTGTATCATGTACATTCAGCTTACAAATGGTTTGGGTTTCTTTCCCTCTCTGCCAGCTCAACAACTTTATCCTGAAGTGTGTATAACGGGTGGTGGTCTTCCTAAATCCTCCTTCTCCCATACAGGTGATAACGGCCTGAGGAGAAGGAGGTGGAATTTAGCTAATGAAGCATGAGGCAGAACAGGATCAGGCCACTCCCCAGGCAAGTCGTGTAACTTCTCAAACACTGCCGCAGTGCATTCTGCTACGAGGAGCTGCCCCTGGACTGCTTGCACATCCACAGCAATGTGTCAACAAGCGCCTTGACTTCTCTCTTGAAAGTAGTCATGCACTTAAGAAGCACCTCTGTCAAAGTACCATATCCAACTAGTCTAAAACTCCACAACCCTGCGGTACTCCACGGGTTGTCCTGGAGGGGTTTCCTGCCAAGCTTACCACTCCTGACAACGGCATCTTTCATTATCACTTCTGACAGTCACTCGACTCACTCTCATACTAGTCGCAATTCCTGGCACTGGGAGACCTTTTTTCATTTCATTGTTGACTTCAATATTCATCTGGCTGACTTTGATAAGTAATATGGAAAAAGCAGTGGCGTAAAGAGTAACTCAGCAGAGTGATTGGTGAGACTTTCCAAATGCCCACCAAAACTGCACCCGCAGGGGTCTGCAGTTCATAATAACAAGCTCAGCCCAGCAGGCTGCAGCCAAACAGGCTTCTTGTGACCTGGTCTACAGTTTGTTCTCGCTGTTGACCAGTATGTGCAAAATGGAGTCAGTGAGTTTGATTCTCACCTTTTATGCCAGCTATCCCAATATTTGTCAGTACTGGCAACAATAAATTACTCTAGACTGCACTGGTTTAAGAGGAAGCAGACTTCATCCTAACCTAAGGACACTGGTTAAAGCTGTAATCTGAAACAAACTTGTGTGTCAGCATTCAAACTGTGGTTTCTTCTACGTCCATGTACTCTTCCACCCTTCTTCCAACTTAATTTCAAAGACAATTAGGAATACAACACAAGGACACAGGTTTCCAGCTAATGTATTTCAGCACAGCTGTAGTCTTTCTACTGCACGTCTTGGGACTCCAGGTCGATGTAGCTGTCTGATATTTTCCAACTTTTCTCTGACCCACTCTCCCCAATCAAAACATCCTGCTTTTTCTCTTAAAATGCACATTTTTCCAAAGCAAACTGCTGCACACATTGTGGATGAACAAAGTGTGCCAACTTGGCTTCTCTCTACATACTGCAAGACCAGAAAACGAAGAGTAACTCCTTTCCTTTGCCATACCCTAAGCGTCCCGTTCATGCACTGTAAGCTGTATTCCATTCTTTTTTCTCTTCTTTTACACTGTGATCATCACTCACATTTGAGCAAAATAAAATTCAAGTATAAATCACACAAAAGTAGCTGGAAAACTGTATCTTGTTCACAAAACATTTGTCTTAGTTTTTCAGAAAGCATGGCTGTAGATACATCCCCGTAGGTGTGCTCTTTGGGCCAAATCTTCTGCAGCCATGTACTGAGAGTCTTACTAGGCTGGTTTACTCCAACTGAGGATCTGGCCCTGACTGTTTTTTTCATGCATGGCAGAAGGCTCATATTCATCATGAATAGACACCCCCTGCAAATAGAATGGCATGTCAAGGCTGGACATAGCCACATTTTGGCTGGACGTGGGAGATTATCTTGCACTCAGATGTTCAATTCTGCAGCAGCATGGTTCATCTATGCTGAAAATGCTCATGCTCTGACATTTCACTGAATCTGGTTTCAAATTTAGGAGCATGCCATCAATGCAGGAATCTCAAGGCTTCTGGTAACTGACATTTATAGTGACTATTGACTTGGGGCCTCTTGAAATACTCTTTTAAAGGCATGGAGAATGTAGCTTCATTGGTGATCTGGAAAAGGGTTGTCAAAATAGTAAGGCAAGGTTATGTGCCATTTGTATGGCTTCTAGGAGAGATCTGGAGAGTATTTCATGCAGCTTGCTGTGTTGTCTCTGAAACTGATGCTTTGAGAGTGACAGAAATTGGAATTACGGCACAAATTCCTCTGGCCCAACCCAGGAAGGCACGTTTGTATAACCTCCTTGTTGCTCTGTCCTTCATACCTCAGTGAGGTAGGATATAGAAGAAAAAAATAAAGCAGTAAATAGAAGGGAATCCAAAACAGAGAAGTTTTCTAAAATAACCTTTTGCGGGAAACTTTCATGAATTTCGTGCATTTTATAAAATGCATCCTGCAGACAAGTTCTAGTTCTTAGAGATTAAAAAGGTTCAGCCTAAACTAAATACAGTGCCTTTAAATATTTACGTTCTTTTACTTGTGTGCACGTAAAAAGGCACCTGGGCATCTAGAGACTGGGATGACTGATTCATTAGAAGTATGATATTACATACACACACACTCACACATCCCATGTCTATATATATACACATGTATTTATATTAAAGATGTACACATCTATATTTGAGGTAGGTCTAAACTAAGCTCACAAAATGCCCAAGGGGCAGCTTTCAAGATCATCAGCTCCAAATATGTTTTGCATTTGGGACCCATCTGCTATTCATCCTTTGTCCCTTCCTAATAGAAACTGATTGTAGGTCTTCATTTTGCCAATGAGTCCATGAAAGGAGACCCTGGAGAATCCCTGCAGAGACAGAGAGGGTCTGGGCATAGGCAGTTTTCTTGTGTAGCAGCGCTTGTGGAACTGGCACTCTACTGATCAGCACAGATTGAGGAATTTATGAGACCACACAGTGTGTAGAAGAGGAGGTGCAGGCAGATATTCAGATGGAGTGAACTGCTTGAAGCTCTGGTGAAGCAGAGTCATCTGATGACTTGGCCCGTGACACGTAAACAGCTCACTATGAAAGGTTATTATCTGAGGTAATTCATATTAATTAGCAAATGAGCTATGATTGATTAGACTATTGTCCGCAGCCGTTCTATATCTTCCAAATACTTTTTTTCCTTTGCACTCCAGCTTGCATTTTTCTCTCTTCAGCACCAAAGGAGGCACACAGCCATGTAAAATTTGTACAGAGTAGAAGAGAAGCAGCATCATATTACAAATGCTATGTGATGAATCTAGTACAAATATTTTTATCCAAATATACACATACATATATAGATTTTTTTTTCAATGAACAGTATAAATACTTTACCTGGGAGATTATTCCCATGTGCAAAATGAAACAGTTCTTCCTGGGATTTAATCTTCTGCTTTGCTCATGTTCATATTCTCGGTAGAAAGTGGGTCACTGTCATAGCAGGAGAAACCTTGTTTCCTCTCTTCACCCTTCCATGTTTGCTGAGTGCTACGTAAGCACCACGGTAAGCATTGGATTCATACGCGTTGTAGTTATTGGGCAGCAAGGTTTCTTTGAATTTGCATTCATCCTGGAAAACAGCCTAAAGAACAGAGGGGGGAGGGGAGAACAAATCAGGTACAGTAAATATTTCACGAGGACTCAATTCATTTTTCTTACTAGCGTTTTTACAGAAGAACTTGCTGCAGTGTGCAACAGATGGTGCCGGGTGACTGCATCCCACAATAAATCTCCCTCCTTGGTGCTAATTTGGTGTCAGATGAACTCAAATGCCACCTGTCCAGATAATGGACCGTGTACTTCCTGTAACAGATCAAGTTAATTCATCATAAATCATGGATTTCTTCATTTTATTTGCAAGCAATGACTTCTGTCAGCATCAGGCACTGTTGCCCAAGTGATGTAGCTTTATTTCACACCTTTCCCCTGAAAGAGGTCCTGTAATTTATAAAAGAATTGTATGCAGGCTGTCAGAACCTTCAGTTCTTACAAACAGCAACGTCCAGGGACAACTATTTCTTTGAATAAGGCATTTGAATAAGACTTCAGATTAGCACTGAATCTCTTCTTTTGTTAAATCATTAGTGATATTATATTTAACTGATGGTGAGATATGCAGCAGGTTCTAAGCTGGGAAAACAGTTTTATTTTTCTTTGTGTTGCATCATGTAAATCCAAGGAGAGCGAGTTATCTGAAAGAAGAGGTACAAGGACATGCAGGAGACAAAGGCAGAGAGCCGAGAAAACTAAAAGAGAAGGCAGAATAATTCCCTGACATCAAATGTCTGGCACAGGAGACACCACTAGTGCTGCTCTATTTGGACAGCTTTGTAACAACACCATTCAAAACTTTTAAGAGTTTAACCTTGGGCACTCCATTGTGCAAGGGAAAATGCACATCTCTTACATTTTTAAAAATGTCTTTGAAAATACACAAGACTTGATTGAAACTGGGGGAAAAAAAAAAATCAAAGGGAGCTCTGGAGCCAAACCCCACATATCTTTAGAAAGACGAAGTCAAACAAAGCAGTTGGGCTTGTGGCACTTTTTAGGTGCTCGAAATCAGACATGAACCTTAAAATGTCCCACTCTCATTATCTGCGTGAGAAGGAATCTGTCCGATTAGTAATGGCTACAGGTCCTTCACAACATTTAGCATTTTATTAAGCAGCTGAAACACTTTGTTGAAATTACAGCTGTTTCAAAGGAAATGACTTTGTTATTTCTTGACAAAACAGATGAACGCAATCAGCGCCATTCATTACTCTGAGATGGACGCTTTTGCCTATTGCCCAAAGTGGAGGCTGGAGACGCCTTGTTCAGGCGATTAAATTAAATCGCCCTTCGATGCCATAGATAGCACTTTCTACATGAGGGTGATGGTGATGATGTTTCAGCATGACTTGCATACCATTGTTAATAGCTATTATTGTTTTCTCACCCTTTGGGGCTGATCTCACGAAACCGGTCCTTAACATAAACCCAGGCGCATATGCTGACTTTGTAGGGTAGACTTCCTAGGTATTCCTCATGCTGTGGTTGCTTTTGGTAGGGGGAGGCACAAGGTCATGATTTTACTCACAATAGCTAGCGTAGATAATAAATTAAATAAATTAATAAATAAAATAAATAGATACTCTTAATTATACCTGTCCTACACACACGTGTATGCACACGCATGCACACATACACACACACACACACACAGAGGCTTCAGCTCCTAGGGGCTTTTCCAGAGTACGTCCTTTTGCTTTATGCAAAATGCAATGCGAAAGGGCACCAGCGGGGTTCAGTCTTACCAGAACATGCTCGTGGTGCTGAGCCTTCAGAAGCTGCCATCTAATTAACCTGTGCTATTTGCAGAATACAGTAACTTTCCTAGGGTCCCCCCTGTACAGTCTTACGGGACAGCTTTAACATGACAGACCTCTAGCAGTCACGCTGCTTGTCACACTAAACACCCCTGATGACACCGGGCTGGGCAGAATCCCTATAACTGAAAGGCTATTTTTTGTGCTTTTAATCAGGGATTTCCAGGAGGACAAAACAACCAAAACCTTTGCAGCCTTGAAAAACTATTTGCACTTCTACTCACCGTTCCATACAGCTTCCCCTTGTTGTTCATTGCAATGAAGAGAGCACTTTTCACACCAAACAGGCTAACAACACCTCTCTCTACAGTGGATATTTCAAACAGACCTAGAAAATAAGAAGTTCAATAGAAGTGTTACCACAGAATTTATAGCTAATCAAAAGCAATTCAGATACAACTGATATATTTTAAAACCCTAATGAACTTGTCACATTTTGTTCATTAGAATTATCTCCCTAGTCCAGCATAATAAAAACACATGGAGAAGATCTTGGTTTTTCCTACATACCATAGGATCGAAAAATAATTATTCTGGAATTGTAGTCATAGGCTGTATAATCCTTTTGCCCCATCAAACTCTTCTGGTTTGTCCAACTCTTGGGCTTTCTAGCAAGTAAATTATTTTTATGTAATATGCTGTAATTCCAGAGTGTTTGTTACTGAGCTTTAGAGAAGTGTGGCTTGCATTTTGAAGTCCCCCATGATATCTTAGCTGCAAAAGATTTTAGCAACAGCCCTCTACAGGAAATTCAAATCCATAGGGCTAATGCTTTTTGTCTAATCTTACAGTTACAGAACATCACCCATAAGAACAAGCAAAAGAGGAACAGCAAGCCCCTGGCGTGACTGAGTGTCACAAAAGTACTAGTCAGCTCGGATTCAAAAATCATGCTTTGACACTCTGAACTAGAGCAGCAACACCCCAAATTCAAAAGGCAAATAATAAGGTGAGGAGTAAGCAAATGAAGTAGAAAGATAGTTTTCAGCCTGGCTTGACTTTTCTCTTCTGTGCAGTAAAGCAGAGTAAAAATAAGTTGTATCTAAATTTGTCAAAGCATTTGTGACATGTTTCAGCCTAGAGGGTTCTAATGTTTATTGATCCCAGAGACTTTTAAAAGGCAACAGATGTAGCACAGATTAATAATATCAAGTAATAACATTTGCATTCTACGAAGGGTAATTACTAGAGTTCACAGCAATTAAGTCACATCTATTCTATTTCATTTCTGGACGCAACTCACTGTATTGGTTTTCATTGTGAACTCCGCTTATCCTTCCGTCTGGGAGGATTTGAAGGTGAAACCCGATGCCCACGTTGCAGTAAAGCCTCCGCTGCCTCTTGATTCCTAGCAAATAGTCACTCTCCCAGTTCACATCTGACTTCTCCCCTGACATCCCAGCAATGGACCTGGACAACAGAGATTGCCATCCTCTTTCCAGCAATGTGCCATTAGTTCTGCTTACAACTGGATGTGTTGAAGCAATCCCAGCTAGAAAACCCAAGAGAACAAAAGCAGGCAACGTCCAGTGAATGCCGTCTTCGCAGGACATAGTGATGAGAAGTCTTTGTGCAGTGGCCATCCGGTTCATCTCCTGGGCACGTGGTCAGAATTAATGGCCCTAAAAATACCGCCCTTCTTGTTTTTCTCCCTTCAGCATGGCGGCAGAGGCTTATTTTTGGAAAGCAAGTAGAGATTGCTGACATGAAACTAAAGCCCGATAGCAGTTGGGTTGGAAGCAGAGACAGGCCAGCAGGACTCAAACTGGTGGGGACCATGTTTTGTAGATCCTGCTCTCCGGTGGGCAGCCTCAGTTATATTTGATTGACCCATCTTTATAGTGCAGAGGCCGTCCCTCCCCACATCATCACTCTGACATCAACAGCCTGCCAAAGGTAAGCCTGCCACGGCTGTAACACTAACCTGCCGTCCTCCCAGGCTGGCTGAGGTTTGATGAACGCTGTCACCCAAGACCGGAGGCAGGA
>Ga0181612_167715_pt1 | contig 13306 bp, 8 predicted proteins | sample HoacroProtozoa21_FD_119630 | JGI IMG/M metagenome (GOLD analysis project Ga0181612, IMG submission 119630) | Hoatzin crop microbial communities from Cojedes, Venezuel. Combined Assembly of Gp0051906, Gp0051904, Gp0051908
AAAGGGTGGGAAGGAGGAGGAGGAGGAGGAGGAGGAGGAAGAGGAGGAGGGATCCTTACCCATGGCAGGAGGGGCAAAGCCTGAGCCACACAAGCCGGGCAGCAGAGCCGAGCCGGGTGGGCAGAGGAGGGCTGGATGGAGATGCCCACTGAGCACAAGCACATCCGAAAGCAGCAGAACCATCCCACAGCCCCAGGGGCCTGTCCTGGAATTGAGCAATGCCCACTACTGAGGGAGAGCTCATCCCAAAATCCCACCACCAACCCCTTCCTACAAGGGGATCGGGCTGGCCGGTGGGGTCCAGTACGCAGGGCTGGGGTGCAGTGGGTGTCCGGGACACGGCGGGTGTCCCCGCCCGCGCCCCCGCCCCAACCCACAGCCGGCAGGGACCGCCCGGCCCAACAACCGCCACTCCCCGCACCTCCCCCCACTCCGCACCCCTCCGCGGCGCCGCGCGGGCAGGGAGAAACCCGCCAGCCCTCCTCCTCTTCCTCCTCCTCCTCCTCCTCCTGCTGGAAATATTTCCCGGTTTCCGCCTCGGAGCGAGGGACTTTGAAAGGCAGGGCTGGTGGCGGACCCACCCCCAGCAGCCCTGCCCGCCCCGCCTGGGGCAGCCCCCAGCCCTGCCCTGCCTGACCCCAGCCCTGCCCTGCCCTGCCCGGGACACTCGGCATCCATGCTCTGCCTGACCCCAGCCCTGCCCTGCCCTGCTCTGCCCGGGACACTCCGCATCCATGCTCTGCCTGTCCCCAGCCCTGCCCGTCCTGCAGCCTGCTGGGGCCAGCCCGACCCCACCCGCACCCTGCGGGAGGGAGCAAGCCGCGGGAGAGATGGCGAGGAGGGAAGCAGAAGGGGGGGTGCAAGGAGTGCCTTGCTGCGTCTGTCACCGTGCCCCACAGGGTTACCCATGGCTGCTATGGGGAGGCGGGAGGCCAGGAGCATCGCAAGGTGCCCTGGCATGAGGTTCACACCCCTCTCTCATCAGCAGCGCTCTGGTGTTTGCAGAGAACAGCGGGGGCCATGGGGTGACAGGCAAGGGGCATATGGGTCATCTAGGGCCCTCCTGGGAACTGCCCCTGCATCTGTCCAGGTCAGCCCCTGCACCCACAGAGCCTCCTGTTCGGGTCAGCGGGGTTGGGGAGGTGCTGCAGGAAGCCAGCAGCCTGGCGCAGAAGGACTTGCTGCACCTCAGGCTGGCCCAAGCGTCCTTCCTGTGGGCAATTCCCCTTTCACCATGGCTGAACGACTCCTCCACCCTTCACTGGCTCCAGCAAGGAGCAGATGAACCCATTGTCCCACCCTCCAGGCAAAACTCTGTGGTTTTAGGAACTTAAAATAGGACCAAAGCTAATAACTCTAACACTAGTAGCTGCAAGTACCCAGTGACCTTGGGTAGCCTGCTACGCCCAGACCCTCAGGTGCATCAAGAACCGTGGAGAAGCAGAGCCATTATTCTAGCTCCTGCACCCTCTTACACCTTCTCCTTCTGCTCTTGTCGGCTGTGCCTGTAATTTTTGTCACCACTGGCAAGACAGAAAGCCAGAATTCTACCTTTGGATTTCATTCATGCCTTTCTTCCTTTCTTTCCTTTTTTTTTTTTTAAGATTTTTTGCATCACCTTGTCCTTCAGCAGAGATGGAAAACTAAATTTTTCTGTTCAAGATGAGGTATAAGACATGGGCAATGTCTTTGTGATGAGCTGCCCAACCAACAAACCAGCTACTTGTTATTATTGTTGCAGCTGTTACTGACGTTATTTAGTTTTGGTCTCACTTTAAGAGCTTATTGCCTACACAAGGGATGAAAGGCATTTCCAAATTAGAATTTGGTTTTAGTGGTTTTGTGTCCAGTAGCTAACTCTGATTGTCTGTCTCACCTCTTTTGATTTAAAATTCTTCAGAGGAGGGAAGAATACATATGGCCATGTGTGGTACTTTGATGGGACTCAAGTTCTCCCAGCAGGGCCATTGACGAGCAATGAGCACAACTAAAGGTGCACAGCATGCACAGTGCTGTGCTCTGATCAGGACCTGAGCAGAAGAGTGGATGTCTATCGGTGGCATTTGGTTTGGCACTGGCTGCAGGATGCAAGGCACTGCACAAGCTGGCATGGCAAATGGATAGCGTGAGCAGAAAAAACTGGCATGGTTGCAGCAAACACAATCCCTGCTGTTGCTTTTCACCCTGCTCACTGAAATCTAATCATTTCAAGAGTAAGCAGTGGAACTCAGATTTTAATTAGCTGTCAGCCATGAAGTTCTCCCTAAAGCTCCCTCTTTCCCTCAGTTACGTTGCTGACCTACTTCCTAGCTTTTCCACTGAATATGGTACACAACTCCTCTGGAACACCAAGACATTAGTTCTGCTAATGGGGATCCACTGGTGAGCTGCTTTCTGAAGAGTCAGGCAGGTCCCCAGTTCCTCCCAGCCCACCTCTCTCTGCAGCTTGCAGTGCATTTTCCTGTCTCCCAGTGTCTCCTGCTGAGACTTTCAGAAAGGCTGCTTAGCTGAGGATTTTTGTGACATTTGAGGGGAGCTGAAGAAAACAAGTGTTTGTCAGTGTCTGTGGTGATGCTTATTAGTCCATGCGTATGAACCCTTCGTATCACCCGGCCTTAATGGCACTGGGACAGAAAAGCTGAAGCAGAGATGCAGCATTATCCCACCCACACCTCAGAGCAGCTTTCGTCTGCTTGAAAAGTGACTGGTTAGGAGAGACATGTGGCTAGGAGGTTGGGAGATGTTCCCCACTCCCCAGTCCCTCACACACGCCTTTCCAGGCACATTCAGACCTTCAGCTTTCAGAGTCTCCAAGAGAAAGGTGGAGTTGGGCTCTGAAAGAAAGCGTGAAAGTCAGGGAGCAGGGGATACAGTGAGCCCAAATGATGAGAGGAGATACTGTGTTATAGGACTGCTCCACACTGCAGTGGCTATGGTTCACACTGCTTTTTCTCAGCCTAGCTAGCTGAAGTGGTAGCTGTAGCAGCATAGAGCTCTGCATGGGCTGTGAAATCTGCTGGACAAGCTGAGAAAATGCTCCTGTGTTCTGCCTCATGCTCCAGGCGAAAATGCAACAAGACTGCTCATGTCCTGACACAGCAAGTTTATCATGGTGTGACCACATCTATGCTTCATCACGATCGCAGCATGGGCTGTTCTGGGAGAGGCAGCAGTTTGCTCCAGCTACCTTTCCCTCCCGGTCTCGCTTTGCAGTCATGCAAGTGAACACCTACCATTGCAAACGTGCTTACAACCACTAATTAGTAGTCTCAAAATCATGGAGATTCTCATGCCAGTGCTAACGAATGGTTCATTCATTCATTCATTCATGCACACCCACAGCTCTCTCTGACAGCAGCCTGCATCTCTCTGCAGTTGCTGGAGGAGGTTTCTGGGTATTGTCTGCATATGCAGAGCAGAAAGACAATTCCTCCCTGCAAAGAATGGGGTTAGTGGACTGTGGAGTCTTGAGCACAGGACAGAAACGGTGCAGGCCAATTCTCTGCTCAACGCCTCGTGAAAAAAGACATCCGAGATTCCGCTCATTTCAGAGGAGGGGGACACAGGTATTTTTTGCTTGAAAAATTCCTGCCTTATATTCCTTGTAAAAGAGACAAGTGGTCAGGGCAAGGTCAGTCTTCAGCTCAGCTACAGCATGCTCACCTCTGAGTAGCTGTCCTACCACCCTTTCTTGGACCTGTTTGGGACATCTCCTCAGTGGGCGTTGGTCTCTGATCCAGCTTTTGTGGATTCAGATAATGCTGGAGGATAACCAGTGAGTCCTCATTGGTTAGTTATCTCTGGTCATGGTTTTCCTTCAGTCTCTCAGGAGATGCCAGAGAGATGCTGCAGGAGCAGATGGGATGTCACCTCTGGCTTGCCATCCATCTGTCTTTGCTCCTCACTGCAGCAGACTTGAGTGTGTGCTTGCTGAACCTTCTCTGGCTCTCCTCTGCATGTTCTTGGCAGAGACCTGGAGATGCCTGAGAATGGTGTTTCTAAAAAAGATGCTCAGAAGCATAGTTTCCAGCAATTTGAGCATTCACTTTCACTGTCACCTTCAGACTTGCCTTTCCTGTTAGGAGGATAAATCAGCCATTTAGAAATGCGGCCAATGAAGTGGGACACAGCAGGGACTAGGAAGAGCAATTCTGTGTGCTGGACATCATACAGTTCTTTTTGAGCTCTCCAGGCAGTGCCTTCTTAGCTGTTTCCAAGCAGCTGGTACGGTCTAAGCCCTAATGATCCCAGGGAGGTCTGAGCTCATGACAGTTGCCTATGAGCCAGCCAGAGGTCTCGCATGTGGAAGGTGTCTTCTACCCCCAGAAAACCAAGAGTAAAGACTATACCCTGGGGAGAAGGCGGTGCTCAATGGGATGTTTTGGCATGCCTGTGAAAAATTGGCAGCATATGGTTTGCTCGCACAGCAATGCTTTGGGAGCCCACAGAGGTAACTGGAGAAACCATGCTTGTGCTGCTTTCGAGCTTCCCCCCAAGTCAGTGCTCTATGTTGTGTTTTATGCAGGTTTAAACAACAAATCCAAAGCACTAATTGATGAGCATAGCATTTAACAGCGTGGGAGAGAGTTTTCCTAGAAGAAGCATTGACTGGCCAAATTTTGCAGAGCACTGCTTGTGTGTGGCAGACAGAAAAGAGTATTTGCACTGGAAAGCACCTGCCACGTGGGAGTTGAAAGCCGAACTGGTTATGGGGTCTGGGCATGAATTTAGGGAGCTTGGAAATGGGGAGACCTGCATGTATTTTGCAGACATCTAGTCTGCAAAACAAGCCACACACTCTTCTCTTCAAATCCTGCATCAGAATCTCACTCTTCTTTTTGAAAAAACTGCTTTCTGGTCATCAGGGATATACAGGAAAAATTCAGTATGTGCACAGACTTACTTCAGCATCTGGGCTTAATGTAAGAGATGTACAAGGTGCAAACTGTCTCCTTACTCTTCTCGAAGGGCTAGAAACTCAAAAGCCTTCTGACAGCTATCATTTGTCTCAACAGCAGCACATGGTAATACTAGCATCTCACTCCTGTCCCCATTTCACAGGCAAAAACTAGTTCCTAGCCTGGGTCCCTGGAAAATGAAGGACCAGATGTCCCCTGCTGAACTGCCTGTCCCTTAGCATCTTTTCCCACAAAAAAAAGTGCAGCTTTGTTTTGCTTTTACAAAACTGCAGAATAGAGAAACTAAAAATGCAGATGCAAGGTCAACTGAAATGCATTTTCCAGTGAAAGCAATAGCCTAGAGACTCTGCTGCCTCAAGACAAGCGTCCTGCAAGGGGCCATGGAACTGCAGTGTGCCTGCCCCAGGGCAGCACTACAACCAAGCAGGCACTAGCACTCACCACTTGACACTCCAGCTCTTTTCATTACCATCCCAAGGCTATCCTAGCCTTGCAAAAAATTGGCTGAAAGAAAAATCCTCCCCCAATCCAGAATTAAAAAGCAAGAAACATTGAGTTCTCTGGATTTGCCTTCTGCTTTTGAAACCTAAAGGTTTGATGCTTTCCAGTTTACTGAGTAAACAGAAGTAAGTTAAAAAAGTGAGAGAGATGAAATAGTTATATGTAATCACACAACTCCAGGAGCTGGGAATTAAAGAAAAACCCAGAAGTGCGAATACCATGACTAAGTGGTAAGATTTGGGAGCTGTGTCCTGCGAACTGAGGACTGTAATGCTTCCTCAGCAGCTCTGGTGTCACATGAGGCCATATTCCTCATTTCATATGTGTGCAAGGTTTCTGTTGCTGTCAGTGGGAGACAAAGGGTGAATCAGATGCAGTGCATGACTCTGGCTGAGGCCCCCAGTTGTGAAGGTGATTTGGCCTCCTCTGTACCCTCTGTTTGCCAGGCCTGAGTGAGGCTGGGTATACCAGGGAAAATTGACTTTTTTATTAAAAGTTAGAGGTGACTGACCTCAGCTGCATAAAGCACCTTATTTATCTATTCCAGGTCAAGAAAGCTGCTGGAACACCTTGCAAAAAACAAGCCCATTAGGCAAGAGGATGTGAAACGACTTTTCTTAAAGGGAAACTTGTCTTCACAGTAATGGGCTCTAATGTGCCTGGAGCGTGGTCAGAAATCTTCCTTGCTTCCTTGCCGCTTTGACTTTACCAACCTCTGCCTCAGCTCTGCCTCATTTCACCTCCAAGTGGCCTTGCCTTATTAGGTGTCCCTCCAGCACTGACCAGCTCTGCCAGAGGTTAGCCCTTGAGTCCCAGTGATAGTGCAGAGCCAAGGAACATGCTACCTGCCATTATAAGCATGCAGCAGTCAATTTTAGGCTACAAGGACCCATGTGACTGGGAATTTCTGTGCTCCTCAGTCTTCCGCAAGGCACCTTGGAGAAAGTATCTGCCATTCTTCCTGGCTGACTCTGTCACTGGAACAGCTGAGGCAGCGATACGGTTCTTATCCCAGTTCCCTTCTCTCCCCACAGCTTAGATGTGAGTCCAATGGACAGAGACTCCCAGTGGCACACGCACAGGTCTTACTATTTTGGCACAGTTTTCTCTGTTTGCACTTCTGAAGATGTATAGACCAAAAATGCTTGTCTTCTCTGTGCTGCATGCTCAAGCAACGGTGAGACAGTAACCAATGCTGCATGTCCTAAACATAGTAATTGAAGCCCTGCATGTAAAGAGAATTTAACCAAAAAAAGAGAGAAAGATAAGAAAACCAGATTTAACTTCCGGATTACTTAATGGTTATGGGTTTGGGTTTTTGCTGAACATTTTTGAGAAATGCAATTGCATCACTCGTGAGACTGGATTCTCCTTTCAAATTCCCCATGCTGTCACGTGCCAGTCTGCTCCCCGCCTGGAATTTCAAACACGGCCTGTTTGAAAGCTGCCCTGAGCTGAATGACTTTTTCATGGCTTTCTGGATTGTGATGATGCTTTAGAATGATTGAAGACACTCCTTTGCCACCTTCCTTGTGGTTAGAAATCCTGAAATCTCTTATAAAAATCTGCTCTCATGGGAAGCTGTTCCCAGCTTCTAGCAAAACTGTTTAGGTTCAGAGGCTGTATCCCCATGTTTGTGTGTGCAGGAGGGACATGGATGTGTGTGTGTGCATGCAGATGTTTCCTAATGCAGATTGTGCAAGCTCTGACTTCTTCCCTCTGCATTTCTGCTTATTCAGATGAACTCCTTCTCCTCTGCGAGTGCTCCCGGCTCTTCAGTGGGTGAGACAATTTCCTGAGTGTAGCTGTCAGTTCAGGAACACAAGACTGCACAAGGCTGCAGTGGTGTTTATATGTGTGTAGGCTGGAGATAAGGGAGACAGGCCAGAGCAGGGACTTGGGGATTCAAGCATCTGAGTTCACCTGCTGCTGTGCCTCCTGCTCTAGCAGTGCAGACAGTGCAGTGGCAGGTACAGAGGGAATGACAGTGATGGGAAGGCATGACTGTATGGGGAGAGAACAGAGATCTGGCAGTGGAACCAGTCCACTGGTAAGTAGGCAGCTGTACATTTAGTAGACCAATGTCTTAGCAGGGCTGATGGGAATACAGGCTATCCTCTGCATTCAGCTCTCTTCCATCTGCAACTCAGTCACTAAGAAAGTTTCTGGCCCCTTCACCTCAAGACACCAGTGTGGTATTTTGGTATTTGTGCCAGGGCTGTTAACAGTATCTGGCATTTTATTTGCCATCGGTAGACTCCGGAGTCAATAGCTGCATTTACATGGCCAGCGGCAGCCGAAAGGCAGGCAACAGCTGCAGAGCCACCAATGGGAAGAAGTAAGAGAAGCGAGAGGTCTAGAAGACGTGATTCAAGAGGAAACATTGCAGGAATGCAGACTGTCAAGTCAAGAGAAGGCATATAACCTTGCAAATCTGAAAGAATAGACATTTCCCACTCCTACTGTTGATAAGATGTCAGGAGGTTAAACTACAGGCAGAGAGACTGAAGTTTGACATGAGGAACAGCTTTCTATTGCTGTGAGAGTAATGGTGAAGGCAGCTGGATTGTCTGTAGAGAGGGAGAAGTCTATGTCGTGGAAAGGTTTTAAGCTCAGGATGAGCAAACCTCTGTTGAGTTCAGATCAGGTGTAGGTGACCTAGCTCAGCATCATTTCATCAGGAAGATGCATCTGAGAGATGAACAATCAGGAGACATTCAGCACATCATAAAAAGAAAACTACTGTTGTGGTTAGCAGAGTGAAAGAAAAGAAAAGCTGACTTTAGGCTTTGAACAAAGATTTGGTGTAGGAAAACAGTCAGAGCACTGGAAATTAGGCTGCAATGGGAGACCAGGTGTAGGTAGCATGCTATCCAAGCTCATGCAACCTGGGAACAGACCAACCTTGGTTCCAGGCTGACGGCCAATTTCCTGGGTGGATGAGCCATTTAGCCAGTGGGACACTGGGAAATAGAGGTTGTTGCTGCTCCGAAGCCTGTGATATAACCCACTTGGGTTTTATCCTGCCAAGGTTTGTTCCAGGCTCATAGGCATTTAACTCACCTAGCAGCCTCTTCCATTAGATTTTTGTGCTCAGTCATAGGAAGCTTGAAGTTTACTCAAATGCTCTCAGGAGCTGGCGGCACAGGAAGGCTTGGGTTGGAAACATTCTTTCTGCCATGGCAGTCCTTTTCACTTGCCCTGCTGGGACCCTGTCCCACTGTGAACTGCAAGTTGAGGTCTGCAGACAAATGGCCTGCCCTGATCAAACTGCAACACTAATGAGAAAACAGCACAAGGGTACACTTGGGCACTCCTTATAGCAAAGGAAAAATAATGTCTTTGGTTAACCCTGACTTATGGCTATACAAGGTACAACATGAAGTAAGGGTATGAGAAGCTACCAGCAGCTGCAGACCATAAGCAGAGGAGTAACACACATCCAGCTGACATCCTTGACCAGTAGTTACACTAACTAGACAGCAGCGTGAATAATGGTAGAAAAGAGAAACACTGCATATGACAAAAGCGGGGTACTAGTTTAATTGCCGACTGAGGTAGAAATTACCAAGGCAACCATACTGTGAGTACCAAATAAGTGTATGAAGTCGGGAAACCTGAGTCCAGTAAGGGAAAAGTAAATACAGGTGGGTGGCTTTTCTGGGAGAAGAGAGATCTGATTAAGAAGCAGAACCTGAGAAGAATAAAAGGCGCAAAACCAGAATGTAAGGTAAAGCAAGTGATGTACTCAGGACTGATTTTGGGGCTGTTGATCAGCCCTGTGCTCAATTATGACAGTTTGAAGCAGGACAATAAGCCTACTGTTTCCACCTTTCTTGTGTCCAGCTTGCCTTCATGATCAGGAGGGAATCTATGTGCTTTGGAATTAATGAGAGCTGTTTCCCTGCGACTGGGCAGGAAACCCTTGAAAGGTATTGCCTAACCACACAGCCCTTCCGTTCCTTGACAGCCTGACTCCGTCTTTCAAGTCCCCATTTCTCCTGACTGACTCTACAGAGGATCTTAAACATAGACATTGGCACCATAGGAGTTCAATAGCTGAGGACTAATACAGGGAACCGTGCGACAAATGAGCTACACACGCACGTGGCTGTATCTGGAGTCAATGAGGCCACTAACATCTGCCATGTTCAGCACACCTCCAGCTCTTGAAAGAGCCTGAGTCACCACAGTGACTTCCTGCAAATGGTTTTGGAGGAAAAGCAGCAGCTAAAGTGAAAACTCTGCACAAGTCATAGCTATAAAAGAAAGGACACACATCAAATAAAATCCACTCCAAAGACAAGAAATGAAGTTACAACTCAGGATGAAGGCAGGGAATTTGTGCTGGCAAAACATCAGCTTTATTAAGGTTAGAGTCTTCAAACTTGTCTTGTTCTGTAATTTTCCGTAGGCTGCATACATCAAGGCACGTTTCAAGATAATCAGACTGTCTGTTTCAAAGAGAAGAATGTTAAAACTGGGTATGTTTCTATCAACAGGGACAGAAAATGTCTAGAAAACATGAATAGTGGCACAGCTTGTAATGCTTACAAACTTGTCCTGTTTTGTAGCATTCCTCTAGGTCTGTGCATCAAAGCATACTTAAAAATAGTCTGGCTGTTATTTTTAAGATATGAACATTGAAATTAAGGGTCAAGGGCCAAATGTTTTCTAATGTTCATGGAGGTACACCTTCAGGCATTTTAACACATGAAGGCACTTTCCAGGCACACATGAAGCAAGGTGCACATCTAGACAGGCTTGCCCCAGTCTATAAAAATGCGAGGAATGTCACTGAATTATGGATCCTCAGGTGAGTCTTCGGTGATTTATAATGGAGATTCTCAAGTGTCTAGAAAGAGACTGACTCGTTCTTCTAGAATACTCATTATTTGTTCTGAATCTTAGCCAATGATAAGTAGCTGAACAGACAAATCGTTACCCACTAAGCAGATTTTCAATGACAGGCAGTACAAAGTTTTCTCTTCTCTGATAAGAAAATGTGCATGCTTTCTATACACTGTTCTCCCCCACAAGTTCACAGAGATCCTCATACACACTCACAGCAGAGAAGCTTCAAGATTAAATCTTTTGTCTAGGTTAAGCTGGAGATGTGTCACACTTGAGGGGAAGGATGAGGTTATCAGCAAGGCTCTAAAATGCTCTAAGTATCAGTTACTCTTGTTCTCAGAAATTCCCTTCAGATCAAATCAACTCAATCCAAAAGGCAAATCTCTCAGTTATTGAGAAAGATGCTTCTTAGAGCACCTATTTTCCATAACCAGTGGCAAAAAGTGTTTCAAAATGAGAGAAACTTTTTAATGCACTTGTTTTCCAAGCTGTGCGGTGGACTAGGCTCAGTACAGAACATGACAGGAACACAACTGCAGGACATCACAAAAGCACTGTAGTGCTGGAGCTTATTGTGTGAAACCTTTGAGTAATGCAGCCAGAGAGTGCAAGAAGGACATCTTTCACAGCTCCATATCTCTCTTTTTGCAGTATTTTGCCCGTGAATTAACACTACCAAGAAGATTTGGAAAACCTGCTAGAAGTTTTCCACAAAGAATTGGCTCATCAGCAACTTGGAAAAACACATACAGGAGGTAAATGCTAGAAGTTAAACCTATATTAGCACCTCGGTCAGGATATGGCTTCTGCCCTGTGCCAGAACATTGGTATAACCTGGGGCTCACATCTGAAAGGTGTCACAGCAGGCAGTAGAGCAGTGGCAGACATCACTGTTCTGAATAATGAATAAAAACAGAGACCTGCTTATTCAGGTAAAGATAAGGCAATCCAGAACATCTGTCTTGCTCCTGAACTGGACATTTATCCTAGACAGGAGATGCTTTCAGAGTCTTGCTTCAAACTGCTGTGCTCTGAAAAGAAGGCTAAATCCGGGAGGTCATCTTGAAATAATAGTTGGCAGGGCAAAGTGACTTAACATTTAACATGCTTTAAAGGACCATATGGAAGAAGTTACACGAGAGTAAAACAAACACTTGTCTCTCACATCCAGTGTTATTGTTAGCAACTTATTCGACTCTGTGTGTTTCTGAGCAGTGACAATGACTCACTAAATAACAGGCTAATACCATGGATCACTAGCATGTTGTGGTCTCTGGCCACAGGAAGGGTTTACTTTTACTGTGTACATGTTGGCAGTCTCAACGCACTAGCAGAAAATCCAAATGTTTATTGCTGTGTCTAGTGTAGAAGCACAGAATCTCTACTTGAAGCCTTACTGTAAGCCAGAAAGATAACACGGGGTATTTCTAATATCACGCTTGCCAAACTGCAGCAAAAACAATGAACTGAGAATTAGATGCTGGGAAAGTAGATGTCACGTTGGTTTTGCTTCCTTGTTTCAGTGTGCAGATATGGCAATCGCAGGTGCTAGCAATCAGCATGGGAGGGGGCTTTTTCAAAGAGATGGACTCCCTATTCCCACACTAAAGCCTAAACCTTGATGCATGGTTGCTACTTTTGGAAACAGGCATCAAAGCAAGCTGATTTGGAAGGGTGAAGAGGTTGTAGGGCAAGAGATAAGACTGGTCCATCAAGCCCTAGGGCCCTGAAGAAAGCCTAAGAGTGGTCAGAGCTTCCTCAAGTGGACAAGCATGTCTCCTTGGCTCCCTCAGGACTCTTCAGGCTTCTGCCTGAGGCCTGACATGCTGAAGCCCTGCCCAAATCACTGTGGGCCAGGCCTCTCCATCACCTCCACTAAGCTCTTGTCCTGTCCGTTGCTTCCTAATGCTTGTTGAACTTTACAAATAAAACTCAGCATCTCAGTGAGATCTCCCTGTCGCCTGGAAGACCTAGCTGCCTGGAGAAGTGTTTTCAGGTAGATTGCATCAAAGGATCCCAGCCCATCTGCTAGTGAGTTAGTGGCTGTACAGGTAGCCCAGGGTGGAGGCATGCCATTTGTCTCCTTGCACATTGCTCTCCAGGCAGTCTGCAGGGACCCATCTAGCTGACAAAGAGGAGACCACAACCCTGTTCTGGTGATGGTGCAACAAAAGGGTGTCCAATACACCTCAAGGTAGAGAAGAAAGCAAAAAGGGAACATTTAATATGCAGAAGTTTCCAACAGGGACTCAAGTAAGCCTTGGTGGGGGGAGAGAAAGGCAGCAAAAGTTTTGCAGGCCACATACTTGCAATTTCCATGTTTTGTTTTTTTTCCATTTTCATGTTTTCCTCTAGTTTCCTGATTTCGCTTATGTAATAGGGAAAGAAAAGCCAATTTGATGTTCCAATGAAAGCGAGGACAACTCTCTGGAAGAGCAGGAAATGGTGTACAGTGGTGTCATGTGGCATTAACCTGCGACCTACAGGGCACACAGAGGTCTGTTGGATAACCTCGAAAACATCCCAGGGACAAAACACCTGGTGAAACTCATCCTGCAAAGGATGAGGGGCTTGAAAGCACTGGGAGACTGAGGGTAGGAGAAAGGCTTTACACACTGCTCAATACAGTATAATTATATGGAGTAAAACAACCCAAGCACTGAATCTCTCAGCCGGATAGGGGTAAATCTATACCCAAACAGCTTTGCCAAAGAAGTTCCCGAGTGTTTGCCCTCTTTGGCTATTTACAGACAAGTCATCAGTCATTGTTAAGCTCAGTGGAACCCAAACTATTCTGGGGCATATGTCTTCCTGCTGCCCCTTTACCCAAATCCTGACATTCTCTGGTATCTCAGTTCTGTGAGTATCTTGCTTCTACTTATGCCCACCTTTCTGCATAAGTAAACTGATGCGGAGTTTTCCAGAGTGAAATGCATGCCTCTTCTCTTCTCTTCTCTTCTCTTCTCTTCTCTTCTCTTCTCTTCTCTTCTCTTCTCTTCTCTTCTCTTCTCTTCTCTTCTCTTCTCTTCTCT
>Ga0181612_118267_pt1 | contig 13305 bp, 6 predicted proteins | sample HoacroProtozoa21_FD_119630 | JGI IMG/M metagenome (GOLD analysis project Ga0181612, IMG submission 119630) | Hoatzin crop microbial communities from Cojedes, Venezuel. Combined Assembly of Gp0051906, Gp0051904, Gp0051908
ATTTCAGTAAAAGTTAAACACTAAGGATGGTATCACAGAGCCAGGATACTCTTTTTTTTTAAAAAAAAAGGTAGGTTTTTCTGAAAGTACGTATTTGCCAAAAAGTATAAAAAAGATTTAGGTAGTCACTAACATAAAATAGACTTTGTAGGTATGATAAAGTATCATGTTAAGCAATCAAATAATAACGGACTATTTGTTCCAATATTTACTTTGATTAAAGAAGATGTATTTCAATGTGAGGTGTACATATCATTTTCTCTTTACCCCAGAGTATTAGTATTATTTGTATCCTGTAGCTGCCTCATTTCTACTTCAGAACACCAGTTGTGGCATTTCCTAACTAAAGCCAAGGCGTAAGGAAACTGAGGAAGGGGAATTTAGCTTAAAAAAACTTTTCTAACTCTTCCTTCTCTCTGCCTCTGAAACAGACCCCTTAAACAGAAGTAACCTGCTTTTGCTAATAATAATCTAGCAGATAGATGAATAAATCCCCCAATATTAAAGGTGTAAATACTGAAGAAACTGTTGCATTTCTGTACGAGCATGTATATTTCTACATGTCTGTATTGCCTCAGTGCGGTGTATGGATCCCATCAGCTGTATGCCCAGTGCATAGACTGACAAACACTATGCTTAACAGTCCCTTAGCATTTGACACAAGCTTAATAACTTGCTTAATAACCGAAAGAACTTTAAAGTGCAGCAATGCATGGCTAAGTGTAAAAAATAAGGTGGCATATCTTTGCACGCTGAATTACCCGTGTGTGTGTGTAGGATGGAACATCTAAGACCAAAAAAAATGAGAGATAATGTCTCTTGCTGTTGTTGTTGAAAGAAGTAATTCTTTAGATAACTACCTTTGATTCTTCAAGCAGCCATAAGTAATTGCCACACGTAATATATCAAAATAAACTTGGACAATTGATTTGCACTGGTATTGGCAGGATCCACTCCTGCACGTTTCTGACAGCACAAAGTATACTTCAAGTGTATGTCACCCTGCTGCTATAGCAGAGTTAGCATAACATTTCCCATCTCATTTTCCTTCCTTCAAAATTTCAGGTGCTTGGCCGAAGTAAAGGCTGTGTGCATAATGCTTTTCCGTGTTACAGTTACCTCCAGGTGACATGACAGTCGCTTAAAATCACTGTTTGTCAGTGAAATTTAGAGCAGCTACGAAGTATACTTATGATTTGGGGCCATGCCTAGAACATGCAGGGCCCAGAATCTGGCTGCTGGCTCACTGCTGTTCCCAGACCCTCTCGGCTGTGTGGTGGTGTGCGCTGCTCGTGGTTGGGATCACTGGAGTTCACCTCCTGACGGAGACTCTTCTCAGAACAGCACATCTGGCTGCAGCCTGCCTGCAGCTGAGACGGTGGGAGAGGTTTCCACCCCCAAAATCTGCCAGCAGCAGTGAATGGAGCTGCATCGGGCTGCCGTGGTCATATACTAGGAGTCCATCAGGGTTTTAAGTAGTTTCAGCATCCTTAACTGCTTGTTCTCTTTACCAGAAGTTATCCTCCACTCAGTTTTGTTGCTTCAGCTGTTTGTCTGAATGCTGTCTGAAACATGTAGTCAAACTTCATATGCTCTTTGGCAGCACAGCCGTTTGCAAAACTTTCTGTTGTTGTCCAGTAGTTTATGGGCTCTTTAGTTGTGCTGATGCAACTGCTTGTGCAGCCATGCTGTAAACTAAATCGATGCAATGATCTGGGTTATAAACTTGAAGGAAAAGGCTTTTTGAAACAGGGGTTTGTTGCAATTTTTTAAAAACCCACATTTCACTGAGCTGTCTTACGGTGTTGCCTTGCAAACAGCACAACTGCAGGGACAGTAAACTGCAGTGAAGAAACAAATGGGAACGGAGAAGAATTATTGGAAACGTGCAACTGGCATATTGTGAGGGAGAGGGGAGAGAGCCTCTGAAATTAAGATTGCTCTTGGTGGAAGAATAGCATGAGCAGTGGCCTAACCCAGCTCTGTCAAAATGATTTGGTTTAAAAAACACCTTACTATTAAAAGCGTTTAAGTTAACAAGATTGTTTTGACAGAACTGGGTTAGGGAGTGACTACACATACAGTTCTGCTGGCAGATAGGAGAGGCAGTAAAGTCTAGCCAGGGCATGCGAGTGGCATGCTGGCAGCAGGCACTGTAAACAGGATCTTAGCTACTGCCATAGCAGCATGTCTGATTACAGCCTTGGTCCCGCTTCGTCTCGCAGTAAGGTGGAGAAATGCTTTTTAATTTTAATTTTGGGGGGTATGTAATTTACACAAATGGGTAATCCACCGAAGAATAATGGTTATTATTTATGGTAAGAAGTACTCGTTCTTTTGTAGCTGAAACACGAGAAAGCCTTATCCAAGGTAATTTAAAATCAAGTTCAGGTACAACATAATGCATATGTGCTAGAAACAGGATGAGCATGTAGCAAAGTTATGCGGGCAAGGATGACATGATTATTTGTTGTTTATGGTGTCTTGATAGTTCTATTTTAATGGACTTTGGTTTTGTTCAGGTTTAATGGCAGATTAAAATTCCTACCACAGTTCTCTTTAAGAGTAAGAGTTATTCCTACAAGTGAGACTGGAGGTTAAGGAGTGCTAAGGACTTATATTTTTACTATTGAAAACTTAAGGCTCGATTGTGCTGCCAAAAGAGGATCAATGAAGGAAAAGATAATTGTGCTTCCCACGGTGGGAAGGCTTTGCATCATGTTGCTGTTATTGATGGAAAAGGACCCGGTCTGAATCCTTGAGAAATAGGACTAGGAAGCATAAGTGGTAGCTTAGCCAATACCTGCAGTAGTAAAAGTAAACCTAAAGGGCTCAAGGAACAGAAAGACCAGTGTGAAGCCAAAAAGCCCCCAAAAGATACTCTAGCTACTCTGGGGACAAATCATCAGGAAGCAGAGAAATGGCCCGAGATTAAAAAAAAAACCAAAAAAAACCCAAAAAAAGCCAAACACTTAGAAATTTGAACAACAAGGAATTTGCGTGGATGTTAACATAGCAAACACTAAAAAGGTACAAAATACCTGTAGCTGTGTACAGGATGTCAAAATGGATCCCAAGTTTGCAGGCCTATTGACAGGGGAAGTACAATACCTGATCATGAGCTGTAGGAAACCTGTGATAGTGTAAAGAGAAACTAATTGTTGCTTAATGAATTTCAGATAAAGAAAGTCACAAGATGCAAGTTTTTGTCAAGGATGCCTGATAACTTTACTATTTCATTCTCCCGATTTATATTAAAACTATTACCCACAGCTCTGTTTTGCAGGAATAAGGATCCTTATTTCTGGCAGAAATTAAATTCCTTCTTCTGGACACAAAACCCTAATGGGTCAAATGGACATCCAAGGCTCTGAAGGAAGCATGCAAAATGCATGGGCTATCTGCCTGCTGTCACACAGCGGCGCTGGCTGGAGCTCTCTAGGTGATCAGTAAACTAACACCTATCATCACTTATTTGAGGTGGATGTATTGTAATGCTGATTTGCTTATATTGAATTAGCATCAAAGGTAGAGATTACGCCGTATAAAGATACCTAAAACATTTTTAGTGGAACTGAAATGCATTTGTGTATCGTTTACCTTCTCATATTGTGGCAATTTGATATCAGTTGTCTGAATGCATGCTGAAGGGGTCATTTAATGTGCACAGTATAAAAAAGATCCTGAAAATTCTACCAAACCCCTCTGCTTTAACCAAAAATCACCAACTTTTGTCTGGCATCTCTAGTGTAGCTTATTTAAATAAACCTTTTCTTTTTTTTTTTTTACCGTAATAACAGTCATTTAGGAATTGATAAAATCCACCCTAATGAAATAGTGAGGTCAAAGGGCTTAGCTGTTGCATATCATCACTACAAATGATAAGGTAAATGCAGAATGGAATAAAGAAAAAGCTGCTGCAATTCTTAAGGTAACCCTCTGCGTCTCTTACGTGAAGAAACACTAGAGTGTCTCTAAAATCTTTTAAACTAAGATCGTGGTGTAAGTCGATGCACTAGCATTGTAATGAAGTGGTTTACTTGACCAGATAGATATTCTGTGGTTTGAAACATAAAAATAAATCGATTTTTTTAAAGCTTTTTATCATCTTACTTTTGCTTCTTTTTCAGTAAAAACTTTATATTATTAATCTAGTTTTATTAACTTTATTAATCTTTTTAACAAATCTACTGCATTCCTGTGTTCACCTTTTTAAAGCTAGAGGGTGATTCTAAACAAATTGTAATGAAGGTAGTCACGTCAGATACGCTAGCCATCATAAAGCTTTCCACCACTCACAAAATGAGAGCTGTCAGCAGTTAGTGTATCTGCTGTTACTACTGTCATACCTGACCCTAACTTTATGCAGGCAGTTAACTCATACAAGTAACCTACATAGATTTTGAGCTCCAAAAGAGGTTGCAATGTATTTTACATTAATTTCTGAAGTCTGTATACTAGTTATGTTCTAGGGTTAGGTTATAAATTTCTACTTCATTGTAATCACTTTGGGTTGTACTTGAATAAAACTTGCACACTCTGTGGCTTAGAGTTGTTTCAGTAGTGCTCCAAGATGCATGTTCCTGTTAATAGGATAATATTTTTCTAAAAGTGCATCAACACAGACATAAGTGAAAAACAAACCACTCAGCTTTATTTCTGTTTCTCTATAGGTTGTGCATGGAGAACCAAATTTATGAATACACTCTTATGTTTCAAAAACATAAGACAGCTGTCTGAATCTCTGCTACCTGACAGCGTCACATTTTCTTTCATCTATTTGCGACATTAAAGAAATTCTTTATATTTTAAATATCACCTTCATCTCTCAGGGATGCATGAAGAGCTAAAGCTGTTTTCGAGTTGTATCTATCATTGTATATATCACACGCTATACAGGGAAACCACTTAGAAGAACAGTAAAGTTTTGTGAAAGAAAACAGCCCAGGGCTATTTGAATACCTGCAAATTCAAAGCAGAAATTAGGCTTTTATCAACACCAACAAGATCCTTGTGAGGGTGGAAATACTCTTTAAGGGCCGTGTGCTTGTCGTTTTTTGGTTGCTTAGCAAAAGGTAGTTCTGGCTTCACTGGAATAATTTTGCTGTCATTCCAAGCTCACCACTTCTTTAGACCCTGGCATAATATAAGAAGGGAAAATGTTAGTGTGCCTCACCTGCTAGTTTTCCCCACCTGCCAGATCTCCCTTTACATGTGGCTTTTTAATACCATTATAGTAGCCTGATTCAGTAGCCATATCAGTTCATTACCAAGTATTTCTTGATTTTCATATTAACCAACAGGAAGATTGCAGGGCCAAGTATTTAATAACGCCTTCCCTCAGCTCCCAACCACGTGGATAGTGTCCTGCTCCTAGGAACGGAGAAGAAAATTCATTTCCAAATTCAGCAAAGAAATTTGAGGACAGTGCAATCTCCGTGCATTTCACAAAGTAAATGCCACGATTCGCTGATAGAGCAGTGAATCCCAAATGAGAGTCTGTTTCTCAAATAAATCTCAAACGGCTTCAGCAGTCTAGATTGAACTGCAGAGAAATTTATCCAGCTCTGCTGTTACACACTGATCGTATTCCCGTGTAGTATGCAGATACATGCGAAAGCCCCACCAGACTTTTTCTTTACCCTACACTGCCTAACACTTGCTTGACTTTCCTGTCAGTACTGGAGAACCACACAGTTTTGTGTATATTGAGCTTGTTAACTGCACTTTTCACCAGATTATTTCATTGAGTTAGGTTTAATGACGTGTGATGTGTATCACTAATGTTTTTGGTCTGCTTTTGACTCTCATTTGCCTTAAGGTATTGTTGAATAGGGAGCTGCTGTGAGGATGGTCCAATCACAGTGAATCTTATGCATTAGTGCTAGTGGATAGGATCTAAATTTGACTGGAGTAATCAAGGAGTAACAGGCAGGAAATCTGGGGGAGGCACAGAGGAGGAGGGCTGCACTAAAATGAACTTAATTCTTGCCAAGGATTCAGAATGGCAGTCTGAAAAACAAATATCCTGTTCTTCACACAAAAATATTTCTGCAAGCATCACATTGTTTTATCTCATTTATTTAATCTATTTTAGAAGGCAGCCTGTGTAGATTAATTAGGAATTGTTTTCAAAAAGCTTTTTGAATATGAAAAGAAGCGCTTTATTATTGTTTGGTCCTATGAGTAGAAAGAACTATACTGATTTGTACTGGAAAATTGAGAAAGTCAGTCATGGCTCATTTGGGTTCTTTTTAAGGCTTTTATGGACAAAGGTGTAATGTACTGTTCTGTTTCTGGTGGGCCTCTATTTCTACGTCAGAAATCACTGTTTATGTAAGAACTGAAAATTCAGCTACAGAAAAGGACTCTCAAGTTGCGCTTTCAGTTTATGCCCACAGTTTTTAATTTAATCCTGGATATTGTTTGGAGATGGTGTCTATTACTCTGTTTTACAATGCTTCTATTTCTTCTATGTTTCCATTCTTGCTCTATTGAAGTAATTGGAAAAATCTGTCCCCTGGCAGACACAGGCACCCACAAGTCCACTCGCATATGCACGAGGATCCCATACAAACAAACTTAACCGCTTTCATTGAAAGTTTGGCTATTTCGCTCTTTCGATACTTTCTAGCACCAAACATGCCCCAGGAGATCTCTCTCTAACATGTGCCAGAAGGTACCAGCAGTAACCTCTGTTTGATTCCCTGGTCTGAAGAAGGTTTTCAGAAGGTGACTTGACAGAGCTTTCCCAACCAGCAATTAGACTGTTTTCTCCTCATCGTTTTCCTTCTTCTGGGATTGGGATTCTCTGCTTAGACATTGAAGGCCTCTCTTGCTTCCATCACATTTTTCCCCCAAATTTCATTGCAAGAGCATACTGTATTCTCTGATTGCTTTCTTTCCATCTCAGTCAGCAATGAGGCCTAAATGATGTTTCTAAGCTATGCAGTTACTTCTGTAATGGATGTTCTCCTCATTCTTGATGCACTGTTAAAGCACTGCACTATTAGCTTACCGTTCTTCCATGCTACTTGAGATATTGAGTTTTAGTTTGATAACAGCTTTTCTCCTCTTTTAACAAGACAAGTTTCTCACAGTTTCAGGTTTTCATGCAACAGATTTCACAGTTGCTTTGGCAATTACTGAAGTTCAAAAAAAATTACTTTTTACGTTGTTTGTTTTTAAAATAACACCTGACTTTTACTGGTGATGTTCATGTTTTCAGATATTTTTTTCCATGAGAGTGTGTGAACTTAAAAAAAACACAAAACAAACCACAACAACAAAGAAAATAAACCAAAAACCCCACAATAAATCCATCCACATCACCCCTCAAAAAACCCCAACCCCCAAACATCTTCATAGACATGCAACACTGGGAACTCATTTCAAAATGAGAAAAAAACCAGCCTAAGTCACAGTAAAAGCTTAAGACTAGACATTTCTACCCATCTCGTATATAGCGGTTTCTCATGAAATTATTGGATAGGAATCAATTGAAGAAAATGTATCAGGGACCTTTTTACATAACTCCAGCCTCATTAGAGCAGCTGTACTGCAGCCCTTCTCCCTGAGCCATGTCTCATTTATCTCTCAAAGTGATCTGTGGCTGCATTTCAGGCCTTGCTGATTGCTGTGGCATTAGCAGGCCCTGCTATGTTAACTTGCTTGTCCATTTCAAGGAATATTTACACTGAGGTGAAACCTGATGTGGCCTTCTAATACTTGAAAGGGTGGCTAGGGAAAGACAGACAAAATGCTCCCAAGCATCAATCAAGGAAAATGTCTTTGAAATAAATTCTGACTGTGTGTGTTCTCTGAATGTGAGAGAGAGAGACGCTGGGAGTCCTGTAGTGCAGATGTGCATAGATGAGCTTAGTTAAGTCCTGGCAGTGGTCTGGCTTGGGGATCGTGGGTTTCACAGTGGCCTTAACAGTCCTATTCCTCTGCTGGGCTGTGTGCTGCTGCAGCTAGATGATTGCTAAAATGAGAATGTACTGCTGGAGCCTTGTGTGCTTATGAGAAGGGTTTTTGTTTTTCTGTGGTGGAGGAAAGGAGATTAGGTCTATGCAAGAACATTATTTTGTTTGACTTTTATTATTTGACGTGCTAAGTGTTTATAGTTGATTGCATAAAACGTACAGGCTAGTAAGAAGGCCAGGAGCTTCTTGAGACCCTAAGACAAACTACAGGTAAAATGTTTTCCTAAGTGGGTGTAATTATTTATCTGGGTCTTCTCTCAGTATTTCAGCCAATGAAGGAATTTGCAGAATCACTTAATATTTTTTTAAACCGTTTAGTATGCACTGATATTATGTTCTACAAATTTAAAACCTAATATGGTTTGTTTAGGACATAAAAATAAATAATATCTTTCAAAATGCTTTCCTAAGCTCTTTAGTCACTGATTTGACCTTTTTTCTTCCCCTTCCAGGAATCTTTAATGACTGGAAAACTCAGTGGATCATGTTTTTATAATCTAAGCTATTTTTACGTTGACTGTGCTGTAAACACATGGAGGAGCTGTAAGTAAATGTTCTGTACTGCATGATGAATTGGATTGCTACAGTCTGGAGGAAGGCAAAGTAATAATTTCATTTCTGTGGTGATTTGCGTAGCTTGTGGTACAATGCCGGAAAGACTAACGGAAATGCTTATGGATACATGGACTCCATTAATAATATTATGGATTGCTGTCCTTCCTTCCATTTATATGGCTCCAATGAATCAGTCTCAAGTACTACCAAGCGGATCTAGTACAGGACTAAAACGGCTAACTGAAGAACAAAGGGTTTTGAACCGTTCCAAGAGAGGCTGGGTTTGGAATCAAATGTTTGTTTTAGAAGAATTTTCTGGACCTGAACCAATACTAGTTGGCCGGGTAAGGCAAGATTCGTTTTTTGTTTTTTGTTTTTTTTTTTTTCTCTGAGTGTGTAACTATATAGCACGTGAAGGTCTTCAGTTATTTGGACTTCCTAAGAAATTAAAATTTGAGGTGCTGTGTTATTCTGAGATTCTTCTCTAATATCCATACATTTGTGCTTTAAATGTACCTCATTTCAAGAATATGGTTTCCTGGTTAGCTAACCTGCTATTTACAACAAAATTGTACGTGTTCCTTTTGCCAAAAATACACAAGCATGTATACATCCTTTCTTTAATGTCGTAGTTGCCACTCGTCACCTCTGCCAGCTGAAGATTTTCACCAAAGCAGTTTTCTGTAATGTGTTCCTATTCATTCAAAATATGTTCCTATTAATTCGTTCAAAAATGTTGTTACACCTATAGGTCATTTTCTACCTCCAGCCTGAATACACAGAAGTTATTTATGATCTGAGAATTTTTAAAAACAAAAAGGAAAATGTGGTATATAGACCAAATTACAAGATACTGGTTTATAGGGAGGTCCTGATATGCATGCATATGAAATAACATTGTTGCCACAGATTCTGTAATTTACTTTCAAAGTTAGGAACAGAACACAAGGAAAATTATCATGTTTTTCTGTGTCATAGCTTGCCTGTTGCCTTAAACCTTTGATTGTTGACATGCATTAGCTTATTTTGTAGCTCAGTGTATTACCCCCAGTCAGTGAATCAGCTTTGTGCTTTCTCTAAAAAGACATTATGGCCCATCTGCTTTCATCAGGAATGAATTAGCTTTAAAATTATTCTTAGAAAAGAATTATCGGTTCCTAAATGCGTGTGTGGCCTATAGTGAGCAGTTATAAATACCTTAATTGTTTATTACCAAAGTTCAGTTCCCTTTGAATAATGAGGTATGTTGTTGTCTTATTACCTGGCTACTGAAATTGACTAAAAAAATCTAGAGAACAGAAATTATGGATATCGGTTAATTTCATGATAACTTTGGAGATTTTCTGGGCCAGTGAATAGCAAATACTATAATACATTAATAGCTGTCTGTTATTGAAATAGCTATATCTATTATTGAAAAAAACACAAATCAAGTGCATTCCTAAATTTTCCCTAGTATAGCCACTTTCCAGTTGAAACTTAGGGTCAGAAGGTATAATGAGCTTTATATCCAGTGACTTTTGAGTGCTGTGTTATGTTCTCATTTATTTCTCTGTGGTTAGTAACATCTCAATTTCAGAGAAACAGTAATATGCTTATTTCAGGTCTTAAAATACTCTAACCCGTTCATTTTAGAATAATTTAATCAAACTTTTAAAATGCTCTGGAGTGGCTTTTGAGTGGCTGGGGAGAATCCCGAGTTTGTACTTTATAGTACTTTGATTTTTAGGGTGTAACCAAGTCTTAATATTTCCACGATGTTAGTTTTTTTTGGTGGATACAATATCCTGAACTGTTCAAGACATTAGTGGATAGAAGTGGGTAGGTTAAACTAAGCCAAACCAATAAAGACACTATCTCATTTTCTGCTGGCATTTTCAATAGGATTAGCTACTCTAAAATGTTGTGACAACTTATTTGTTGAGACTGCTGCATAATTAAGGCACTGCATGATATAGATGGAAACGAGCAAAAAGTAAAACTTGCTCCCATAGGGAGAAACCTTTGGTTTATTCATGAAAATAGTTTAAAATATTGTTGTAGTTCTTGTCTGGGTTTTATTAACCTCTTCAGAAAAATTACGTGTATTTCCGACTCGTAAACCTTAGGAAAGAAAAATGAGTACAATGGGTGCTTTCAAACTCTGCTGTAGTCAGTGGGAGCAGAGGTACTCCACATCTTTCAGAGCTGCTCTTAATCCCTCCTGACTGAAGCAGCAACTTCCTCAGTTACAGTTCTTGGCAATCCTTCTTCCCAAAACTTAAAGGTGTACAGAATGTCACAAGCAAAATGCGCTCCTTCTCCATGAACCTGGGCTATGGTTTGTCCTCTGTCACTCCCATTGGTTTCTTATCCATTGCAATTCAATAATAACCTCCTTTTCAGAACTCACAGTAGATTTGCACTTACCTGGTTCCTCCTCATCTCTTTTGCACTTACACTCTTCCTCCAACCTTTCAGTTTTGCTCCCTGCCAAAGGATTTGCACACTTGGGGTATCTCCTTCATTCTGTGACCTTCTTTATCAGCTGTTTTTCTGTCCTATGACTTACCTTGTTTATGAAGGGTACTCTGTAAAATACGATACAGTGAATTAATGTAGAGAGGTTTAATATTGTGGAGGGAACGATACCAAATATGTATGCCACCTATTTGCTGTATTTTCTGGACATGGATGTGCTTTTGTGCCGTTATAGAGGCAGTGTTGTTTGTATGTGCTTTTTACGTGTTCAAAGTACTAGTATAACCTCCAAACAAATGTATTAGTCGACAGTTAATCGCTTCGAAGGGAACCTTCTTAAAGCAAATCTGATTATGCAGGGTTGGTTGCAGTTTTTGTCTCTTTCTACACTGTTGAAAAGTATGCATGGTGCTTTTCATAGTCGTATGTGATTTGTACAAACGTGATTAGGTGCTCTAGATAGTAAAGCAAAAAATAAGGTTTTACACAAACAGACGTAATATACACACAACCAGAATTTGATGTATGTTCTCAAATATACCTTTAAAACCCACTGAAAAATCAGCTCTTAAGAACTGCTCAGAATGATATTGATACTGAAACAATGTTATTCACATCAGTGGGTGGAAAGGCACTGGGTAGAAGCATTTGATTCTAATGGAATTGAAATGTGTATCAGCAAAATAAAACTGTAAATTGAGATTAATTATAATAAATATAAACAGAACACAAATCACTTTCTAAATGAAAGCCTGAATGTAGAGTCTATGGATTCATTCGGTTAATTCAAAAGAACTCATACCAAAGTTTCTGAAGTACAGAGAAAGTTTAGCAAGACAGGATTTAGAGAGACATAATCTTTTCTATTCAGCTTCTCAGTTTCTCCAGGAGAAACAGCTTCTAGGCATAAAGACCATTCTTCAGAATTTTGAATGTTGCAATACAACTGCACACTCTTCAAAGGTACTTATTCATTGCTGTTCTGCATGAATATATATTAATAAATGCATTCCCAACGTATTTGCTCTAATAAATGAAAGAATCTAGGGTGAGACTAATAGGAGGATTTAATGTGACTTCTTAAAGAGTGGTGGTTTTCTTCAGTGACTCGAGTAAAGACAGAAGAAAGTCTTTTGCTTTCGTTCTTGAACTTCTTACGAGTCTGAACAATATGCACTTTTAATGTCATTTTTAATCATTCTATTCAGTAGGATCAAGCTCATACTTAAAATAAGCAGCTCTACTTGAGTTCACTCATCTGTAAAAAATGTATAAATTCTTATCTCTTAGGGTGACTTCTTAATTTATGAGTTTTCTCTGTAAAATGCTAGAAACATTCTAGTTTATCTTTTTTTCTCTATATTAATATTGCATTTATTTTGGCACGTGGTATTGTAATAAATTGCATATTGTGTTGATCTGTAAATATAGAAATGTATATATGCATTTTTGAGAAACCTGCAAAGTAACATTTTTTGTGTTCATGTGACATACTTCAGTTGAGTTTACTTTTGTTCACAGCAATGCAATACAGAAAGATAGATTTACAAATGCCCTTTCATATTTGGTATCTTTTTTTTTTGCTTCATCCACACAAACAGGTATGTACTTTACGAAGCTACCGCCGTCTGCTTTAGAAGACTCCATATAGTGCGTATTGCTGTCAGCAGTTTGCAAGCCTCTGAGTGGCTGACAACCTCATTCGAGTGTAGAGCGATATGTCTTGTGACACTGCATGCTGTCCCTGTAGACTTGATTAGTTAGAGAGAACTTTTACTTGATATACACTGCTGCATTTTCTCAGTCTCCTCTGCATGCGTTTACAGCACCATGGCAGATGTGCTGTGAAATCTGTGGTGTAGCCAGTGTTCTTTCACAGGAGACAGCCACCGAATTCACATAAAATAGATAAGAGAGTTAAAAAAGCATTAAGAAACTAGGGTTTGGGTATATAACTGTAGCTCCTGTTTTATGGAATGTGTTATTTGTTCTGTTTTAAATGGGATAGGACCTGGTTTAAGAGACCTTTTAAGCAAAAACCTGAGATAGTTAATGTGTTAACAGTTGTTGTTTGTAAGTACAATGCATGGAGAGAACAAAAAAGGGAATGAAGGTAACAAAAGTGGTTTGTTTGTTTGTTTTTAACATTCCCTGACTTACCACTAAATGAATAGTGACTTACCACTCCTCCTGACCAGGAGGAGCAGGTTGATGAAGCCTTCTACAGGCAGCTGCTAGCAGCCTCACAGTCACAGGCCCTGGTTCTCATGGGGGGCTTAAACCACCCTGACCTCAGCTGGGGAGG
>Ga0181612_179240_pt1 | contig 13305 bp, 7 predicted proteins | sample HoacroProtozoa21_FD_119630 | JGI IMG/M metagenome (GOLD analysis project Ga0181612, IMG submission 119630) | Hoatzin crop microbial communities from Cojedes, Venezuel. Combined Assembly of Gp0051906, Gp0051904, Gp0051908
AAAGACTGCCCATTACAGGGATAAGCAAGGTATAAAGGTGCCACTCTCCTTTGCAAACCCAAGCACTGGTCTATTCAACAGCCAGGAAAGGACTAGGGGACTCCTGCTAAACCATTCTGCAGTTCTTTACAGTTCCCAGATCTTCGTTTTGGAGGAGCCTGTAATTTGTTACATGCAATTCCCTCAGACAAAGAAGCTTCCCTTGGCAAATCTGTTGCGGCTATTGCACCAGGCAGACTTTCTTGCACACCTGGATCAGTGAATCTAGACAGCCACCTCAAAAACGCCTTCTGGGTCTCCAGAAGTCTTACAGACCAGAGGCAAACATGTGTGTTGTGTGATGTCAGGGGGCTGATGCAAGGTAGCAGCTAGTGCTGTAGCTGGGGCTTATGAGCAAAGGGTGGTGAGTAAACTAGGTGCACTCACCAATGCTGGGTAGCTAATGAAATACCTTTTCTTGAAACTTAACACCTTAACAGATCTATAGAGAGACCAAAAGTTTACTTGTCTAGGAAAACAAACAGGATTTTCTTCCCTACAAAGAGTTTCTTACAGGCAGTCCAGCCAGCTGAATCCCATGCACCCATCACTCCTGATAGAAAATACACCGCATAGTGTGCCAAAGTGCTAAGATCACTCCCACAAATTAATAAAGATAATTCCCTGTGAAACACCTCGTGTAACGGTGCATTCCCAACTTTACCTGTCTATATGTTAAATTACAAGCACGACATGTTTGTGCATGCTGTGATGCAGTTCTTGGCCTGACCCCACCAGCTCTCCTAGGAACTAGTGGCAGACTTCATACTGGCCCAGGAGAAGGAGCTGGTGACTTCTCTGCCACTGTCTGATGCCTGGTAGCTGGCACTGCAGCCTGTAAGCCCTAGCCCCGCTGCTACTTGTTAGGTGTATGCAATATATCACCTGAGTTCTTCGTCTTGTCTCACACCTCCTTCTCATGGATTTCAGATTTTTTCAGGAGGAAGGCAGTGGGGAGGAAGGAAAGAAATTCCCAGTTAAATGCAATCATTAACTGAACTGGTCTTTGATTTCTCTGTTGTTTAGTTTAATTAGATGGAACTCATTTTGAAGGCAGCCGCCAATGTCAAAGGCACGTTAACTATAGCTGTGAATTATTACTGCATCAATAAAAATAATGAAAAGCTTGGATGCTAGCAGAGCCATTAGGCTTTGGAGCAGTAACAGCTAGTTTTCTGTTTTCAGACACAATCTTTCTTCCTTATTGCGCCTTTCAAATATTCTCATACTGAGAACTTGTGGCCAGTTTTTCTCAGCTGCTTCTATTCTTCAGAACTTGCTCTTGCTCAGAGTGTACCTAAGGAGGTTCAGCCTTCCCTTTTCACTTTGGACCTCTCACTAACATGGAAATGGCTGGTTTGAGTCATAGCAGAGGGCACAGTATCTGTACTGAGTCACACCAATCAGCCTGTTACCCTCTCTGTTACAGTGCTCAACAGCAAGAACCCAGTGAGAACAAGTCATGCCCATAGGTTCCTTGATACAGATGTGCAGGTTTCAGCAACACTTTCCTGAGCTATCTGAATTTTTTAAACTTGAGGAAGAACACAAATACTGCTGGTATGCAATGGCTAACACTGAGAAGGGCTACACAGATCTGCTTGCACTTTGGGATTGCTTTGCTTGCTTTGTTGTACTTCACGCCTTTGTAACGCTCCACACTTGCTGGCACCGGCCTTGTCCGTGATGTTCCAGAAAAAGACCGTGCATGCACCAAGAGTATCTATTACCCCCACGTAAGCAAGACTTCTTTGTTCAGCCTGTATGTGGGTGAGCTCCAACACATCCATCTTCAGCTTATAGGCTAGGAGCTAGTGCTGCAAGGCTTAGCAGTGTTCACTGGGAAGTCCACCAGTCTCTCCTTCACCTCTAAAGGAAACACCAACCTTTTACTGAAGCGGACAGGACAACATTTCTCACAGCTACAAACTCTTGATCCTCCGGCCCTGCCACAGGGTACTTCTGCGCGCTTTGCCTGCATGTGAGACAGATTCACAGTAACCACTTCAGCCAGGGCACGAGGAACACCAGCTGCTTCCAAAACTCCTCTAATTCCCTGCAGAATCTAGCTTTTATGTCATGAGATAACTGACAACTGGATCTGCTTCTTTTGACATAAAAAGTCCTGTCAGTGATGGCACAGGGCTGGCAATGCTTGCAATGAGCTTGTACATCCAGTAAGTTTCAGCCAGTTTGCACAAATCAAGGGCTGTTGGTGGTAAGGGCTAAACTTTGCACTGGACTCTGTACACCGGACAAACAACGCACGTGGAAAATTAAGCTAAACCACATCGTATCAAGAAAGTTACTGGATTTGGGTAAGAATAAAATGGTTTGATGCAACATATAGTTTCTGGTTCACAAAAAATTGTCTCTAGGCTGTTGATCTATGATATTTGTAGAAAGATGAAGGCAGATTTTCACTCGTCAGCTCATCTGAAAGAGTATTTTTGACGTGAAAATTTAAGTTTGCTAACGCTATCAAGTGCAGCAACCTTTTACCAGCAAGTAACTGAGGATTAGCAACTAAGACTGAAAACTTGCCTTTTATTCTCTATAGTTTGCCTCTTCACACCCATCTTCTTCCAGGGTTTATTTCTGTAAAGCTCGTTCTTTTGGAAGACATATGGATAGGTATCTGTTGAGATCTCATTGATTCAGAAGGCCTTTGGACCGTCGAAACAAACTGAGTCACAGTCATAAATACTGAGATCCCTTTTCTTTTTATTCTCATTATTCAGAAATTGCATTTGTAGTCCCATCTGTGAACCAGATTAATTTGGAGCCATCTGCCACGAGCAAATTGCTAATTTTGGCAGATACCAGAGAGATGCTAGTATCATCCTTATGTAAACATTTGATGTCAGCTCTGATTGTTGTGAAGAAAACAGCTACCCGTAAAGGTGCTTATGGCTACACCATGCATGTGTAGTAATTCAGATGACTGAATTCACAGCTTCTTAAAGAACGGAAGGAGGGCTCAGCAGTCAGCACGGACTGCGTCTGGTGCACTGCAAACACATCCCCTGTAGCAAGGCAGAAAGCAGTGTGAGATCTGCACAAACTAAGAGCGCTACCCTGCAAGCTGTGATGCATGCTTAGTGGAGAACCGGGACCACTTCACAGAATTCACACAAGAGGCTATTAAGAAAACGCCCCTGAAGACGTCATCCTGAGTCAAAGAGAAAATCTGTACTGATTTCAGCAGTCTTCAACATATCGTGAAATACAACTATTACTAATGATAAATTGAAAGTGAATCAGGTATGTATGAAAATGTGAATTTTCAGACATATATTTCCTCCTCTTTGCTGGTGCAGTTTAGGTGCAGACTCCAGCCTGCCTGAAAACATAGCCCATTGCACTGATGTCTGTTCAATAAAAAAAAAATTCTGATATGATCCTTAGGGAAAAAGCCACCAAAACTCAAAGACTGAATAGGCTGGAGACAGAAGATTTTACTGGAAAAGATAATTTGTTCAACAGGCTTCAAATATACATTCCCTTGCTCCTATGGTAGTACTGAATAAAAAAAATGAACTCATTTCAAGTTCCCTGTTAATTCCAACCCCATAGGACCCCAGCCAGATGTCTGGTTTTGATGTGTACCTATAGAATAGTACAAAAAGTGTTGTTTTGCCATTGTATGTACTGGACCTGTCCTGTGCACAGACAACTTTGCAGTGTAACATTCCTATCCCAAAAGAGATGAGCCACCTGACTCAATATGGCTGGGCCAAAGTCTATACTGCAGCTGTGTGTGCTGATTTTTACTATTTCTAACTTAGCCTCACTCTTCAGTGGTTTGTTATTTATTTAACTTGACACTCATCATGAAGACGACCTGAGTATGGATTGCCATGCCAAGCAGTCTGCAGTACACGTATACTACTCTTCCGCCACTGCGCAGTACAGTATCAGCCTCTTCACTGTCCTGAAAAGTAAACAACAACTATCAAAGCACCAGATTAGGCTCACTTTTTTTTCCTGGAGAATACATATTCACTGACTACAAATCTCTGACTACAAATCTCCGAAGGAAAAGCAATACTTGCATACCCTCCAGGTTCCATGAATATTAGTTTGTTTTGCTGTTCTCTTAATATTCATGAATAGGCTGCTTGGTTTCCAAATGTCTGTCATCTACTTGGGAAAAAAACAAACTATCCTACGATTTAAGTGACCAGCCAAAGCGAACTATGGTTTAAAAAAGAAGCTTGGAGGATTAATCAGAGTAAATTACGAAACATCTGGAAATAACAAATGAACTTGTAAAAATCACAGAACCAGAAAAGCTCTTTTGTTACTTAATCTATTTTGAGTAGATAATCGAATTTTCCTTTATTTCACTGAGAATTCAGCTCTTCATGCTGTGCCAGGTCCGGACTGTGTCCCCCTGAGGTCCGCAGAGCTCCTGCCTACACCACGGTGGGCAGGCAGGGCTGTCACAGCCTGCAGCACCACATGCTCTGCACACAGGCACCCTCCATCGCACTCTGGACCACACTTGCACACTGACGATAAAAAAAAAAAAGAGAGTACACCTCAGAGCACGGTGTGGCATATTTGAGGAGAGGTTAGCTCTGATCTGAAGGAGAGAAATGGGTCCTTTAAAGCCTGGGCTTTACTCTTTGCTGGGAGTGAAGCACACTAGCACACCTCTATGGTCTTCCCATGGTAGCAAAAGTAGGATGCTTGCTCCATGATGACTCTCACTGAACCCAAAATCTCCCGTAGGTGCCAGTATCTTTCGAAACAGCTGTAACTTTATTAGCCACATTCTGGTTGTAGCTGGTGAAGTCTTCTCCCCAGCTTTATCAGGAGACTCACCGAGCTGTGAGCAGAACCGTGGCTGTAAGTTGACAAGACCAGGCAGAACAGATATGAGGAAAAATGTTACGTTCTTAAAAATAGCCCGTGAACCTCGCTTGGAGGTAAACCCAAAAGGAAATACATCTACTGGAACACATCGCTGCTCAGCACACTCATCTATCATGTGCTTTGTAGCAGCCTTTAGAGAGAGGTGGTTCATGCTCCTGGATCTCACATGCTCCACATGTAAACAGAGTCATTTCTTCCTCTCCTGAGACACCCCTCACGCACAGCTGCAGTGCAGGAGAAGCGTGTTGTTATAGTTACTGGCTATGACTTACCCCTTCCATTGTCATGGTATTTTCAGTAAATGGCACTTAAACAGCAGTGTAGCAAAGGTTTGCAGAACAATGACTGCCTGCGTTCACTTAATAACAGAACTCCAGCGTCTGTCCCTTACATCGTGAATAAGACCCTGCTTCTCTTACATAAGGAACACAATAAAGGTCACTTCCTATATTTGAAAGTTTTTTTGCTTCTGCTCCTTGGAAAGGTCATCATACAGAGAGCTTTTCCCCTCAGGCAGCTCTCAAGAGACACAGGTATGGAGCACCCAGGACACATCACCCTTTAAAGACTCTGGCTGGTGAGCGAAACTGCTTTACACACTGTCAAGCGTGTAAGGGGCCATGGTTTTCTACCTCATTTTGGGTGTCTCTTTTGCTAACTATAGATACAGTCACTGTAACCCCAGAAGAGGCTGGTATAATGCAGCCTGTAACATTTTCAGTCAGGATTGTGGTACAGTGATAAGGCTGTGGGAATGAGCAAAGATACATGCCCATAAAACGTATCATGCTGAATGATGCTACTCAGCTGCTTTTGAGATGTAAAGACAACAATTAACTGAGCTGACATGAACAGACGTAAATAGGAACAGCTCTTTGTGCCTGGCAGTTAGAGAAACAAGACGTTGGTACAGAGTAATAATAACCTCTCCAAGGCAGACAGCAGGAAAGGGGGAACTAACAGGTTTTCACAGACTCCAGACTCTGATGAATGAAGGCAATGTATTGAAGGTGTAAGAGAGCAATCAGGAGATGCTGCTTCTGCACCTTTGCCCGGAGCGCAGCAAAGACAAACAGCCCCTAACTGGAAACAGGCTGCCACACGTGAGTGGAGGAGCTGCCTTCACACAGGTTTGTTCAGGCAAACTGAACCTTGTGTACATTTAATGAATAGATTATACTAAACCTTATATATAAGAAGTGCTGTGACACTATCTTACAAATTTTTCAGCCAGACAGAAACCGTGCCATGAAGTGTGAATTTTTGTTACTACTCAACAAAAAAAACAGGTTTTCTATGTTTTAGAACATGTAAGTAGCTGATTAGGACAAAGCTGTGCTAATCTGATTTATCAGACGCTTTTTGTGAAAGCAATTAGGTATGGGATTCCCAAAAGAACTTCTGAGCAAGGGTCCAGCAAAGATAACTACTGAACGTATATTGATACTGCTGTGGAACCAGCATCAGGAACTTGTGTTCAGACACCCCTCCTATATTAGCTTTGTGATTTGACAAGCTAACCAACTTTGTCCCAACTTTGCTTAACTAAGCACTTCTTTCCATTTAATGTTACATCACTATACATGAAATAAATGTTAATTACCATCGCTGCATGAGCAATCAGCGAAACTGCTGAAATGGAAGTCCAGTCCTGCAGCCCTCTACCGGCAAACACTTCCTGCAGTCTACAGAGAAGCCTGAACCACAGCCAGGGAAGTTAATCTTAGTTTGTACATAGGATCTTCCATCAAGCCAGTACTAGTCTAAAATGTACTGATGAAATCTGGTCTTGTAGCAAACCTTGTAAATAAAGCTGAAACTGGCACTGCATCTCTGCTCCCACACACATGTTCTCCTTCAAGTTGTGAACTTCGCAGCAGATACAAACCTAGCTACAGAAGGATAGCTGCACGCTGGCACAGAGATAAAGAAACATGAAACAGACCTCCTATGAAATGCATCACTGAACTAGAGACGTTGGAGCTGAATTTCAGCTGCAATAAATCAACCTCATTTCATGGACCTCTGCCTCTGTCCAGTTAAGCCAGCAAGGCTGTGAATTTGTGTGGACACAAGTTTTGGTATTCAAGAGATCTCACAGAAATCCACATGAATCCCATCACTTGCTTCCCATGACCTTTCATGAGAAACTTGTCATCAACCTGCAATTATCACTGGCAGTTCCTCATGCTACCAAAAAAAATTTTTCTCTTATTCTACTTTCCGTCCTGTTGGCCTATAGGATGGTCATACTTTCTACAAGACTGAGGAAAAAATGGCTCATTCTCCATGTATGGTCCGCATTTTGCAACTTACATTTTGTCAGACTAAGACCTAGTGCTAACATTCCAATTATTAGGTCTGATAGAAGAGATCCTTCACCTCTTTCGTGTTTCAGCCACACACTCTAATCACATTGCTACAGCATGCAGAACGCTGCCACTTCTAAGAATTAAGCTGAGCACTGCTGAATGTCATCAGGGTTGCTCCTTATTGTTTGCTTTGGCTACATAAAAATACTGCTGAAAAACTACGTCCTAACGGGCCTATCCATTGAAAATGTTTTCTTCTATGATTGACTGGTATTAACCGTTTCCTTCTTTCACACATGGAGGGATGTGTTCAAGTAGATGTCAAAACAAGGCCTGATATATAAGGATTATCCAAGTTTCGAATGTTCCTTTCCAAGCAGTGAACATGCAAAAATTGTCAGTGGTCAGTAATGTCCATAAACTATTCTAGTCACTGGCAGTAGTACTTGCAAATGAAAAGAAGCAAAAAAGCAAAAAAAAAAAAAAAAAAAAAAAAAAAATGTTAGGGACAGTGTGGTATGTGACACTTGAAGTGACAGGATGCAGACTGTGGTTTTTCACAAAGATCCTTGCATAACTTACTGATGGCTCTGTAGCTAAGGATCCTTCCTACAAGTCACAGTTGTTCTTTGCTCAGATATATAGCAGCTTAGCTCATGCTGTAACGTCCTGTACTACCTCAGCGTTTCTGAGCTAGAGCTCTCTGGAGATGGAGACCAAGATGATAAGTCTGTACTCTGGCTAAGTACTGAAACCTAGCAGACTTCTTGCTTGCTGACAGTTATTTATAAGCTCGTGTGTTTTCAGGCTTATGAAAAGCAATTCCACTTAATATCAGTACAACAGCATGGCAATAGTTCATATTTATAGATTGTAATATAATTTTGGACAGCCCCAAATTCCTTTACAAAGCACACGTCTATAAATCAACCTATAAATCAGTATGTCCACAAACACTGTAAGACTGAAAAGAACACTGAGTGAAATCGAAAATGCTGAGTACTTAAGTCAGGCAGACTGTAAAGTTAGCATCCAAACAGAACTGCCCACATCTACTCTGGGCATTTAAAGCATTGGACCTACATTAAGGACTTTGTTTCATGACTCCTGCACAGCACTTCTCTGTGTACTACCACTTTCTTAATGCAGGATAGTAACTTAAAACTGAACTGGAACACTCAACTAACCTGTTTTTCACCACTTGGCTTCCTGTAATTCAGCAGCAGCTCCACAGCTCCCACAACCTCTTTCCGTATTGCATACAGCAGAGCATCTCCCACATAGACACTGTGGCTCAAAAGCAACTCCATGATCTCCAGATTTTCATTCTCTATGGCTATTAAAAGGGCACTGCGACCAAGAGGATCCATACAGTTAATGTTGATGTTGTAGTAGATCTCTGCCTCTTGTAAGGCATGTTTCACGCTGGCATAGTCCCCCTTCTCCACAGCGCTGAGGTAGGCCTTCTCTTCCGCCGAGAGCTCTGCCTCCGCTCGCACAATCTGTAATGGGATCCGATCTCTGTACGGTGAATAGTTTACCTTTTTGTAGTATAGCTGGGCCATTGTTCATAGTGACCGGGCAACCTGCAGGGGAAGAGGAAGCATGCATAAGTGACAAAACAGACGAGGAACCCCTACCTGTTCCTCACAGGCGACAAATTCCCAAAGGTCCATCGCGGTAAGAGCTTCCGATCCCTTTTTAAGCTGTTTTACTCTCAACACAGTGCCTGTAACACCCCCTGAGCAACCTCACATTGAAAGACCACCTGAAAAAACAAAGGTTACACTACAGCTCAGCAGAGGTACGCAGAATGACAGACACCAAGTATATTTTTAAATCTGGTTTAAACACTAGGCCATTGATTTCTTTTATCTGGTCAGAAGCATGATCTTGTTGTTTATGGATAATCTATCACATGTGCAAAGAGATGCATTTCTCATCTTTGCTTTATTTCCCGCTCAATGTTTTTTTCACTTCCCTCCTTTTTCACTGCTGAGCCAGGTCCTCAGCATCTCTGAACTGTCAGTGATAGGAGCTGCTGATTTACACCCTCCTACTTACAGTAATATGATTTATTTTCATTATTTTTGCTGCTGCATCTCTGCTTCCATCTCTTAAAATAGATTTTTATTTTTCCCTAATGTTTACTCTTTGACTAGGTCACAGTTTTATTTTTAAAGCTTGCATGTTTTTAAACATATTTTCTCACTCTCCTCATTTATAAATAGGACCTAAAGACAGGCTGATGTAGAAAGCCACCACCCTTGCTCTCCAGAGGCAGTGATGTTGTTTGTGGTCTAGGAAAAGGAGAAATAAATCCTGCCCTGGAACAAGTGCAGCAAACTAAATGAAATACTGTTCCTTCCCAAGGCTCAAAGAGCCTAGCAGGTGTCTGAAGTCGTAGGAAACATGGCCTGGACAGATATTCACACGTAAAGAAAAAAGGAGCAATGCTTATCTACCTCTGTTCGGCATCGATAAAGCACACCAAACCAGGACCAGGGGACACCAGCAGCTGTAACTAATTGGATGACTTCTTCCATCTCCTTGCCCAAAGCTTAATGGTTTCCTGCAGCAAATTAGCCAGAGTTTTGTTGCATTTTAGCACCCTATCCAGTGGAAAGAGGAGGTTTTGACAAAGAGATAACGAGGAAAAGAATCTTGTGGTTCAGGTGCCGAACCGGGAATGAGATGCCATGGGTTCTGTTTTTACCACCCCATTGCATGGCATAAGACAACCATGTTCAGCAGAGCCAATTTGCATTTTGCCTTCAACGCCAGTATAATGGGCCCGGTGCGGTGGGAGTGGGTGGATCTGAGCTCCAGCCCAGCTGACACTGCAAAATAGTGGGTGGTTGTAGCATACAGCAAAGTTACATCTGCGAATTTCCTGGGGAGTTAGAGATCCATAACGACGAGTTTGGCATCTCAAAAACCGTGTTCTTTCACTATCCTGGTTTCCTACAAGTAAGAGAAGTTTTTGTTTGTTACATTGCCAGAGTTACGGCTCTCTGCACACGTGCTTCAACCTGAAGACACACACAAAGTTGTTAGGGGCAAATGGACCTATGATCTGAATAGACACCATTGCAAATATATTGGCTTATTTTCTAGGGAAACATTCTGCCACTAAAGCTTCTAGAACTAAGGAACAATCTCGAGTGACTTAAGAGCTTGAAGTCTCAATAAACTACAAGTATAACCAACTACTCTGCTTTTCAAAAGGACTAAGGATCACAGGTCATTTTTCAAATTTTGTTTTTGAAAATGTTAGCCCTGCGGGGTCAGCCAGTTACCACTGAGATACTGACAAGACACAAACGGATGCAGAACAGGTCTGATAACAAGGACCAAAGAGATCTTTGGGAAAGAAGGAGAAGTCCAAATGGGAAGGGAAATTTTGTCCTTGTGTGACAATCTAGCTCACAGAAGCAGAGAACACCAACTGGTGGGACTGGTGGCAGAGGACAGCAGCCACTGTATGGAGGTCTCCAGCGGGGAATCTGTTGGCTTCAAAAAAACCTGAGGGATTCTGGTGACAAGTGCAACTGCTAAAGTGGAACTGGATATTTTTCACTGCTCTTCAGTTTAATTGAATGTTTTGTAGATGGTGAGTAACATTTGCAATGAGTTATAACAAATGTCGCCTTATGAAACATCATTGCCAGAATGGGATCCCCTTCCTTTCCAACAATCTTGTAGAAAGAAAACGAAGCTTCAGATAACTTAACTTCTCAGTGAGATCTCATCTCCCAGTACAACCCCAGTCCAAGAAAGCATTTTGTTAAAACTTAAAGCACTTAAGAAGCTGCAATAAAACCAAACAGGAAAGACTCACAAAATGAATGATTTGCCCTGAATTCTTCTCATGCTGTCATCTGCATAGCCTAACAAACACACACTGCCAGCTGGGTTTGGAAATGCTAGCACGCAGTATCAAAACAAATATATGTCTGTCTGGATTACATAGAAGATTTCAGCACAACCTTTAGCTGTTGAGCTGCCCCTCGGCCTGAGGTCCAGCACAATTACAGCTTCCAAACCTGACGTCTCTCTCTTCCAAAACCGGCCAACGGAGCATCAGTCAAACGTGAATGGAAGGAATGAGCCCAAGGATCACGGCTCTCTAGCTGTCGCTTCCCACTAACACCAAGCTCCTGGAGGGAGCATCTCTTGGTGAAAGAAACAAAGAACACTGGTAGACCATAGACCAGTTGTTTGTCTGAGTGGTACTCTCTCCTGCTTAACAGTTAAAAACCAACAAAAATACTGATGAAATCCAGGTAAGAAAAGGGGCAGGCAATTCATAGGGGCCTAGAGAGAAGAAACAATGAAGTACTTGAAAGGCAAGGAAAACAGAAACAGTCACATTAAAATTTTAGAATCTGTGCACAGACCCTGAAAATGCACATTTTCCATACTAATTCTCTTCACAGAGAGGCATTTTCTACTACGTGAGTTAATGTTTGAGGCAAAGAAAATTTTTTCCAGTCTATGCCCAACTGCAGATGCATCAGACAATATCCAGTGACAGACTAATGCAACGGTGATACCTGCAGCACAAACAGGTGTAGGAAAACTACGAGAACCATCTAACAAACCACACAAGATAAGGGGAAGAGGACTTACCACACAGTTTGGACTCTATCACCTCTCTCCAGCTGGGTCAGCCTTCTCCCTGAACTATCAGTCCAAATCTTCAAGCCATTTCAGCCTGACACCAGTTCTGTGTTGCCTGGCACAGAAATGAGAGCTTTAGCCCCTGGAAAGCAGCCACACCTGGCAGAAACTGCTTGTCTGGTTTGGGGAAGGAAGGTTTCCAGCCACATCACTTTGTCTAATAGCACAAAATGGTTTTTCTATCCCTGCAAAAATTTCTCTGCATCCTCCAACACTCCGTTCAGACGTATCTATCCCCTGCATCAACAGAGCCACTTTTTGCACTCCGAAGAGTGAAATGGCGTCACAGCTGCTACGGGTGTGTTTGCTGGGATCTCCTGCTGCCTGCTTTTAGCCTGGACTCTTGGGATGGACATGTTACAGTCACAAGGGAATGGCATAACTTCAGTCGAGGGTTGAAAACAACGGCTTTTGCCGAAAACTAAGAAGTGGCTTTATACATGTCACTGTCTATACGAAATCTACAGTCAGCACTCTCTGCAGACACTGCACTGTCCTCAGCACCCTCGTGTGTCTCCCACCCTGGCTCACGACTTTAGACCAAAAACTCAACTCATCACACTGCGGTATCACGTCCAGGTGACCCAGAGATCACTTCAGTACCAAGCGGGAAGAGACAACAGAAAGACCGAAAATTAGCTTTCCTTTCTAACGTTTCATGCTGGAGAGAGATCATCATGAAAATCGCCCAAATTTTAGAGCGATGTGTGGTAGCACGGGGAAAGGCAAGGCAGGCAGCCTGAGCGATGTGTAAGAAGCAGTGGAGAGGGAAAGGAGAAAGAAGAGCAGGGCAGCAGCACTCAAGAGCAGCCATTACTTAGAGATGTGGTTCACGAAGATAGACAGGCAAAGGTCACTCAGCAGCACTGCCTTTTGCCACAGAAAATTTCATGAGATCTCACTACAAATTTTTGTAGGATCCGTTAGCAGTTGAACCATCCCTCATTTCCCACTGTACACGCACAACACACTCCCACGTGCCACTGTCTCACGGGAATCAGAATGACCCGTATGACATGGGATGAGTCTAAGTGAAAGAGCGGGCGCCAGTGCTGGTTACCTCCATGTAGTCACTAAGCCCATTATAAAATATGACCTTCGTGGCTTTTATTTGCTTTTATCATCATTTGACTTTTCACGATGTTGATTACGAGGTGGAAAAGCACTATTGCTCCCGATTGCTGAGCTCCCTGTGTAAGGGAAGCAGCAGAGACTTATAGGGGTACTGAATTTAGATAGCAGAGCTCATCGCTCCCAGCTGATGTGAGCATCTGACTACCCGAGGAACAAATCAAATACTGGACTTGAACACAAGCTCCATAGACAAGAGCCACCTTTCCCACTTGACGGGACTCAGCGCGAGCAGCCAACTCACATCACACATTAGAGC
>Ga0181612_106193_pt1 | contig 13304 bp, 6 predicted proteins | sample HoacroProtozoa21_FD_119630 | JGI IMG/M metagenome (GOLD analysis project Ga0181612, IMG submission 119630) | Hoatzin crop microbial communities from Cojedes, Venezuel. Combined Assembly of Gp0051906, Gp0051904, Gp0051908
TGAGGGTGCACTCAATCCTCTTGTCCAGGTCATTGATAAAGATATTAAACAGAACTGGCCCCAGTGCTGAGCCCTGGGGAACAGGACTCATGACCGGCCACCAACTGGATTTAACTCCGTTCACCACAACTCTTTGGGCCCAGCCATCCAGCCAGTTTTTTTTATCCAGCGAACAGTATGCCTGTCTAAGCTACGAGCAGCCAGTTTCTCCAAGAGAATGGTGTGGGAAACAGTGTCCAAGGCTTTACTACAGTCCAGGTAAGCAACATCCACAGCCTTTCCCTCATCCACCAAGCAGGTCACCTTGTCATAGAAGATCAGCTTAGTCAAGCAGGACCTGGCTTTCATGAGCCCGTGTTGACTGGACCTGAGCACCTGCTTGTCCTGTATGTGCCGTGTGATGGCATTCAAGACGATCTGCTCCATAACCTTCGTCGGCAACTGAGGCCAGACTGACAGGCCTGTAGTTTCCTGGATCTTCCTTCCAGCCATTCTTGTTGATGGGCATAACATATGCTAACCTCCAGTCCACAGGGACCTCCCCGGTTAGCCAGGACTGCTGATAAATGATGGAGGGTGGCTTGGTGAGCACTTCTGCCAGCTCCCTCAGTACTCTTGGGTGGATCCCATCTGGCTCTGTAGGCTTGTGTGTGCCTGAGTGGTGTAGCAGGTCATTAACCATTTGCTCTTGGATTATGGGGACTTCATTCTGCTTCTTGCCCCTCTCTTCCAGCTCAAGGGGCTGGGTACCCAGAGGACAACTGGTCTTACTATTAAAGACTGAGGCAAAGAGGGCATTAAGTACCTCATCCTTTTCCTCATCCTTTGTCACTATGTTTCCCCTTGTATCCAATAAAGGATTATGATATAAGTTCAAATACCCTTCTCTGGTGTAAAAACCCTCTCAAATTATTTGACCTAAATACCCTGCTCTTCAAAACAGATGAAAGCCCAAAAGCCCAGAGTTTCCTCTGGAATGATAAGAGGGGCAGCAGTTAAAACATGGCTGCTCCAAGAAATAAAAGGGAGGAGATGGACCTGTGGTTGTAACAGGCGTTGTAGATGCTAGTGAAGGACAGCAATTATGTAGGAATCTGCTACATCAGGCTGTTATCTAAGTTGCGTGAGTGGCCAGTACCTGGTGTGTGGGCGAGCACGCAGAAGTACTTTTGGCCATACATCCTCTCAGCTTCTATCAACCTTGGACTTACTGATTCAAAGTCTGCATCTCCATGTTAACAGCTGATGCCTCTACTATATGATACTGTACGAATGTTTCACATAACATCTCATGAAAGCTCTTTAGAAAATGGCCCTGTCATTATTAGTGCATTTTGACCAAAAATAGTCAGTAGTTCCTCCAGTTCTGTACATAGGAGAGCTATATTGCCAATGTCCAGGTGAGCCTCTGGACCCTCTCTGTGTATCTGTCACTGTTAAATGTCTGAACTCTCCGGGCAGAGCCTCAGCTGTCTCATGAGCTTTCAAGCCTGTATCCATCTTGTTACAGTGTTGTATTTCTCTTTGTCTCATTGGAAGTGAAAAACCTGCACTTCATTTCTCTGCTAAGGTTTTTTCAAAATTGAAATAGATTAATAATTAGTCATACTATGTAGTCTGACACTTAAAACTGCCTCAGAAATAGTGACTAATTTGACTAGTGTCCACAGACCAACACACCTTATATGTGTATAGGACATGCTAGTTGAACTTGAGAAATATGAAAGAATACAGTGTATTAAGGAAGGGTTATTATAGCTTAAAAAAATGCATTGTAGATATTGAGATCAACAGTGTGAGGATATGTATTAATATATATTATTACATAGGAGATCTTATCCCTTGTTTTCTCTCTTTGTCTGCCTCTTTAAAGTGATCATATCTCTCTTATTTTGTTTTGCAGTGTTGAATACAGCTCTTTTAGTCCTTCCTTATAAAATAGTCCCTCTCTTTGCTTTAAATACAGAAGTAATTTGCCCCACCTGTTACATCTTGAACACGTTTTCTGTGAATGCAGCTGTCTCAGTATTGAACACATGATTTCTCACAGGGGAGGCCTTGCCAGCATCCTGCGCAATGGTCTGGGTACTCTTACGTCTTCTCTAGTCTAGTGCAAATAGGGTGCCAGTGGTTGAGTGTGGGTAGACTGTGTCCCAGCCTTAGTGGGTAACTTCAGGTACAGCACTATGTCATATGAGCCCTTTCGCTGTGGTCTCGCATAGTTGAAGACCTTTGGTGCTGCTTTCTATGTCCGCAGGTGAGCACAACCATGGTAGATCTGCTGCATCTCTGGTATCTAACAACTAGTCATTGACACGGTCTGCCCTGGGTAAATCCACCTAATGTCTAATTCTGTTTTCTTTGAACATCAATTTCCATAATTATTCCTGTTTTCAAAGTTTGTTGTGCATCAGAGTTGAGTAGCTTTTTTGACCATACAAGCTGCCTATCGAAACCTTCATACAGTTCAGAGCCATAGAACATTAGCCATAAGTGTTGAGGAGCCAAAGAGAAAACATCGGCTGTTGCAGTTCCATCCTTTCAGAGTTCTGTGGTGGAAATTATTTTATCTGCCTGCACTGATCACTTGAGCTCTCAGGGGTTTGCTTCTAGTTGGGATACCACCTTTATGTGTCACAGTCCCTAAATTTCCAGATACTGTTCAACGCTCAGGCTGACCTTGCTGAAGCTAGCCGGTGTAAATGCTCTCCATTCAAGAGAGGTTTCAAGGAGGGCTGTTCAGAATTTTGATGTTTTGAGTTTTACAGCTTTTTATTCTGTAAATTACTTGGGTTGTTTTTTTTTTGGTTTTTTTTTTTTTTTTTTTAGCATTTGGGCATCAATGGGCTTGCATTTCCTTATTTTATACCTTGATCTTTTCATTCAACTGTCTTTGTTTGCAGATGTTCAGAATTTGAAACAAGATTATAATTGGGTAAGCTCCGTGGTACTTGCAAACTACTTTCGCACCGCCTTTCTGAAAGGAAAAATACACACTGCTGAAAACTATAATTGAAATAAACCACTCTTATTCTTTGCTGTAATTACCATAATATAATTCTGAGCACAGGTGGGAACTTTCTATTAATAGGAGTTGTTTAGAATAAAAAAGAGAAAATGGCAAGGAATCATGCCAACATTTGTTTCCAAGAGAGTTCTACAATTACTTTAGAAAGGGGTAGTAACAAATAATTTCCTAAATGACAGGGTTTGTTTTGTTTTTTTTTCATTTATGTGTTTGCATGTTTGCCTTTTTGAAGCTATTTAAAAAATTTAGTATTTTTAGTATCGTATGTTTATATTTAATCTCCAAGGGTGCCTCCTTTTTTGTCCATCCTCACTGCTGATCTACATAAATGGTCCCAGATTTACTACTTGATTGGCATGTATTCCATTAGTAAAAATGACTTACTATGCCATGTAGCAAGCACATGTAGACCCTGAAAGACCTTCCAGTGATCACCATATTCACAGACGCTCCAGGAACAGTTCTTTAACTCCAACATACACAATCTTATTTCAATTCAATCCGCTTACTGAGCCTCTGCTAAACAACTGAAACTTCCGGAGAAATTCAATCACTGTCTGTAAATATGCCATCCTCTGGCATAATTTTGTGTCTTGTGTGAATCTATATCTTTTCCCATTTGTTCCTATCAATCAGATAATACTCTGAACTTAGTCTTTGCTGTACTTTTAGTTTCACTGCAAATTTTGTTCTTATATATGAATGTGTTAGCACTCTTAATATTGGTATTGTGGGGAAAGGCAAGAGGTTCACAGGCTGACTGAGAGATATGATTTTTTTCTTTATGTTTAGATGGGTTATTTTTCTTTCATTTTTGTACTGTGATTTGGTTTGGCATTGTGTCTGCTCTGCCCTGTTGGGCCAATGTTTTATGTACAATTGATGGAGATATGTATGTACTGGCTTTTTTTTTTTTCTGCTTTCCAAAATGAGTCTTGATTCATCAGAAGGTAAAGGGAAAATAACTTTTAAAGGTCTGGGCTTAGCAAGAAAGGATCATGGGTGTCGGGGACTGAATGAGAACCATGACAAAATGCCAAAGATCTGAGGATGTCCCTGAGCAGTAAATCCTGTGGGCTATTCACCAGGTAGCCTTATCTCACAGTACCCTGTCTCCCTACCAAAGGTGACATTGTCTTTGAGTGTAGTACTTCTGAAATGCAAGGGACTGACTTCTTTAAATAAGAAAAAAAAAAAAAAGTTACAAGAATACTAGATAGGAGTGCCATCCCATTAGTCCTTCCTCAGTCATACTTCTGCACACCAACAGCCCAGCTGAGCAGCAGATGGGGGCAGTTGTAGGCTCAGTTGAAGGACACATAGTTCTTCATTTATTTTCTTCTGTTCCTCAGGCAAGTTTGACCTTACGGTAATAGGGATTTTGTTTTCTTCAGAAGATGACATAATTCAGAATAATTCCCTTTTTGAAAATTTTTCTGCTTCTGAGACTTTCACAATCTAAGGATTTCTTCTTTGAGGTGAAATTAGTCTTTGAGCATTTGCACCTTCTTTTATGCTGTCTTTTTTTATTTGGCCCCTCACTCCCCATTCTTGTGTATAAATAATCTTAGGAATTTTTGTTGTGTTCAGGTAAGCTGATCTCAGAGATCACCTCTAATTCTGCTCTATGTTTGAAGAGTTTGTTTGTATTCTTTTGGTCAGCTCTGAATTGGTCAGGCAGTTGGACTAGATGATCATTGTAGGTACCTTCCAACTGAAATATTCTACTCTATTCTAATGCTTTCCCCTCTGAGGTGTAGTACTTTGGCTTTATTTGTGTTACATCTTGTTCACCATTTGTTTTCTAAATCATATTATCTAAATGAAAGTAAAAGATAGCAATAGTTTTACAATAGATTTTTTTTTTGTTTACCTTCAAATTTTACCCATGTATTACTTCTCATAGACCACTGCAAGAGGTTAGTCTGTAGCGTGGTTACCTCAGGCTTTGGGCTTTCATCGATTTCAGTGGCAGTTCTCCTATGAAGCCTTGATGTTGAGCTCATATGAGCAATATTGGTCCTAATTTCTCTATCTGCAGTAGCTGCTTCTGAGTTATTCCCTGCTTTGTGTGTGGAGGGGAAGGGTAAAAGTTGAAAGCCTGGTTTAATCTTTTCTGTATTTTAGGATCTTGACAGTGCTATAATACGGAGACAGAGTTTGGAGATGGAGATTGGAATCCTCCAAGATAAACTGACTGCTAACCAGAAAGCTTTGGATGCCTCAAAGCAGGAACTGTACAATCTGAAGAAATCTTCCAGTGAGCTGGATGGAAGCTTGAAGAGCAGCAGAGAAGAGGCCAGGACTGCTCAGAGCTCTTTAGTGGCTTTTAAAGAGCAAATTGCTACCCTACTCAGCAGTGGATCTGCAATAGTTAAAGCTTCCCAGAAGGCCATTTTGGAGAGGATCAGAGAATTAAATTGCAAAGAAGAGAGTAAAGAAGTAGTAAGTCAGAAACTACTGCACTTGTTCAACGTGTGTATTTATTCTCTTTGGATCCTTTTTCATTTTATTAATCTGTTAGAGTGTTGGTTCCTTCTGCTTAGGTTTTGAAATTGCAGAAACCTTGAATTTTGTTGTCTAATGATTTGATATAATAGCTGAAAATCATCTATGTTTTATTAAGTAGGAAGAGGTCAGAAATGAAATTAATAATAGATGCTGTTAACAACAAAAGACATGGAATGGTCTTGCAGTTAAGACATTGAAATTTGGTTTCAGTGTCACTTAGCGGACATCAAAAGTGGCTGTGTGGTCACTATGATTTAGTGGGACATATGAACAAGTATGGATTTTTTTCTACAATAGTGACTTCAAGACCTGACTTCTTTCTAGAAGCAGACATAACTGATGAGTTGCCCCAGGCAACTTCTTTCCCTCCAATCCTCAAAGCCTGCACCTAGAAAGAAAAAAGTATTTTTACACTTACAGGCAAACATTGTTGAAACTGTAGCTGTTCACCATCCAGGAGAAAGGCAATAGGAAGTCAGCTGGGTATTCTAATGCTCTGGCTCGAGGGGTTTTGGCTGGTAGTGTTTGCAAAGGTGTGTTTGCATGTACAGGTAGAGAAGGGACAGCTCAGGAGGAAGGCAAGCCAGCATACGGTCTGACCAATGTCAGTATCCCGACACTGCACGGAAGTTTCTCACTTGCTTACATGGGCATATACTAATTTTGTCAGCAAGGACTAGTATATAATTAAAAGTCACAAGGTAAATCAAAAGCTGTTTTCACTAAGCCGCTGAAAAACAACTTCGGTGTCCTTGCTAGATTTTAACATTCTAGTAGCTCCTACTGATGTGATAGTTTTTTACGTTAGCAAATGTATTTCTACTCTGTCCAAGACTGGAAATAGCTCTTGAAAATATCCCTGTGCATTTTGATCAAGTATTTTGTTAAAAAATACAAAATGGCTTCCCTATACCTTAGTTTGAGAGGCAGTATGCCAAATTTTGATGAAAACAAGCTTTGTGAAAATTAATGTTTGAAAGGGATCCACTGAAGAGGAAGTGTGGCAGCAACTTTATAATATAGAAGCTCTTTACATTTTTGCTATATGTCACAGAGCATTGTTTCCATAAGCAAAATGCTTTCAAATTCAAATCTAATGAGAATTTTATGTGCATGTGTGTTTGTACTATTTGGTGTTTTGGCATGCAGGGCACTGCTGAGATGTTGATTATTTTGGGAACTGCTGAGGAAGGGAAATTTAAGTTGACTGGTAGTTAGTGAGTAAAAAGGTTTTGCTCCTGGGAGTGCTTTCAGGTGACCTGCTGCTTTTATAAGATTCAGATGCGGCTAAGTCCATTTGCATACAACATTGAGGAGCTGTCAGTATCTTTGTGGATAAGCTACAGTACATGTGTAGTGTGTACTACCTATTTCAGTTCTTATTGCTCCTGATTTTATTCCTCAATATTAGCTTTACATGCTGGGTTTCCCACTTGATCATCCTGCAGGCTGGTAGTATTGGGGAGGATTCAAATGTGGTCTTTATTTTGTTGCATTCACAAACTTTTCCAGCTTCTTGAGAGGAATGTGGCTGGTTCTCCAAGTAAGAACGTTGCTTTGGGAAGTCATGTTCTGATAGAGAGCTACTGCAAAATATACAATAATCAACTATTCTTTTTATAAACAGCTGTGATTATTATTATTTTAGAGGTAAAGAGACTGCTGTTCAGAAAAACAGGTATTTTTCCATAACTGTGTTATAAATGATTTGTTTGGGTGCTATGGTCTAACCTCATTCTCTTCCAGAAAGACCTGTTGTTTTTTGGTTTTTTATTTGGTATCTGAGGATAGAGACAGATTTGGTTTTCAGTATTACTGCTGTCAAAATTGAATATATGTGCTGAAAGGAAGCCTTTATTACTAAGACAGAGCAGGTGTCCACTCCAATTTGCTGCTCCTGCCTAAACCTGTGGTTTGGAACAAAAGTGCTGGTCTTACAGTTGCCAGCTTTTGTTGGTTTGTTTTTATATAGCAGAGAAGTTATGTCAGGTATGTCTAGCATAGCATTCTGCCTCTGGCAGCAAATACAGCAGTTGCCTGCTATACTAGCAATACTCCCCCAAAACGCTAGTCCTTTCTACAAAAAAAAAAAATTGTGGCTCAGTTTCCTAAACTATGAAAAATAGCTTTAAATTTAATATTGCTTGGTGAATTTGGTCATTGTAGTTGAATGATGAAGTTTTGTGTATCATTGTATTTGGTAAGTATGTTAAGTGATGAAGCTTTGATGTTTTACTGTTATGAGTCATTTGGGAAAATTTATATGCGTGGCTTCGAAGTGAATTATGTTAGTAAAGCAGTGCTGGCATCTATTCTCAGAAGAGTTTCTGCATTAAGATTAGGGGCTTTAAAATAACTAAGCTACAATGCCAGTATTATGCAGCTGTTTCCAATAGAACATAGACTTTGTCATCAAAAAGTTGTTTTACAGTGCTTTTCTTTCTGCAGATCAGCATATTCCATTTGTAAGGAATATACATGTTGGTATATATGTGTCAATCAGGTTTCTATTTCATCTCTGGGTGAATTTCTTTCTAGGATTTGGCTATAACATCAGTGTTAGGATGTGTATGCTTTACTGTCAGTCAATCAGGAAGAAGATTAATTGTCTTCAGGTAGGATTTCTTACACAACTTCAGTAAACTGTGCAGCCTTCAGTAAAAGACCCACAAAAGTGAGTCATTAAATTTCTTTGCAGGGTAAATCAGCCTGTAGTGTTGCTGGTGCCCAAGCTAGCTTGTTTCAAGTCAGCTCCTTTGTGGCTGCAATCCAGCAGCAATGCCAGGACAGCTGATTATGAATTCAGTAGCCAAGTGCCTTGCTGCTGGAAATTAAAAAAGTGCTGAAGAATGTGCTAATGTGTAACAGGAGGAGGATTACAATTACCTATTCCCTTTCCCTGAGTAAGGATTGTTTCACTTCTGTCAGGACATTGTTGCAAGCATCTTGCCTTTGCAAACTGGATTAGTGGGATCAGGAAAAGACAGTGCAAGAATCTGGGAGAAAGAGGGCCCTCCCTGTCTGGCTGTTTTGATACCTTCTCTAAACAGGTTTTGTTTTTTCACTTTTAAATCATCACTGCGGCTCCTCTGAGAGTTTTGTGTATAGGATCAGTTATACTAGCTGAACTGGCAAAATGTTCTTCTCCATATACAAGCCCAGTCAGCTATGCCTGGCTTACCTCTGCAAGTACACCTGTCAAACAGAGCCGGGAAAACTTCAGATTTTAAAAGGCCTGTGAGAAAATTATTCAATGCAACTGCTATAGTCAGATTTTCTGTGAAATCTGAAGTGTTCATGAAGATCATGTCCCCTGATTGTGGCAATTTTGGTATCTGAAGGGCATCTGTGTTAGTCATAGTCTGTATACAAGCCCTTAGCAGTAACCTTAGCAAAAATTGTAATTTCATGTGAAAAAAATTACAGTGTCCAGTGACAGGTATTTTATTGCAGGATTAAGAAACTGTTTTGAATCAGCATCCTAGTGATCTTTTCAGTAGTTATAGTGAGACATGTATCATCTGAATATGTTTGGACAGCTCTTGGGTGTTTTTGTCGTGTTGTAGCACGCCAGAGAGCTTCACAAGCACCTGGAGTCCAAGGCAAGCAAATATTCTCTGTTCACACAGAGCTCAGCCTTGGTTACAAGGTCTTTGAGTTCAGGTCCTTTCTATCTGACAAGTTTCATTGTAGATCTGTTGCAGCAAATTAAATTCAGATGGCCAAAACTGTTTCTTTTGACTACCTAGACATCTGACCTGAGACAGGAACAGCTGATCTGATCGTAGATTGTCTTAATTTTATCAATTTTTGTCACTGCATATTGATATACACACTCTTAAATGCCAAAATTGATTAGGCTTTACTGCTGCTCCAATTAAAATCTCCTGTTGTTCTTGTTTCTTGGTGATTTTTATGGTAATGTCATAAATGCATGTTTAGTTTTAGGGTTTTATCCACTTCATCCTTCCAAATAAAATAACTGAGTGGAAAAGAATCTGGGAAATTAAATTAAACATTGATAAAACAAGAGTAATATATGTGCTGACTTAAGGCTGACCTAGAAATCCACAACCAACTAGAAAGTGAGAAATTATTAGGAAAAAAGTTGAGAAGAAAATGAAAACCATAATTATGCCACTGTATGAATCCATGACTGCTGCGTTCTGAGTAGCACAGGCGGTTATGATAATTTCATTCAAAAAAAGGACCTTCACAAAGTGCTGGAAAGACCCATGAGAGTGTCTAGAGGCTTCCATGCAGGGAAAGACTCAAAAGACAAGAACTTTTCAGCTTGGGATGATGAGTGCAACACAGTAAAGCAAAATACAAGTTGTAAGACCGCAGTAAGAGATGTGGCAGCTCTAATGCTGGTGAGGATCTTAAAAAAAATTTGTGCTAGGTGCACATGTGTGTGTGCGTGTGTGCATGGGTACATATAAAACAGTGGAAGTTTAAGATAACATCTTACCAAACCAGAACAGTATAGCTTGTTGGTTGTCAAGGTAACACTAAGAAGATGAGAATGTTTAGTTGTTATATTGGAAAAGAAAAGAAATTGCCACTGCGCTGTGAAGGACCCTATAACTTCATCCTGCATGCTGTTTTTTTCCACTCATCCTAAGTTCCCCATGTGCCTGTCTCCGTGGCTTTTGGGCTGTTGAGGGAAACGCCCTACTGACAGCATAGCTGTAGCCCGCTTTCTGTTCTGGTGCGCTGTGGGGCTGGGTCTGTTGCTTGCTTCTTAGCACAAGAAAACAGAAAAAAAGATTAGCACAAGAGAAAAATGTAGTTCAGGAAGATTTTACTGAGGGTTATTCAGTTGCAGCAGGGATGAACCTTGCCATCCCTAAGGTAGGAGCTGCCTCTGGAAAGGAGTGTTTGCAGCTTCTTTTAACACAAGAAATAAAAGGTCTTCGTTTGAAATTATCTGGTAGCCACATTAAAGCAAAAAGCAGGAAGTGTTGAAGTGTTATTTAGCAGGCTGGCTGATCAAGCTGCACAAGTCACTGGCACGGGAAATCGTGGAGGTCAGAACTGCAGGACCAAAAATGCCTGTGTACGTCGCTGGATACAGGCATGGGTGGGTAATAAGGGTGCAACTCGATTTTAGGGAATCCATAAGTTGTTGTTTGTCCGTAACCAAGGATGAAGTTTACTCCAGGATGCTCTGGAAGATAAACTGACAGCTTGGTGGTTCTGTGGTCTCACCTTCTGTGGTATGATCTCTCACCTTCTCGTGTTTATGGACCTTTGGAACCTGTGGAAGCCCCACAGGGCTGGGCTGTGCCCAGAGCCACTCCGCAGCCGGACAAAGGGGCTCTTGGCTCTCCGGCAGCAGTGCGTCTCTGTGGGCACGAGCTACTGAAAGCTCTTTTTTTTTTCTGCTGAGTGATATGTGATGCAGAAAAGCATAAAATGCGTTGGGGAGGTTCTTGCAGTTTTATTAATTTTTAGTGTTTTCTACCACTGTATGAGCAGCAGTAATTTCTCAGTGTTTTTTAGGTGGGTTGGGTGCAAACTATTGTTTGTATTTAATTGCAGTCTAAGCTGGAAACCTTTCTATGCCATTACAATTTATGGGAGTTTTGTGTGCTTATTGTTCATTTTATTACCAGGAAGCAAACAGATGCTTAAAATTAAAAGACTGCTTGGAGATGAATGTCTGAACACTGAATTACAAATGCAACATAAATAATTAAGTAACCAAATAATTATATGACAATAAGAAGAGGAGAGAGGGAAAACGGGAAGCAAGCAAATTTTTGGATAGAACTGTCTTTCAGTATTTCAGTATTCAGTATTAAGTTTACAACTTAAAATCCGTATGTAAGTGTTGCAAAGTTAAGCGTCTTCAGAATTGTTAGTCTAGTGTCTCGTTATGAGATTTTATCCTTTTAGCCTTGGGCTTTGGCTAGATTACAGATCTTTTTTTCTTTTTTTTTAAAGCAAAATCTTCTAGTTAAACACCCATTAAGAGTTATCAGTGGTTACACGCTCCTCTGAGACTTAGTTATCCATATCTACATTTTCACATGCGGCATATATTTTCTAAATCACTTGTCTTTTTCCACTCAGCCCCTAGACAGAGTAGTGATTTTATTGGCTTATTTTAAAAGGTGTTACCTGACTGCCAGGTATTGCTTGTTTGTTAACATCTTTGGAAAGTTTGTGCCTAGATAATTTTGTATTAATTTTTGATATTAGCCGCTTTAGACAGCTGACTCATTTAAATATGGTTTCTGCTGTTCACTTTTGGATGTCTCACATGTCACCTCTTCTGCCATTTTCTCCTGGTGGTTACAGCAGATTTTTCTCTTTTTGTCTTTTTAAATGCATGGATTTTAAAGGTAGATATTTTACTCTCTTTTTAATAATTAGAGGATGCATCTTTTATATCTTTCTAACATTTCAACACCCACCTAACCCCATATGTTGTGTTGGTTTCCTTGCTCCCTAGATGGTATCTCAGCTTAAAACTCAGATAGCTAAGTTGACCGAAGCTTTGGAAAATCAGACCACATTGTACCAAGAAGCTCTGGAGAGGAGCAGGAAAGCTGAAAAGTGTTCTGAGACTTTCCAGGATCACCTGAAACACTTGGAAGAAGAATTGCTCTCTGTAGATCTGATGCAAGATGGTTTGAAGCTCGAGAAACAAAAAGTAGTTGCATTCATTATTTTCTTTTGCATAAAAGTCACTAAAGACAGAAATACAGCTAATTGTATTGCAGTGATTAACTGGAGTGTTACAGTACTGTAAGTGACGCGAATTAACGAAGTCAGGCATCATGTAGGAAGTAATAATATTTTCTTTGACCGACAATTTTGTTTAGAAAAAGTAGCTAAGCTTTTGAGTTCAAAGTTCATTTAGTGTGAAAAAATCCCAGATTAAAAGAAGTGTCTGTAAATACAGCAGAGGTCCTTCAAGGATTCTCTGATCTCAAAGCTTTCTCTGATCTCTCCATCTTTCTGTAATTTATTCTCTGGTCTGCAGTCTTTCAAGATCTTGCAGTCCTATATTCTTAGACCATCAAGGCTACCGGGATTTTTTTATTAGTTTTATGAATGACACACTGTTAGCCTGTAACACATCCACATAGTAGGAGCTTAAAAAATGACACAGTACCTGGAAATCTAAATCAACCATCCAATACAGCTAAGAATGACAAAGTTGTAGCGTGTTACCAGGCCAGGATCAATGCTTAGAAAGTTGAATTCGCAAAGAATCAACAATTTGGTGCTGTCTGTTTGGCATTAGTCTATGATACAATAATTTTTACGAATCAAGCATCCACCACATTGGGAGCAAACCAGAAAATGGAGCTGTTCCTTCCCCTCTGCTTCCTCTGTGAAGAATATGTGGCCCTAGTTTCTTAATTTCTCTCTGAATTTTTCTGCAATAAAGACATTTTCGTTGTTATTTTTTTCTGTTGAACATCTTCAGTGCTTTCTTCTGCTGCTGCTTTTTGTAACATTCTGAATGAGAAGCATCATGAAACAAAACCAGATTCTTGCGATGTTTTATCATCTTGGGGCCAAACAACATTTATGGAACTGGTTTGTTGGTGTGGTTTTTTTTTTTTTGATTGCTTTTTCTTTGCAAAGGTTATGACCTGCAACAGAAGTAAGAAAATCAAAGGCAAACATAGTGCTTAGTGAGAAGGAGAGCTTTGGATTTTGCAAGAAAGGCTAATTGCGACCAGGGAGCTAATGTGATTTTTAAGGAGCTAGCAGGGCAGGACAAAAGAAGGAAAACCCAGATGAA
>Ga0181612_156284_pt1 | contig 13303 bp, 3 predicted proteins | sample HoacroProtozoa21_FD_119630 | JGI IMG/M metagenome (GOLD analysis project Ga0181612, IMG submission 119630) | Hoatzin crop microbial communities from Cojedes, Venezuel. Combined Assembly of Gp0051906, Gp0051904, Gp0051908
CTGGGCACCACAGAAAAGAGCTTGGCCCCATCCTCCTGACACCCACCCTTCAGATATTTGTAAGCATTTATAAGGTCCCCTCGCAGCCTTCTCTTCTTCAGGCTGAACAAGCCCAGCTCCCTCAGCCTCTCCTCATAGCAGAGATGTTCCAGTCCCCTCACCATCCTTGTAGCCCTCCGCTGGACTGGCATAAATCTCTCTCATTCATTCATTCATACCAGATCATCATGAAATATGACAGATACACCAGGATGAAGGGGAATATGGATAAAATATAACATGCACTGCTGTGTGTGGGCTCATGAAACAATTCCAAAGAAGTTACATTTTCCATGTAAGAGTTCCAGGAGAGGGAAAAGTCAAGCCTAACCACCTATGCATCCTACTTCCAAGGTGTTTGAACAAAGCAAACTCATCTGTGAAAGTGGCTCCTGAGACTTTTCTACTTTTGAAAGCAGAAAAAAAAACTAATTTAATTCCATGTCCTCAGGATCAGTTCCTGAATTCCATCAGATAAAGAAATTACTGTCTCACATGATGGGAAAGAGAGATCATAACAATGATCTTTTTGTATCATGGATATTCCAGTTAGAAAAACTGTGTATTATTATTACAAAATAACATAAATTATTTTAATATTAATTAGTACAGTAATTAATTAGCAATTACTAATGATTGATTATTATAAGATACTAAAAATAAAACCACATAAAAGTAGAAATATTATGTGTGCATCCTGTCTATAACATACCTTATTAAATCACAAAAAAAAGAGCTCAGAAGACAGGTGGCTACAGATGCCTGTACAGAAAATCAGTATATTTCTATAGACTAAATAATAAACATTTCTTTTAAAAAATCATTAAAAAAGGGATGTTTAGCTTTCACAAAATAAAAATCCATTTGATCTTGTGAATTCTTGCTTGATTCTATGAGTACAAAATGACTAAGATTTGTGGCACAAGAAACCAGGGGCTATTTGCACAGAAGGAAGAGAACAGTTCTCATTAATTCAGCAGGGATATACATGGAGTAAAGTTTCTACAGAGTGTGGCAAACTTGTTCCAGAGAACTGAGAGTTTACAGGAACAGTGTCTGTTTGTCTACCTATCTTTATCTGTTGGATATTACTAGATGCAGTGGGATAGTCCACTACCTTGTCGCTGTTCTCTAGACATAAATCAATGCAATGAGCTGGTATATTCCAATGTGCCATGTCAGCTCTTTAAAGAGATATCAGCACTTCCTCATGGACACAAAAGGGGTGGAATGGTGGTATATCAGAAAAAACATCGACATTGATACTTTAAAATATTTAAACCAATTCTCTCAAGGTACCAGTCTAGTGATGAATAAATGAAAGAAGGAAGTTAGAGCTATTGCAGGATTTCAGGATTTCACCTTCATTGGGCACATTTATTTTATTTTGTAGTTTACATATTTAAAACTGTGAAATATTTCTTAAAAAGGTGATAATGCTAGAGCTTGAATAAGTTCTTCCATATAGACATTAAACATTTAATATTTTTTTCAAAATTTCCACAAAATAATGGTAATTTTACTCTCTCAAAGAAACAGCCATATTTTTCATTTTAATTCAAGAAGTTTGTCCCAGAAGTCTTTTCTCCAGGCTAAAGCATCGCATATGTCTGACTGCTAAGCAAAATTTTTAACACAGAAAAGCATTAATTTTTATTTTACAGCCCTGCAAACATAAGGGAAGATTACATTTTCAGATGGATTTCTGAATTTGGCTAACCGAAGAGCTTCATTTTATAACACGGATTATAAATTGCGCTGGCAATTAATCTGTAATGTGACTAATCCTTTTTATTATCTTAATAAAAATAAAATATGTTTCACGTATTCAGTGAAAAAGCATTTCAGGAGTTTTTAGCACAGGGACTCAGCAGGCTCATGTGCATTCTCCTACACTTATCTACAAGTTAATACCTTGATCTTGCAATAAATGTCATGCAGTCAGAACATGGCTTTTAATCCCTCAGTACAACTGAAAACTTCTATCTATGAGGGGCTTATTTTAAAGGGAAGTGCTTTATTCGACTCCCTTTACCACTGAGGAAATAAACAAAAAAGATAAAATCCACAGCCATGAACTCTTGACTGAGACAGGCTATCATCATTTTTTATTAGGCAGAAAAACCTGTCAAGAAAAGGAAGGGAGTTTTCTCGTCTTTTAATGAGGAGTTAAGTTATAGAAGTAGGCAAAAAGTAGTCTTGTCCTTCTGGCACTTCATTCATGTCCTTGGTAACTATACAACTGAAAACTTAGCAAAATTAACAAATGCAAGTGTTGGGCTAATATTTATTATTGAATTGGCTTACAATTATTTTTTATAACTTACCTGTGTTCATCTGTGTTGGCACACTGCGTTTTTTCATGGGTAGCTAGCTGAAATGAAGCTAATAAAAAATAATCTAATCCAAAATATTGATATAATTATTTCTTTAAAAAAGTAAATAAGTATCTATGGTTGTGATTGTGAATGGAAGGGAGGAGGTGCTGGCTTTGCTAGCTACTAGATGTACCTCTTTAAAAGGCTCTCTGGTAAAGCTGTAGAAACCTTACAGCTGAGCATGGATGGTATTATTGTAAACATGCTAATTTCCAGGAAAACCCATGCAGAGCTTTTCTCAGAGTAATCAGATCTCTTTCTACCTGAAAAAGGCAGCACATGGAAATATATTTTTTTAATAATTTGGTTTATATTTACATTTGAATTCTTTAAGAAGTAATTGAACAGCTTGCTTTATTTCTTTGGGTAAAAACTGCCTTTGCTGGGAGGACACTTAAATAATTATTCATATACTATTTTTCTACCACAGAAGAAGAATATCCTACAAATCATTTTTTGCCAAGGACTGAATATTTTTTGGGGTGGGACAAAAAATAAAGTGTTATTTTAATTTTTTTTAGTAATAAGAGAATTCAGATGCACGTACTTCAACAAATAGATCTATTTTCAAATCATTTTATGAACCAAATACTATGAGAAAATTTTGTTGTTGTTTTTCACTCCACACCTTTTTTGCTACTTTGTTGGTATGTAGCAAATGGTTAATATGTTGTGCTCTCACTATTTGCCACAGAGCTTCAAATCCTCAAAACACCAGAGTGAAAAACTTTACAGGTGTATTTTCTGTTGTCAGGATGTTGTGTTGTTGTGTTTGAGTACCATCATACTAACTGTTTCTTAGTAGATAAATCAAAAAGTCTACTTCTAATTTAATTCTATTTTGTACTCAATATATTACTCAAGAATATTTACCTCACAACATTTTCCCTAACCTTGCTGTTGCCTGGACACTTACACCATGAAGAATTTGTATGAGTTATCAATTTACCAGATGACCTAAAGCTTATGTTTCATGCATTTGTCTAAGCCAAAACTTTTGTTAATGCTCTACAACTACTATCTGCTAATACTTCTGCATGAATAGGTTTAATTTGACATAAATGTCTTGCAGAGTTTATATACTTGCAGTAAATGTGTCATCTGAAGCTTAAAATCTTTTTATATACCATTGTTTGTTCTTCTACTGCCCATACTATTTGTAGATGTAATTAACTTACTTTGTTCACAGGAGAAACTTGAAATATTTTGAATAATATTGGTAGCTGCTGATAACATTATGTTTCTCCAGCTAACTGAAGCTTCACATTTATTCCATTCAGAATTATGCCAAGTTCCAGAAATAGAAAAGGATTGATTAAGGACTTTTTTTTTTCCTATTAGACATATATTTTTTTATCTATTAGAAGAAGTCGGTTTCCCTTTTTACCCGTACGATATTCACTTTCAGAGTGAATTTATAGTTTGATAAGCCCTTGCTATCGTTAGCCGATTTTTTCTAGGGCTTGGTTTCGCATTCTCCCATGAATTTTTTAATCCATAGTTTAGATTTACGATCAAAAGGAAACTTCTAGCTTTTTGCAGTTCATGCATCTTCCCAGATAGTGAAGATACTCTGCTATTTCCAACTTTTAATGTATTTATGACAGTTATCCACAAGCCTAATTTCTAACCTAGAAAAATAGATAAACTCTAATTCAGTGCAAGAGACAGTCAGATGTGACTGCTAGAAGGAAAAGGCGGTGAAATTTTGTAGAGTTTTTTTCCACAGGATTAGGATATTCCATTCACTCAGGTGGAGTAATGGACATGCAGTAAAAGGCAAGATAGGCCCAGTGAGGAGTGAAAACGCAATTTGTCAAATAAAATAGTTATAATTTGTACAGTAATTATTTTTTTTACAACTTCGCTTCTTCTCTTTGGCCTCCCTCTAAACTCGTGTAGGTTTTCACCGAAAATGTATTGGTTTTTAATTATACAATGGGGCTGATACACAAACACAATTGAAATTTAATGAGTAGACACATGTAAAACTGGGAAGGCATGATGAAATAGAAGAAACAAGCTGAAATAATTCCCTCAAGGGAATCGCTTCAGTGTTCCTCAGAAAAGTCATATTTTGAGGAGAACACTGATCAAATTAGTCTTTATAAAAGGTTCAGAAATGAAGGGAATTACTTTCCATTTTTAAAAATCTTGACAATTTAAATACGTAAATAAGCAACCAGCAACTGAACCTCATTCACTGGGGACCTATGCAAGTCAAGACTTAACCAACTATTTTCAAGTAATTATGCAAATTTCACCTCAGACTTTACTTCCTTTCTTCTTTCACCTTTAAGATCTTCTGTTCCTTCTATTCTTTAAGGTTTTTCCTGATTTTTTTTTCCTTAGATCCTACTAGTTTATTTCAGTTTCAGACCCTAATCATCTTAGCAGTATTAAGACAGAAATACTTTGTTCTGTATTGCGTAGCAGATTGGGCCAAGAGAAAGAAAAAATGCCTTCTAGTTAAGGCATGACTACCTTCATAATATTGAAAAGAACAGCCTCTCCTTCTTGATTAAGAGGCAGAAGCATTCAGTTGCCCACAGCTAGGTAGATGTGAAATGCCCTATGGTAGTCTGCTGGGCCCCCAGCAGGTCCCGTGACCTGTCTGTCAACTCTGTAGGTGCCTCCTTTATGCCAGAGCGCTTTCAGTGGTGTGGGATGCCTGCTGGTGGGTAGCCAAAGCACACCTAGATATGTGTTAGGATATTAGGCACATGTTTAATCTGTAGCTGTCTACATGGTAACACCTAAATTTACATTGTTTGAAAGCTGAATGCCAGCCTGAAAGACCTGACTCTACTGATATGAGTCAAAAGCTATTTTACCTCCTCCTTTACCTGGATTCTTAACACGAGGATATGTCCATGGGTTTTCAGCTGCTTGCAGAAAGACGAGGGGTCCTCCGGCACACATCCTGCTCTAGAATCTCTTCCAAAGAAAATAAGTATACTTATATTACAAAGGTATGAGCATTTGGATCATGATTAAAGCAGGCTGTACATCTTTCTTAGTACTGAGGATAGGGAGTTACCTAGCAAAAATAACATCTTAAAGAGTGAATACATATGAACAATGCAGTACCTTATGAAAGCATTTTAAATACTTGATTTTGTGTGACTGCATTAGTCACAGGAAATAAATATTTTCCCTAATGCAGCCCAGTCACACCAGAGATTTTAGTACTATGTGATGATATTTCACAGCTGGGGAAAAAAAGGAGAAAAAACTAGGATTTATCTAAAAATATATACATTGTATTTGCAAAAAAAAAGTAGTTTTCATGTGTTCAGCATAAATGGATTAGCAGCAGTGTTAAAATATATCATAAGTACATCATAAACAGTGAGACATATTTATACAGATGTACATGCATGGTCTTTTTTTTTGTAGTTAAAATGAGAACAAAGAGTAGAGAGAAACAGTAAAGTGCCTGAGGCTTTCACATTGTCATCAATTTGAGGAGAACAAAGTGGTCTGCTGAGGACATCTGTCTTTCTGCTTCTGTGCAGAACCATAACTCTTAAACATGGAAGAGAGAGTAGATCTCTACAAATCTCAAAAGAATTCAGCTTAGTAGAGTGTAGGAGAAAAGAAGCACATATCCAAGTCATCTCACTGTAATTTACCACTGCAGAAGTTATTTTACTCTTAATTGGCTTCCACAGTAAGTAGCTTTGCTTGCTACAGTGATCAACTCACTGCAGAGCCAGGACTGAGAAGCATCTTTTCCAGCTTCAGATGACTGCAAAGAAAATCTAGTGATAAGGAGTTGTTTGATGCCCTGTTTCAACAGAAAGACCATATGTTTAAATAATGTTTTCTCCCTAATTTCTCAGGCAATGAGGTTCCATAATGCTATCAAAGGTGTTTTTTTGTTATTATTTTTTATTTTCCAAGGCACCAAAGCAAAGCACAAATACATTGCCTTAAAATCAGGAAGGATGTTTTATTAAGAAACACCGTAAGTGTTGACATTATGAACATGTTCATTTGTCAAAAACATTTGTGAAGATTTTGCTTAAACATTTTCTTTAATGGCAGGAAACAAAAGACTTTGTGTACCAGTCAGAAATATAAGAGTTAATAATTCCCCCAGAACTTTCAAGAATAAAAAGAGGGTAAATAGATGAGCTCCAATTTTTTTTCTTCATCTGTTTTTGCTATTTATAATCTCTTCTTTTTAATATATTAGGTAAGTGACACTATATAAATAGGAGAAAGTACATTTTTATGACTTCAGGTACAAATATCTTCTGATATTTATTGACAGGTTACTTTCACATCATTTACTCTGCATAATTAGGCAATTGTGGTAGATGTTTGAGTGGACTTTTGCTGTTGACAATGAGGAGTGCACCACTGTTTTCAAATGAACAAATATTAAGTTTCACTTTGTCTTCTAACCATGCATAATATTTATTGCATGTATATAATAGAGGCAAAAGTGTAATAAGTGCCTGTTCCACTATGCAGTGCATGGGAGTATATGCAAAGAACTTTTCAGATATGAGAAATATCAGAATATGGAATGTCTGAATCTAGTACACTTTCTGATATCATATACTATAAATGCTAGATCAAAAGCCAATGAAGTTAATAGCAGTCTTTCCAATGTTTACAGTAGGTATATTGTCAGGTCAAGATTACATATGTACAGATTATATGTATATTATGTACAGAACTTAACTGATTCCCAAACTAAATATCTCTTTATATTTATTGAACTATTACGTTGCACTCAGTCTGAAGACTCCCATCACTTCAGTGAAAAATGAATGAGATCCTTTAATGGTAGAGATAGAAAGTTATAACATCAGAGAAAAAAAAATAGTGACTAGCAACACTGTAATTGTATTTTGTATGTGCAAAGTGTATTACATACTGCAGAAGTAGATGCTTACACTAATCAATATTGTTGGCCAATAAATTACCTTTTGAATCATTTGGGCAATATGAAGAGTATATTTTTTGTCAGTTACTATGTTAAATCCATGCATATTCTCCATCACATAACTGTGAATTTTAAACATTAATTTTTTACACATAATCAGTAATATTACATACTTCTAATTTTATAGCACTTACTAATGACTGAATTATTCTGTTAACAAGATTTTTGTTTTTTATTTATATTGTGATAACTGTCCTAAGCAAGTACTCTTTCTATTAATTTGAATTTCACTATCACATGCTTTCTGAAATGATTACCAGATACAGCTGTACACTTTTTTTGTAAAACTTTAGTCCATGGATAAATATGGATAAATCAGTGTACAAATAATATTTTTTTGTGATACTTACCAGGAAAAAACAAAACAAAGCAAACAAAGAAACACCACCACCTACACAGAATTTATTAGATATTTAGAGAATCTTTGAAGATATTTTTGAAATTTTCAAAGAATAAATAAACTAGAATTTACAGTACTTATATTCTGTTACTTTTGTACTATAACATTCATTTCCTTACTGTAAGCATCTACACTATACATTACAATAAACTTTTGTTGGTTAAGATGATGTGTCATATGTAAGTTGCCACCAAATGAAAATCACAGATCCCTCTTAAAGGAAGGAAAATCAAGTATAAAATCATTGCCATTTTGAAATTCAGGAGGCCATAGAAATTAATTTATAAATGCAGAATAAATTGTGGAAAATAACAATATGAACCACAATTTAGAATGTGATTACACTTTACCATGCACTGGGACTTTGGTAACACTGAGGAAAGGTGAGGTGCAAAATAACATTTTTAAAATGTATTATGGATCCCAAATTAAAACAGTTGACAGTAGGTGTTACCTGAAAGGAAAAGTAAAACCACAGCCAGTGGCATGTGTTATTGGAATAAGATGGATTATGTGGTAGCTGGCTGATACGTATATGACATAATTCTACAAGGATGGAATCTATTATCTTGTAATGGTCTAGAAAAAAAATTATCTTTAAATAATTATATTTTCATCTTTTTTTGTGTTTATCACAGGAAATAAGTTTGTAAAAATAAACATGAAACAAATCTCAGTCAGAATCTAATTTATTTAAATTTAGCAAAGTTTTCAAAATGTAAAACACTTGAAAACTGTCAGAAATGTAGCCTGCTTTTATAACAGACTTTCCTCTCTTGTTTGAATCCTTATTAGTGAAATCTCTGACTATTAATGTTTGTGACTAGGTTTCAAAGATATTTCTGAAATATTTTCTTCTTTATGAACACTGTGGTTACACAACTATGTGGTTACCTAACTTGTTATGGTTACCTAACAGAGACCTTACTTCAACATTCAGCTAACAAAGATATTTTCTAGATTTACTGCTGATATGGATAGTTGAGTTTCCACATAATTAAATTTAATATGCACTGATCTGAAGGTATAAAACTTGTTGGTTTTTTTTAATGCAACTGTACAAAATGCTTATTTGAATAGCTGATTTACATGCGCAAAATAGCTGTATGCAGAAATAGAAGACGCTAGTTGGCAATATTCTCTGTAATATAGGGACCATAACTAGACTTCATCATGCAATGGAATTTTTATGGTATTGAGCTAATGAAGTGTACCTAACAAAGCATCTCTCTACTTAGAAGATGGTTGTGTAGACTTTAGAGGTGATTGGAAAGGATGGAGTTAGCATCCAAACTGTCAACATAATCCTGAAATACTGTCTCTGAAATCTCGATTTGACTCATACCAGCACATTTAATACTTGTGTCTATTCATGGGACCCTTTCCTCTGGTTAGAAAATTCACTGAGCACGATTCACTCTTTTCTAAATACGGTACAAAATATGTATGAAGGTGCATACAGTACCTACGGTTTTTTGTTTGTTTGTTTAGAGATTTTACCTCCGAAAAGGGAAACCTGGGTTTATCACGTATTTCAGGTTAATGGAATTCAAGATCATATCTTCTAGTCTGAACAGGAAAGTTGTCCATTTCTCTATACAGGAATCACTGTATTAGAGACTGAAAACCTGATAGAGTCACATGGAGATTAATAAAAAAAAAAAAACATGACTCTGGAGCATACAAGCCTGTGGAAAAAAAAAATCAGGTTTCTAGTCACTAGTCCCAGAGTTTGCAGTCTTGTCTCTACCCATGGTGTATTGGTCACTGGATTAAATAACAACATAGAGAAGAGGAAAGAGCGAAGAAGTCTGTTACTTGCTAGGTATCATCCTTTATGTGTTTTGATGAAAATGATGCATGCTTTTTTCTGATTTCAGTTTTTGTTTCACAGCTAACAAATAAGACAACTCCTATGGACCTATCCAAAATTCAATAGCCTAGGTGCAGTGTAGAAACCCGTAGATTTACCAGTCTAAATAAATAGGATACTTTGTAGAAAGCAAGCACTTTTTAGACCAGATAGTTACTGAAATAAGAACTTTCTGTATCACTTATATGTATCTATGCACCTAAATTTATTAATTTCCAATATAGGGATGTAAAATATTGATTTTGTTATCAGGCAGGTTCAGTTCACCTTTGTGTCTTAGAGTTCTGACTGTAGCCTAAGACTTGATCTGTAATACATTATGCATAGTTTCTCTGGATTCATAGATATTCTGTGGTTTTCTCTGAATGATAATACCAGCAGTGAAACTTTCAAAACCTCCTCCTAGATTTGAGCACAACCTAAAAAATCTAGAATTGTATTCATCCATACAAATGCCTTCAGCAAACAAGACAATTGGATTTATGGCTCTATTTTTCCTATATAATAAGGCATTATAATGCATGTGTTGTGAAATAAAATCATTCCACATCACTCAAAATAGATGGAAGTACTTACCTTTTTGCTCCAGTGAAAAGTTAGCATCTTAATTCGTCAGTGTCATAAGTGACTTTGTGGAAAGAAAAGCATGCATCTTTTAAAGATACACAAGTTTCCTGTAATAAGAGTGTTTTGTTAGTCTGATCCTACAGATACACTAAACACATTTCTCACAGATCTCACTGAGAAAGCCACATGTAAAGCAAAAGGAGAACAGACCCTTATTATTAACCAGGTCCTTCATTTGTCTTAAAATGTTTTATCAACTTGTGGGCACTATACTACATCTAGCTGTGTATGGTTAAAGGTTATTTATTTACATATTTCTCTATAGTTGGAGAGGTTTCTTTTTGTTACTTGCTAAGTTCATATCCAAATGTTGCTTGCCAATACATGAATTTAGCATAACCTGCATTACCACAAGTGATTTTTTCCTGATATGGTGGAAGTGCTATGGTATACCTTCCTCTTAATTCCTTTATCTTTTCTCCATTTATTTCTGTTTCTCATTTTCACCGTTTATTTTCCTTCTTACTTCTTGTTTTTCTTTGTGTGATGTGAAGATACTCTTTTTTGTTGTCTTGACATTCTGCAAAATCCATTTTAGTTACATAATGCTTTCCTATTTCTGAATTGCATGTGTAATTTTTTTAATTTTGTGTTGTTTACAGAACATATTTAATTACATTGATTTTTAAACATAAGTATATAAATGTATTTACACACTTATGTACCCGTGTATGTAAAATACTAGGACAACATACCTGATGATAGTTGTTGAAAGATCCCTAGCTATTCAACAGTATTTTCCTGAATTTAACTAAGCTGATTTTAGATAAGTTTTATACCAAAGTTTCTCAGTTACACTCAGTTTTCTTGGAGTGTTTATATAACTTACTGTATGTTGCCATTGACAGCAAAAGACTTACCAGGGAGCTTAACTTCTGCCTTGCTGTTAGTACTTTGGAGCAGCAATTGCGAGACTCCTATACATCACCCAGGTTTCCTAACACTCTAGCATCCCACACAAATGAGTAAATGCATTCACCTGTATTTCTATTTGGACTTCCCACACAGGAGTATGGGATTCATGTTTGACTGTGATGGCTATACAAGTTAAATATGTATTGCATACATATTAATGCTGATGTATTAAAATCACTTTTTTTAATAAATTATTTTTGTAATTTTAAAAATTATTTATCTGCAGAATGATATATGTGTTTTTTTTACTCTACAGCCTTCCAGAATGCATCTTGTCTCTTCTCATCAGAAGCAAAAAGCATATATTTTTTTAAACTCGCTTGCCTAAGAGTAGGCACAATTAATCCGTATTTAGGTATTCAAGGAAATGCCCTGATTTTCTGAGATAGTAATAATAATGGATACTGTAAAAGCACCTCAGACAGTAATGACAGGGGTTTTTTATGCATTCTTTTATTGTTGTGACATAGAAATATTTCTGTATTAAATTTATTTCTATGATTTTATGATCAAACCCAGCATTCTGAAAATAGTAAATGCTTTTCCTGTTAAGTCTGGAAGTAGAGAGAGTAATTTGAGGAAGGCAAGATGACTGTTTGAAAGCTAAGGTTATCTGCCTTCTTCATTCTCTTTCAGCCTGCTCTTTCCTTCTTTCACCGTTTAAAAGCTACTAAATTTTTTTATTGTGCAGCTTGCGCATCTGCTGTCTGATCACCTGCCTTTTCTGGTGTCAGTTCAGCAATTTCAAAAGCAGGGTCAGCTAAACATCTTGTATGTGTACCTGTTCTGTTTCACAACAGAACAAAGCCACTCAAAACTCACTTTTGCAGGTGACTTAGGAGAAGGGTGACAGATCTTTAGTCACCTCTTGAGGCCAAGAATTACCAATAGCACTGTTCTTTTCATGAAGTGGAAGTATGATGGAACATGGTTGTTTTAAAAGATCCCAGAGAAGTATTGTTTCAATGAAGCAACCCATGACCCCTTATTATGCTCAGAGCACATAGGTCTAGTCAATATTTAGAAGAGATGAAAATGTTCTGTTATGTTGTAGTTGTTTTTTTATGTACGTATTTTCCCTGGTAATGTCAACTTAGTTGTTGAATACATTCCAAAACAACACAGCTAGACTGTCAGACAGACAGACTGCACACTCACACACATACACCCACAGAAATACCTACCTTGGATAGGTTGTGTCTATTATAATTATTATAGAAATATAATAATTATAATATTGTCTGCTCCCAGATGTAGAAACCGTATGTATTATAACACTGTATTTTTCTTGCATCTGTGACATTTCAAAGAATTTTTTATTTAATACTCATCACAAATGTCAGACAGATCCACAGGTCAGCTTCTGTTGCTTCTGCAGAGCTCCGTACCAGGTGTACCATCAATCTGAATGAACCTAGACTCAACAGAGTATAGAAATCTCATAAAAATGTAAAACCATGACATATGTGACACAACATTGATCTGCTTAGTCAGTCTTACAGAATTTACAAAATGGACAGATATCATGAGAGACGTATAGATCTTTAAAGACAGAAAAACTTTATGAATACCTAATGTTACTTATCTCACATCAACAAAAATCTTCATTCTTTCATTTATTCATCGTATCCCTAATGAGGTGATTCTATTAGACCAGAAAGTCCAGTGCAGCGTCAGGAATTCATTGCATGAAGAACGTTGTATTTTCACATAGTATCATATATTTTATTCCTATACCATACAGCCATAGTGTATGGCTGAAAAAAAGCTCTACAGTACTTAAGACAATATTTTATATATTTTCCTTAAGTAACAAAATTTAAAGTATCACCTAAATTTTGAAGAGTAAAATTTTTATTTTTTAAAATAGTCAGAAATTGTTAGCACTTCAATGGGCATGAATCGTGCTACATCCAGTGCAGGTCTGTCTCTCCCCACTGACTGCAGAAGGAACTTACTAAATTTACAGAAGACATCTGCAGATAAAATGAAGTCTTCACTGCAATACCTCAATTAAATAAAATCAGTAATGAACTTTATACAATACATCACTATCTATCTGTTATGAAGGTAGTTCTGCATCATAAAAGACTGATTTATCTGCTAATATA
>Ga0181612_117689_pt1 | contig 13302 bp, 15 predicted proteins | sample HoacroProtozoa21_FD_119630 | JGI IMG/M metagenome (GOLD analysis project Ga0181612, IMG submission 119630) | Hoatzin crop microbial communities from Cojedes, Venezuel. Combined Assembly of Gp0051906, Gp0051904, Gp0051908
GCGTTTTTCTTAGGGTTAAAGGTTCTAAGGTCATCCAACACGAGCGTGGGGGCATCATATTCGTTGCCCTCATATAGGTCATGATGAAAGGAGATAAAGCGTTTCATCTCCGACTTCGTCTCCACACGTTTTATCGTTATTTCCGACATTATAACATCAAATTCTTGTCTGCAGCACCGCTGCACGACAACCTATGGTTGCAAAGGTAGTAAAAAAAATCGAGATAGCGCCAAGAATGTTTTCCAGAGTACGATTTTTACATATTTTTTTTGTGTTATCAATTTTTTGTACTACTTTTGTCATATCAAAACAATATGATATATAACATTTCTATTTACAATAATTATTAAATTAAGCAGATGAAAAAGAAAATCTTTTTAGCCCTACTGATTACATGTATCACACCATGCATCGCTGCGGCTGCCGATGACACCAGTGCCAACGACACTGTGAGACAGGCATTGAAAATGAAGTTGAAAGAGGGATACAAGGATTCCCTGGTAAAGTACTACGAAGAAACCTGGCCTTCAATCGAAGCACAGGTGAAAGAGGCTGGAGTATTTGATTACAGCGTTTTCTTGGACACGACGAATAATTACCTTTTCGTAGTCAACAAATACTACAAAGGCAAAACTTTTCAGGAACTGACAAATGAATGGGAGAAAGGTATGTCGAAATATTTGGAACCCGTCAGTGGAGACTCTCTTTACGTACATTTAGATGAATTTATGTATATCAATGACCTAAATAACGCAAGTGAAGAAGAAGTGGATGCTAAACGTTTTGCGTTCAGGATGAATGTAAAACAAGGATATGAAGAGGAGATAAAGAGGAGACAGACAGAAAAATTCGTGTGGCCTACAGTAAAAAATCTTCTCAGTGAATACGGGGTTTACGACTATGCTATATACTGGGACGAGGAGACTCACTATCTATATGCGGTACAGAGATATCTGAAGGATCGTACAAGTCAGGATAATGAAGAGATAGACCCCGACATGCAGCTCTGGTGGGATATGCAGGCGGATCTTATGGATACGTATCCCAACAACTCACCCGTCAGCATCGAACTAGAAGAACTCTTTCACGCAGAGTAAGAATAAACAAATATATTTCACAATTTAGATTTTTATAGTATGAAAAAAAATATACTTTTATTAATAGCGATGACCTTGTCGGCTCTTCATGTTTCTGCAATCACTGTGAGTAGTGCCAGTGGATCTTGCGGAACGTGTACATGGTCTCTTTCTGAAGATGGTGTCTTTACACTGAAACCTACTGATGGCGTTTCGGGAGAATTGGAAGAATGGGAAGAATATTCTTATTTTAAAATTCCCTGGTATCTAGTAACCGACAATGTAAAATCTGTAAAAGTAGAGGGCACGGTAGTCGCAAAGACCTGTAACTCTATGTTTATGAACTTCTCTAAGTGTGAGTCGATGGATCTAAGCGGACTGGACGTTTCTAACGTTACCGATTTCTATGGTATGTTCAGCGGCGACTCCGCATTGGTAGACTTGGATCTTAGTTCCTTTAACACAGCTAAAGCAACGAAGATGGGTAATATGTTCATGCGTTGCGTATCACTGGAAGCACTCGACTTGGGCGAGAATTTCACCACGAGCAACGTGACCTCTTTCTATGGCATGTTCTCTCGCTGCTATTCTCTGGAAACAGTGGATTTAAGTTCTTTCGATACCTCCAACGGAGTATGTTTCAAGGGTATGTTCAACATGTACGGAGGTGAATCGAAACTGAAATCTCTTAAACTTGAGGGATGGGATATGTCAAAGAAAGACGAGAAGGAGAGCGATACACACTTTTTCTTCTACAACTGTGAAGCTGTGGATACCATAGTTACACCTGCAAAACTCAGAGAGGAGGATGAATATGTTCCTAAACTATGGAAGGACATGTACGATATTGATGACAACAACGCTATTTATGAGGCTAAAGCCACTATACCTGCAGGCAATCACACATTGGTTGCTAACGATCCTACGGGCATAGCTACTATCAAACAAGATGCCAACACCGTTTCCGGCGATAACGCATGGTACACAATATCAGGCGTAAGACTGACAGAAAAGCCTACTGCGCCGGGCGTATATATCAACAAGGGAAATAAGGTGGTAATCAACTAAAAAAGGCGGCGAAAGCCGCTCTTTTTATTAGTTGATAATTGATAATTGAGAATGGATAATTGAAAAGCCGCATTCGCGGCTTTTTTATTGAAATTATCTTTCACGCAACATTTTGTTGCGTGAAAGTGTTAAAACATCTCGATTCTAGTTAAAAATAGAAATTTCACGCAACTAAAAGGCACGTATTTTACGAAATTCTGCTTTTTTCGTTACCTTTGCTGAGAAAAATAGTTGTTGCCTCATGAAGATAGATAGAATCATATTAGGTGGATATACTAATATTCAACATACGGAACTTATACTGAAAGGACTTACCGCATTGACAGCTCCCAATAATTATGGTAAGAGCAATGTACTCTCTGCCGTCAGGTTTGCCACAGATTTTATTTCTTCTTCACCTAATGAGAAATCTGCGATGATGAATTTTCGTCCAGCGATTTCCATCAACTCCGCTATAGCGACAATGCCTTTCACGTTTGCTGTAGAAGGACGCCTTGAACATGAAGGCAAGGAAGTTGTATTTGACTACGGATTCTCTTTTGAATGGGCAAAAAGCGATTCCAAAGATAAAGGAGCCGTAATCATGGAAGAACATCTGAGATTAAAACAGATTGATGACAAACGTTACACAAGCTATATTCTAAGGAAACAACCGGATGAAGCAAAATATCTTGCCACCCCGAAAGGAAGGTGTGCCAGTCATATAACACTCCTTGCCAATCAACTTGCGATAAACAAAATGGTAAGCTATGACAAGCTTTTTTACGTGGATGTTCTTAAGATTCTGAACAATATTCAGATTAAAAATGTGAACACACTCATCGACCCTGACAGTTTCTTTGCTCTGTCTCCACAAAACGACAGCGTAAATGATTTTTCCGTGAACTTCCCTGATAGGTCTAATGCCGGATTCTTTATCTATAGTCTAAAACAGTTGCAACCCGAAAAATACGAACTTCTCAAAGATGCTATCATGAATCTGCTTGACGACGTGGAGGATTTTGAGCCGATAAAGGTGAATATTCACAAGGAAAACGAGATATCCGACCATCAAATTCCTTATAAGTCACCCGATGTACTTTATGATATCCGTGTGAAAGAGCGTTTCAATAATCAGTACACTAGCATATCAAGGATATCAAGCGGAAGCAAACGAATTATCTACGTGCTTGCCCTCACCCTTGCTGGATCCATCAACCATGTTCCTCTTATAACTTTCGAGGAACTGGAGAACTCGGTGCATATCCGACTTCTTGAAAATCTATTGGAGGCTGTTCTACAACTCTCAGGCGATACTAAAATATTGATTACTAGCCATTCGCCATATCTAGTGAAATACCTGAGTGCTGAAAATATTTATCTAGGAATGCCCAGCTCCAATGGTTTGGCCGATTTCCGTAAGTTGCGTGCCAATAAGATAAAGAAAGCCATCCGTATGGCGTCGTCGGAAGAACTGATGCTTGGAGAATACCTTTTTGAACTGATGCTTGATGCTGATGGAAACAGTGATTTGTTGAACGAATATTTTGAGAAGGCATGAAGAAGAAAACTGTATTGGAACCACACATAGTATTGTTTGTGGAGGGAGATACAGATAAGGTCTTCTTCGATGCATTAATAGCCTACTATCGGAAAACATCTAAGACGCAGATTGCTTCAAATCAGGTGGTGAACCTCAAGGGAGTTTCCCGTTATACTAGCAAGATCGTCGGCAAACTCGAAAACGACATCTGCCCGAAAGCTGTCAGTAAAGGCCGCGAGATAAAGGCGGTGTTCTGTAGTTATGATACCGACGTGTTTGAACCAAAAGGTCAGCCTATTGTCAACTGGAATAAAGTAAAGAGGGATGTTCTTAGGTTAGGCATCCAATCTTTTTACAGAATAGAAGTTTTTCATGAGATGGAAGACTGGCTATTAGATGATTTATCGGGATTATGTTCTTATCTCCATCTTAATAATATTCCATCTATAACAGGCAATACAGGCTATGAGAAAATCCTATCACTGTTCAAGATGGCAAACAAAGTTTACTTGAAAGGTATGAGCGTGGAAAAGTTCATCGGCAGCATTGACATGAGTATCATAAGGTCAAAGCATACCAAAGAGTTGGAGACATTGGAAAAAATGCTGAATGTGAATATTAAAAAATAAATAAGATAATGTTTATTGATAATAAATATCAATTAAATTCGATAATTGCCAAATAACAATGCCTGCTGCGACCGATACGTTGAGAGAGTGTTTTGTGCCCCACTGCGGTATCTCGATGCATCCGTCGCACATATCTACGACCTCCTGTTGCACGCCTTTCACTTCGTTTCCCATTATGATAGCCCTTTTCTCGGGTTCCGTCTCGCGGTTATGTATCCTATTCTCTACGGTAGGCATAAACTCGGTGAGCGAGGTGCTTCCCTCTGCCTGTTCCACGGCATATACGGTATATCCTTCTCGATGTAGTTTTTCCACTACCTTTTTCGTATCCTCGGCGTATTCCCAGTCAACGCTGTCTTCACCTCCTAGAGCCGTTTTATGTATCTCTGTGTTGGGGGGACAGGCGGTGATGCCGCAGAGATAGATCTTTTCTATACGAAACGCGTCGGCAGTGCGGAAGATGCTCCCCACGTTGTATGCGCTCCGCACGTTGTCCACCACCACCACGAGCGGTTGTTTGGGAGCTTTATGAAACTCCTCCACCGTGAGTCGGTGCATGTCGATGGCCTTCGTCTTCTTCATCCCTCTTTCGTTTTGAAGGCCAGGGCATACATACGAATCTGTTTTACCATCGCCAACAGACCGTTGGAGCGGGTAGGAGAAAGGTGTTCTTTCAGTCCTATCTCGTCGATGAAATACAACTCGGCATCGAGAATCTCTTCCGGTGTATGTCCCGACAGTACCCTTATGAGCAGGGCGATGATACCTTTTACTATCAAGGCATCGCTCTCTGCCGACAGCATCACCTTGCCGTCGATATAGTCGGCTTGCAGCCACACACGACTCTGGCAACCGTCAATAAGGTTGCTTTCCGTCTTATATTTCTCGTCGAGCGGTTCCTGTTCATTACCCAGGTCGATGAGCAGTTGATATTTATCCATCCAGTCGTCCAGTCCACTGAACTCCTCTATCACCTCGTCTTGTATCTCGTTAATCGTCATTTTTCACCAGTTTAAAAAGTTTGTCGCTCGGTCGTATCTTCCCTGTCACGGGGATGCTTACCCTCGTACCCTGTTGTGCCGTCTGTATCGCCGAGTCATCATCGTGTATCTCTGTGGCGGTAAGGTACATCACGCCCGTCGTGGGTCCCGTAACAAGCAGTTTATCGCCTACGGAGAAGGTGTTGGCCTCCACCGAAAATTCCGCCACTCCGAGTCGGGAGAAATATTTCTCGCCCCTACCGATGTATACCTTTTTCTCAGTAGCGCGACTGCCATAGTGGTCGTTCCATTCGCCCAGTTTCTGTCCTTGGTAGTAACCGTCCCAGAATCCTCTGTTGAAGACCGTCGCGAGACGTTTGTCCCACTCGTCTTTCTTCTCTTCGGTAAAGGTTCCGTCGATAACACTCTGAATAGCCTCTTTATAGCATTTCACTACGGTGTAGACATATTCGGGACCACGCGCCCTACCTTCTATCTTAAACACCCTAACACCAGCGTCCATCATCTTATCAATGAACCGTACTGTTTTCAGGTCTTTAGGACTCATGATATATTTGTTCTGTATCTCCAGTTGCCGTTGCGTGTCGGTGTCGGTGAGTGTATACGATCTACGGCATATCTGCACACACTCGCCCCTGTTGGCACTTCGTCCTTCGTTGTCGAGACTCATATAGCATTTCCCGCTTATCGCCATGCATAGGGCACCGTGACAGAACATCTCGATACGGATCTGTTGTCCGCTCGGTCCTTTTATCCCCTGTTCGCATATCCCCTTGTATATCTCCTTCACCTGTTTCATGTTCAGTTCGCGTGCCAGTACCGCCACGTCAGCAAACTGCGCATAGAATTTCAGTGCTTCGATATTAGAGATATTCAGTTGGGTGCTTAAGTGCACCTCTTGTCCCACCTCTCTGCAGTAGTTCATCACCGCCACGTCGCTGGCGATGACTGCCGATATCTGTGCCGCCTTTGCCGCATCGATGATTGTCCTCATCTCCTGCAGTTCCTCTCCGTATATGATAGTGTTTACGGTGAGGTATGATTTCATGTTATGCTCGTGGCATGTCTGAGCTATCTCTTTCAGGTCGTCGATAGTAAAGGGGTTTGCCGAATGTGCCCTCATATTCAGTTTTCCGATACCGAAGTACACAGAGTCGGCTCCTGCCTGTATCGCTGCCGTAAGAGACTCCTTTGAGCCCACGGGCGCCATTATCTCAAAATCTTTTATGTTGTAATTCAGACTCATTGTACTAAGAAATATGCCTTATTCGCTTAATTGTTTTTTAAGATCTTCTAAATCTTTTGCTTCATAAATTTTGCCCTTCTGTGCTTCCTCTATTGAAAGTTGAAGCCCAGATTTTTTTGTTTTCTTAGAAGTGACCTTACTTACTCCTCTCATTAGTTTTATAGCTTTCTTTATATCTGATAATAAAGAAGCATCTTCTATTTGTACAACAAGTTCTGTCATAATAATATATATTTTCTGCAAAGGTACAATATTTTCGATAAAAGAGCAAAGAATGTGAATTTTATCCCATTTTTTTGCATTATCAGTTTTAATTTTATAACTTTGCGAACCCAAAATATAGACTCTCAATGTTGAGATATTTTATCTTTTTTATTGCATTGATTTTGATGGTAGGCTGTAAAGGTCAACCGTCTTTTGATGTGACGCAGAAGCATTTTACCGTCGACATACAGGAAAAGCCCGATAACGGGGCGCGGATACGTGCTGACAAACGGTTTAAGTTGTTATGTCTCAACCCTTACACACCCGTAAAAAACCAACGTAAGACGGGTGTCTGTTGGGTATACGCGATGTTGGCAACCATCGAAAGCAACCACATCGCACAGGGGGATAGTGTTAACCTCTCGACAAAATTCCTGTTGCGCCACCGTCTTGCCGACCTTGCTAATCGCTATTTCCTGTGTGGAGGACAGGGCGTGTTTAACGACTACGGCACCCTAGCTATTTCTTTGGATGCCCTCGGAAAATATGGTGCCATGGGTTATGATGCCTATAGTGATGACGATCTGAATTCTGAAAAGATTACGGAGCGACTAAAGAAGATTTGTCATGAATCCTTGGAAAACGGGGATGACCTGAAGACATACAATACCGCAGTGGCTGAGGCTTTAGATGATATGTTAGGGCCCGTACCCCGTTACGTGTTTATGAGTGGTGTGGAATACACTCCCTTGGAATTTTCGCATAGCGTTTGTGCTCCGGGAGAATATCAGTTGCTGACGAGTTTCTCGCATCATCCGTATAATGAAGATATAGCCTTAGAGATTCCCGACAACTGGGAACAGCATAAGTTTTATAATGTGTCTATAGACACTTTGGTGCAGAAGGTTGTTGAGGCTATTAAGAGCGGACGTTCTGTTTGTTGGGAGGGTGATATCACCGAAAAAGGATTCTCTTTTGACAAAGGTTTGGCGACTACGGGAACGGAAGAAGAGAGAAAACGTCCTACGCAACAGATGCGACAGGGGGCTTTTGAACACAGGGAGACCACCGACGACCATGCCATGTCTATAATAGGTATGGCGAAAGGTAAGAAGGGAAGATTGTATTTTATCTGCAAGAATTCCTGGGGCACGGCCAATCCTTACGGTGGACTGATGCTTATGTCAGAAGATTATCTCAGAATGAAAACAATAGCTGTCGCCATCAACTAATAAAAGCCGCATTCGCGGCTTTTGATAGTTGATAGTTGATAATGGATAATTGATAATTGAAAAGCCGCGAATGCGGCTTTTTTAGTATTAACTAGCGTTTTTAGATATTGTCGCGAAGCGACTAACTATCAATTATCAACTATCAATTATCAATTAATAAAAAAGCGCCTCAAGGGCGCCTGTTTTATTTTGGTTGTTTTCCTATGTATGCCAGGATACCTCCGTCAACATATAGTATGTGTCCGTTGACTGCATCTGAAGCGTGTGATGCAAGGAATACTGCAGGACCACCAAGTTCAGAAGGATCGAGCCAACGACCTGCCGGTGTCTTAGCACAGATAAAGCTGTCGAAAGGATGACGACTGCCGTCTGGCTGTTTCTCACGTAGTGGAGCTGTCTGTGGAGTAGCGATGTAACCCGGACCGATACCGTTACACTGTATGTTGTACTCTCCATACTCAGAACAGATGTTACGTGTAAGCATCTTCAGACCGCCCTTAGCAGCAGCGTATGCGCTGACCGTCTCACGACCTAACTCACTCATCATAGAACAGATATTGATAATCTTTCCTTCACGACGTTCCATCATCTCTGGCAGTACGGCACTGGAAACGATAAACGGACCTACGAGGTCGATATCTATCACCTGCTGGAATTCTGCTCTCTTCATCTCGTGCATAGGTATACGTTTGATGATACCTGCATTGTTTACCAAGATGTCGATCTGACCAACCTCTTTGTGTATCTTCTCTACAAGAGCTTTTACGTCGTCTTCTTTCGTCACGTCACAAACATAACCCTTAACATTCTCGATGCCAGCCTCCTTATATGAAGCCAAACCCTTGTCAACGAGTTCCTGTTTGATGTCGTTGAACACGATATTCTTTATACCTGCTGCAGCGAAAGCCTTAGCGATGTTAAAACCAATACCGTAAGATGCACCTGTAATCCATGCATTCTTACCCTCTAATGAAAATGCTTTTAAACTGTCCATAATTTTAGTTATTCAATAATAATGTAAATTTCACCGCAAAAATAACAAAAATAATTGAGAATTGGGAATTGATAATGGATAATCTTTGTTAATACCACGTCCCAATTGCTCTATTTCACCAGAGTACTGCAGCATATTCCCCTGCAAGTTCGTGAACTCGTTTTATAATTTTTTCCTCGCGTTCCTTCGAAGGTTTCTCATTGCCATTTATGTATTTGCGCAGTAAGACGGGATCTATTCCTATGCTTTTGGCGAATCCTGCTATATTTATTTCTTCATGTGTTAGAAAGAATCTCTGCAAGGGAGTAGGTTCTGCATCCTCATACATAAAACTCTCAAAACTGACATCTTCATCTAGTTTTCGCCAATGAATTCCTATTGTACTTATTTCATAGTCCTCTCGCGCCATTTCTGTTGCATTCCTTAAACCTGGATACCACAGAAGGGACTGACGGTAGATTTTCCCGTCATCACCTTCTCCACAGAGATTGTCATCCTCAAACCAAATCTTTTTAATCTTCATAACATATTGAATTTTTCATTCCACCTAGCAAGGATAATATCCGAATTTTCCTCAATAACCTTTTTTATCTTTTTCATATCCGACGCTTTTATTTCGTGCTCTTCCTCAAGTGCGAACGACGTACCATTCCACGAGAATTTCGCATCCCCACCTTTTCCCCATACGTGAACGTGTGGAGGTTCATGTTCCCTACTGAAAAAGAAAAAAACAAAACCGTAAAACCTGAATAATTCCGGCATAATAAAATAACGTTTTTGCAAAAATAACAAAAATAATTGAGAAATGACACCTCATTAAGAATAATTATAAAATAAAAAAAAGCGGCTTTCGCCGCTTTTTAACTATCAACTATCAACTATCCATTATCAACTAAAATAAAAAAAGCGCCTCAAGGGCGCCTTTTTTATTTTACAGCATCTGCAAGTTCTGCTCCTGGTTTGAACTTAGCAACCTTCTTAGCAGCAATCTTAATCTTCTGCTTTGTTGCAGGGTTGATACCCTCGCGTGCAGGACGCTTTGTAACAGAGAATGTACCAAAACCGATAAGCTGTACCTTGTCACCCTTCTTCAAAGCTTTTGTTATAGCCTCTACTGTAGCATCCAATGCTTTCTTTGAATCAACTTTTGTCAAACCGCTTTTCTTTGCAATCTGCTCTACTAATTCTGTCTTGTTCATAATAATAATAATTTTAGAAGTTAATATTTAAACTCTTTTAAGTTTTCTGACCGCAAATATATAGTAAAAATTTTATAAACCAAACTTTTTAACAAAAAAAATAAAGAAAAAAGGCTTTTTTTCTACTTTAACGCCCATAAATGCAGTAAAATGGCGTTTTTTTCGTACTTTTGCAACCGAAAAGAAAACATAGAGAATAAATGAATCAAATACCCACTATAACAAAGAATCTACTCATCATCAACGGCATAATGTTTATCGCTACATTTGTCTTCGAGAGGATGGGTATCAGTCTTACCGATATGCTCGGACTGCATTTCTTCGTGGCGTCCGACTTCCATATCTACCAACTGTTCACATATATGTTTATGCATGCGAACATCACACATATCTTCTTTAATATGTTCGCACTGTGGATGTTTGGTATGGTGATAGAAAGGACATGGGGACCGCAGAAATTCCTCTTCTACTATATCACCTGCGGTATAGGTGCAGGACTGACACAGGAGGTGTCGCAACTCATCTATTTCTGTTCGGCTACAGGTATCAGCAGCATAGATATGTTCAACCAGGTGGCGGCAGCTTATTCCACGGGTCTCAACGGATGGACCACGATAGGTGCGTCGGGTGCCGTATATGCCATACTGATGGCCTTCGGTATGATATACCCCGAAGAGCGACTGTTTATCTTCCCCCTGCCTATACCTATCAAAGCAAAATGGTTCGTACTCTTCTATATCGTCATCGAACTGCTCTCGGCAATGGGCTCTTCGGGCGATAACGTGGCTCACTTCGCACACCTGGGTGGTATGCTCTTCGGTTTCCTCATAATACGTTACTGGAGAAAACATCCCAACTCCTACGAAGATACGATGTGGGGAGAGAGTAACGGGAGCCAGTTCTTCGAGAACCTGAAGAAAAACTGGGAGAAGAAGAAAAAGAAAAGCGCTGATAACATCTTTGGGGGCAACGGTAATAAAGACTGGGAGTATAATGCCAACATGAAAAAGCAACAGGAGGAGATAGACCGTATCCTCGACAAGATACGACGCAGCGGCTACGACAGTCTTACCGACGAAGAGAAAAAGAAACTCTTCGACAACAGCAACAAGAAATAATGCTCAAAAAACTCAAGAGGTTTACACGACACGTGATAGCTGGAGCCAACGCTGCTACCATCATTATCATGGTGCTGGTAGCTTACAGCGACCGCCTGTATCCCGAGCAACATCCATATATGGCGTGTCTGGGACTCCTCTTTCCCGTATTTCTCGTTATCAACCTGCTCTTTCTCATCTTCTGGACTGTCTTCCACAAAAGATGTCTGTGGATACCGCTGTTGGGATATATCCTGTGTTTCGGACAACTGCAGACCTATCTACCGCTGAATATCGGACGAGAAGAGGTGCCGAAGGGTGCCATCAAGGTGATAAGCTATAACGTGCAGGGGTTCCAGGAACAGGATAAAAACGGAATAGAATATCCCTATACCTCGCTCGATTACCTGACCGAATCGGAGGCCGACATAATATGTACGCAGGAAGCACAGGCACAGTCGTGGTTCCAGAGAGACAAGACGGATAAACGGATAGACAAGAGTTTTAAGCACCACGACCATATATCCATGCCACAAGGCAACAAGATAGCCATATACACGCAGTTCCCCATACTGAAGAAGGAGCGTATCATGTACTTCTCGAAAAACAATGCCAGCGTGGCCTTCCATCTCAATATCGACGGCGACACGGTGATAGTCATCAACAACCACTTCGAGAACTGCCACCTCGACACCGTCGACCGACGGAAATACGACACCATGTTGAAAGGTGAGATGGAGAGAGGTAAGATGAAGGGCGAGTCACGACGACTGCTGAGAAGACTTGCCGAGTCGGCACGGGTAAGATGTGCACAGGTGGACTCCGTGACGGCATACATAAGAAAGCATCACGGAAAGAGCATCATCCTCTGCGGTGACTTTAACGACAGTCCGATATCCTATACACATCGAGAGATCGCCAAACAGCTTACCGACTGCTATAAAGAAACGGGAATATGGGCGGGACTGTCATACAACAAACGGGAATTCCCGGTGAGGATAGACTATATCTTCTGTAGCGACGACCTGCAACCCTATCAGTGTCATATCGATAAAGATATAAAAACTTCCGACCACTACCCCATCGTTTGTTGGGTCAGAAAACGGTGAAAAACATGTTTTTTTACACGAAAAATGCGAATAAATTTTCTATAATGTAAAAAAATGTCTATATTTGCAGGTCATTTTGTGAAATGACATTTTATATAGAGAGAATAAAGTAAATAATAATTATAAAAATGCAAAACAAAGGATTAGTTAAGTTTATCGCACTTCTGCTAGTACTAGTGTGTATATTCTACCTTTCGTTCTCATTCGTAACAAGACATTACGAGAGTAAGGCCGCTGCTATGGAACAGGTAAACCCTGGTTCTGGCGAACGCTATCTCGACTCACTGAAGAACGAGAAGGTATATCTTGGAGTATACTCCCTGCAGCAGTGCCGTGAGATGGAAATCGGTCTGGGTCTGGACCTGAAAGGTGGTATGAACGTTATTCTTGAGGTATCGGTACCTGACATCATCGATGTATTGGCCGACCACAAGAAAGATGAGGCATACGTAAAGTCATTGAACGAAGCAAAGAAAGAGGAAGAGAAGAGTCAGAAGGACTTTATCACTCTTTTCGTCGACGCATACAAGCGTAACGCTCCCGGTCATCGCCTCGCTGAGGTCTTCGCCACACAGCAGATGAAGGGTAAAGTGAATACTTCCAGCAGCGATGCTGAGGTAGAGAAAGCCCTGAGAGACGAGGTTCAGGCTGCCGTTGACAACTCGTTCAACATCGTTCGTACTCGTATCGATAAGTTCGGTGTGGTACAGCCAAACATCCAGAAACTGGAGGGACAGGACGGACGTATCATGGTGGAGATGCCTGGTATCAAAGAACCTGAGCGTGTAAGAAAACTGTTACAGGGTAGCGCCAACCTAGAATTCTGGGAGACATACAACGCACAACAGATAGTACCTTACTTGAGTCAGTTGAACAATATGTTCGCCAACAAAGGTACCGACGCTAAGGATTCTACAGCCGTAGC
>Ga0181612_179269_pt1 | contig 13302 bp, 5 predicted proteins | sample HoacroProtozoa21_FD_119630 | JGI IMG/M metagenome (GOLD analysis project Ga0181612, IMG submission 119630) | Hoatzin crop microbial communities from Cojedes, Venezuel. Combined Assembly of Gp0051906, Gp0051904, Gp0051908
TGCCCCTTCCTGGAGTCCGGTGAAAATTAACCCTGTCCTGGCCAAACCCAGGACACAAGCCAAATGTTTCTCTGGGAGGTTTGTCTAGCCTAACTTTAGACATTCACACTTTGTTGTCTGAGTTTAAGGCAAGTCCCATACACAAGTCATTCATCTCGTTTTAACACAGGAAGTCACGGTGTCCTATTTCTTTCCACTAACTGTAAAGGAAATCTGAGGTTGCAACACCAAATTTACCTTTTTCTTCATCGTAGTTACCTGGCTTAAAGGTACCAGTGGTCAGCTAATGCTCTCAGGTGTTTTGCCTGTCAACAGATGAATTCCAAACTTACAGCAAAACAAAAGAAAAATTTTAGTATATGACCCTGTCCTTAAAAGTCCATCCTTTTCTTATTCTTGTAATCCTCAAAGCCCTTCAGGTTTTTCAGAACTGTGTTCTGATACTTCTGTCTTTATCGGTGACAGATGTCATTAGCATTGGCATGCTTTTTATGTCAAGCTCACTAATAAATATAGTGAATTGATTCCAAGATCAGTTTTTTAGTAGCTCCCGAAATAGTTGTCTTCTACCCAAATAATTTATTTAGCTGCCATTTCCATTTTAGCCGGTTCTTCACCTGCCTTGGATATGTTCCTCATGTGCTGGTTTCTAAAGTGACATTGTATGAAATCCTTTACTGAGAACAAGATGAGAAAAAATTTGGGGATTTTCCTGCAAAGAATAAGTTTATCAGAGAAAGACAGCAAGGTAGTGTTGTGTGACCTACCTTGGATTAACCTGTGCTAGACTATACTCTCTTTTGTCTCTCTCTTGTCTACCTCTGCTGACTGTTGAAATCAAACTAACAGCGGGTGTTTAGCCAGATCAAAATTTTCATGCTTTCTAAAACACAGAAGCTACCCTTGTTCTTCTCCCAGCATCCATTCCTGAGTTAAGATACCACTTTACTAGTTTTGGCAGGTTCCTATGTTGGTTCTTTCAGGGTTTTGGATAGAGATGGGGCTGCCGCCTTCATCTGAAAATATTAAGCCCTTAGTTTTTTGGTTTTGCTCCAGGTGCTCTCTCATTCCCACGAGTCACGCCGTCTCTGCCTCACATGTCACCATGCTTACTAAAAGCAGGAGCAAAGTTTTCATTTCGTTTTTGGCCCGTGCTTAGGTTATCTTTACCCCCCCCCCAATCTTTACTGCATAGCAGCCTCAAATTCCTCTTTTTTGCTCTCTATTTGTTTATAAGACTAAAGAATAATTTACAATGTGTTTTTAATTTCCTTTGCAAGATCTAACACAGCTTAGCTTTTGGCAGATCTCATTTTCTGACTTTCAAGATGCAATTTTCCATGTTAGCGCCTTTTTTTCTATTTCTTGCAGGCCCTTTGCCCACTCCTCATATCCTTTTCAAGGTGGGTTGTCATCAGTTGGGTCTGGAGTTCTTCTCCCTGAGTTTTTTCTCCTTCCTGAAATGCAGACTCAATTATGTATCTTTGACTTCAGGAATCTCCTTTGCAGTCAAGTCTCAAAGTTCCTCAGCTCAGTTGACTTCACAGCTTTGAGATTGAAAGAAGCCAAATATGAGAACCCAGAAAAATGCAGATTTGTTTATCTTTCCATTCAGTTTAATCAAAATCCTCTAAGATCTGCTTGATCGCGTCTATATTCTACAGCTACCTCTTCTGTAACATCCTCACTACATCTAAATTAGCACTACCTCCTGCAGGCTCAGTAAATATCCTGTTGGAAAAGAAGTCTGTCAGCTGTCTAGATTCAGGAACATCTGAGCTCTGTCGTCACCCGTAGCCTCAGTTTTATTATTGATATCATTCTGCTCTGACCTGTCTCTGGGAAGAGGAGGTCTCTCAGAGGTCGTGTTGACCGGCTGATACTATTCCACTGTTCCATAGCCACAGTCAGGTGTTGTCTAAACGATCTCTAGTGGACCTGTGCTACTGCTGTAATAACATTTAGTTCTACAGTGCTTTTCAAGAAGGCAATGGACCTTGATTAATTTTATTGTATCATTGTTTTTCTTGTTTACACACTACATCAGCAGTGTACAGTGCTTGTCTATCACCCCTACCTCCATGTCCATCTGTTCCGAACACTGCCTTCCCCTCAATGCCTGTGCTCCAGTCAGAAGGGACATCTTTCCATGTTTCTGTCAGCCTTGTAAATGCCTAGTTGTAGGTCCTACACCAGAAGATCTGGCTCCTACATCTCACTGCACGGGCTCGTTGAGCAGTGTCCAAGCGATCAGCACCCTGACCTCTCGCAATTTCCTAGCAAGCGAAGTTGTTCCACTGCCTTTTGCTTACCTAGCCACTCATCTTGTGAACAGAACTTTGTGTTTTCTCCTTACTTTGCAGATTCCTGCCTCAACTATGTTGGTTTTTTCCTTCTTCCTCATTTATTCCATTTTGTGTTTCCTACCTTCTAACCTAGGGTGAGATAACTTGAGTCTGCTCCAACTTCAGCCCCAGCACTTTGATACTCCACATACAAATGCAGTTCAGCCACTGAAGACAATTTTCCTCCTGTGAAAGCTTTCCACTAATTGAATGTGCTGAAACCATCCTTTCTAGCTCTGTCCTTGAGCTATTAGTTGGTTTTGTTAGCTTGACATGCTTTCGCCTTTTCTTGCTAGGAACTCTGAGACTTGGACTGGAGATTGCTTAAGCTTTCGCCTCTTTAGCAGACAGAAGATGTCACTTCACAAAAAAAACATTGCTGGCTGATTTCCCCCCCCCCCCTAGTCTTCTCTTGTTGCATAAAGAGATCTAAAAATGCATGTACATACAATTTTCACCAGAGTAGCAAACAAATAAAAACAAGATTCAAAGAAAAGGTGCAAATTAAAACCAAACTATCGCTCTTTTTTTCTGTGTTTCTGAAGCTTTGCCCATGCATTCCTGTGTAGCTGCTTTGCGTTACTGATAACTTCCCATCTGACATACTACATCAAAGGAGCTGTTCCCTTGTACGGCTGTTAACGTGACATATACTCCTAAAATATTAGAGAGATGAAACTTATGCTTGAAATGTCTGCCTAAAATGGCATGTGCTTCATTAAATATATATTTGGAAATTAGGAGGTTGCTCTAAATAAGTATATATTGTCAAATATTTAACATAAAATCAATACAGTCAGTCTTCCGAAGTTTCATATTAAGCAATAAAAAATATTAAATGAACAGTTTGTAGTACAGTTTCCTACACAGGGCTTTCCAAGAGTCAGCACTTAGTGCCTTCTTTGATACATGTACATTAATTTAATATGTATGCTTTGCCTAAGAACATGAATAAGTCATTCCTTTTAATGTTTTCATTTGCATGTTTAATTTGAGTATGGGAATCAGGGGAAACGCACTTAAATGCTTATGCTGGTTTATTCACTTTGTTTTGAAAATTGGTGCGTGCAGCATGGGCGAGAAAGAAGTAATCTAGGTAGAAGCAGAGTTGATGGGAAAGTAGGTTGTAATTCACTCACACATTGTCCGTGTAGTGGACACGCGGTCAAATCTGCAGGGAAGTCAGTATTTACTAATGCATTTGAATGGGATTTAAAAATAATGTCAACATGATCAGAACCAGTCTCTACAAAAACATCAGTTAATTAATTATACTTCCTAAACTATATAGTTCCCAGCCGAATCCTGCTATAAGGACCAGCATGCCTGCTTCCACCCAGGTGCAGGGAAATCACACTGTTCATGGAGGCAGAACTGAGGCTTTTGTCAGCATCTGTGAGCATTTCAACTTTCAATTACAAAGCCATTTTTTTTTTTTTTTAATTTCTCTGGAAGTGCCCACTCTGCAGCAACTTCAGGATTTCTTTACAAACTAATTGAAGAAGCCGCAGATTTTTTATAGTAATTTCTGTAGAACATTTCTGGAGGTGGTGGTTTTGAACAAGCCTGTTATAACAGGTTGTGTTAGAAGAAAGATATTACTTCCTATTAAATTATAAAACATGATCAGAAGCCATAAGGAAGACCTATCTTTTTATATGATATCAAGGAAGGTTTGTGGGTGGGCAGATTATGGGAAAAGGAAGGGAGAGGGTGCTATTATTTCTGTGGCAGCACCCCAGGGATGTTTTAATGCATTTTTGCTGAAGAGCTTCATGGAGCTCTTACGAGAGCTGTGATGTTGCCTTGCTCAGGTCCCCGTCTCTCACATGAAAGCCTCCTACTAAAGGATGTGGCCTGGCGGAGGGGGAACTCGCGTGCTGGGGGCTCCTGAGCATGCTGCAGTGTCACGGAGTCCAGCAAGGCATCTTGTGGCTCTGCCCTTGTTGGAGGAGGAGAGCTGGGTCTCACAGACTCCCCCTGAAAAAAGAGAGATCCCCCCACTGCCCCACTCCTTTTCTGCAGAAGCTGCGAGTGGCAGGGACCCCTCGTGCTGTCCCACCCCTCCTATGCCCTTGTGGGAGCTAGAGCTCTTCGTGCTGACCCAAGCCCCGCAACTATTCCTCCTCTCTCTATAGCCTGAGACGTCTTTGGTTTTGGTCATTCCCTTCTCCCGCTCCTCACCCAGGGGACCTGGGCTTCCTCTTCACTTCGGGCCCCCCATCACCCTCCTCCCTGTCCCTCTTATCCCGCAAGGGATCAGGCTTCCCCTGAGCACTCCCAGCCCAGCTCCTCTGCCTCTCCTGGCCCCATGCCCCGCACACACCCCAAAACTTTTCTGTTGAGCAGGAGACCTTTAGCAGCTACCATCACTCTCAGTCTGCAGGAAGCCAATGTCTTGCTCCAGAATAGAATAAGCAGTGAACTCTCACACACAGATTTTCAGTGGATTTCTCTTTTGTGGGCCCTGAATAGGGGTTGCAGGCTTCAGCCTGAAAATCCTCGCTGGACTCAAGAAGGATCCTTCAGAATTTCAGCCACTTTGTTCATTGCTTTTAGCTACCTTGCAAAGAAATGCCCCAGGGATCTGACATCCCCAGGCCTGCATCTCAGCAAGCTTTTTCTACAGCAGCCAGAGTAGCCACCCCACATACCATGGGGTACCAGGTAGCTTCTTGCACGAGCCAGACAGGTGACGGACAACAGGGAAGGAATAAAGTTAGGGAAGACCAGAAGGTCTCACAATTACTCGGGTTTAGGCTATGTACTTGCAGACAGTTTTACAGATTTATTTCATAGCTGTTTGACACCTAAAATGGGCTCACACTTTGTAGACGTCCCAGAAGAAGTGAATGTTGAGCAGAGATGTAATTGCTACATAGATAAAAAGGCTTCCTCTGGATCTTCCATCTTTCTTGTTTAATCAAGTAGTTCAGTGATGTAGAAAAAGCTATGTACCACCAAATTTGTGGGTCTTCAGGTTTTTAGGTCTCTTCTCTTTGTTATAACAAAACAGTCCAGAAGGCTTGTATTTTCCCTATTACATTGAACTGCATAGCACAATTTCTGTATGACTTTGGGAAAATCTATAAAAGCTTGGGGTTTTTTTGTTCTGCTGGAGTCATGATGCCAATTATTGAAAAGTGAAGGATGATTTACTGCACAGCATTAAACTTTCTCATTTTTTGGAAGTGAATGCTCCTGCCATTATACAAGTTAAAAGTAATTTGCTGAAAAGAGAACTGCAGAGCCCCAGCTCACCTGCTTTCTGCTACTTATTAAAAAATGTTTCACACTGCAGAAGAACTCAGACTGGGTCTTGTCTTCCTTTTTTCCCCAGAAATAAACATACAAAAATAAAGAAACAAAATCAGCAATATGTTTACTGCAGACCAAATTGTTAAAGAACATGTAACAAATCACATGTTCCTATAAGCTACAAAATGCCTGGAACAGAATTCAGTCTAAAGTGAGAAGCTGGAGGTCATGTTTTATGGCGCTGGAAGGCATTGTTATAAATTTAACAGCAGTGGGTCACTGGTATGCGGCACTAAGTGAGCCCCACATATAGACAAATGCCAGTTGTGGAGGAATGGCTTTTACATGTTGCCGGACTGCTCTGCCCCGGCTGCTGGTGATCTCCCAGGTCCCTGGCTGTCTGCAGCCCAGCCACAGGTCACCCCACAAGGCCAAGAAACGGCACGGAGCCGCTCTGCACCCCCTGCAGAGAAACTCCTCTGCCTCTCGGACCTGCAACCGTTCACAAGTCTGTATGTGCTTCAGCAGCTACACAACACAACCAGATATCAAGTGTTTCACACTCCACATCAGGACTTAGTTACTGCTCAAAACTCAACTCGTGTGTTATAGTGAGAAATCTGTCACTGATGAGCAGAGACTACTCTGGTGGCTCTGCTGCTAATGCATCCAGCTATCTGCGGTCCCTCCTGGACTGCTCTGCCTTCTGGCAGTATGGAAAGAGCTAGTTCTCACCCCCAGATCTACATGCTTTGGCGTGCAAAAGCCAGTCGAAGCACTGGCACTTATAAGTTAGGGTAGGATGCATTTCACTTGTTTTTAACCAGCTAAACTTGCGAAAGGAGATTCCTCCCCTTGGTTAGATGGTGTTTTAAGATGGGGCGAATGCTCCCTCTGCAGGTGCTCGTGTCTGCAGTGTACTCAGAGGCAGCTCGGGACATGCATGCTCTGCGGCTTGCAGAAGTCACCAGAAATTCCCAGAAATTCTTGAAGCAGGGAGGGTGGCCAGGAGTGGAGAGGAAAAGCTGTGGTTTCTAAACCCACCCTCCAGTTTTGTTTGCAAAATAATACTGTGGCAGAGACCTCAAAACTATACAAGTCCCTGCCAGAAATCTCTACTTGTAGTCCTGTGGCATGGGAGAACTCGCAGGAGATGTGGGAGGCGATTGCAGTTGGGGGGCATGGAGATTAAAGACCTGAAGCTGCGGGAAGCAGGGTTTTGCCTGTGCCATTGCTTGCTGAACATCTATCGAAGGCTATGCCAACACGTGGGTGCTTCGGCCCGGTCGAGGGCCAGTACTGTGCTCTGCATATCACGCCATGTGCCCAGCAGCCTTCGTGCTGGGTACAGCGAATTACAGCACATCTCTCTCGACTTGGCATGAATTAACCCATCTTGATACAGGCCCACAGAGAAACGCAGTCCCAGGTGTATGGAAAATCAGCCCTGTTGGTTTTTGCACCATTGGAGGTGAAAACCTTGGCTGAAAAGCCAAGCCAAATTTGGCCCAATGTTAATACGGGACAAAAAGATCACAAGCGCACCAGGCATGTCTGTGTCTGTACTTGTGTGGCTAGACACAGACACTTCATAACCAAGAAAGTATATGTCGTGCCGAGTGGATTTGAAAGAGAAACTTATCCTAACAAACCCAGCATTTAAAGACGGAGAGAAGTAAGCAAGATGAAAGTGTGCTTCTACCCGCTGCAGCTCTGTTGCGGTTTACAAAATTAGCCTAAAGCACTTTCCAAAATTATTTTCAACACTCCTGAACACTTGCAAATTATTTGTTTTGTTTGGTTTGGGGTTGTTTGGGTTTTTTAATTTAGAGAAAAAAAATACATCCTTTGTTCTGGGTTTTCTGAAATACAAAACAAAGGCTATGATGCACCTTTCTGCTTAGTAGTGCATGACATTGTGGACTACAGTTCTCCCTCTTCCTAAATGCTGCCTGTTCTTTCACTGGGGAGTGATGGAGACCAACTAGCCCATGCAGTGTCACTCTTCAGGTCATCCAGCAACGTTGTGGCAACATCTAGTGCAACAGGGAAGTAAAATAATGGCTATTTATTTCCAATGTAAATTCTCTCTCTCTAGAGAAGAAAGACAAAACCTGTTTAAAACTGCCTTTGTTTTGCTGTAAATCACCGTGGTGGTTGGGATTACAGAGAAAAGATAGTGCACTATTTGTTCTTTTATCACAAGTTAGTCTGCTTTCTGATTATTGGGACTGGCCTTTCCCTTATCTGTGCTCTGTTTTAGCTGTGTGTGTAGCCATCAGCCATCAGCCTGTCACCCACAGTGGCTCAACGCCACCCTGTCAGACAGAGGCGGTGGGACAGAGCTCATAATTAAACCTGGAAACCATCACATCTGTAAAAGGATTCATAATAAACATTCTAGTGATGACCTTGGTCCTCATAATCCATCATCAGCAAGAATATCTGGTTATTTATGTTATATATGTCTGTATTACTGGCTATTTTTATATTATTATTGATATTATTATTATTATATTTATGTTATATTTTTCTGTATTTGCTCCTCCAGGTGAATTGAGAAGGTCTGTGTTAAAGGTGCGTCAAAGCAGGCAGATGGGCCAGGAGAAAACAGCTACCTGAAAGTCTCTATGAACCGATCCAAGGGAATCAAAGCACCTCCAGTGCGTGGCTCATCCACTTGCACAACTGTTTTGCCACCACCTCAAACAACGCAGCCTCAGAGACTCACTGACCAAGGGAGCAACGTGAGAAAGCTCTGGGTCAGAAATACTGACTCAAAGCTGAAGACTCTGGGCCTTATTCACACATCTGGCCAATTCCTGTTTGTCCCAGGATTGGAAGGGAAAAGTGTCGGTCACTTTTGGGGTGGGAGATTTGAGCAGAGAGATGCTAAGGCTGGTTTTAGCCGCGATTTTGTTATGGACTTGGAGACGAGTCGGTGCTCAATGCTGGTGTTCGTGCAGACCAGCCCATTCCAGGCTACCCCATGGCTGCTCCGTGCCGGCAGTTACCCCCATACCTGGGGTTCACGCCATCCGCTCTTCGGTTTTGTTATTCCCAGCATAAGGATATTTGTCAGGAGATAAGTTGGTCTTTTTATAGTCAGGCCTGGAGTTTCCATGGTGAAATTAGCCAACTGGAGTTTCCTCTGCAAAGCAGAGCATATCCTTTACTGGCAAAAACATGCTGCTCCCTGGGTTGTGAGGAAGTGTCATTGTCCAAGATCTATTCTGGTTTTTAAGGGCTCTGTATCCTCAAAGAAATATTTTTAACCTGAAAGGAATATTTATACCCTCCAGTGAGAGCAGTTTGCCGGGTTATTATTAGTTCTGCTTGTGTGTTTACTTTATCGGTGCATCGCTTTTTCTCTATTGATCTTTTTTTACAAATGTTTAATAGAAAATGAAAGCAAAGGTGATAGATTAAAGTAATTCCTGGAATTAATCCACAGACAGGGCCGAAGTAACACCCAGGATTAATTTGATCTGCCACAGTCAATGTGGAGCCTAACCAACAAGAATGTTTTTAATACAATGTTTTCTAAAAATTTCGGAAGCCTTTGAAGGTGCCCAGAGCCAGCGTGGGGGCTGGACCTCAGCTCTTGGTACCAGGCGTTGCGCAGAAAACCACCTCCTGGCCTGCTGATAGTCAATGTGCTGGGCTAGAAAATGAAAAATCATCTCATTTTAAACTAGGCACCTTGAAGCAGGAATTAATAAAAAGCTGATTATGAAACCATATGCAAAAGCTCTGGTGTTGGCACAGACCTCAGTTTATGGGCTAACCCTGATCTCACCCGTGGTGAATGAGGACCAGCCCCATTAAAACCCACAGGGTTACGACACTAGAAGCCTGGTCTAAGACCACAGTCACAACCAAAAGCCATCAGGGGATTATACATGTAGTAAGTTAGAGAAATTTGTTTATTTTTCTCCCTTAGGGCTGGTTATCTTAATAAACTGGCATTTTGCTGATGCTGCGTAGCTAAGGCCATGATTTTGTTTCGCTGCCTGCTGAAGTATTTCGGTATTTCGGTATTTTTCAGAATCGGGGCCTTGCAGTGCTTATCTGCTCCAGCATCCTTCTCTTTCTTTCCTTCATGCTGCCCTGAGGGAACAAAGTGACTGTGATGGATGTATTTTACATTGCTAGCAGTCGCTTAGAGCTACCTGCTACCGCCTGACAGAACAGCTCTCATTCCGCCACGGAATAATGAGAATTAATGACTCATCCGCTAATTACGCATTTGTTGTACACATTTGTGCTTATTTTCTGTCGGAACTGAGCACCCTTGACTCTTACTGATGGCAAGGCGTGGAGCACCCTTGAGAATCAGAGTACGGGATGCTGTATAAGCATAGGCATGAAAACATGCTGGAGCCGTGGCACGTCAATCTCATCCGCGTTGCGGAGGTCGCCAAGGCAGATCTGCCTTCCACAAAGGGAGGTTTGCTGCTGACAGTTCTGAGGTGTCCCTCCAGAATGCACCCAGGGTTGTGATAAATGCCAGCACAAAGCAGTTCTTAGACATTTTTATTTAAACAGAAATACTAAGGGAAAGTTTAGATAAAATAATTCGGATTGGAAATTCCAAACAGTCTGTTCAAAACATATGGATCATAAATCTTGTATCCTTTTCTTTTAAAACAAGTGATTCACAAAAACAAAAAATGCATATGGTATAGAATATGATCTTGAATTTGTATATCTGCATTAATCAAAACGTTTGGGAGAAAAAGCATCAAGCACCAAATTGTCATTAAACACAACAGATAAATATCAGCAGAGGCGTGCAGATGCTTCCAGAAAAAGAGACAGTGCAAAACTCCCCCGTTGCATGCTTTGGAAATACGCTCCGACCTTATCCAATACTGTAAACCCAAACACCAGATCCGAACTAGGACGCCGGATTTGGGGTTTGATTTGGTCTCTGAGGCTTAATGTCCTGATTCCCATGTGCAATATTAATGACAATATCGAGCAGTGGGATGGCTTTATTGCAACTTTAGGGTCTTTTATGTGACTTTAGGGTCACCTTGCTCCCAGGAGACAAAACTATGAGGAATGTCAGGTTGTTCCAAATAAGTGCCATATAAAAAACTTAATGATGATGTGGATTTTGCTTAACTTTTTGTTAGGTTTACATGTATTTGAGAGTCCATGGCGTGTTCCTCTTCTTCCATGAAGAGGAAAGGCCTGGTGTCGGAGAATGCCAGCAGCAGCACTCCCAGCCCTCCGCTCTCCCTTGCTGGCTGTGGCCCACGGTAACTCATTTAACCTCTCTCTTTCAGCTTCTTCAGAATAACTATGCTTAGCCCACAGGGGTGTTGAAACAAATTAATTAGCTAAGGTTTGTAGAGACCGTTGAAGATGTCAAGCGCTGTAAGTGCTGTTTGTTACGAATATATATTATTGCACACTGTATGCACGGTGGGATTATGGAGTATTTGATATTGTGCAATTGGAGAGGAAAAAGAAATGAGGAACATCCTTAGGGAGCCTGACTGGTATGTATTTCTAAACACGTTTCTTTCCCCATCTCAATGTTATATGCCGTTTAAATACCTTTCTCAAGGCCCGAATGATTTGCTGCACAGTTATCAGATTTCTCTATGCAAACTTCTAAGAAAATGTATAATTTGGAATTTAACATTTCCATTAGTTCATTGGCTTCACAATTGCAGTGGCCACAGCTGCCAGAACCACAGTAACTTTTAGCCAAAATCAATTAGTTTAGACTTTCAGCTGTCATCGGTTTGTTAATCCAGCTGTCGGTGTGGCCACACAAGCACTAGACCCAGGATGCAAGAGGAATAGACCCCAGCAGGGCTCAGGGCTCAGCTCAGGGCTTTGAATGTGGGTATGTTTATCCTCACAGCATCCTTGAGATAAAAGGAAGCAAAGCTATCGTTAACCGAATAAATGGGTCTGCTGGCAAAGTACCACCACTACAGAAAAAAGTGGTAGAAATTGGGTTTGGTGACTCCAGTCTGTTTGAAAGTCGCCTGGACTCCTTCAGTAGTGGTGGCAACGTACAATTTCCTTTCTCTCTGATCAGCTTAATTTGGAAATCCCAACAACTTTCCCTCTCTTCCCTCTGTCTGTTAAGGAAACCGTGCCCAAGCCCTTCAGTCTCTCTCTGAAAGCAGGAATTCCCTCCCCCCTGAATGCCTTCACCTTTCACTTTTTTTCCAACACCTTTTGGAGATGAAGCAGAACAGACCAAAGAGTGTTCCTACTCCAAAACGTGCATGGTTTTCCATGTAATAGCTCAGCCTTCTTTCACTCATTATGTGAAACAGGTTAATAATTGGTAATCATTGTGAAATATTATTTATAGTATTTGTGAATTATTATTTATGATTGTGCATGATAAAATATTTTAATATTATAAATATTTGTTAGCCATTTATTTATGATTGTTATAAACAGAGTAAAAGAAATTGTCTCAAGCTATTACAAACCTGCTATCTGATGACACCGTAACAGGGACAAAATTTGAAGATTTTCTGTCCCCCACGTTGTGATGTATCCAATCTGATGTCAGCCCACTCTTACTGAAATCATTACAAGACCTTCCACATTACTCCCCTCCTGCTGCAGACCAAGGGCAGCAGGGCCCACGTCCTTCAGAGAGCTCTGCGGCATCTCTGCCTTCACTCACATCTTGCTGGGAACCATTCCTTCTGTGTGATCTTCATGTGCACCACTTGGATAAATTACTCTTTTTAATTTGCTGTGATTCAGCCTTGGGGATTTCGGTCATATCTTCTCCATTTCCTCTCCTCAGCTTGCAGAAGAACTTAGTTTGTGTCTTCTGCTGCATCAAGGATATTTTAGCACTTAAAAAATAAGCCTGAGGTGGCTCATCTGCTGGTAGCAGTGGCTGATTTTCCCTCTGGGCAGTTTCCCCTTGCCAGAAGGCTGCTCCCAAATGGGAAATGTCTCTCAGATAATGCTGGTCCCCCCTGTGCCACCTTCCCCTCCCTGGTGCGTCTGATGGGAGCACATTTCAGTGTAGGTTGGAGGCTGGGTGTCTGAGCTGTGGTTGAAGGTGTATTTCTGGCAAAGCCCGGGGTTTCCAGCTTTCACCTCCAGCACCCGGTGGTGGGAACTGGGCAAGGAGCACCCCTTGCCCGCTCTGGGGACCTGCTCCCCAACACAAGCTGAAAAGCAGAAACCACCAGCTCGTTAGAAACAGCGCTGTGGAAGTTGACACATTATAAAAGAAAGGAGGAATGTTCTGCATGAATGAAGATGATTTTCTGTGCCAAAACTCCTCATACTCATAAGCTTTTCCCGTCCATTCAGCTTTTTTTCCTTCTCCTTGCATTCTGCACCAGGTGGTGCCCAAACTTTCGCAGGCTGGATCATTCAGACAGGCTGCCTTTCCAACAAGGAAATTACTATTCACGGTAAAACCAGTTAGTGAAGCTGAAATAGTCCAGTTTGCTGGCTCACTGCGAGCCGCAGAGCCTGCACAGGAAGATGCCCGTGATCTCCAGGCTATAGTCCACGTCCTGTGAGAAGGGGCAGATGCAGAGGAGCACATCGCTCCTCAAGATACAACTCAACTACCGGCTAATTTTACCCTTCCTGCAGCTCTTCAGTGTATTTCCAGTTTAACTCCCTAGAGGCCAGAGAGGAAAAGATATGCGAGTGTTGCTGATTGTGATTTTACTTATCCCCGCTACAA
>Ga0181612_120827_pt1 | contig 13301 bp, 14 predicted proteins | sample HoacroProtozoa21_FD_119630 | JGI IMG/M metagenome (GOLD analysis project Ga0181612, IMG submission 119630) | Hoatzin crop microbial communities from Cojedes, Venezuel. Combined Assembly of Gp0051906, Gp0051904, Gp0051908
AAAATGAGGAGCATTGAGTGGCGCGCCTCGCCCCCCCGGGCGCCCCCCCTCGGGGGGCAGAAGCAGCCCCCCCCCCCCCGCCTTGTTGGCGGGGGTTTTGGGGTCTTGGGGTTTTTTGGGGGCGCCCCCCCCCCCCCCCCCCCGTTGTTGTAGGAGAGAAGGATGTTGCTGCTAAGATGCCTGAAAAAGAAGCTGCACCTCCTGTTTCTGATGATCTCCCTCCTGGGAGGGGTTTAGGGAGGTAGGTGAAAGCAGAGACGTTAGTAAAGTATCCATGTACCCTTCCACTTATTTCTTCTCCACTAGTGAACTGCTGGCAGAGTCCCAAAATCTGCTGTCACTAAGGAAAACAGCTGCATACAGAGAAAAAGTCTTACTGGGTCCATCAACAATCTCTCAGCACGAGGAAGGGCACAGTCCAGATCTATCCCTCGTGCTGAGAGTGCTCCATGCCTTAGCACCAACAGCAACGGAGGTAGTCTGATTCCTTGAGAAAATCATTTGTCAAAGGCTGAAAAAGAGAACAAATGATGCTATGGGTTCCCAGCTAGCTTGTGAGGTGATTTTCAGCTACCGTCTAATCCAGAACCTTTAGGAGAGGGAAGGGAAAGCAGGTGGCTAGAGAGGACCTGGAGGAGTTAAACATCAAGGCTGAGGGAGAGTGGCCCAGTCCCCTGGGGGTTTGCAGTAGGACCTCTGCATGGCTTGGGCTGAAAGAAGAGGGGAGGATGAAGGCTGCTCTGCAATCACCCATTTCCAAGTGACCCTTCCAGAGAGCGCCTGGTGGCCACCTGCAAGGAGCCTCCATGCTGGGACATGTAAGTGCTATCACATGGTGATGCCAGACCCTCGCCAGTCCTGGGGACACTAGGAGGTCCCTTGGAAAGCCATGCAAGGTGTGCCAAGGCTGGGACTGAGGCAACACTGAAACTGAGCAAGGGGAAATCTTTAACTGGATACAAAATGAGCTTTTTGGGGCTAGGTCTCACTGTGTGCTTCTGCCAGCTTGACTCGGGCTCACCGCAGGCAAATTCATTGCAAAGGACTGTATGGAAACAGGTTTTAGCATCTGCATGGGAGATGGGCTTCACTGAGTGGTTCATCTTCACTAGAGAAGAGATAACAAGGTGCGTGCAGAGCCCAATGGAGCAAGTCCTTGGCAAGTACCTGTGCACCCATCTTTAAGGTAATGTTCTTTTGGGTGTGCTGAGCTACCTCTTCTTCCTGCCCTGAGGTACCACAAATCCACCTTAAGAGCCTTTTGTGACGCTTGGCCACATCCACCGCCCTGGAGACCGTGGTGCACCACAGCCTTGGCCGGGAGAACTGATCTGAGGGATGACGGCCTCTGGTTTCAATGCGGTGTTGAAATGCAGTCTTCTCCGGTCACTTGGGATCTGCAGTTCCACCTGTCCTACCCCAGCACGTTTGCACTGCAACGCTGTGGGGGATGTGGGCAGCTCTCCCAAAGCACGTCCCGGGCAAGTGCATGCCCAGGCTGAGCCTGTGCAAGGGACACTGTGAGGAAGAGGTGCTGGGTGGACAAAGAGGCCGGAGAGACCAGGGGAAAACTGCAGATATCCCAGCACAGCCGTGCAGCACTTGTCCCAGGGCGACAAGCGCATGCCAAGCTTCTGGCTGGGGCTGCACTGTTGGATGCCATGATTATTTAACTGAACTTCAGCCTTGGCTATTTATGGACAGAAATCATATCCAGAATCCAGGCTACAAAAGTGTCTAAGTGCTCTCTGGGAATCTTCCAGGAAATGTCAGAAAATTCTGATTAGACAAAATCAAGATTTTTCGTGGGACCATAGCGGGCTGTTCAGCAGTGGCACGTAAGGAATTTCTGATGGAAAGCAGAGACACGCAGTGGCAGGGCAGGCAGCTGCCCTCGGGAGAGAAGGAGGGAGGACCCGCAGGGAGGATCCCAGCTTTGGAGCAGCGGTCTTTTTGCTCCCTGATGACAGCGTCCACTGGTTTCCACTGTCGTTCAGCCCCAGCCCTGAGACAAGTTTGCCATAGAAGCTCCATTAGAGAGGTGCATTTGAGCACCGTGCCCTTGGAGAGCTGCTCCCGTCTCACAGCAGACCTGGTGCAGCAGACTGGAAAAGTGCGATGAAAATGAAATATTAAATTCAGCCACACTGTGAATGTTAGCGAAAGGCTGTGCAGCTTGAAGAGAGGTGCTGCAAGACATCCCTCCATTGCAGCCCTAAGGATTCAAAAGTTGTGAGTCATATGTCCCCAAACTGGGTCTCTGCTTTACAGAAAGAATCTCTATGTATTTATGTATATCTTTGTCTGAATAAGGGATGGGGAGGTGTTTTTTAATTTGTTTTCTGAATTTTGAAGACTGTATTTTTAATCTTTACTTTATAATGCTGAAGCTTGGTTTTATTCCTTTTTTCTTTTTCTTTTTTATTGGTGGCTGAGACTGCCGGGCAGTTACCAGCTCCAGGAGCCATGGCTTCCAAGGGACACCTGCACTGCAGCAACACCGTTGGAGATTATTAGCAATCACATAACCAACATGGGATTGCATGGGAGGCTGAGCGTCCAAACGTATTCTAAGTCAGGTGCATATATAAGGCATCTGTGAAAAATGTGGAGGGGAAGGATTCAATTTCTCCTTCCCTTATGAAGTGCTTTCCTCAGACTCAGCTTCCCTGACATCAGGCAGCTAGGTGGCAGGGAGTTCGGCTGGGTGGGGACCTCAGTCCAGGCTGGCTGCCCAGGCCAGGCAAGGTGCCTGCACCATCTCGGCAGTCAGTAGAGAGGAGGAGTTGTCAGGGGCAACATCTCTGGCGTGTAGTATCTTCCACCCTTAGGAAATCTTAGGCATCTATTCTAAATCAGGATCTAATCTGATGGCTAAATTTTTATGTAGGACGATCAAAGCCTTAGATCTTTGCACTGCTGAGATGTCTCCTGGAGACAGGTTCGCTGGGTCTGTTCTCATTGCAGCTTCAGCTGGGTCCAGCCAAAGAAAAAAGAGGCTAATAGGGAACACTGTCTCCAGCCACTGCTGTACAGGTGCCGAACCCTGCCAACACGCTGAGCCTCAAGCACAAAATGTAGCGTTCAGGCAGGCGAGTATGAAGTCATTCAACCAGCTGGCGTATGCCAACTTGCCTATGCGTTCACTCAATCCTGCTGAAATCACTGGGAATGCCCCTGTGCAAAACTGGGCCTTGAAAGAGTATTTTGTGACGAAGTTTTAGCAGGGCAAGCCATGCTGAAGAGCAGCCTTGCAACTGAGGTGTGCGTACGACCCCCCGGGGCTGCCAGCGCCCGGCACTACCACCCCCAGCTACCCACCTCCCCGCTCCTCAGCTATTGATAATTACCTTGCCCTAATTGCCAGCTCCTGCTCATCAGTTATGTGAGATGTTTACCCCAAAACACGAAGGCAGGGTAGGAGTACTTGGTCCTAGGAGAGGGTTAATCTCCCGCTGGATGTGGGATGCCCTCATGGGAATGGAATGTGTAGTGTTGGTAAGTGGTTGTGCCCCAGAAGCCTTTGAGAGCCCACTGACTACTGCATGCTAACGATTGGTATTATTAAAGAACAATTGATGGCCTGTAACCAAACAACAGAAACTAATTACTGGAAAACTTTTATTGTCCTTTAATTACTGGGCCTCTTTGTCAATTAGCAGAAGAGAGAGGGAGAGAGGAGAGAGAGAGAGAGATAGAGACTCGTTTTATAGCAACAATAAATTTTCCGAAAGTACAGTCTTCAGTAGCTGAAAAAGCGAGTCTATTAACACACAATATTAAGGCATGATATTTACTCTAGCTGCTAAATGTAGGTGCTTTTCTTCTGAAAAAGCACAGAGCTCTAGGAATACTAATCAAGGTTTTCTTCCTAGGGCTCTGCCACTGCCTGACATGACAGCTTTGCAATTTTACCCCTGGACCAAGGGTTTCTTTCTGCAAGGCTCCTCCAGCAAACTGGCCCAGTGCCCACCATACAGCACGGAAGCGGCCCGGGGGGGCTGGGAGGGAGGGCGAGGGGACAGAGCCGGGTGGCTCTGTGCCGGGCAGATGCCACTGGACCGGGGACGGGACACAGAGAGGGCCAGCTCGCTGCTCGTCCCTGCGGATCGCTTGGGAGTGCAGGTGTGTGAGGCACCCGGTGCCTGAGCGGGGCTCGGCTGCACGGACCCACGTTTCGGTAGGCTCTGGTCCTTGTTCCTGGCTCAATAGCACTATCCAAAAATAGTTTATTCAACTTTTAATTTTTTTTTCTTTTCTCATCCACTGCCAAATAAATGATTTCTGGGTGTATTGTCACGAATAGCTAACCTTCTCTGAGGATGTTTGAACTACAGTTACCCCCAAAAATGAATCACAGGGTTTTTTTCTGTCACTTGGCAAATAGCATTCACCAATATAATTTTCCCCTATTTGACTTTCTCAGATTAACTAACTAGTGCCTCCTCTGAAAGAAGTGCTGAGGGCACCACTGCTCCTCGGGTATGGTGTGAATCACCAGCGAACCAGTCCCCCAGAGCCACTGCCATGCACGGGGCTGGGCTCCGCATCCTCGATGGTCCTTCCAGGTCCCATGTCCCACCCAGGAGCTGCAAGAGCAGAGAGGGCCACCAAACCTGAAGGCACTTCTGTCAGGGATGAGATGCTGCATATTACACCATAATTTCCAGACTCCTAAAAGCTTCAGCAATAATAACTTTCATTTGGGATGGATCTTTTCTCCCTCAGCAAGAGGTTCTGGATATCTCTGAGTACTCAGGAGCTTCATGAAGTTTTATGTCAGCTCCTACATGCGAGTAAGCAGAGGTAAGGACAGGGGTTCTTGGAAGGAGTTAAATTACTCCCCAGAGTAACTGCTTTTAAAAGTAGCTTGCGAAAGAGCAAAGTACCAACATTTTATCAGAAAACAAATATCATTTCAATTCATGATGGCAAATACTGGAGACGCCTGATCTTCCCGTACGTTGGCCCGCCGAGCCCCTGCCTGCCCTGCCAACATCTGCCCCAAGTGCTCAGCGCACTGACAAAGGGAATTCATGGCTGTGGCAGGATAAGCGGTGGGGAAGTAGCTTAAAAATTTGTCACAGCCTGTCTTATTTTATGTTACTTGAGTAGACTCAGTTTTTGTGCTACCAGAGAGAATCCAGAGTAGTTCCTGCAGGTGACCCTAATAGTGACAGTAATCTATGGCTGCTTGACACGTCTATCCATACGTGATGATGCAGAGGAACAGCTAATCCTATAAAAAGCAAGCCAAGCTGCATGGGAGTTCTGGAGTTTACCCATGGGGCATTTTTATTCCAGCGTTGAGGGTGGGCACCACGGCCTCCCTCCTAAATTCCCCTCTTCAAGGGGGCTGGGGCAGGATTTTGTTAAAAGGTGGAGCAGTGAAGGCAGCCCTGGCAGAGGAATACAACGCACAGCGTCTCTCATTACAGATGGTTTGCAAGCAGCGTGTACTGGGGCTGTGCACCCAAAGATTCCCCCAGAGACAGGACGAAACGGCAGACCCGGGGGGATGAGGCCGGTTTTCCTGGCAGAGGTCCCACAGGCGGTTATCCTCAGAGCAGGGCAGGATGCGGGGATCAGCCCACCGGGTGACGGAACACAGACCTCCACCCACGGTTCCTCCAAACACCTTCACCCTTTCTTTTTTCCTTCTCCTGGGGCATACGTTGTCTATCTCCTTTCATGTTCTCTTTTTCCCAGCTGTTATTTTTCCTTCCTTTTCTTTCCACTACTCGCACAACACCCTTTCTCCTCTTGTTTTGCAACTTTTTTCTTGCTCTGATAAAAGGGAAGGTGCAGTATCTCCCGTTGTCCTCGTTTCCTGGTAGGACCGATTTCAGAGCTCTGGCTTCTGAGAATTCCTCCGTTACACAAGCACCTGGTACTGATGGAGATAGAGATGCACAACCTCAGTGGGGTGGGTGACCTCACACATTAGGAAAGTCCTTACAGTAGTATATTTCCCAGGGAAATTGTACAAAGAATGGTATCCAAAGTCAGGTTTCTGGCAGGATAGGTATTTCAGCAGTAGACTGTTGTGACAGATGGACTCCTTGAAAGCTGGGAGGAATAGTAAGAAAAAGCACATACAGAGACAGCCAGGGTTACACAGAAACTGAAATTGTGTTTTACCTTCACCCATCTCGTAGCCTTCTACTCCCTGTCTCCTCCTTCAAGACCTGTGTCTTGCTCAGTGCTTAGAGGAGATGTCTCTGCTGGGGAAAAGGGCCTCGTTGCTCCCAGCAGATGCTGAAGCAGCCCGACAGAAAGAGCTGCAATGGTAAAGCAGGCCCTAGGGCCAAGGCATTTTGTCCCCAGGGCCATCCCTGTCCACATCTGAGAGCTGCCTGCAGATCCTGGCACTGCCAGGAGGGTTACTGAGCACCTCTGGGCTTGGTCTGTCCCTCTCTGGTTTGATTCTCCTGCCTTTCATCCAGCATTTAGCAGGAACGTATGTCAAAGCTCTCCACCAACAGAAGTTGGTGGCCCATGTGCCCATTTTACAGCTGGGGAAAGGGAGGCACAGAGGTGCAGCTTCTTCCACAGCAGATTGAAGGTTTAATTTCCGACTCATGCCTCCATCAGGTATGAAGTGTCCTTGACATGCAACCATGCCTCACGCAGGAGTTACTTCTAGAGCTGTTCAGCACAAGCCAAGGATCTGGGAAACCTGGGACCGGTTCCCCACATTTCCTGTGAAAAGGGACGTGAGCCAGGGCTCATTTCCCTGGTAGGGGACTGTAACACTTGCTCATGCGCCCCAGTTGGTTGGGTCTGTGAAAGTGCCAACCCCTGACTGTGCTGTGGTGCCCCCAGAAGCTCAGCCGAGAGCACGAGAGCTGTGAGTTGGGTGCTCTGCATCAGCACAGGAAGAGACACAGGCTCAAACCCCGGGCTTGAAATGCGGTGGTTGGATGGTTTTTGCTTTTAGTACCCCTGAAACACAGGGTGGTCACTTCCAGCAGTGGGGTGGGCACATGATGGACCATCACTGGTAGGCAGCAAACAATTAAAAAAACTGGTCGTCTTCCTTGGGGCTCTTCCTGGTGTTTTTTCTAGCAATTTTGACAGTGAGCAGCAATGGCAATCACATAGCCTGCCCCAGCCCCTGCTGCCCTGGTCCCCGCTGCTGCCAGTACCGAAGGTGACAGCCCCACCCGCCCTGTCGCATGTCCCCTGCTCTCACCGCAGCGACGTGTGAACCTCACTGCTTACTTTTACCCATTTAAATGCACGTGGTTTTCTCAAAGAGCAGGAGGAGTGATTTCCTCCCACAGAGCTCACGGCCCTGGCTCTCCCTGGGAAAGGACAAAGTTGCATTTCGGGGGCCACGGTCCCTGCTGGGAGCAGCTGGGGTGGGGCAGAGGTGCAAGGAGCAGCGTGCGACACGCACGGGCACACACCACCGCGCTCAGATGAAAGAAAAAGGCACCTGCTCAACACGCTGTTGCCGCAATGCTCCCCCCTCTCTGACCTTTTACAGAAGCCCCATCTCCTGGAGGCACGTGACTGCGAGAGAGGTTCAGGTTTCTCTTCTAAAAACCAGACAGTTCGTGCTTCTTCGCGACTTTCTCTGCAAATCGGAACAACGTGACCCAACGGCTCGAAACCAGAAGGAAAGTAAGAAGGAACTCCAATTAAAAAAGGAAAGCTTGTTACAGTTTGGCCAGTTCTGTGGTTTGGGAACCTCAGAATTTTTTAGCATTTGCAGTGGGCAGTACTCTCAAATTACAGTGAAGAATTTGCCTTTTTATAGCCTTTCATCTGGAGGATCCCAGCCTGCGTCACCAACCAGACCCAGAACTGCCGCCAGCTCATCGCAGCAGCCCATCTGTGCTGTCCACTTGAGAGCCCGAGGCCAGAGCCTCCCAGACAGCCCCCTGCAGAGCGTGGCGGGGTCTGTGCTGACCACACCTGACCAAGGCTTGCCTTCATCGCTGTTGCAAAAGCTGGAAAACACAACACAGATATCAGGGGCAGGGACACTCGGGCGACGCGCAGGGACTTTGCAGCATGGGTCCCTCTTCTTTCCTCCACCCTGCGGTCCTCACTTCAACAGCTGTTGCCAAACCAGCCCACTGCTGTTTTGCCTGGACTAAGAGGATGTTGCATGTTCTCTCAGGCAGGCAGCAGACTTCTAGCAGCAGATTTGATTTTTAGACAACTCTGCCCTATGCTTTCACAGTCACTGAGTTTGAGTGTGGAAGCTGGGGGACAGTCCATACACACGGATATGGATGGTGTATGTCATGGAGCTCATTTTAAACACAAGCTTTGTACAATAATGAATATGATTTCCTCAACTTCTTTATATAAAATTAGATCATTAACTAATTAGACTAGAACTTGATTTTAATTTTCACTGGAGTTCATAACTATAGGAAATTACCAGAAATACGCACGATTCATCATTTCACACAGTTAAATGATTCAGAGCCCGAGTGCCTCCCCCCATACCAACTTGAGGTCAGTAGTTTTGTGACACGTGCTCTCTACCACATCCAAGGACATGAGAAATCTCTCCAGAAAGTGGGAAAGCACAGATGCTAACCACTTCACACGAGAAATTGGTTTCAGGTCAGCCACTAAAGGACTCTTTGAGGAGTATGTCAAACCTAGGCAAGGAAGAGCTACCCAGTGCCAAATCCCAGTGCTCCACACAGAAGAGCCCTGGACCAGGGTCTGGAGCATTTTGGGATGCCGATGATGCTAATCCATCCAACAGCATGGTTCTTCATTTTAACCTGGCTTCTATCTCTTACAACGGTTGCAGTAGATGCTGGAGCAGGAATCCCATGTAGAGTACAATAGACCTGCAGTATATCATTATCATGCTGTATCTGCTTTCATATCATAGGTATTTTTAGATGTGTCAGTTTGAAATCTAGGATTTAGTGCACAGAGCCTAATGGATTGTTCGTTCTTTCTCTCTCTTTTAATGTCAACTCTCAATATGCATGAAGCAGACATAAAAGCACTTTTGTGCAGGTGCTGTGAATCTCTTAGCATAGATGACAAGGGGAGATGGTTTTCTAGATTCATTGAGCTTCAGAGGAGACAGGACTGGATGATCCAGCCTGAGCTCCTGCATAGCAGTAGCTGAGGTTTCACCCACAGCCCCCTCCATGAGCCCAGCAGCTCTGCACATCCTGGGAAAGGCACAAAGGATCTCCCTTCTGCTGAGGTGGCTTGTTCCTCCGATGTGGAACTGCACTCCTGGCTTGCACAGGCTAAGAAGGAGAAGAGAGGGAAGTCACTCCAACTGAGTGCAGCCCTGCAAGGCCACCCAAATTCTGCCTAGCTTGTGTTTAGCAGGATCACAAGGGGAGCCAGGGCAGCCAGCCCCTGAGGGAGAGACCCCTCAGCCAGGCGGCAGGAAGACCTGGGCACAGGGGGGTACCCAAAGTCCTGCCACCTGCCTGAGGTCAGATTTGGTCTCCAAAGCTAGAGATGAAAGGCTGATCTGCTCTAGCCTATGGGCACTTAAACCTGTCCAGAAGGCAAAATACTTGTTTGGGCTTGATGCAGGGATTGTAGCAACCTGCTTGGCCAAGTGTGGTCTATACCTGTTCCCACCATAGGTACTGTGTATTTTGTAGCATCCCTCCAGCAATGGGGGAACAGAAGACTTCCTCAGCCCACGGAGCTCCAGGGCTCGGAGGCTCCGTGGTGAAGTGCAGTGGGGGGAGAGGGTGGGTATCAGCCCCCCTGTAACTGTTGGCTGTTGTGGTGGGATGCGTGAAAGAGAAGGAGCAAGAGGGAGCTGCCAGAGATGGGCTGCTCCTCTGCAGCTGGCTGTGTGCATTTTATCTAGTGACCCAAGGGGGATAAGGTAAGAAAAGATAATTGGAATCAGTTATCCTCTGACCTTCGTTTTCTTTACCAAAATGGCATTTCTCTAGCACAGTTCTGGGTATGTCCTATGCCGCTAGGTACTGTCCTCTCAGGTTTTTTGGCAATCACACAAGAAACCCCTTGGTTTGGCAACTGATCTTGTAACAGTCCAGCAGTCTGAATTACGTAGAGGCCACAGTCTGTCTTTTACCCTACCGCTTTCCTACTGCATCTGGCTGGTGGACACAGGCTTCAGGGAAACCTGTAGAGGTGTGTAAGCACAGACACATGTTCGCTTGGCTCACAGAGATGTCCAAAACCCATTAACGTGCCATGCCTCTTAAGTTCATACACCTTGCCTTTCAGCACAGCTTCCCTGTGCCCAGCGTACACTCTTGGCAACCATCACCCCAGAGCAGGTTCATCCTGGAGGTCCGGGGACGCTTTATATGGCACCCTCCCAGGGACAGGCACACGAAAACGAATGGACTTACCCTGATCTATTCCTAATCAGACCAGGTACCACCAGGTAGACTCCTTATTCTGCTGCTGTTTTACTACTTTTCCCAGTTCAAACTCAAATAGGAATCAGCCACGCTGTTGTGTTTATTTTAAGCCAACTCAATATCAACACAGCCTCAGAGTAAATAAAGGGGCAGCTCAAACTGCAATTGTAGTACCCGGCACACTGGCAATTTTTGATTGTGTGAATGATGCTCAGGGATTGTCGTAAAGGCATAACTGAGACAAAAAGAAAATCCTTCCAAGAAATTTCTGCTTATTTTAGCTGTCACTACCATATAACAGAAGCCTTTGCGGAAACCAGTAATTCATGGGAGCAGATTTTCGAAGTCCCCTATTCAGGCGTTTCAGCCCAAAGTAAACAACTCTGTTCTGATAGTTAACCCCACCCTGTTTGAGGTTGAAGCAAAGTATTTTTTTTTCCAGTATGTGGTATTTACTTAATAGCTGTTATCAAGCTATTATGAGAACCCCCTTCCACCACCCACAGCTGTGTGCTGGATGTGTCCCCACCGGTCACACAGCAGAACGAGTCACCCGCCCTGCAGAGAGGAGTCACTGAGCAAACAAGTAAAGCACAAGGCAATCAAAGATAAAGTGGAGGTGGGGGAGGGCAAAAATTCATATTTTCATGACAACAATAAATGGTGGGAAAACAAATTCATCTGGAGCAAGTGAAGTTGTACTGAAGTGGAGTTGAATTTGGCACTTTCTTGTTTTGCCCACGGGAGCACTCGGGTGAATTTGTGCTCCAGCACACCAGGAAGAAGCTTATCTGGGAGGTGCTGGAGCTCAGGTGAGTGAAGTCAGTCCCACGAGGTCCCCCTGTGCTGTAGCTCATGGTGGCAGCCTGTCCAGCCTGGGAGAGCACAGAGGCCAGGGCAATGGATTTGGCAGGACCAAGCTAGCATCACTCAGCTGTGATGGGGAGCAGAAGAAAGGTCCCAAACCTGCACCTGGGCTCTGCACCTCACCGCTTACAGCCCTACTGGACTAGCGTTCGGGCTCCAGAGATGTACCACCAGATGTACCATGTTATGTGTGGTGCCAAGTGCATTCTTTTGGGGAGATAACAATACCAGTTGGTCTATTTTTAATTCAGTTCCTTGACAGAACATTTAGCCGTTCCTCTCAGAGAAGAATTTTGTAATGGGTTCCTATCATGTCAATTTGGAAAGCGTTCCAGCCTCCCACTACTGAGAAGTGTAAAACTATTGGCAACATATGGCATCCCCACGGAGCTATTTAATTGTACAAAGGGCTGCCAAAAGATAAAAAGGGACTCAGGAAAAAAAAAAAATACTACAGCTCCGTTCTTCCCCTTTCAGCATGTAACAGCAAAACAGCTTGCTAGATTTCCTAAATCCTCTCTCAAACAAAGCTGGGCTGCTGCTTTGGTGGTTAATAAGCTGGGGACTCACAGTGCAACTGGGGATTTGACTCGATCCCAAGTTCTCGGCGGCTGAATTTTGCTTGGTAGTGGCCGCTGCCCGGCGTGGGACCCATGTTCCCCCTAGCCCTGTGGCCCAAGTGCTTGCTGTGGGGCTCAGCTTTGGGGATGGGGAAATTGTGGGGTAGAATGAGCCATGGGGCAGGCTGGAGTGGACCTGGAGCCTGGAGGGTGGAGGTGGAGTCCCAGGGCAGCTGCCCAGGGCTGCTGGGGCTGGAGGTGTCCCTGATATGTCTACATCTCAAACTAGACCCCGAGAGAAACCTTGCAAAGGCTATTTCTTGGGGCCTTTGGATATGTTGTTATTTAACAATGCTGTCATACAAACAGGAAACACATCTCAAGGGTCCCAAGAAGCTATATCAAACGTATGGTAGTTTCTATGACAGCTTGAAGGGTTTTCTTCAGACCAACTAGCTCTGCAGGAGGAAAAACAGATTCTGATCTGTTGTTTCAATGATCTTCGGGCACTGCCTCAGTAGCTGTGGGCACAGCCCTGCTGCAGCCCCTGCACCCCATGCTGCCCCAGGCTCAGCCTCGTTGGCCCTCACTGTGTATGTGCTGGACCACTCCTGGCTTGAGTCTGGGGGACCCAGCTTGTTCCCTTGGCCACCAAGGCGTGACAAGGGTCTTGGGCACTGCCCACGCAGAGCACAGCACCAGGGTGACCCTGGCTTGGGGATCTCTGCCCAAGAAAGCCCATCAACACCATCCCTGGGCACCTCATACCTTCAGCCACATCAGCACAACCCTGCCACCATGCACTATATTTGCATACACTTTATTTGCAACATTATTATATTTTATTTGCTTTTTAAGTTCACAGTCCTCCCCAGAAGAAGCTTCCACCCCTTGAGGACTCCCTGGAGGTGAAGGCAAGCCAATTTTTAGTGGATGAGGATGGCAGTCCTGGATGGGGTAGGGGCCTCACATTCGCCACTGCTCCTTGGCCTGGGAAAAAGTCTCTCCTGTCACACGGAAACTTCACGAATGGAGGGAACAAGCTATGCTTGTGGGGGTTGGAAACGCATGAAAATGTGGCGTTTGAAAATCCGTGTATTGGTTGAAGAGTTTATGCACACCATGAATGGTGCTTGCACCTGCACAACCCCTTGCACAGGGGTGCAGCCCCCCCAAATGTACCATCCTTATGCCAAAACTGCTCAAGCCTGACAGTGTGGTGAGAAGGGCTGTGCCAGCCCTGTGCCAGGAGCCAAACCCTGTGAGTGCCAAGGGATAGGTGCTGCTCTGTGTTGACCATGGCACCTTAAACCCAATGTCTTGTGCATGGTGCAGGGATGAGAGGTGTGTGGTATGGGCACACCACCCCAGGGTGGACATCACCTGCTCTGCCAGGTGAGCACTAAACTACCGGCCGCAGACAGGAGCAGTCTGACCACACCACATCAGTTGGCCCAGGGCCATTGCCAGGAATCACAGGGACATAAGAGGAATGACAAACTACCAACAACAAAAAAGATTTTCA
>Ga0181612_158003_pt1 | contig 13301 bp, 13 predicted proteins | sample HoacroProtozoa21_FD_119630 | JGI IMG/M metagenome (GOLD analysis project Ga0181612, IMG submission 119630) | Hoatzin crop microbial communities from Cojedes, Venezuel. Combined Assembly of Gp0051906, Gp0051904, Gp0051908
GAGGAGCTGGGGAGAGTAAGCAGCACAGGTACCATCAGTCAACGGGAGCCAGCCGCCCTGCCCATGGACCACATGCATGTTCACACGGCAACATGCGCCGAGAGCTTCTGTGGTCCGTTAGCTGGCTTCTAAAGAGGGAAGAAACTTGCAAATTACCTCAAAAATACAAACCCAAGACAAGTCACCAACACACCCCCCAAAAGGCAAGGGTTGAACGCTGCCTGCACAACCCGATTTCGGGGCCACCGCTTCACAGCACATACACCAGTCTCCAGCCAGTCTCCACCCAGCGCAAAGCTTCAACTGCAGTGAAAGCAGGGTTGAGGCGCTCCAAAATATCGTTCCTCGGACTCTCAAATCATGAATGCAAAGCTAGCAGCCATGCACTCCCTCGGCTCCTGGTGTGGGTTACAATGTTCTAGTTCCTCCCTTGCCAAAGGATCAGAAGGCCCTCAACTCAGTAGGGCGTGCTGAAAATAAATCACGTCACATTTGTGAACCCTTCGGCTAGGCCCCATCAAAAAGCTCAAGAGATAATGTATGATCCTTCTCAAAAATGGCACTTGAATAGTGTGCAGCAAATAAGGCGTGAGCTCACGGGCTGAAGAAAAAGCTATTTTTTAAAAACACCTGCTCTGTACGCTGAGGAATTCCAAAGTGACTGATCTCAAATTGTCATGTGCCTATGCGCCCATTCATTTTTCACATCAGTTACAAAGAAAAAGGCCAGGATTTCAATTTTCAGGGCAATTTTTGCAATTAAATATATAATACGATTGTATAATGACATCATCTTGGAGAAGCTGAGGACTTCAGATGTCAGACACAAAGAATAACAAATAGGTAAATGCTCAATTGAGAAAATGTCATCTGCTATGCTTGACATGCTACTATAATTAATGAATCAAGGGAAAAATGCTGCTAAAGGTGAGTATTACACACAATTTTCTGAAGCGCGTAGATCTAACTTTTCTCCAAAAGTGGACTATTTTGGAAGTAATAAAGGGGAGGAGAACTGGAGCATGCAGAACCCACACAGCTGTTTTTCCTTCTTTACTCTTGAATCAAAGCGATTAGGTCTAATCCCAGAAAAAACAAAACTTCTCAATTTAAAGGGAGCTTTGCAAGAAGCGTGGCATATATCTAACACTAACTTTGAAGACACCAAACAACTTAAATGACATTCAGTACAGCAAAAAGATGATTTTGAGCCTTGCATAGACGATCTATGGCAACAGACATTTTGGCAAGTTCAGCAATGGCAAGAACAACTTCAAAACTATTTCTTGTGTCAGTAACAGACTCTTCGCTTAGTAACTTCCCACAACCAGCAAAATTCAACCTTGGTAGCTATGGTCTGAATGACAGCATAAAGAAAAGTCAAGGCAGCTGCCAAGATTTTAAAACTAGGCACCTAGACCTATCCATGCCTAATAACACTGATGCCAGCCTTTGGAAAATACCCCCCTCTCTCTCTCTCTCTCTCGGGGCTGAAGTGACGGTAGAAATCATTATGAGTTATAAAAATAAAGAGTAATGCCAAAAGTCAAGTTGCTAACTGGAAGCAGTTTTGCTGTTCTGAAAGGACACTGCAAGATCTCATTTTGATTTTAAAAATACGCTTATCAGAATAACTTTAAGTCCAGGATTCCAACTGCTTTAAATTCCTAGCACCCAGACATCCCAACATCTCCCTAACCTAGGAAAAGTGGAGACTGATTGTGCACAGACATGAAAACAGACTATTTTCATCATATATGCTGAGAGAAACATGAAATGAAAACACACCACAGAAGCAAGTGCATCTTCAAGCTACATGTTAGGATTCAATCTTACCAAAATTAAGGTGGCTTCTGGAGGCCTTCCAAATCCCCTCTCTCCTTCTGCTGGTTGCACAGCGAATTTAAGCCATGTCTAAACTGTGAGATCCGAACACACTGGTTCAGGCACACATCCAGTCTGCATCCTGACTTGATTCTGGGATGACACCAATTCCCCATGAGCGTGAAAATTGAGTACACGCGCACCGTTCCTTCACAGGGTGGTTCCAGTTGGGCAGGGTGATGAAGGCACCAGCCAGAGGAGAGCTGCAGTATGCTCCAACCAGGCTTTGCAGCTGAACGTTTGAGAGACATATCTCGGGTGCCACGGAGAGCTGAGCTGCCTCTGGATTGTAGCCTTATGCACTTAGCTTGAAATATATTTGACCATATATAAACAACCACATCACACTGAGTCACTCTACTCCCCCTCTCTCTTTATAGTCACTGAAGAGAAAGAGGCATTTGTGGGCTGTGATTCATCCTATTCCAAAGTAGCTATTCTAAGAGACTCCATCATATCCTAAAAGCATCTGTGTTTCTCTGTTGGTTACCTGAGACGGTCACCCTCAGGCTCCTTCTACCATGTCCTTCACTGAACACGCAAGAGGTAAAATTTTACTACAGAAGAAGCTTTATTAGGAACATAAATATTTAGACACTTAAGTTACATGCACTGGATAGCACTTTTGATTTTCAAACTCATTTAGAATAACTGGAGACATTAACATAGAGCTAAAAAACACCTGTATTTTGACAATGTACAGTTATAGCTTCAGTGTAAATCCTCAGCTTGCCATAAGCATGTTCCAGCTATGTTGCTATATAAGCTACATAAGCTTGTTCTCTAAGCTATGCTGAACATGTTCCAGGTTTTTTCCCCCTCCCTGACTGAATATCAACCCTTGCACTCACTCACGCTTTCTTCCTCTGAACAACTGATTGACACCAAATTAACCTAAGAGGAGCTGGACTGGGATCCTCCTCCCGATTTCCTTTTTGATTTTGGAGGGGTGCATTTTTGAGGGGAGGGAGGACTAGCAAAACAACGAATATCTTGCTGACTCTGCCTGTGTAAGATAGGTAATATAAACTGGCAAAATAGTAAGGTAGGTAAAATAAATTGGCAGACGACCTATATTGCCTTACTCTTAGAACGCAGACTTATGCAAAAGTTTTTTTCAGGAAAGTGATTCTATTTTTCTTCGTGACAGCTGAAAAAAAAAAAAATCTGTTTGCAGTTTGCTGATCTGAAATAGCAAATCACAGAAGTATTAAAACATTAACATTTAAATTTTAGTCATCCTAACCCAGACATCTAGTGCCTCCTTACACACTCTAGGGAATTCCTGTTGGCCTCCAGTGGTCACTGCTGGAAAGACTGGGTTACTGGTATGTCCTGGCTTGTGTCTGCCAGTCCCGTGCAGATGTCCCAGATATAAAATGGTCTAGTGTCATTTTAGATGCCATATACTTAGGTACCTGTACCCGCCCAAAAACGTAAACCATTTCCTCAATACACATCAGAATAGATCTTCCCAACTCTCCTAGCAGAATGTAAAAGGGTTACATGCAAAGCAGAAACACTTCATCTTCAACTGCTGAACCCTACTCAGAATAGATGTTTTATGAATCACAAAGAATCACGGGGTAACAGCACAAGCACTATTTAAGCCAGCAACTTATATCATAAATTCAATATAAATCCTTCTCTTTGCTAACTGACTTCACGTCCCCCTACTTTGTACAGCATCCACCACAACCAGGGAATTCTCTGATGGAAGTCTCCCAAGCATCTCACTCCAGCTGAAATAAACACCGAACACTTAAGCCTTCATAAAAAATGTATTTTGAATACATGTGGTTATGAAGAATACTTTCCAAATGCGTCAAATTAAGAAGAAACTGTTACACCCTTTAGTCTCTAATACCCAGTTGGAAACAACGTGAAGGTGTGAACCGCCACTAATGTCTAAATTATCTTTAGCGAGATCCCTGTGTACTGGGAAGTTCTTCCATTGCTGATAAAAACATGCTCCTTCCTCCTCAGACCCCTCCATGACTAATTTCCTCCATAGCTATTGTTCTGGCCTCAGATTTGGAGTAGCTCCTATTCAAACCCACAACAGGAGGAAACCATTTGACAAATCACCTTGTCAGAGAACCTACTAACCTCAGCCACAAAGCCACGCGGGCACAGGAAAACCCTCTCGTGTCTCAGGGAGCATAGGTGGAGGATGCACATACCAAACTTCTGCCCCTCGTCCTGAGAATTTGCTGGCTTCCCACATCAGCCAACCTACTGGGAAGACACAGGAGCAAGATTTGCCCTCTAAAAAGTTCCTAAGTTACCAAATATAATACTCCACATAACTACATGAGAGAAGTATTCCAACTACGTTGTTTGCAGGTAAACCAAATATTTTTTTTAATCTTCTACGAAAATTCAATTATCAGCGCCTAATGTATCCCAGATCCTGCATATAATTCAAGCAATGGCTGCAAATAATAAATCTTCCAGCCAGTGATGTAATTAGGACTCTCTAATTATCCTCTAAATCCAAAAGCTCTATTTTACTACTCCATTATAAACGCAAAGGGAAAAAGATGCCACCGAAACTAAGCTACATTTTTAATTTACGCATCTTCAATTAGCACAAAAATAATTCAACTCTTTCTAATTCATTAAGATTATCCTATTGTTTTTGCACACTACTGCAATACAGGTGTAAAAGATCCCATTGCTGTTTAACAGGTGATGCTCACTCCCGGTTCCCTACAAGCCGCTACTCAACAGCCGGCGCCTGTAGGGTAGATACTCAGGGGTACGCAGCAAAACCAGCAAGCAGTCTCCACTGTAAGCAGAGAAAACAGGCTCCAGGAGACTTCAGAGAAAACGGAAGCCAATTGGATAATTTTTGTTTTTGAAAAATCAGTAAGAGTAGGATTCAATCCCTCACCCTTTTACAGCAATTAATAGCCTGCACATGTAAGAGCAGAGGACTCCATATAATTAACAAAGCATTACTTTGGCAAGCAGGGAAGACGTGCAGTATGTAAGTACTGGGTTTTATTTCTTCCTGTGATGTATGGATGACAGGTAGGAGAAAGCTATGCCAAGTGAACTGCTGGCAAGCAACTAGTCTTTTGGGTAGCAGGCAGCTCTGTTTTGTGAAGTCTATGAGCATATGTTCACATAGGCAAGCTTTTCTTTCAACAGCAGAGTTACATGCATTCACAGTCATGAGTTTTGCACAAAATTTCCATTTTCACCTCAGAAAAGGTTGTTTTGTTTCAGCTTGCTCTCTGCTTATCGTGAAGTGCCAGGAATACTTTTGTTTGTATAATGTTTTTAAACTTTACATGTGGATCTTGGCCTAATTACTCTGCCACATAATACCACATACATGATCATGAACTTTCATTTTTCCCAAATGTCATGTAACAAATGAAAAAACAAGTAGCTGTATACACAGAAACAGGAATTGTTTTCACTCAGAAGAAATAAGCAAACAAGAACAACGAAGGGCAAGAAACAAGGTCCTCTAGCAAAAGCACGAGGTATAGGATGAAAAGGCATCCAACAGCCTGATTTCTGATGACAGCATGGTTCAAGCAGCGCACATCGTTTTAATCCAACCACCGCAACAAATAAAGTAAATTACACAAAGAATGCCTCAAAAATCAATTCATCAACAGAGGTCCAAAGATAGAACAGAGAGTTTATTTGTAGGGAAAACTCTGTAAGAGGATAGCGTCCAGCCTTCTAACACGGTGTACTTCACCTCTTTCATATTTTTCTCTGACTCTCCTCTCCCTCTCAAAAAAAGAAAAAGGTATTATAAAGTTGACAAAGCCATTTATTTGGCTATTCTCCTTCATACCAACTCTAATAACAATACAATATGAGCAGTAACACACAGCAGCAGAGCCAAAATAAGATTAGAAGGCATCCTGTCTGCTACCTTTGGCTTACTTAAAGGTAGTACCAGCCAAAGGGGACTCCAGAGGAAGAGCGCAAGACGAAGATTACACAGATCTTTTGCTGTGGGGTACATAGTCTTACAAACTTTAGATCATAAGGCAAATTTCACTGCAGTCCACCTGCCCTCGTGGCGATTGTGATGCCACCTCAAACCCCGAAGCCATCTTCAGCAGGCCCGTGAGGAGGGGTTCGCCTGGTTGAGCAGTTATTAATCACCAAAGGGTTCTGCCCCGTCCCTGTGGGACGGGTGAGACTGAAGGTAACCAGCTGACAAAAATAACATGCAGGTCCTCAAGTCATAAATACTTAGGCCCACAATACTGATCTCATTATTGGTTGCTGCAACAGTATTGTATGAACCACAAAAGCTGTACTGAGGACACGAAAATAAGTTTACCACTAAGCATCCCACAGTAGCTGGTCACCTCAGTTCAAAGTTGTCTAAAAAATTCTTAATTTTTGGGGAATCTGTGCCAGGCTCCTAGAAACTTCGGTTGGAAGCAAGCTCTAGAGGTTACCTAGTCCAGCCTCTGTCTCAAAACAAGACTATCACCAATACCAGACCAGGTCAGCTGTGGCTTTGCCTTGATGAGTCCCAAAAAGCTCTGAGGATGGATATGAGCTTCTCTGGATGACCTGCTGCAGTGCTGCACCACCCTTCTAGCAACAAGACTTTCCCGACGTTCAACCTGTATCTCCAAAGCAACAACTTGTTGTCATTGTCCCTTTGGCACTACTAAGTAGAGTATGGCCCTATTATCTTCATAACCATCCTCCAGCAGCTGTACACAGCTACTGGATTGACCCTTCACCTCCTTTTCATCCAACTAAAGCAGCCCAGCTCCCTCAATCTAGACCCCTGTTCATAACAGTAGCTCTTCACTGGATCTAGACATGGTAACAGTCCTCTATCTGAGCTAGAAGCACTGCCTTTGACAAAAGCAGTGACCATGTGTTCAGTTCCCAATGGATGAACTAGAGAGACTTCCATCTTTATCTCTTTGCTGTTGGCAGCAATGACAAGGGAATATCGCTCAGATGTCTTGCATTTGCTTCTTCTGCTTCTTCTTTGAACTGCTGACAGAAGGGATAGGTTAAAAGCTCTAGATCCTGCACAGAAAGGTTCACAGAATTTTAGACCTTAGTGTTTTGGTCCTCTTGGATATTTTGCATATTGAATGCACTTCCATTTTACAAAAATATCTACAACCAAGCTACCTAACAACAAAAAAATGAAGTTACCAGTGCTCACTTTCTAGAAAAGTTCTTTATAGGTCCTTCAAAAACCAAAATTTGATGCAGACGCTTCAAATTATAGCCATCTTCCAAGACTTCCTTTTGAGACAACACAACTTGAAGTGTATTGGCAACTCAAAAAAACCCCAAACCTTTAAGGATATGCCATTCATTCTGCTCTTTTTTTCAGTCTATTATGCAGAACGAAACAAATAACTATGAACCCACTGACAAAATCCTGCTGAAGTAAGCAAAGTGGAACTACAGCAGTTTCAATCATTCCTCCTGTTTAGAAAACTCTCTCCTAAAAGCCTTGTGCACAGACTTCTGCACAAACCAACACCTTTCCCCTTTCCAGTTTGTTTCCAGCAGCAGACTCCACCAGGGACTCAGCAGCAGCAAGGACCAGCTCCAGCAGGTTTGGTACTGCTGGTACCACATAAGACAAAGTGCTTCAGTCACCTCTGAAATTGTAAAGAAGCATGAGGTAAGCTTTCTGGAAAGCGAGAACAATGCTGTAGTAATCCTCCTGTCAGCCTAGGGCCATCGCCACAATTCAGATGACCAAACCGCCCTGCTGCATCACAGGGGAGGAGTACTGAGCTCCACCCAGCTCTGGCCTCCAGTTATTGCCATGCTATTAGTCAGGAGGCCTCTTCATAGCTCAGAAAGCGTATTGATTTTCCTTCCCCCTTCCTCTAACTCACAACAGCGAGGACAGGTTATTTCAAGAAAACGACATACTGAAGCCACCGACACCACCTCCTCCTGCTGGAATACGCCTTCATCTTACCATTACGGCTATTACACCCTCACTCTTCCTGCCCACACTCCCCACTGCTCCCACAAGATGCACACCCAGGTCTAACCATTCCCAGGATTCAACAGCTCGTACCCCGAGAAAGAATCACAGGGTGTCCACGCCTCTCCCGTGGCACCCAGAGACCTGAATGGCACAGCCCACTTCATCTGCCATGGTGTAAACTGGAATGGGCTGTTCAAGGAATTATGAAAAGAACCATAGAAATCAGATACCTTCTAAAAGCTCTGATTAGCCAGAGAAATATCACTCCACCACAAACAGGAAGCAAAGAGCATAAAGCATTATGAAATTAAGTGAATGAATTGAGTAACATAAGACCTACCTCTAACTGCCAACATGCAATACACAATCCCAAGAGTGAAATACCTGATACGCATTGCATCACGCAAAGCTGTCTAGAGGAGGTCTAAGTCCCATGTCTTCCCTCCCCCCCCAATACTGAATCAAAGACTGAGGCACAAGCAGATGTCAGAAAGCACTTCCTTCACCTATTCTGCAAACATGAAATCTAAGGTGCCTCTAGAAAGGCATCTTTGTTAGATTTCATTAATCTGAAAAGCAAAGCTGACATTTATGCACTTAAAAACTACAACAAACCAACGGCTTTAGGAAGGCTAGCACTAGTCTCTCATAAAGGAATGCAGAAAAATGTCCCAGAATGATAAATCTTGGGAATTTCACCAGATACACTGGCAAGGCTGAACACGCTGAAGTCCCCAGAATTCCAGAATTAATCTTTTCATGTTCTGTATGAAACATCAGTTTCCTCACAGCCCCCTTGGCACCTTCACTGGTCATCTCTGGTCCAACTTGCGGAGCTGGTTGTATTTTTGATTTGACCCTTGACAGAGAAGTTGAACATTAAGGATATCGCAACACTACTGCTGTCATGGAAAGAGCATCACCTCATTCCAGCAAGTGAAAGAATGTCCACTTTCCCAGAAACTGCAGAAAGCCTCAGTAGAGCAAAGATCAAGAAACTCCAAACATCTTCTCCAGCTTGCAAATGGCCAGCAGGGCAAGGGCCTGGGGGCTCAGGGAACCACTAACTGGTACCACCAACAATGATCAAAAATACAGTCAACTCCTAACAACCACTGATCCAGTAGCGAACCCCAAAATCACCTTGATGTTTTGGTATCTCACCATATACACATACAGGACAGAAATTTCAGATCTGTGAATGGCAAATAAAGGCTGAAATAACTAATGCATCAAAGCCCATGCTAAGGCCTTCAATGCTCAGGGCCGATGACATCCATATAGACATATCTCGTGAAAACCTTGTGGGCACTTGGAGAGGCCTCTCAGGTAGCAAAAAAATGCACTTCACCCATACCCACCAACAGCCAGATTGCACAACTCAAGTCAAGCACATTTAGACCCCCCTGTACCTTAAAACAGGTTGGATTTTTTTTTCCTCTGAGACCTGTGAATTCAATCCATACTCCTTCCAGTCTTAAATCATTAACAAAATACTCAGAAGTTTCCTTCCACCTTGGCAATGTAATAGTTCTACCACTGCTGAAGAAACTCCCCATAGATATACTGTCCTGAGCAACCACTGGCTAATGCCAAATCTCCCGTTCCTGAAAAAGGTCAGTAACAAAGCCAACTATCGGCTCGCTTAAATGAACTGAATGCTATAGACCAGGGACACCAAACTACAGAGAGAACGTGGACTGTCCCATAGTTCTAATTATCTCCTGTCAGAGAAGGTGTGGGCTGATATAGACTCAACCTCCCAGACCTCCTTTTCCAATACCATGATGCACGAGATATTTATTTAATATTTAATATGTCTGTCACCAGGGTGGTGGGGACACCCCACAAGGGCCCACGAAAATATGATGGCCAGTCTGGGTCCTTCCCAGGTAAACTAGGAGCAATGTGGACACAAGCAGCAGTGGGAAACTGCTCCATCACTGGACGCTTCCCCTGTAGACACCTACAAAGCTCAGTTCCCTCTACGCTGCTTTCTAACATCAGCATCAAACTACCAGGTGAACCAGTCAGTAACAACCTCAAGTTCCCTCTGCGTGGAGACATAACAGACCTACTCATCCTTCAGCACAAACAGCTACAGCACCACCAAAACAAGGAGGAGTAGCTGAAGTTAAACCCAAACCTGAATTCGGTGGTGAGCAGAGGAAAGCACTGTTGAGAGTTCCCAGCCACAGACAGCCCCTGGTTTTGTTGCTTTAAGATACATGATCCCAACTGGTCATAGGTCAGAAGTATTTCTGGACTTTACACTGACATTATACTTTCATACTGAACCATTACTCAACGACAGCGTCGCTGTCTCACTCTAAACAACGAGCGACCTTGCGTCTCCAGCACGCTGCAGGCAGCTCAGGAAGCCTTCCAGTCTAGGAAATCTGTTAACTCCAGAACGTGCCATGTCTTTCCCCAGTGACACAGCCGCGTACCATCACCCTCCCATGTTCCAGGCTGCGTCCTCGCAGCGCTCAAACCTCTACCCGCAATTTTACAGCTCTCCGTGGCCCTGGGCAGCAAAACGGCGACCTTGGGCTCCACAGAGGAACAGTCCCTGAACAATCATCGTTGTCATCAGCCACCCAACGTGAGCCGAACGTGCCGCTGTGCAGCCCCATGTCAGGATAAACTGCTGAGTTACTCAATACTTCAGGCCCTTTGAAGCAGTCTGCTCTTCCTTCACACCTGTAGCTGATGGAGCCATACCGACTATGTTTTTATTACAAATTTAGCTCAGTGTTTCGATACTGCATTGCTCTGTGGCCATAAGCGAATGGACAGCATCAAACCCAGTTATCACAAATAATCCAAACACAGTGATCAAGACAGCAAAGAGCGCGGGGAGGGAAATATCAGCAGTACAAAAGATTGTTTCTGTTTTTAAAGGTTTATTTACCAGAAATGACTGACTTGAAACTGAAAAACATTTTTGATCAACACTCTTCCCGACTTCCACTTCAATGACATTTTAATGAATGCTTTCTAAGTAGCTCTACTTACGTAAAGTTGCAAATGAACGTGGGAGAACACTGAAGAAAGGTAATGGGGGGGTGGGGAGGGAAAGAAAATTCCATCAGGGATTTTATTTCTTGGATGCCTCCGAGACAAAGAATAATAATTCATCTGGGGAAAAGCGATCCAGCAAAGATTCGACTGGTAAAAGACATCTGGAAAGGAGCAATACGTAGACAGAAAGAGTCTGAATTATGATAGAGGGACATGAAGAAAGATACAGGGAGATCTGGAAGCCAATTAGGTTACTTTGTAATTCCGCAAAGATGGAGGCAGGGTTTCACATCTGTCCCGAGTACTTCAGCCCCAGACAGCTAGCAATAAACTGCCAGAAAAAAAAAATGTACAGAAGAGCAGTAGATGCGATTGTTAGGACTGGCTGGAGCCATCTGAAGTGAGATTTCTACCCCAGTAACTGACAGTATGAAAATACCTTCTTCGATAGCAGGTTTAGCATGGTTCATGGTTCTTTATTTCTGTTTTTACTGGCAGGTTGGACCAAATTCTGAAACCTTCCACTAGAACCACAATAAGACCTACGAGGGCCTCTTAAAGGTGGGGGAAAAAGGCAATATAAACAATCAGACTGTTCATTCACCTAGCATGCCATGAGTTTCGCCAAGAACATGCCAAACCTAAATAAATTATGCTGTATAATTTTACTCGGCAGCATAAGGAGTGAAATAACCACGCAGTGTTGCTGAGATTCCAAGAGCTACCCAGAGGACGTAAAAACATCTAACACCACCAGACAGCAATGGGAATACCAATTTAACACGCTTTTTCTTCTTCCTGACATAAATTTTTAACCAAACTTTTTTCAGGGTCTTCTAGCTGAGCTTTTAACCCAAGAACAAGCAAGACTAAGAAGGTCCACAAAATGGCAGCCCCATGCCACTGGTGGCAGGGCATTCACATACCACTCTTGCTACGGTAGGTATGCCACAGTCCAAGAATCCCTAGGCTAGCAGAAAAAGTAGCCTATTTAGTACTGCACAGTACGATCCCAGAGACTCTGCAACCAGCACAGAAACTACAGAGCAGCTGTAGTAGGAGAGATGAAAATTTCACCTACCAAGTGTTCGCAGCAAGTAGACTTTATTTTTAATCCCTGTATGACAACTGTTATTCTATAAAAGCCAATTTTAAGAAAATGATGCTCAAATGAAGATTCCAGCCTCTCAATCCCAAACTTACCAACGCCAAAGATCTGGGATTTTGGCAGGTCTGCTCGTGTCTAAGAGCAGGCCATTTCTTCAGAGAGCGGGCCGTAAACGATAAAGGAGATTAAGTTTCAGAGAGAAAGCGTGCTGAGGTGACACATACCATGTCACCCACCCACCTAGCTGCTCAACGCAGAAGCACCGCTCCTGCGGCGACGGCAGGGAGACCGCAACAAAGCAGCCCATCGCTTCGGCTACGGGCACACGTCACCGTGCAGCCAACTGTCCTGCAAGTCACACCTTGGACGGACAGACAGACCCACCCTTACAGCAGTGCAAATCACTGCTGCAGCCCACTGCTAGCATGTATATGCGTATATAGATACATAAATATGTAGTATAGCAAGTGCCAAAGGCTGGCATGCCCCAGCCAGGAGCTCCAGCCCGTGTGGGAAGTTCTGTTGCCAAGATCTCCAGCAGGCACCCCCCGACCACCTTACCACCGGAGAGAGAAACCACAGGCCTCCACCCGGGGTTCACACACCCTCCAAAAGCATATGAAGCCGACGCTACACAGAAGGGCCTTGTCCGCAGCGGGAGGAATTACATGCCTTCCCCCAGCTGTACTGGGTGTATGCAAACAGCATTAATGCCAAATATGAGTTGCAAATTAGCATTACTGATGCTGAAGTAACTTTTTTTAAAAAAAACCCACACGCTCAAAAACTGTATGCAAGCAGCTTTCCACTAGTCCTTGACAGTAACTTCAGAGCATTTCCCAGAAGAGTTTAAATATGTATTTGGCCCCAGAGCCTACCACGGGCACCTTTTTCGTTCGCGCAGCGCAGTCTATTCACGCACGAGGGGAAAAGGGAGGACAGATGGCTAAACCCTTGCATATTTACCAAAGTACGAGTACCACGCTAAAATCATACAGCACCAGGCCAAGTCACATGCTCAAAATTCATTACGCTTCCGCTACTACCTACAAGTCCACGCTGCTTTGAAAAATCTACAAGCCCGAACAAGGTACGCTAGCGTGAGACGACGGCTTCGGCGTGCTAACCCCACACGGACAGCCCCTGCAGCCGAGTTACCGGCACACGAGTTGTTCCACGCTCCCGTTCCAATACCTATCCCCAAACACCACCGCTGGCTGCTCCACCCCCCCCCCCCCCCAAAAACCCAAAAACCCCAAAAAAAAACGGGGAAAAAAAAAATGGGGAACCCAAAGCCTCCGGGCAAGGTTTCAACACCCAAAA
>Ga0181612_164018_pt1 | contig 13301 bp, 7 predicted proteins | sample HoacroProtozoa21_FD_119630 | JGI IMG/M metagenome (GOLD analysis project Ga0181612, IMG submission 119630) | Hoatzin crop microbial communities from Cojedes, Venezuel. Combined Assembly of Gp0051906, Gp0051904, Gp0051908
AAAATAATTTGTTTTCAAAAATTTTATTTTACTAGGATTTTAGAAGGGAAGGAAATAAGAAACAATGGCTTTGAAGTAATTCATCTCAGAGAGAAATTAGATCAGGCTTCATATTTTACAGTGATTTACATCTTGTGCAACACCATTACATTTAATGGGACTACTGAAGGTCTGTGTCAACATGGAATGTGACTCTTCAGGCTTAAATGCCGTGATTCATGGACTGGGTTACAGTGGTCACGTTTTTAGGGTAAGACTTTGTCTCCTGGGACTACTGACAGAGACTTAAGCTTGATTTCTTTGAGGTTTTTTTCCCGCTTTGTTTTCTTCTTTAGGAACATTCAAGGGGATTAGCCAGTGCATAAGATGCCCATATTTCATGTCTTCTGCGGTCACAACTACTCTAAAGATACTACCCGGACTCCTGACACATATACTCTCATGTTTTTTGATGGCACACCATTTATTATTGATTGTATAGAATATGTAGCACTCAGAAGACAGCAGTACTACCTGCAATAGAAAACTAAAGGCCAGGGCCAAGAAAGGCAGTATTTTATAAATACCTACAGTGCTGTTCCCCCTCTCAACTCTATATTTTTTCTTCCTTCTTCTTTTTTTTACAGAATCACAGAATGGTAGGGGTTGGAAGGGACCTCTGTGGGTCATCTAGTCCAACCCTCATTTTAATATCCTTCAAGAATCTGAAATGAGTATATCTGGGCTTATGTATTTATTTTTCGTGTAAATATTTATAATATTAGATTACTATTGTGGATAAACCAGAGTTGCTACACATTTTTTGATGTTGTTGAAACAACAGACTGCATGCATATATTTGAGAGGCTATTGAATGAAATGTTTTGATGCTTTTTGCTGTCTCTCAAGACAGTTGTGAAAGTATAATGAATATTTAATATTTCTATTCAATTTTTATTAGATTTTGTAGCACCTTATAAACTATGAGAAGCATTTGTCCCGTACATGCTTTTCCTGGCTGGGACGCTGAACTGCTAGACAACATTCAGAAACCATTCTGAAAAGGGAAAAGTACTCTCACAAAATTACTGAACTACTCCAAAAATATATGAATAATTCTGTGGGATATTTCATAAGTGCTGTTTGTAAGGAGGACTGTGAGCACATTTCTCCCCTGAAATGCAGTACATAAGGCCCACTTCTACCGAGGAGTTTCCATTCAAAAGGAAAAAGAAAAAAATCTATGAAGTCACTTGTGTTTTGTGAAGAAACTTACGCGTGCAGTAAACAGATATTTAGCTCTCCCACCAAATTATTCTGTAAGGGCTGGTGAATTTACAGTGGAATATTCCAAAGGAAGCTATGCTCAAGTCACACCGGGGCAGAAGCACTTTCTATTTGACACTCCCCTGGCAGCTGTTGGAAGTGCTGTGTCTTTCTCTAGGTGCAGCGACTACACTGCAGTGGGATGAAATCTAATCTGGGAAACTCTAAATTAAGGCATGTCTACACTTTGTGCTTAACCTAAGCTCTTAAATTTGGTTTTGTCCAAATCTGGCTTCTATCACGTAAAATGATAGCTTGTTTTATGAAAGCTTATTTGTACTTTGAGTTTGCAATTCCTTGCCCAGAAGAGGATATACGTACAAATATTGCCTTTTTGGTATACCACTGCAGAAGACTGTGGGTATCCTCTCTCAAGTGGTACCTGAGAGTTCAATGCCTTTCACAAGAGATGCAAGATATTGCATGAGTATTTTAGAATATATATAGAAAATAAAAATATAAAGACTATTTTTCTCCACCATATTGGACACCGCCTCATTAAAATCAAAGCAAAAGAACCCCCAAACCAAACATAGAAGCCTGAAGCATTACTGAGTCACTTCCCATTTCAACTGGCAAGTGGGTGCTTTTAATTGTGTTGCACATTTGTCCATCACCTTCCTAAATACACATAAAAAGCTCTTTAAGGCTCAGTTTGAGTCTCCTGCCCTCTGACAGGGTGTAGAACCAGAGCCTGCTACTCTGCAGTTTGCTTCACTTGTCCTTTATTAATGATTTACCTTTCTCCCTCCTGATACCTCCCGGTGTGAGCACAGAAACCCCAGCAGCTATGTGACCTTTGCAGCGGCAAAGAGGGGGAAGAGAGAAGACGAGAGCTTAGAGGTGGGTTTGATCTACTCCGCAAACACTGACCACACCGTGAAACAAACAGCTGCAAGAAAAGACAAAGAAAGTCTGAGAACGGAAACCAATATATTCTGAAAGCTGGGAGCGGTTAAACGCAATGAAGAGCCACAGCAGCTGACAGGGAGGGAGCTGGGAGTGGGAGGAGGGAACGCTCTGTCACATGCATTCGGCATGTTATCATTTTTCAATACTCACATTAAGAACAAGCAAACCACAAAGTTTCATAACTTGTTGTTTAGCTTAAGGGGGGAAGAGAAGAAGAAGAAAAAAAAGAAGGTTAAAAGAGGAGTAATAAAAACATCTCTGAACCACAGAGTACTGCAAGGTGACCTTCAAACAAAATCTGGGTTGAGCAACCCACTTCTTGTCTTCAGATGTCATTCATTTCCTAACTCACTCTTTGCAAAGGACAAAAGACAGATTCTCAGGTTGGCTGCAGGAAGAACAGAACAAGGACTTTCTGTTTGTATTTCTGTGTTCCTCTTTTCAAAATAAAAATAACAGTGAATAGTATGATCAGAAGCAACCGCCCGAGGGATTTTTTCTTTCAGTTTTTAGTGCACTTCTCTCCCTGCTGAGTGAAGGTTTCATCCAAATAAGCAGAGGGTTTGCACTGAAGAGACTGCACAGGAGAAACAGCCAAATTGGTTGCACACCCATCAGTTTGCACACAAGCCCTGCCAAGTGCCTGGAGTACACAATCCAAAAAAGAGAACAGCACATTGTGTTCTCTTGAATTGGTTTAACTTCTCGCTGTCTTAGGCACTCCTTGTAATAATTACTCATATTTAAGATACAAGTCAGATTTTTCACTTAACCTTCCCTTGCTCTTCTATCACAGTTTTAGTTCATAGATCTCAGTAACCTCATGAATGTCAAGGTCTTCCATGGCATTCAGGTGGGGAAACGGAGGTGCAGAAAGATGATGCCATTTGGTCTATGCCACCCTTCCAATCAGAGCATAATCCTGCAATCTCATTCAGACTTCCCAAATCCCAGCCCATTCTTTTGTACATTGCTGTCAGTTTAAAATATGTATGTGTAATAAGATATAAACTGTCATGTCTCAAGATATAAGGCAAACACTGAGCAGGGGAGGTGGATAAGAAGCTATTTTACTTCTGAGCAAATGATAAATACTGTTATTGTCTACTACATTGTTTCTTGTACGCTCCTTTGAAGCATCTGGTGTTTGATAAGGTCGGTAATTGGAAGCTCATAATAAGACATTAATAAGACTTTGACTGGTGTAACAATTCCTGTGTTCCAAAGTTTAATAAATCTCAAGAGTTAAAAGACAACAGCTCATTTACTCATCTAGGAAGATCTTCTGAGTGAATGAAGACTGGCTTTTGCTGAATTCAACCTTCCATTAGCAGTAAGGGAAAAGGGTTTAGATCCTTACATTTTTATTATAAGAGTTAATTTTCTGAATATGAACCCATTCATTTAGTGATGAAATTAAATGTTTCTTGTTTCTCTGGTGCTGCTCTCAATTCTGTACTCCAGGTGTAGCAAAGGCTCTGGATATAAGGCACTCAGCTGAAAAATCACAAGACAGTGTCAAGCACCTCCTGGACCTTGGAAGACGTTCTGCATCTCTGAAGATGTTGTTAGCATCTCACAGGACACACGCATCGTCACAGGGTGAAAGCTATTATTATCTTAGTAAATGTTTCCCACAGTATGGTAGCAGGGATGCACCTGAGTCAGCAAAATAGTTAGCAATGAGAAAGCATCTCAGGTCATGAAGAAGTCTGAATGGTGGTACATGTTTCCATGTGCATGTTGGTATCTCCAAGATTTCAACTTCCTGAACTACTCCTTGAAGAGGGATAGTGATGGTTGCTCACACACTTTCATATCCTCAAGGCAGGTAATGAAACTTACTAACTTTTTCCAGTTTCCATTTTTTTTGGAAGAAGGGTACAACCTCAGTGACTGAAAACATGAATGAGCCCAGTTTAAAACCAAACAAGTTTAAAAGATTTTCCAGGAGAGAAAAAAAAAAAAATTAGGGTTACAGAGATAAAGAGGTTTCTGCACTTCTGACAACCATCAGAGCATAATGAGCACTGGCAAAGAGGGAAAAAACAAATGTCCCTTCGAAGTCAAAGTTTCACAGGTCACTCTAAATGCTTCAGGTGTTTATTTCCTGCTGGAGAGACCCCTTAGGCATTTTCTGCACCTGTGCCACAAGTGAAGCTCTTGTTGACGTCAAAGGGAATGTATCATGCAGGAGAGAAAACTGCACTAAAAGGCCTCAGCTTAATGGAATGGTGAATTTTTACGGGGGAAAGCATGCGTGAGCTCCAAAAGTGCAAAGTTTCCTCTTTATTCATAGTTCAGGTCAGTGTACAGTGATTTTCCCCCAGGCAACCTTTGCACAGAAAAGTCAGTCGCAGTAAGATTCATGCCTCCAAGGGAAGCAGCAGGTTAACACCCACCTCAACAACCATTTTTCCATGGGCACCCTGGGAGTGGCTGCTACAGACAGAAAAATCACCAGTGACTGAGGTAGTGCACATACCATCATTGCCAGCAACAGCTGGATGTGTCAAGAGTATTATGTCCCCCATAATTGGAGAGGATCAGATTTCTCTGCAGCAGGGAGTGGGAACCGAAGAATGGCTGAACAGCCTGTGGCACAGTATCACAGGAGCCTGCAAATTGCATAGGCGAAGAATCAAAAAGAGATGCGTAGTAATGACAATCCCATTCCTTCCCGTGCCATCTGGTTCCACCATTACTGCTCCACATATCAGGCTGCACATGCATAGTGGCATAGGCAACATATTGCTATCTTCAGGATCAGTGGTGCAGAGACCCAATCTGGGCTTGGCGTCTGCAATGACACATGTTTACACAGCCCCTCTACTTCACAGAGCTTCTGAAATTCAAATTTATCAAACCAGTGAGATACGCCAGGATTGCTCTGCCATTGTTTAAGTGGATGGCAGCAGCTGTCGGACACCCAAGAGTAACTATCCAGGAAGAAAACTGACCAGGAGAAAGCAGGCTGAGAACAGGCAACTGGCAGGCACCAAGACTTGCTGTATGGTCATACTTGACTTCTTTGCAATTATAGAAAGTGCAATAAACTCACTGTGCCTTGAGAATCCTGTATCTACTCACTGATGCACTGCAAAGCTTCCTAGCTAGTATGTGGTTCAAGGTCAACCTTCACTGCCAATCCAAGCCATCCTGCAGTGGGAACATGACTGAGGAATCTAGGAGACATCTCCCTCGCTGTGGTCCATAGAAAGACAATGACAGTCTCTCCTGTGCTGGGGAACTCGACAGAGGCTCCCACCCCACCCCTTGACAAGGGAGGGCATTTAAGGTGATTAAGCCCCTATGTTAAACACCACAGTTGCTCACCTCAGATGTGGGCTGAGTATTGCCCGAAGCAGCTTGGAGCACATCTCTAGCATGATGGCAAGCTCATCGTCTTGAGTGACAGGGCTAGACTTGAGGAACTTGGATACAGTACACAGGAGTCTGCTACTAACAGGATACACAAAAGGCACAGGTCTAAACCAAGTAACACCAAGTGATGAAGTGAATTTGGAGCAGCGCCGGGAAGACTACTGGACAGGAAGAAATGAACGATGAAAGTTTTTTTAACACTGTCTTCACATGCTCAACAAGGATTTTCTCAAGAGTCTTGGCTTTATAAACGCTCTGTGATGTATAGCATTTTTTCCAGATCTTCCCTTCATCTGATCATTGCTTACACAGCAAGAACCAAATTGCTAAGGCAGTTGGATTAATCCTTTCAAAATTGCTCATTTCTGCTTTTATTCTTAAGATGCAAGGCATGGCAATTTCACCAAAACCTATCAGATTGCGGAGAGAGTATACCAGAGTAACTTGGAACTGGATTTGGTCTACCTCTACCCAGATCTGTGTCTCTAAAGAAATAAGTGATATTCTTAGCTCCTCCTTTCAAAGCACAAAATTCTTCACCAGCCTGGGAATACGGCTTAAGCAGTAATTGACTGACAAATGATGTAAAGCAAGTACTACCATGAAACAAGTCTCTTGTCCTATAAATTAAGGGCTGCTGTTCCACAATTCCTACGTGTCCCACAGAGGGATGAGTCTTTCCTTGGACGTCTAAAAATGAGATGCCTGAATGTGAATGAGTCACCATGGGCTTCCTTGATAGTCAACGGAGAGGAACAGTTACCCCAGAGGGCAATTCTCATTGCACTAAAAGAGACATCTAAGACACATCAAATGGACTGCTCCCCGGAGATGACTATTTCTTACTGTTGACTGAAAAAGGAAGCCCAGGGTGACTGGTTCAGCCTTAGGCATCTAACTTTAGACATCCAAAGTTGTGTGAAATGAATCACACCAGCAGATGGACTAGTAGATCATCTATCTTTTATATGCCATAGAGCTTTAATTCTTACCCAGTTACTCTTTTGTTGAGTCCAATAATTTTTGTCTAAAATCTTTCCTCCAGAGAGGCCTTCAATCCTGAATACATCAAAAGATGAAGAATTCACCACTTCCCCTGGCCGCTTGTTTTAATGATTAACCACTATCACTGTGAAGAATACTGCTGGTTCCAATTGCCTTTAGTTAATACTGCATTTCCCTCTGCTATTTTGAAGAGATTGCTGTATTTCCTCTCTGGAAGTGCTGATACAGCTTCAGATCACCAGATCTGAAGGCCAAGTGGTCCAGCCTTTCTTCCCTTTTCAAAACACAGATCTTTGTACAAACTTCTACCCACCTAGTGGAAAACCTGCTTTATTTTTGTGTTGAACTAGGACATCGTTTAAAAAGACTGATGTATTTCCACATCCCAGCTTCCCAGGAATCTGAAAGATTGCTGGAAATACTAATAAATCGTATCTCAGACTCTCTTTAGATAAATACTGCTATGCACCCAGCGGGAACAGAGAAACTACAGGGCAGAGAGGACAAGTAACTGACTCAGCTCTAGAGCAGAGAAAGGAGGAGATCCCCTCTTTCCTGACTTATAACAATGTCTTTTCAGCACTGGATTTCAACGAGCACTCTGCCACCTTATTGACACCTTGTTTCTTTTCTGCTGCAATGGGACATGTGTTGGATTGGATAAATTTGGTCTTTCGTGCTTCTTTTCCAATAACCAAGGAGAAACGCTTGTTCTCTTTACACCAGCTCCAAAGAAAAGGTTTCCAGTCCCTGACTTCTGCTCCATGGCATTAAAATGTGTGTTGCAACAGTCAATAAGTTATAATCATCATTTGAGATAAATTTTGATGGTCTTCACTTCTTTTTACCTCTACATCACTAACCACACCAAGTCTCAAACAAATCTCTGCCTTTGATGAAATGGGTATTTGCAGATAGAAACTGGGCACGGAGCAAGGCAATTACCCAAATCACTACCAAAAATGCAAAGGGCTGTATGAATACTAAACATGGTAGAAGTAGCCCTTCAACACAAGTATCTGTAGTCTCTTTATTTGATTGCCAGTATTTATATTATCACAGAAGAGGAGCTTATTGCACCTTGCACTGCACAATTAAAAAAGAGGTATGTTAATCCAAGTTTCTACTTTAATAGGGCTTCATGTACTACAGCCAAAATGAAAGAATATCCTTGAAAATATCTCCATATAAAAAACCCCCAAGGCTATATATCAATGTTAGATGGAGTAACGCATACCATGTAGATAAGATGTTTCTGTGATCAGCTTCCAGATACACCAGGATTCCTGCCAATTTTACGCCTTTCAAGCTATTCCATAATGGACATGAATAGGAGACATGCTTAAGTCGAAGCATCTCTCCTGGTCTTAGGTTCTGTTATCTCTGTATGTTATAGTACTCTCTTCACCTCTTGTTTATTGCAGCTGTGTGCTTTGTTTATCCTGCTTCAAGACAAATACCCCTCCTGAAGGAAGAACTTCGCAACTTTAGCGCATCTTGTTATCACTATGCATGTCTAGAGCAGAATATGCTGTTATAAATGGTCCCCATTCAGAGTTTGACGATACAGTGACCTCTGAACTCTGTAACCAGAGTTTGCATGAGAAGATATTGTATATGCATACATGCACACACACTATTCCAAATACTACTACTAATTACTATTATTATTATTATTATTATTACATTTTTCTCTATGTGTTCTTTAACACATTTAGCTTCCGAGGAAATGGCTTAAATGCATGGTGAAATTGTTAAGCACCTGCAAGACAGAGATGGAACCTCACTGAGTTTGCTTTTATACCAACCACGCCAGAGGTTGCCCGTCAAACCCTGTGCAAATTACTTTTTCCAAACTGTCCAACCAAAACGTAGATTTAAAAATGTCCACATACCTTCCCAGAGTGTTTAGCATGCTTTAGATGAAGGTCATAATAAAAGCACTACTTCTATTATTCCACAGTTTCAGCAGATGGTCTGAACTATTAAGAATCAATTTGAGCCTATTAAGAACGCCATCTATTCTGTTTCCAGACAGTATCACAGCAGTTCAACCTCATTACTTATCTGTCACTCTGAAAAGTAGCTAAACCTTCATCCATCACATCCAGCTACTTTTTGTGGAGAATTCTTGATCTATTTTTTGTAGATTTTTTTTCTGCTAAATTATTCCTGTCTATATATCTCTCTATAGAGATATCTGAGTATCTGTCTATATATCTATGTCTATAGTATCTGTATCTGAATATCTAGTCTTCATGTAGTACATTTTCCGAAGAATATCAAAGTGCATCACAAAGGGCAAATGTATCATTACACCCATTACTCAGATGAGACAGATACAGATATCTATATATCTATGTCTATAGCATCTATATCTGAATATCTAGTCTTTATGTAGCATATGTTCCAAAGAATATCAAAGTACATCACAACGGAAAATGTATCATTACACCCATTACTCAGATGAGATTTCTGAGGTATGTGGTCATTTGTCTACATAATTCAACTAATTTTGTGGTCTGTGCAGGTAAATAAAAAAAATCAGTGCTGATGCAGCACAAGCTTCATTTTTGAAATCATGCAGGCTCCAAAAATTTCCAGGACTGCTGTCAGTTCCTTTTATCCTGTTGCTGCCCTAGGTTCTTAAGCCATTCATTAAAAAAAAAAAAAAATCCAAATAATTATTTCCAAATTTTGCCTTGGCTCCAAGCTATTACTTGTAAAATACAAATACCATTTCCACAAATTCTGTTCAATGAATTTAAAATCTACACGAGTAACTCTTTAGAGCATATATTTTACGTTATTCAGGGAGTGAGAGGTGCTTCACACTGTGTATTAATTAGCGATGTCATTAGTAATTTATTCCTATGTTTTTAAAACTGCACTCTGATCTTTGGAGGCCCTGTTATAGAGTTTCAAGATTCAGACCCATATTACACACTCATGTTTTTCTTTCCTCACTTTTATAAAACTAGCCATAAATTAGATAACTGCCATTTGACTATGAACAGGATTTAAAACGTTAAGGGCTATCCAGATACATTTATTTTTGTCAGTCATGTTTATATAATGCTTAAATATTTCTAACGTATTCAACCAAGACTATCATCAACACCCATGACTACCACATTTATTCATGCTTATGGGCAGATGTGAAGTAATCACTAAAGGTACAGTCATCCAGCATGACTTCTTGTGACTGCAGCTGTGATATACTTTATTGAACGAATTCAGAGAGGGAAAGGAAAATTTTGATTGTGATATCTCAATCACTTCAGGAGAAAAAATATATTGTACATATCATCTATCTATTTTTATATGACAACATAGAAAGAGACACTTCAAAAAAAAAAAAAAAAGGATGAGGCTTTGAATTCATTAAAGAGATGTACTTGCTGATATCTAACACAATTGCCACTTTAGGGGAATATGGCTTTTTTCCCATCACAGAGAATATCTGGAAACATGAGAAGCATCAATCAATACCTTCAGTTGCTTGAGCAGTAGTATTAAACAACAGATAAAACAGCTTCCTTTTCTACTATGTTCTACTAGAAGTGTCTACACAGAAGGCCTATGTTGCAGCCAAGGCAATTAATGATTAATTCAAAGAAGACATAGTTTATTTAGAGAAAGCGGGAAGCCCACGAAACTGAGCACTGCATGACGGCTTCATTAAAATAAAAATGTGGAGCATCATCTTAGGGGGAAAATAAGTTCAAAATCTTTTTCTGTGTTCTTTGAACTTCCATCAAGCAGCTTGCTGAGCCTTTTTCCTGTGGTGCTTCATGGACTGCCTGGGAGGAGTTAGAGACCTTTACTGAAGTTGTCTGTCTAGGGTGGTCCATGGTTCTTCTCATCTTCGAGTCACCTATGTGGGAGACGACTTTGGACATGACCACTTAAGCCACTCCCTGAGGCTGTGGTTGCAGCCAGTCTCACCATTAACATACTTGACGCATGGTGGCTGGACTACGTTACACACCAGAGGAGGTACCTCCCAACTTGACTGCTGCTTCTGCTGCTGGCAATGTCTTAAGAGCTGTAAATGTTTAACTAATATTTACTCTATTTCAGCTTATGGGCTGGATTTTATCTTTTGTAGCCAGCTGGAGGGGCAGCACGGCAGTGTAAATCACAGGAGAACTTTGGGCTGGCTTGGCCAGAATGTTGTCTGGGATCCCCTGAGGAGAAAACGTTACCATGGCAGCGCTGCTGTTCCTTCAACTGGTGCAATAGCTGCTGTTGCTACATTAAGCCAGCTCTGCTGGTCTGTGAAGGTGAGCAGCCTTCTCCGGATAATAAGAAAAGTACCTGCTTCCCCGCATGCTTCTGTGACTCATCTTTCCATCTGCCTAAGATAGACAAAGATTTTGTTATCCTTTCTGCAGGAGATGACCTGCCACAGCCATCATGCTATTCATCTCTCAGGACTGTAACGGCCATCTCTGGCATGTAACGGGCTGCAGATTTTATGGAGGGACTCAAGCTGGCCCAGTAACGCACCTCCCAGAAATGAGAGAGTGACGTACTTTCATTTCAGATCTGAGATCTACAGTGGCATTCGTCGTCTCCTTCTAGGTTTTATGTGCTTTGTCTAGTGCCTATGGCATCCAAAGCTACTATGAAAAAATACCTAATGAAGGGCTGAGCTGCTCAGGATTGACTCAGTTGAGATCTACAGCCTGGGATCTTCACCAAGTAAAATGTGAATCTTTTATTTGAGCTTCTGAGCAAGGTTGTCACCTTTGCAAACTCAGCCAAAGTGCTAACACCCCTTCACCTCTTACATGAGGCCTGCTGGCTGGATCACAGAGAAGAGCCGGAGCAGAAGCTCTGTCTCTCAAAGGCACAAGTCACACCACACTGGAGAAAGCCCTAAGGTCACTGATGACTCTGAGCAGCAGACATTCACCCGTCTAGCCTGCTGAAACTGTCCCAGAAGAAATCAATGGGATCATAAGCATTTAAACAGGAATTACTACTGTTCAACCAGCTAAAAACATTCTTTACTGGACACAGCCTTAGTCGCATCCCTTTGCCTGAGCTATAAAAAAAGCATATCAAACTGGAAATTGCATAGATCTACGTACAGGTAGCATCCTCTGCTCCTTGTCTTCACAGGATAACAGTTATTACAGAAAAGGGAAGGAAGAAGTAGGGTTTATTGCATATGGATCTTGCAGTTCTGGAAATGATACGACTACTATACCCATCTCACAGGGCAGGTCTGAGAAATGAACATATGATTAAGAGCTTTGAGATCTCTACGTTACAAAAAGAAATAGCAATGTTGTTGTCATTTAATTCATGCATGCATGAACTTCAACCCAGACTGATTCCCCAGAGTTAAAATGAAACAGAGTTTAAATATCACAAGGACACAAACTCGCAACCAATTCGTAGGCTTCTCAAAGAGAATATCAAGTGATGTGAAATCCTTAATTGCCCTGAATAAGATGGACATCGGAATTAAAGTTACTTGTCTCACAAAAAAAAAAAGTTATTCTTTACCTTCTGTCCATCAACCCTAGAAAACAAAACTTGTTCAAGCATAGACTAAGCTTTACTAAAACAAAGTGCAGATTTTAAGCACCTACTTTGAAAGGACAATTTATTTGCGCAACTGATATGATATTATGAAACTTTAAACATTTCTTTCACAACTGACAAGGAACTGAATGCATTAGACAGGCCTGTTTCACATCAGAAACCACAAAGGCTCCCAAGCCCGTATTCCTCTGCATTTTTCTATGAACTCCATTGTCTGTAGTTAAAAAACCAAAAGGGTCTGACCCATTTTAAAAGAAGAAAATCATATTTCTTAGGCTGCAAATGGTACTCAGTGCTAACAGAAAAACAACTGGAGCTTAATTCTTCTGCAGAAAGGAAATGTCCTAAGTCAAAGTCACAACATGTAATTCCCCAAAGAAAGTAGGGAAAAAAATAAAATATACCAGGTTCAGGCCGAAGGTGCAGAACCACATAGCACTGGCAAAGGTTTCAAATGGCTCTGTCAAACAGAGCTGATTTCCATCTAACAACACACTGAGATGTTTTTGGTGGAAGGTTAGCATTACTCTTTTGGCAAAGCAGAATCGTACCTTTATTCTCAATTATCACTGCATGGTGGGAAGTGTTTCACACAGTAATGAAGAACAAGAATCTCTTTTCAAAGTCTTTTTGACAAGTCCTGCTCATTTCAGTTCCTCAGGGCATAGCAAGACAAAGCTATGTGGGATTCTTTCCATTTCACAGATGGGAAAGATGAGGCAACAAAGCAAAGGATTAAACTTGGGGGGGAGTTGGTGTGATTTCGTTTTTGGATGATCAGATTGCACACTCCGGCAACCCATCTTTTTGCATTTGCATTCGACTTCAGGGTAAACATTTCTGCGCCTTTTACCAACGTAGCACATGAGATCACTCCATCTGCAACTCATTGTGCAGCGCGAGTGCACCAATTGGCCTGAACATCAGGGAAGTAAGCCCACAAGTTCAGATGAATCTCTGGCCTTTTGCCAACCACGCAGAGATCTTGTTACTTAGAATAATTACTGAGTTAACCTCTTTGCAGGCAGAAGAGGAAATCACAGGAGCCAATTCTTTTGCCAAGCCTCAGCATACGAACGCAGTACATCCTGGGTCTCTCTCCTGCTCAGATCGCTGGGTTTCCTCTGCATTCCAGC
>Ga0181612_171429_pt1 | contig 13301 bp, 6 predicted proteins | sample HoacroProtozoa21_FD_119630 | JGI IMG/M metagenome (GOLD analysis project Ga0181612, IMG submission 119630) | Hoatzin crop microbial communities from Cojedes, Venezuel. Combined Assembly of Gp0051906, Gp0051904, Gp0051908
AACAGCTCCGTGTCTTTCCTGTGCTGAGGGCTCCAGGGCTGGACACAGGACTCCAGGTGAGGTCTCACCAGAGTGAGCAGAGGGGCAGAACCCCCTTCCTCAACCTGCTGGACACCCTTCTTGTGATGTAACCCAGGATACCGCTGGCCTTCTGGGCTGTGACCGCACACTGCTGGGTCATGTTAAGCTTTTCATCCACCAGTACTCCCAAGTCCTTCTCCTTCAGGGCTGCTCTCAATCTCTTCACCCCCCAGCCTGTATTGATAACGGGGGTTGCCCCAATCCAGGTGCAGGACCTTGCACTTGGCCTTGTTGAACCGCATGAAGTTCACACGGGCCCACTTATATTTCTTAAGCAGTGACTGATCTAACAACCACTCCTTTCGAGAAGTTTCTTTTTTTTCCTGAAAAGAAAATTATGTATTACCTTCAATCATCTATAGACTAGTGCAAAGACATGACTCAGTATTTCAGATGACAAACGACAAAAGGCAAATCTGGTACACCTGAAAGAACAGGAAGCAAAGGTAAAACATCCTTAAACCAAAAGACTGCAGGTGATTCTTTCAGTAGCCTTTAAGGTAGTTCAGCAGTGATTCCACGCAAAATAGCAGCCATTGAATTTATTTAAAGTACTTTTAAATTTCACAGATCAACACCCACTGCTTTAGAAAAATGAAAACCTATTTTTGTCTCCAATATGTCTGTCTTTAGGGGCTAAATATATCCACTTCTAGTACATTCGGGAATTGCTGAAAAGGAGCCTATAGACATCCATGGATAGGAGGCTTTGCCTGACAGGAGACTATAAAAAACATTCAGAGGGCAGAATGATGATTTCTTCCCACCAAAGGATTTCCCACCTACATAATTAACAGTCCCTCAGCAGTCAAGGCAGAATACTTCCAAAAAGATTTGAGTCAATTTTGGTCTTTGTTTTTGAAAGCAAAGGCATTGCATTCAAAACCTTCCAAATTGCCCTGGATTTCAGATACAATGATAGCCACTGCAGACATAAAGGATTAATTTGTTCCTAGATAAAGCTGCTTTAAAATTATTGTTTGGATTCTACCATCTCACCTGTCCTGTCTAGAGAATGTAGCAGGCACAATCCAAAGTTAGGCTGTTCTTGGCTGAAGATCTCTCTTTTTCCAAGGGTTTCTCAATGGGGTATTAGTAAACTAGCTACATAAAATACTTCTTGAGAAGTGTGGGTTTTTCTCTTGTTGTTCATGAAAACACATCCTCTTTCTGTTAGAGATTCTAGGCAGAGAGAAATGTATTTGCAAGCCAGCTGTTCACTGGCAAAAAGGTTCATGGTTAAATAATCAAATGGGTAAAGACTGTTCTTGGACAAAACGATACGGCTGACGAACTGACAAATTCCTGTGAGACCTTCAGACTCCATAAAGCTTCAGGAGTGTCAGGGAGGACTGCAGAAAGAACCCAAATGAATGATGAATCAAAGAGAACATTGTTGTAAAGCTCAGTTTTACTTTTTCTCTGTCACAGAAAGTCAGCTGTAGGGAAAACAACACAGAACTAGATGGCAGGAAATAATGAGGAAAGAATAAGAAAAGTGGAAAGACTAAGAGTGAAATTTTGTGCCTTTACGGCTGACTGCCAACTGTCTTATAGATGCTGTAAATAAAATATACCTGGCCGTATCTTTGAGACCTTGAAGAGATTTGTTTTTAATTCTCTCCAAGCGAAACTCAGCATACAACCAATACCCCTCGAAGAAACAAACAAACAACAATACTAATACATATTTACTGCTAGAAAAATATTGCACTGAAAATAGCTGAAAAACTGAAGGAGAAGAGCAGCATATCTTTATTACTCTCCAAACTGAAACCAACAGCTGCCCTCACAGAAGGCAGATTAGTGTTATTTATGTGCCTCACTCAGACTCAATGGTATTCTTGGATCTCAATATGCTGTACTATGTTTATAACACTGCCTTCCCTCATTCCTTATAAGACAACTTTAAAAGATTACGCTACAGAAAAGCAAAGGTTACTGGAGAAGCGTCCTTCAAAATTATGAGATATTTACTAGCTAGGTATTGGTATGAAAAATGAAAGCTTAAGGCAAGCACAGGTGTAACTTTAGAGCAAAGACTACCTGCACACTCTCCTGCTTTTCCCTTCAGCTGTATAGATTGAAAAGTTGGTCCCTTCATTACTAGGCTGTCCATAAGAGAGTTGTTCCCTGTTCCATATTTGGTTCCCATGAGCCCTTGATTAATAGCCATCTGCTATAATTTATATATAGCCCTGGTTTAGGCAGTACAATTTCCTTGTTACTGCCATTTTTAAATATTTCAATAATGCTGTTCCACTAATTCTAAATCTAAAAAAAATAAAGAAGGTGACACGCTGTGTCCTCATTTCCTAGGAAATCCCTGTGTGAGAAGAAACGAACCAAATCAATTATGAACTATCCTGCTTTTAGAAACACTGAACTATAGAGCTTAGAGAACCTCAAGAAGTTGTCCAGTCCCCATCCCCCCACCTCTGAAGCAGTACCAGCATATACCCTGAAAAATGTTTGTGTAGATTTTCCTCTAACAGAAGACTCCATAAGCTGCTAGACATCCTACTCCACAGCCTCATTATCCTTCCTGTTAGAAATGCTTTTCTAACATCTCACTTGAATATCTCTGGCCACAACTTAAGATTGTTTTCTGTTTCCTGTGCTTTCTGCCACGGTCACAAAGAACAGACCAACCTGTGATAAACAAGATCTCATCTGACTTGATTCCCTCCCCAAACCAACCAAAAAAAATAAAACAAACAAAATCCTAAATCAATTATTTTACTTCAGCATTGTGATCTATTTTCTAACCTGTGCTGTGAGGTTGTTTTCTAACCTATGCTGACCTTCTTCAGTCAAGATTTGGGCTTAAACAGAGCTGGAGGCAAAGTGGAAACTTATTAAATCCTATGATTAGGAACATAATGCTGTTTACTAGTCTATTTCCACCAGACCTGTATTTCCTGCATAAATGCACTATGGCTGACCTGGACTTTCTGTCATAAACACCTTATACTACAACAGCAGTTAAGTATTACGTATTTTTCACAAAGTATTTCAAGGAATGGGTGTGGAGGGTAGGATTTTTAAGGACCACAGAGACTGTTGCACTGCTTTTTTTGCACTGCTTATAATAGAAACCTCTTGTGAGGTCTTCTAAAACAACAATTCAGCAAAAAGCGAATGCTGAAGCCACTGAGTCAGCCCCTATAAGGTTGTTTTTCAAAAAGGCAGCTTTCAATGAATCCGTTTTAAATGTTTCTCACCTTCTCCCCCCCCCCAGTTATTCTTATATAAAAACTTTCCCACCCAATCCCTTCTCTTTGGAAATTTGGTAACCATAGTTTCTGTGTCCTGCTGTGACTTGATATGTACAGCTGTATTCTACCTGCTATTAAGCTGCTGATAGCAGTGTTTCTGTTGCAATTTATGAGAAATGTCAGTTGAAGGCAGAGAGTATTGTACACACTATATTTTCCCAGCTGGATACCTCCATGAACAGAAGGCAAAAACAGGAACACACATGCACCATACGTTTGGGGGAAGGGAGGAAAGAGACTGCAGGAAAAAAAGGCTGCAAGTTAGGTGTGATGTTGGGTGGTCTAAACCCGATAGAAAATGAACACGTGAATGGGAAGACACTTCTAACTTTATCAGAAAACACCAGAGGTTCTTAATGCAGTCCTTGGTGCTACATAACCAATACAAAGACCCCTCTGTAGACTCCTCAGATGCCTCTTTCCCTTACACGTATAAATTGAACTGTTGCATTTTGAAAACTGTCACGTTCATCTGTTTGTTTCTGTGACCCAGGCCTGCAGGTTCTTGTTTGATGTTTAGCAAGAAGACATTTTAATCCTGAATACAGCTTAGCCACTTGAGCTGTAATCATACCTGAGGGTCTTTCAGGGTTTTTTTCCCTTTTTTTTTTTCCCCTCCCTTCCCCTCAGCCCCCCTTCAGCAGAATGACAACCAAGTCATGAAGCACAGGAAATATAATCATGTCTCATAACGCTCTTCAATGTTCTTCAACAGCAGTTTACTTACTTCAATGATAGTGATATCATACAGCAATACATTTGTTTGTGAAAGTATTTTAGCCTTTCCTGGATAACAAGGATAGCAGTTTTCCCATTTCTTCATCACACTGACAGCTGAAGGTAACAGACTTTACAGGAGAGGAACTGAAGTCCAATTCAGCGAGGACTGAATAGTAATTGAAGCAAAATGTTGGTTCTGTCTCCTAAAAACATCATGGCACTGTAACTTTTTCTATACCAGAAAATATTGAAGATTACAGTAGAAAGTATTCACCAAAGATGACTACTCTTCAAGCACTGCCTCCCTGGAGATCAGAGTTTCGTGGCCACGACCTTCTCTCCAGAGAGTACTGTAGTGAACCGAAAGTCTGCAGGCAAATAGTTCAACAAATCCCATAATTTGTGTCTACTTCACAGTCCACACTATACAGAAGCATTCACCCGTCAGTGAGGAACTAGTCCAGATAAAAAAGTCACCAGTAAAGAAGAGACAGATGATTACAGCGGCAAAATCATTCATTACGGAACACATTGCTCAAATAGCGTATGTGCCTTCCCAAAAGTTATCAGCTCTTGTCACTAGTAACTAGCTTCCAAATTTGCAATTAATCTTGTCATTCCCCAAATTGCCTCCTCCATTAGAAGCACAGAACGGAAAATAATTAAAATCCGAAACCTACTAAAGTTAAAATACTCACAGTCAAACTGAGGATAGAGCCAATTAACCATTTAAATAACAACATGAAGCTCTTTGAAGGAAGGGCCCTTTGATCTCGAAGATTCAAATGCTGAACAGTGAGAATCTGAGTTCTTTAAATTTCCAGGGAAAAAGCTACAAAAAAAGAACTATGACCCAGGCTGTCAGTCATGTGCTTAAATCTCTAGCATTTTTTACTGTTAAATGTAGCTCTCTTGGTGTGTAATTAGTGGCTATGCCATTATCAATACCACTGTTAATAAATGCTTAAGTAACTCTTCTTGCAGGCCGCTCTGGTTTGGAGGCACAAGGAGTAGCAAGAAGTGAGGGGGAGATAGACTAAGGGTGAAACATGAGTTGTATTGTGGAACGTTAAATTTAAGATTTGCAAGTTTTGATCAACTCACACTTAGTTGTTCATACAGGTTTTGCAAATTTTAATGTCTTGTTAATTTCAAATACAAAAAGCGTAAGGTCAAATGGCATTAAAAATCTCATTTGGATAGAATGACGAACCTAGTGCCTTTTGAGTGGCAAAGGCAAACAATAAAACTGTACTGAACTGCAGTTCAAATTTCTGTCATTTTCTAATCCTTTCTCTGGAGAGCTGTGAAGGAACGATGCTTTGAAAAGTGCTTTAGCCTTTGACAGCCTATGGAGTTTGCTGATGTCACACTTCCTAATTGACACAACACAGGGTCTGCATGGCACATTGCTACAACATTTGTTTTACAAGTGCACATTTCACAGGAAACCGATGATTAATTTCCCAAAGACTTACAGGCATACATTTCCAAAAAGGGAAAAATAAAACTGTTATATATCCACACAAATCAAAATTTACAGAATCATGGCAGCCAGCCAGCAAAACTACTCCAGGTCTGCTTTCCCATCTGCTTGGCCTGTTAACTGAAAGAAAACAAAAATCAAATTGCTCCTTCTGCAACTAATTCTCAGAAGAACTCCCTAAAAAACAACTTCCATGACACAATTTTAATAATTCAGCATGCCTTACAACAATCAGTAAACCTCCTAGCACTGTGCAGTGTAGACACAATAGCACAGAAACGGGTATTGAGGCAAGGAACAGTTCCCTCCTCCCTCAGCACTGAAAAGGCGCTGTGCCAAGCCACTATTGCTGATCACAAAACTCTTGATCCTTCTAGCAAACTGAGCCCTCCAGCAGATCAGCTTGCCCACATCTTGATGCAGCGGGTGATGCTACCCTGGCCTGTACGTCTGCCCCAGCTACAGCCCCTGAAACAGGGAAGGTAGAAACAAATGTGTGTCAGATCCTTGGTCACCTGCAATCACAGAATTAACATAAAAGAAACTAGTGCCAGCTTATGCAGGTTTATGAACTCGCTGGCACTGGGGAGCCCACACAATCCCTGCTGTTGCCTCTGCTAAATGGGAGGTAACTTACACAGATCAACTGGCTGAGCAGTTGAGGTCAATAACGCCTTCAGCTATTTATCTCCTGGAGCTCTGACAAGTGATTCTCAGTTTATGGCAGTGTACCATGACAAAATCATTACTTTTTCTTTTAATCTATAAATTAAAAACCTGTAGTAAAGACTTGCACCGCTTTTGCCTGTCTACCATTGCAACAGTATACAGTAATTAATATACTACAGGTCTCTACTTCACAGATGAAAAAATAATTTTACTAGGAGCACTTTCAACAGCTGCCCATAAATCAGCCCACTCTCAAGAGTTCAGCTCAAGAGTTATTGTGTCTACCGTGCATCTTAAGGTTCAAAGAAAGATTATTCATGCATTCATTCATAGCCAAGAATGCATCCCAGCAATGAAATTTACCCTTCAAAGCTGACCCAAGCTTAACCACTGGATTGACTAAATAATTTAATTGCTCAATGACATGCTTATATCCCTGCTCTGAAGATTGTATTTTCGGTGAATTGAGCTAGGTTTATACCAATGGTATGTTAATGGCACGTATTCCAAAATTGTAAGCAGCTGCTGCCCACAAACATTGCCAAACTGAATAACAGGAATGCAAACAAATCTCCTGGTGCACAGTTAGGTTTTTTAAAGTATTTAAAAACTGTAGGGTTACAAAATTACTTTTGTGGAAGAAAGAGGCAGAAAATAGATGAAAGCAAAGCTGTTATTTACAGAGAGCCCCTAATAACTGACTAACGTTGCCAGTGTAAGAACATTAATTCTGTCACCTCCTTTTCATACCAAACAATTTATTTTCCCTTCAGCGCAGAAGGGTTTCTGCGACTAGATATAATCATGAAAAGAACAGAGAGTGTTCTCCTCACATACTAGAAAGTCAGAAGAGTCCTGGAGTAACTTCTCCTCGCCTGTCAGGAGAAGCTATATGGTGCAGCTAACTCAGTCAACATTCTAGCCTTTTCCTAGCTACACTAAGCCAATGCAGCTAGACTGAAGATTAAGGAGTAGGGAAACAATTACATTGTGTGTTACTGCCAAGGATGCAAAGACTTTAAATCTCCTTGAAGCTGAAAACAAATTAGCGGCTTTGCCTGCATCAAGCTGACTGTCCAAATGGAGGTTTCTTTTCACAACAGCATTACTAACTGTGCTCCTTGAAGATAATGCTTTGGGGATACAAAAACATTTTCTGTAAGTTATTTCCTGTCACCTGCTTGTCCAGACCAACAGAATCGTTTGTAACCCAATTACCATCCACTGCCTTGAAGCAAAACCAAGCACAGATTTACTCCTGCCCCCCAGAAGTCCCTCTTCCCCCTTGTTTTTACTAGTTCCACGTGCCACTTGCGCGGGCTGAATCAAGATAAGAAGAAATGGCGATAGCCTTCTGGTTCATCTTTCATAAAAACGCACCATCAGGTGGCAGTTCTGAACCTCTTTAATCTTTATTTGAGGGAGAAACTTGCCTGTCAGCTCTTGTGGAAAAACCTCCAGACTGGGTACCATGAAATAAATTACTAAAATGCTACAGAACTTCATTCCCACTGCCAGCAGTAAGATGTTTGCAAGGGCCGTGTGGTCACTCAAAACCTGTCCCAAGTCTGCTCAGCAAGAGGTGCACCTCGGCACAACAGCGCAGCAGGTGAAGGCGTCACAACTTCAAGTGCTGGAGAAAGGGAAGCTCAAAGCAACCAGTATGCCCAACTTTGGGGGGAACATGCACGCGCACACACAAAACCTAGGAGACCACACTCAAACAAGACGTGAGGGTTTGTGGCAGGAAGTTTCCACGCGTGCGGTTCGTGGAGTGCCTCCGCCCTGGCGCCGGATCAGCGCAGGCTGGGAGCGCTGTGGAGGTCTCTCAGCCTCCCACCCTCGCGTGCGAGGACAACTGCACTCGCCTCTTCTCCCTCTGCCAGAACTACGTCTGAACACTTTCCCCGATAAATCTGTTTCTAACAAACCCTGACTAGCCAGTGTAATGAGTAACAAAACTACGATGTCACTCTGTTACAAAACCAAGATCTTTCATCCCATCTTAAGTAGCCCTCTGTTCTGGAAGAAATGGGGCCTAGCTGGGGTTTGCAAAAAACTGGTGAAGTTGAAAAAGCTCAGAAATTGGCTACTGTCAAAGAACCAAACTATACTGCCACTTCAGAGTCACAGACGTCTGATGTGCTTAAAAATACTGAATTCTTGATTTTTATTAGACTACCAAGGAAAACTCTTTCTTTCCTTTATGCAGCAATGGAAGAAAGAAGGGCTTTTTCAAGTGCATGCAGACCATGCTGAAATGTCATCCTGTCTTTCAGAATTCAACAGAAGTGCTGCAATTTTCATTAAGTAACAAGCATTAGTAGCTTCTGCTGGCCTTAGCTCAGGTTGTGTCACCTCTAAAAACAAGTGTCTAGCTGGGAATTGTTGCAACCCAGGAACAATTTTGGGGTTTGTTTGGTTTGGTTTTAATTGCTCAGGCTTCTAATGAGTGATACTTCTTACTCTGAAGCAAACTGAACTCTACCAATAGCCAGTGGTTGTTCCGGATGAAACTGGCTTGGATGCAGACAGACTTGTACTAGCTACACTGCCACCAGTACTGGTCTGAAGAAAATTCCTCAAGAAGAAAACATTAATTCATTGCAAAACTTTCTCAGAAATCACAGAACCTACAGTCATAACTTTCAGGACTTAAATAAAATTCTAGTGAATCACCTGAAAAGTAAGCTTTTTTTTTTTAAATCCGTAACACACATTAAGAAGCATACTCTGCTAAAAGTTGACATCAGCTTATCTCTTCCTTAAGGAAAACAGCTCCTTTAGTGAAACCCGAGACTCTTCTTTCTGTTTCCAAATTCACCCAGCTAGAGGGGGTCACAAAGCCTCAGGCTTTAGAAGATCCACAAAAGTCAGCTCTGTATGAATGCAAGGTTAAGAAGTACAGGTTCAGTCACTGTAGGGGAAAGTAAACAGGCAGTAAAACGTAATTACTTGTTTTAGCCTACTTAAATGAAGAAGTTTTAAGCGCCTAGGGAAAGACAAAAAAAAGAAAACAAACACCTCTAGATTAACTGAAGATTGATCGGGAACTGCCCCTGCTTGAAACCGATTCTCCACAACACTTGTCCTCAGTGTTAGGGACCTGCTACAGAATTGCCATCTACTAACAACTAACTTCAGTCCCATTTTTTTAATGGGGATCTTTATACTGCTGGCTAAGTCACTAGAGAAAAAGCAAATGGCCTCATTTGCCTGTTAACACTCATACAGAAACAACAAACAAAACAAAATCACTTGAACACACTGAAATATCACCCCAAGCAAAGCCCTAGTAAACCTCCCAACTAAGCTCAGAAAGTAATTGACATCTACTGAAAAAAGACAAACAAACAAAAAGTGGGGGGAAAAAAGGCTTTTCTTAAATGTTCTTTTTTATTCTGATTAAATCCTTAACAAGGGTAGTAAATTCTGCCCCTAAAAATTAATTGTATGCCCTTTTATTTCCATAGCTACATCCCCTTAAAAATTCTTTGATATTTAAATTTGCAGCTAGTAAATACAAAACAGTGTGAATTTTGATGGAGATGTGTTTCTGCTTTAGTTGACACTCCTTAAAAAACAAAACTCAAACAGAATTAAAGCAAATACTGACCTACTCTAATACTCACCTTTTGTTATTTTCCCCTAAATCTCACAGCTTTTAGGAATGTAAAATTGATGAACCTCAATTGTGGTTTCCATTGCAACACTACCTTTAATAAATCTAGACCTAGTTTTTCAGTCTAAATCAAGAAACCTATTTCCCTTGAGCTTTTCTTTTTTTATATTCTTTGTCTTCACCCTCAATCTCTTCCTTTACTGTTTGCCTCTTTTAGAACAAAAATATAAGCTGTAATCTTTTAGTAACCCTCAAGGCCAAAGAACTCTTCACTGCTCAAAATTTTTAAATTGAGGTTTTCCTTCTGCTTTTTGGATTGCCCCTTGTCACCAGGACTTCCAGACTAGTAGCTAGTTACTACCATATCAGTAACAACTGGAAAGAATTATGAATATGCCCTCAGGGTGACAAAATGTAAGTTTCCACTGATTCTAAAAAACTAAAAGCAGGATGTTAGGCCAGCCACTGATCTTCTACAGGCAAGTTAGTACCAATGCCAAAAGCAGCTTTTTGCTATGTAGCCTCAAACACAGGAAAAAAAGACATTATTTTAGTAAATTGATATTAATCTGTACTAGTGAAAACAAACAGTCCAGCAAACAAGAGAACCTCTCATTCATCACTGCAGAAGACCAGCAATACTTAGGAGTGTAACAAAACTGGAAGACCACAGCTTATCCTAACTAATTATACTACGTACAAAATGAGAGTGACTGTGAGAACATCTTTAAGTAAGTGGTTTAATCCCTGAACCACACCAGTTAAAGATACTATTTCAGCTGGGCTTTCATTCCTTACTCCAGTGGTATTTATTTAGTAAGAAAACACTTGCACGCATACACTCTTTCTTCATTAGCAGTCATTTCTCCCCCCTGCTATCTACAAATCCAACACCACATGCTGCAAGTATTTTGTACTGGAACGGTCTCACTTCTAAGCAATCTGCTGCTATTGAGATTTTGCTTTTGAGCAGTAAATGCTCAAAACTGTTGCTTTTCTTAAAGCAACTCCTTCAGTGTTCATAACCTCACTGCTTGAACAGGCTCAGTTTCACATTCAAATAGCTCCAAGCAAATGTTTCCAATCTCAATTATCCTCCTTCCTTTTTCTATGCACCCTCCCTGCCCCCATATGCTTGTTTGTAAAAGCGATAATTTTCTATGTATGTACAAGCAGCACAGGGAGTCTTCCTCTGTAGCAGTCTAGCAATACACAGCTTTTTATGTAAGCACTGTCTGGAATTTGTTAAGTTTTTTCATTGTCTGCTTTGGGTTATACCAAGAGTTGCACCCAGTCTTCTCAGCGAGATGTAAAATGCAGCATTTGCCAGGTCCCTTTAGATAAACCGGCCATTACTACCCTGGATAAATAAGACATGGTGGGTATTTTTGGTCTGTTATTGCAACGGTACTGTGGCTATGCTCTGCTTAGCACTACATCTGTATCCAAAAGCGTGAAGCAACAAGACAAGCACTAGGCAGTTAACAAATCACGCATCCCTCCACACAACAGAGATGTACAGCCTTTCCAAACAAAGTCGTAGGGCTAGCATTAGCTAGACCCTGCAGTGTGTCTATGTTCAAGGAGGAACGCTGGCATTTAAATACCAAATTTAACATTTAACAGCATATTTACACAAATTTCCTAAGTGCTCATCTTCCAGTGGCAGTCTGCAGTCTTCAAAAATCTTCTGAAGCAATGGTGTTGGGAAGGAATGGAAAGAGTGATCAACTAGCTTGATTCCTCCGCCGCATTAAGAAAGCCTGGAAATTAGCAGTGGTTCTGTTCTCACCTTATCTTTTTCATTTTTTTTTTCTGTTACAGATCTTCACTAATATGTGATGCTTTCCATCAACTAGACAAACAGCTTTAAACTTAAACTACTGTTTAAATGAGTGACTAATTGAACATATCAGGAAAAAGGTTTGCTTTGTAAAAGATTTAGAATTAAACTCAAGGAGGTCAAAATATCTCCCATCTGACATACAGCTCTGCCGGCAGGGAACATTCATAACCTATTTTGCATTTCTCCTTCACTGAGAAGGTTTATATTGACATGATTTATCTGTTTGCTGTGAACAAAGAGCCTGCAAAGGTCTGGTTATTGTAGCCCAGCTGATTCACGGCAACTCATGAAAGCCACATCAACTCAACCATGTATACCTGGTTCATAAGAGCCAGTTCCAGTGGTTTAAAACCATTTTAAGGGGCTTACACAGATACATGGGGGTTTGGCTCTAAAATTTTATTTGCTTCATTTATGTTAGATGAAAACAGTGTCAAATAGACTACATGTAATTGTCTAATTGGGCAACTGAAGGCTGTGTGTGACAGTGTTTTATGAGAAGAGGCTGAGGGAACTGGGGTTGTTTGGAGAAAAGCAGGATGAAGGGAGACCTTATTGCTCTCTACAACTACCTGAAAGGAGGTTGTAATGAGTTGGGTGTTGGTCTCTTCTCGCAAGTAAGAAGCAATAGGATGAGAAGAAACGGCCTCAAGTTGCAACAGATGAAGTTTATACGGGATATTGGGAAAACTTTCTTCATCGAAAAGGCTATCAAGCACTGGAACAGGCTGCTCAGGATGAGTCACCATCCCTAGAGGTATTTAAAAGACTGTAGATGTGGCACTTAGGGACATGGTTCTGTTGCAGACTTGGCACTGTTAGGTTGATGGCTGGACCGGATGATCTTAAAGGTCTTTTCCAACATAAATGATCCTATGATTCAGTCAAAAACAGTTCCCTTCTTGGTTCTCTCAGCACAAACATTTTGTGTTATAGCAATAAAATATATAAAAATTCAATTACTGCCATATTGGCTCTAAGCAAGCAGTCCATCTAGGCCACTCGTTGCCTCTAATACTGGCCAGAACCATATGTTTCAAACAAATATGCAAGAAACATTGCAGAAGCCAGTAACAGACAACGTTAGAATTTATGTCCCTAAAAAAATGCACGCACTGATAATGTCAGGCAAACTGTTGAGATGGTCAAAAAGGCCCCTCAGACCCAACAAACCTCAGCGTACCTGCAGCTAAATCCCTTTTACAGTCTGAATCATCCAATGTTAAATTCTTAAAACTTTTCTCGTATAGTCTGTGTACATCCCAAAGTACAATCTCCTAAACTCCTTTTGTGAAGTAGGTAGAGCTTCCATAAAGCATATTTTTATGCAAGCCTGTGGCTGCCCGTTGTGAGATATAGCCCATTTCTCTTTTGCTACAAGTTTCTACATAACATATACTAGGTGTCAGACTCCAAGTGCCTTAGATAATACAAGACAGTTGAGGTCTCGTATTATCGTATGAATGTATCCTCAGCAAGTTTGCTGATGACACCAAACTGGGAGGTGTGGTAGATACACCAGAAGGCAGTGCTGCCATTCAGTGTGACCTGGATAGGCTGGAAAGCTGGGCAGAGAGGAACCTGATGAGGTTCAACAAA
>Ga0181612_139372_pt1 | contig 13300 bp, 9 predicted proteins | sample HoacroProtozoa21_FD_119630 | JGI IMG/M metagenome (GOLD analysis project Ga0181612, IMG submission 119630) | Hoatzin crop microbial communities from Cojedes, Venezuel. Combined Assembly of Gp0051906, Gp0051904, Gp0051908
CAAGGAAGAAAAAAGATCCAGGCAAATAAAAGCCATAAGGGGAGTATCAAACAAATATGAATAGAAGATGGGTGGAAAACTCTCAGAAAACTACGACCTCATTCTTCTAAACATAATAAGCCTCTGACCCTAAAACACTGTAACAACTGTTCAGCTCTGAGGAAGGACACTAGCAGGCCCTGGATTTGGCCAATGATCCCTAACTTAGATTTGCAACCATTTCAATACCTTTACTTTTTCAAACCACTCCTTAATTGAACAGAAAGTTGTCTTATTTTCTGAGATCAATGTGACACATCAGCAGCTTGAAATGAATTGCACAGTTGCGTGTGGAAAGAAGACTCTTGTCTGAAGGTAACAAATTTAGGTGCAACCTTGTTGGCATTATCGGCTCATGGGAGAATCCAAATTTTAAACTTGCATCAGTGTTGGAGCACCTTGCAGTAGTTTCTCTCAGGCAATCATATTAGGATGCATAATGGGAACCATAATGATATAAATATTTAATTCTTATAACTAGGTTCTAAACAGTATAGAAATGTTGGCATAATTAATTTTTAGCCCCTATCTTTTTTCTTCCCCTTTCTAATTAGTAGAGTACAGATGAGATGCTATTGCATAATTGATAAAAACTATGTTTTTAATTGTGTATATATGATCATTCTTATATAGTTATATCATATTAATTAAGTGTCATTGCCTTCTTTAACACAGCTCAAGGGCTAGAGAGGATATAGCAGTAATTTTGTGCTGGCAGTGGATTCATATTAATGTTTATTGCTCTTTGTCTGAAGACATCAAAGACCTTTGCAAACCTGCATGGATTATTCTGCTTCTATATATGGGGGACTGGAGGCTCAGAAAGATTAGAACTCACATTTTTTAATCATGAGATCATTCAATCATGAGATCGATGTGAGTAGTGTTAAAATTCTCAGTCTAAAAGGTTTGCACATATATGCATCAAGCATAGAGCTCTGAACCATGCCTTATGCCATATAAATCAAAACACACCTTATTCGTTGGTCATGTCAGATGGCCAGGCAGATAGTATAACCGATAGACACTGGTAATAGCTTTGCTCTGGTGGAAGAGCGACTTGCCCAGCCAGGCCTTCCCAGCTGTCCAGAGCTGGGAGAGTGACAAACACCTTAACCTGAACTGGAAAAGCAATATTGACTACAACACGCAGGTATTTATTGAAATTTACTAAAGAAAAAATAGTTGGAAAATTAGAAAACATCAAAACCGGTCTTTCCAAGTGAAGGATTTCAGAATCCACACCAGCTTTTTTGGATGTGGCTTGGCACATAAAAAGAATGATTTCTTAATTCATCCACCAGGTTGAAAAATCAATTATTGCACTCCTCAGCTCTAGTGAACTGTTTGTTCCTTAATGTAATGACAATCGTCTTCCACGCAAATTAAGTCCAGCACTACAGAAAATAAAATATTCATTAGAAAAGTTATTAGAAAAATACATCAAATTATATTGAGGCAGTTTATTTTCTGTGTTCCTACAAGGTACGTGTAATACCGTGTTGCCTGATTTTAGCTAACATCAAGACAGTCTTTTGCTGTTCGAGGATAGAATGTTTCCAATACAATATCTGGGAAATCCCATACCGAAAGTAAACGCATACACAATGGAATTTATCCTGAATGACCTTAGCTTCTATTGAGTACAAGAATTTAAGTGGAGCAGGATGTAGCAGCTGTGTCTTGGGAAATAAGGGCTGTAGTGTCATGACAGATGTGAAGAGAGGACTGAAAGTTGAATTTTAGTCCTGCAGTGTATTCTGACCAAAAAGCAACACAAACATTCTTTGCCTCCTGAAGAAACTACAGAGCTGCATATTGTTCTGAAGGATGGAGGAATTGCTCAGTACAGAAGGAAATGTAATCAAACCTCTTGCTTTTCTCTTTTGCACAAGCTTGTGGCTGTTTGGGTTTTTTTTTTTTCCCCGACTGGGAAAGAACCCCACAATCCATAGTACAACAAGCAGTATCTCCCACCCTGCCAGTACCGGCAGCTGGCACAAGGAACCTTAGGCTCTTAAACTGTAATTCACACCTCCCATCCCGGAGATGTCAATGGAAAGTTAGGGCCCTGAGTAGAGCTTAGGTGCCTGCATCCATTTTGGGAACTCTTGTATGGGAATACGGACATGCTAAAATTCTGGGAAGTTTTCCCCTTTCTGAAGATCCAATTGTCTTTAAACCTAAATGGAAATCAAACCAGACTCCTCATCTGAAAGTCAAACTTACAATGAATCTTGACTATAACCTCTTCTACTCAGAAGTCAACTTCCTATTCAGAGCACGGCTGCCCTGACACTCCTAGACAATTTTCACTCATCCAAATAATCCCTTAGATTAATGTTAAAGCAGCAGCACAGAGTTGATTCTTGGAAGCAAAACTGGATTTATTTGACAGAATTTAAAAAATAGCTATAATTGTTCTCTGTGATCTCTCTAAAGTGCAGGGAGAAAAGGGGGGGGAACAATTACCTTATTTGCGTGTGTGTTCATATATGACGACTGTTCTTTCCTTCTTTACATCTGGGAATCTGTAAAGCAGCTGACAGTGATTTAGGATTTTTTAAGTGTCGGATATAATCTCTGCTTTCCTGAGAATTTTAAGATATATGTTACCCCTGTGTTCACTGACCTAGCTAGCTAATGGTAAAGAACAAATATTTTCTTTATTATTTGGAGTAATAATGGGCAGCATCTGAGTAACTGTTAATTACTGCAGACAAGCTTAGCTAATGTGATGAATATAAACATTGTCTTGAATATGAACTTGCATTTATCACAAAGCAGAAAATAATATGCACCTGACCTGAGAATAAATATTTTTAGATTAATTAGTGACCTACTTGCAGATACATAGAGCAATCAGCCAAGTTCTAATTTTTTGTAAGAAGTATTTTGTGTGTGTACCAGTTCAGCAGCAGATCTCAGTGCATTCTGCAGGCTTGCTTATGAGTAGAAGAAAAAGGTACTAATTCGGTCTTTAGATAAACAAAACAGGTGGAGGAAATTCTTTGCAAAGATGAGACAGCCCTTGATGTTAATGAAGTAGGCAATACCCTTCTGTGGTTTTGCAAGCTGGGACATATCAACAACCACTCTCTGTGCATCGTGGTTTTAACAAGAGGGTTATACACTTCTGGCACCGCTGGCAATAACCATCTTCTCTTATTAGTTCTTTTTAAATGTGCTTCAGGACACACGGAAGGGGCTGTAGCTCAACGTTCCAGTTCAAGGAAGCATCCCTGTTAAGAAGGGTTCTTGAATGCATGCTTAAGTTTAAACACGTATTCAAATGCTTCTCGGGGTTGTTTATAGTACATAGTAACTGTTTTCCTGCCTCAGGGCTTTAATTAGGAAATGATAGTGAGCATCTGTGCTTGCTGGCTGGTGTAGAAGACTGGAGAGAGGGTAGCAAAGCATCATAAAATAACCAGAGATACAGTTTGGCAGGTTTAAAGGGTTGAAGATTTCATCCTCCAAAGATGTGTCTGTCTTTCTGATGTATTCTTCCTCTTCTCATGAAACAACGTACTGAAAATTTGTAAGGTATATTTGATCAGAAATCTTTAACTTTAAGACTAGTTTAAACAAGTATCTATAGAAAGGAGACTGCTGCTAAGAGCCAGTGACTTTAATTGTAAGACAAGGCAAGGCCTGATTTGTGGGTCCATAGGATGGCTAGGCCAAACAGCTCATTCCACATGAGACGGAGACAGGCCTGGCATGTGTGAAAGCAAAACTGTTGTTTCCTAGCTTATTTGTAAGAAAACCCTTAAAATTTGTGAGGGCGAGGCAGAAGTTTAAGTGCTGCAGTCTTGGAGATAGTACCTGTGCTAAATCCATGCGCCCTTTTAGGGTACCCACATTTGGCTTCCATGTGATCTGTGAAACATTCTGCCTCGCTATGTCATGCTGTGGAAGATACTGTGCAGTGTTGCTGAAATTGTAAAAATGGGAGAGAGATAAGCACCCCACATTTTTCTGTCATAAGGCACTTAAGGTCACTGACAGAGGATCTGCTTTGTTCCTTATGAAGTATTGAACGTACATTTTGCTATAATTTTTGCTCTCAGATTTGAAAACAGGTAGCAGTGTTATCTGCCAGAGTGTGATTCCCTTTCTGTCTCCTGTATCTGAGATTGCATCTATACAAAGTAAAATACTTGGTGCATTTCCGCTTGAACTGGTATGGAATCTTTCTTCACATAATTGATAGACACGGATATTGCCAAGACTGGTTGAACAGCAATGGTAAATGATATTGGTGAAATTCGAATAGATCTTTCCACAGCTTTAGCCAGTTAACAAGAATAAGCTCTGTTAGCAGAGAGGTGAAAAGAGGTGCAATGCATGCCTTGTATCAAAGGAGCTTTATCATCTCCAGAATTTCAATAGAAGACATTTCACTGCTTATATAGTGTACAGAGAGTTTTATCTCTCCCTAAAAAAAAATAAGCAAAGAGCCAGAGATCTTTCCAAAAGAAATGGTACAATATTTTCTTATTGACAACAAAAGCTAGTTTGTGCATTCGTTCATCAATGGAGTACAACGACGAGTGATTCTTCTTCCTTCCCTCTTGTCAATAAGGGGGGGAAAAAGGTTCAATAAGAGCAGCATTATAAAAGTCAGCAAAATCAAAATGTTGATTATTCCCCGCACCCCCAGCGTTGAACTGCTGCTTGTTATTGCTCAGGATTTAAACAACTTTATTTGTGCTCATGGAGTTCTCATCAGCATCTTCACCATCGTTACCTGCAGCCTCAGGGGCAAGGCAAGGAGAAAATGCTGGAGGAAATTCCCCTTTCTTCTTCTTTCCCTTCAGTTCTTGAGCTTAGAAGTGCATTTCTAGAAACAAAGCTGAAGATTGTCTGGGCATGAACTCCATGTTCTTCCATTATTACTCTGATTTAGCGTCATAATATGGGGACACTTACAGAGCTCAGTCAGGTTATCAGCCATCATTTGAGGCATTAAAAGGCAGCCCCCATCCTAGAGAGTTTACAAGACTAAAAGTCACATGAATTTTAAAACATATATTTAGATGCAATTTTTAAAAAGAAAGAGAAAAGAGATTTAGTAACTAAAATAAAAGTTGTTTACACCCAAGCCAATTTGACAGAGAGGTACAAGGCATGATAAGACCTTCTGCAGAAACTGGCACGTGGAGAGAGCAGCAGATACTGCTTGACATCAGAAGATACCAGCCGCCCCTTCAACCCGCACCCACGGCAGAGCAGAGCACCCAGTTGGTCTGTGGGAGCACCCAGGGGTACTGCACTGCCCAGCCAGTCATGGTGGCCGTGGCAGGGACTCAGGGACAATGCAGGTAGAGGAGGAGTCACAGAATACAAAGCCAAAATGGATTTCATTAATTGCATTGCTCATGAAAAAATTTTTTGAAAGATTTTTTTTTTATAGTTCTGGCAGCCACTTTTTAAGATACTGTTCATTATTACTTTCATTTATGCGTCTGCTTGCAATTTTCAGCTGACCAGATTATATATGACCTTACAGTTTTCTCTCTTCTCCTGTCTAATATAAAGTATTTGGCCTTTCGTCCTGGACTTTTTCTTGCCTTCATTACATTCTTCCATTAATCTATTTCAGTACTGTTTTTTTCCTCCCTTAAGTGCAACATTTTCTCTTTCTTGAGTGATGGACTAAACCTTTCTTTTTAACAAGTTGTTTTTTACAACTTTGTGACTTTTTGGAAGTTTTTAAGGAACTCTCAGGTAAAAAAAAGAGAATTTGGAAGAGACCAAGAGCAAGTTTCAGCCATCTCTAGGTTAAGTGAGACAAGAGATGACGGAAATACTTGAAAGAGCTATTGCAGTAACAACTACAACCTGAAGCGTAATTGTCTTTTTGGAGGCAAAATTGATCCTAAAGTGTTGTTATTGAACTGGCTCGCTAGAAAGTATAACAGAAGATCTGGCTTTCAATGTAGTTGAGATTGTCCTGTCTCCTCAAGCAAATTTTCAGCTTCTTTTTCAGCTATGTTTTTATTACTTAATTAATTGTCTATTCTCATTAGTACCGCTGTCCTTTCATCTCTTGAAAGCTTCTTTAAGGTTGTTTGGTTTCAGCAGGATGACAAGAGCTTCCTGAGAATAAACTTGAGTGTGAAGCTGCATGTTTATGTATCAGCTGGCCTCGCCTCCATTTCCAGTCCTTCTCTGCAGTAGCAGGGCTTTTCTGAGCAGGCTTTGACTAGGCTGAAGCACACAGCATGTTGGTAGTTTCCACTCCCCAAGGCCTTGTGGGAGCGTAAGAAGCAGTGCGTGAGCAAAGCCTGGGGAAATCGGGTAAGTTGCAGATGCCCAAAGTACAGAATTGCAAAGGAGCTTAAAACTTCCTTCCCTGCTCCTTCTTTATCGCTCTCCCCGAAGGCAGTAACAGGAGAAATTAGAATCAAGATTAACAACCTTAAAGGGCACAGTTAGTGTATATGCCAGCTGATGAAATGAAATAGAAGTTGCTTTTAAGGTGATCAGCAAGGCAGCTGCTCGAAGCCCTAGTAAGACAAATTAGTTCATGGAACAAGTTATCCACTGGGCAGCAAGGAGGTAGCTGCAGCGCTGGACATTTAAGGCTGGTTTATCTGTTTGGTAGCTTCTTCTGCAGCATTTGGATTATCAACTAAAGCTTTCACCTCTCCCTTGCGCTTGTCAGTGTCGGCTGTAGGTTGAATGTGTTCAAATCTTTTCATGTTTTAATACTTTTGATCTCTTCCGAAATGCTTGCTGTGATCCAAGTTGGTCAGTGCTGGCTGTAGTAGACCTGCCAGATTTTTCTCGTTCCCTGAGCAGTTGTGTTCTGTCCTTTTCAGCCTGCTCACTTCTTTTGGAATTTGTGTGGTCAGAAAAGAGCAGGCTCAGAAGAGGAGTAACTTCCACTTTGACATTTTTAAGGCCTAGTTTATAGATAAGTGATAAGGAACTTGCAAATCAATCAGGATACTATATACATACCATCCCAGAAAATATATCAACTGAACTGAAAGAAGTCCAAACCTAGGTATGTTCTGTAATTAGCATTCTACATTCATTATTCAATAAAGTAAATAAAGGATGCCTTACACAGAATAAGAGAGTTAATAGCAAATAGCTAGTACTGAATTCATTGGAGTCTTCCTTCCTGCCTAGGATTTCAATTTCTATGTCTGAGTCATTCCTTTTATCCTGCGTAAGGAGCTGCTTGACTGACAGCACAGAAATGTATATTCTAAACAGTTAAAAGCTGTTCTCGTTGCCAGTATCTGCAGAGCATTAACAATGAATATCCAGAGCCCTGCTAGGCAGGATGGGGGGCTTCCCTGTTTCAGGAGCTCTTCTAAGGCTGGTAACCATAGAGGATAATTAAGGCTGAAGTCTGCTGGCTGCTGCTGTAGCCCAGCCCTGCGTGTCACACACTGCCCTACGTGACAGGTGGAATGTTCACGGCTCAAAACTATACATCACCGCAGGTACTGCATCAATAAGGGCTAAGGCACAAGATCACCTAGAGGGAAGAACGAAGTCTGGAAACAAACAAGCAAAGACTTGAAGGTTTAGAAGCCCCTTGAGTAAATGAATCACCTTTTCTGAAGTGTGATTAGCAATCAAAAGAAGACAACCTGAATTGTTGTCCCTAACCAAATGGACTGTCACATCATTTAACTTGCTGCTTGCTGGCAGCAGGCACTCTGTCAGAGACTGCAGCCCCAAGAAACACGAAAAGGGAAAGACTGACAACTGAAATGATGCTTGCTGTATTGCCATTGTCCCTGAATTTTGAAAGGCCAACATCAAAATATTGACTCCCAAAATGTCATAATTATTGTATCTTAGTTCACACTTGTCTTCATTCTGTGCCTCAGACCTTATGTTTAATGTACTATAATTACGTTTTCAGTATGAGTCAATTATCTCAGAATAGGGAAACAAATTACCATCATTATCTCCAATTATTCTTTACATTTTCTTTTATACTTTTTTGTTTTCTGGATTTCTTTACTAGTGACAAAAATGTAGTTCGCATTCGTGCTCCTTTGTTGTTCTTTGCCTGAATATATATTTGGCAGTAAATCATCTGTCAAGCAAGGAATTGTCCTTCCCTTTGCTGTTATTCCCCAGTTCTCCTTGTTGGGCAACTCAGTACTCTCTGCATATTCAAACTGTTCTCAAATAAGACCAAAGATTGGGAGCAGATAGACTCTTTTTAATTTCTCAGGTTCCTCACTAAAGTACTTCAAATTAACATAGACTGTATCCACAAGAATAACATTGGTATCTGCAGGAGTGGAGTTTATTGTGACAGTAATTCACAGGTCAAAGCTCACTTCATCTGCACTGATGTGACAGCTAATGGTTCCTATTACGTGAGTGATCCATGAATTATAGAGCAACTTGTTACCATTCCACTACAACTATAAATAAATCTAATGAAATTAGTGATTTGAAAAAAATGCATTATGCTACAGTTATAGTTAGACTACAATCCACTAAAGCAGAGAAACTCAATTTTTAATTTCAGCTGCATCTTGTGATTTGATCATTGGAGAAAAGTCACTATAACACCGTGTACGGTGCTTCTGTATTCTGTACTCCCAAAAGGAAAACCCATTCTTAAAACTCAGTCTTGGTAGCCCTTTTCACCTAAATTATTAACTTTGATCTCCAGGCCAGTTTATCTGAATAAGATAAATTAGATTATGTATGTTGCTTGGAATACCGTGAGAAAATTATTTCTTGTGTGATACTGGTATATTATCTGTTTGGGTCTCAGCTGGAATCTGTGAATGAAGCCAAGGTATCCCAGCCTTGCAAAATTCTAAGTTAGGATATTTTTTAAGGTGATGGTTTTGCCGTAGGGATCATGTCTTATTTCTTCTCAATTGGCCAAGCTTACTTCCAAAATGCTGCCCTGAAAATCATGTTTCATACAAGAGGAGTTTCTACTAAGAAAGGTACTTATAGTGGTAACTCTCTTCGAAAACAAATCATATCTTCCTGCCCTCCTCTCTCCATTTTATGAGGTACCTTTTCCCTTCTTCTTGCTTTCTTTACTGTTTCTCACTGTCTCTGCTGCACATCAAGGCAATAAACTACTGAGGTGCATAAGATAAAGGCAAGTACTTACTTAGTTCAGAATTGCATCCAAACCTGGCTGCTGCTTGAAAATAATAATTTTTATCAACTGTATTTCAAATTAAAATGCTGAAGTGCTGGAGAAATGGGGTGTGGAAAAACTTAATTTGATAGCAAATTACATTTATGGGTTGAGAAAATGATGTCTTTTAAAAATGGGTCCCAATGTTTAATGCATACCTGTTTTAATTACCCAGGTGTGAAAAATAAAAAAATTATGCTTTGTTGGGAACATTTCAAGGACTGCTGATGTCAACAAATGGCCAGGCAGCAGCGTAAGCCCAGATGGTTAGCAGTAGACTCTTCTCAACCGTCTAAACAGATTTACTCAAAACCCCTACAAATCCAGAATCCAGTACAAAGATTAAAGCTACGCTTTCTCATGCAATGCTTTATTAGCTAGTGTCACAAGGCATGTTTTTAAAACTAAGGCAAAGTGTAAAATTTGGGGAAATTATGAACAGCATTTCTGTTCTTCATGTTTCTCTGCTGATCTGTACTCCTCTGGGTGACTCGCAGGAGAATTTGATATCCAAAAAGACAACAAAGTTAATGATGAGCACACTGCCTGGGTTTAGGCTGTAATGCAGGCACCAAAAGCTGTAGTGATGTGTCAGCTCTTCACTTCCAAAAGTCAACTTCCTACCATTAGTGGTCTGAGCTGCAGCAGAACCCATGAATTCTCAGCAGAACCAGGGCCACTCTGCAATGGAGGCTACACCAGAGAAACAGGGTGGGGGTTTGCTTCTTTTATAAAGCTTATAACTTCTGGTCTAGAATGTTCTTCAGTGATTTATTTCTTATGATAGGCAGGAATCTGACAGACCAATAATCTCTGTGATGTCCTGTTGTGCAGTTTCTCTGCCGTCGCATTTGGCTGTGCCCACAGAGAGGTATGGCTGATCTGCAGCAGGGAGCAGAGGTGGTGTGAGCCCACTGCATCTGTCTCGCACGGGCAGCCGGTACGCTTCAGGGAACAATTTTAATTTGATGATTATACAGGAAGCCTGTAAATTTGGTATCTGGTGGGCTCAGGAACTCTGGTGTCTGGCTCCCACCGCAGTGGTGATTCTCCAGGGTGCTCAAGAGCAGCTTCCCCTGAAAGTGCAGGAGGATGGAGCTCAGCCTGTTCCACTAGACCCTGCACCTGGGTACAGGAGAGGGCACCAAATGCTACTTTCCATGGCTTTCTGGACAGGAAGTCTTCTCTAAGGCAAGTGACTACTCTGCTGTGGGGTGGACTTTGGCCTATGTTATCTGAAGTATAGTATTACCATGTCTTTATAAATCACCATCCACTTGCTGCAATAAATTCCTTGCAGTTAGACTAAGCTTCTGAACACAGTAGTGTACTTACGGCAATCTGTACGACAGCTAGCAGAGATGATATTCTGAAGCTTTTCCAGTGTTTCTGAAGAGTATTTTGCCCTCAACCTGCAGCTGAAGCAGCAAAAGCTTCAGGGTTGTTTTGAGATCAGTAAATAGTATCTGCAGTAACCCGTTACGGGAATGAGCAATGCCAAGGGGACTCCACCAAATCTCTCTGATGAGCAGTGCACCAAAAGGAAACTGCTGGAATTGGCTTTTCAGGAACGTGAACTGCTTCATGGCTCCAGAATGAGGGCAAACTGGTGATATTTTTAAATGTTTTTTTTGCATTCATTACCTTCTCCAGTCAGAAGGGTAGTTACCAGCATTAAAATAACTGTCATATATTAGGGTCATGGAGAACAACCACATTAGGGAACTGAGAGAGAGACAAGACAGCGAAACCCAGGTTTAAGCTGACAAATCTCTCTGTAATGAGCTCCTCGTACTTCAGGAATGAATCCAGGTGAAGGCACTGATGTTCACACAAGTTTTCATTAATAACAAGCAAAATATTATTATTAATAATTGTATGTGTTAATGTATTTGAGCTGCCTTTGTTTTCTAGTGCTTGGTAATAAGGACTGCCAGCCTTTCCGAGGAGGCTGAGGGTTAAGTGTTTGTCTTGGGGAAGTTTCCTGAGAGTAGTTATCCAATAAACACTCTGTGCTGGAGGGGAAAACAAGTGATATATACTTTGCTGTGCAGCAATATAATGAATTAGTTAAAAGCAAACAACCCCCAAAACAGTAGATTGCCAGGGCAGGTCTGTGTCTGCCAAACAATATTTCTGTGCCAACTTTCCAAACGAAGCACAGGCAAAAACAGGAGTGCAATAACTCATCATGAAGGAAGAAAGCTATTACAAGGGGGATGAAGAAACAGCAGCAGTCTCTCACCAGCGACCCTAGATTACAGGTCTGATTTTCAGTCCTTTAGCTTGTGCAGTAACTTACACCAGTCCTGCAAACCATCTGAGATGCTAATGAGTCAGAACGATCTCATGCCTCTCTGCATAAGTGCAGAGTTGGGACAAGTGGTCAAGAAAGAGCTGAACTTGGTGCTTATTTGGCCAGCAGTAATGCTGTCATCAGTGGAGCCTGCAGAAGTAATGGGAATGTCTTCCCTGTGCTTACAGGTTCAGTGCCTTTGCTTAGCGGGGATACAGCACTGGCACCATTCCAGTGACATTAGGAATACCTGACGCGTTTTACACCACGGGGGATGAAGTTGTCTACGGCAAAATAGGGCAAGTGCAAAGGGTGACTTCTGCACTCTGCTTTCCTGTTCTGAGTCTGCAAGCGTTGCTGGATCTAGTGTCAGCAAATTAAGGTGAAACAGGAGAGACATCGGCCAAGCGCAGCTCATTTTAGTCACCCTGCCAAAGCCAGATGTCTCCATTCACTTTTTAACAAAGAAATGCCCTGTCATACCAAACAACTGAAATAAGATTCATCAGCAAGATGAAATTCAACTTATTACATGCCCGAGTACCCATTAGAATAGGAGAAGGCGATGCATGATTGCTGCTTGCAGCACGTGGTTAGTGAGGAAGAAATGCTGGTACCTCAATAGTGGGCAATAATGGCAAACGTCTGCTCCATTTGCAGTTTCACAGACACGCAGGAGATGTCTTCTGACATCCACACTCAGAACCAGCTTGCTCTTCTCATTGGCCTCCTTTGCACTGTCTGGATTTGCTGAGAAATGACTTTGCAAGGAAAAGAAACTGTGTGTGCGTAGGACCGTTATTGAGTTCTCCCTGGTGGCCAATACCCACCCACACGCGTGCTGGAAAGGTCACAGAAACTGAAGTATTAAGGGTCTGCTACCACGTGATACCCACAGCCAGGCTTCTTGGTCCTCATCTGAAGTTTCATGGTCCTTGCTAGACCTACTGAAATTGAAAACTATTACATATATGTGGAAATAGAGGTTACCTGGGGAATTTTAACTAATAATAATATACTCGAGTTCAAATGAACTTAGATTGCATTTCTTTCTTCTTCCTTTCTTTTCTTTCTTTTCAGAGCGTTATTCTCCCTTACTCGCGAAGTCGCTACTGTTGAGCGTTTCGCAGACAGCCCCTGCTTCAGGAGCGAACTGCGAGGAGAGGCCTCAGGAGGGAGACAGGGGCGCTCCTTAATGTGGGGAGGCACTTAGAATCCTCCCTTCAAGATAGGCTTCGCCACCACAGAGTGACAGAATTTCAGAAAATTTTCATTTTCCTTTTTTTCTTTTTCCCCCGTCTGTATCTCTGCTGTTTAGCAAGAAATGGTAGTTAGTCACTAAAATTAAACCTCCATTTACTTAGCAGTTGCTGAAACACAAAGGTGTTCTTAGCTGGCCTTGGAAATGCACCCAAGGTATTCGGTAAGCACTGCAAATTCGGTGTAAATGGAATGAGAGAAGCAGCTGTCACCTCTGTTGCTAACTGATTTTTTTCTGAGTCATAACGGTTACATTTCAGCACGTTACGCCCACCAGAGCCTTCAGACACCGACTGCAGTGGTTGCCGCTCCTGCTTGCCGAGGGGGGGGGGCAGCTCCTCGGCCCCTCGGGAGTTCGGACGGAGCTCAACCCGCTCGGCGCAGCCTCCCCTCACAGCCCGCGGCGCTCCTCCAGCGGGCGCCCCCTGCCGCACGCCGCAGTCACGGAGCGCCCAGACGCGCGCGGGCAGCTCTTTACTGAGGCGGGGCCCGGCCGCCCCCCGCGGGGCTCTCGCCTCCGCGAGCGCGGTTCCGGGCGCGCGTCTGGGCAGCGG
>Ga0181612_156151_pt1 | contig 13300 bp, 8 predicted proteins | sample HoacroProtozoa21_FD_119630 | JGI IMG/M metagenome (GOLD analysis project Ga0181612, IMG submission 119630) | Hoatzin crop microbial communities from Cojedes, Venezuel. Combined Assembly of Gp0051906, Gp0051904, Gp0051908
ACCTTGGAATTACCTCTTTGGTTACAATATCTCAACCATTTCCAGTAGATAAAGGCAAACATCACTCATGACTCTGTGGCATCATGCAACTTGATTGATGCTGCAGGGTAGGCAGATGTGGAGATCAAGTAGGGGTGGAGATCGAGGGTGTGGAGCCAATGCTGTGCTTTCAGGGAGCGCTAACATCTAGCACAAGTGAGCAGGCAAAAACTTTACTGCCCGTCTCAATACCTGAAATTTCACAATTAGTTTAGAGAAACACCCAGCAGTCCAGGCTGAAGATCTGCCAACAGATTTTGCTAAAACACCACCAGTTCCTACCAGCTGAGGATCTGATCTGATATAGCTTTCTGGAAAACCCCTGAAATGCTGCAGGGACTCCTTCCTCTCACCAGAAGCATGGTGTTTTAGGAAGCAGAAGGTCTCGAAAGCTGTTTGCAGGCTAAGCTGGGTTTCCTGGCACACACGTCTTTGCACCTTGGGCTAGATATCATCGAAGAGACTCACCAGCAGCTGGAGCTGTGGACAAGTGTAGCAGAGATGTGCTCCATGCTCAACATTCCTAGCTGGACTTTTTGCCTTTGATTTGAGTGTGGCCAGGATTTGCATCTCCTAAAGGACGTGTCCAGGATTTGCGTCTCTCAAAGGACCCATCAGCTTGCTTTCAGCTTAGTCAAGCTTTCGGTGGTAGCTTCTACCCACCCTAAGCTTTGTTTCTATCTTTTCCAACAGTGGATTTACCCAAAGTGACTGAGTTCACAGTGCAGGAGGCTGCAGAGACCAGCGTTTTGCTGACTTGGATGGCTGTTCCCGGAGCATCCACGTACCTCTTAACATGGCGCGTGCCCTCAGGTAATTTTTTGGTGACGGCAGGAAGAATGGCTTTTAATTTGGGCTCCTCCTGTGTGAGCTGCGCCATCACCCAAGGGGATTTCAGGATGGAGCATGGACATATCTGGCTTGCCCTGTGGTCTGTTTGATTCAGTACCTGGTCTTAGAGCCAGCTGATGCTGCAGAAGATACAAGTGGTAGGTATTAAAGGGGAAATTTCGTTCCACCACTAGCCTTCAGTTGCTGCTGTTTCCTTCAAGTGTCATGACTTGTGTCTCCAAGTGCTGCCCAGTGTGACCTGCGGTACATGATGCTGTTACTGTTGGCACCAACACTGTTCCTTCTTTTGAAGGTAAATGATGCTGTTACTGTTGGCACCAACACTGTTCCTTCTTTTGAACCCATCAGGACCCTGTTTATCAGGAGAACAAAGAGTTGAGCCTGGGGCCTTCCGTACATCATGTCCCTTCATCTCAGCTTCTTCATTTGGGTGAAAGAGGGGGAGAGAAATGGAAGCTGGCCCTCTGAGGAGGCTCACAAGATGACCTATTTGGCCATTGCAAAATCCTCGGGGGAAGAGAAAGAAAATGTGAAAATATCTTAGAAAAAAGCCTGCTTGTTGGCATTATCAGTGTCTCTTCCTCTAGAGTCGCTACCTGTCCATCAGCGATAGTTGCAGTGAACCAAAAAAAGGTTGGTTTTTGTCATCCATACAACCTGAATTCTTATCTGTTTAAAAGCTTTTAAACCTTTCGTAATCATTCCTTACAATTTCTAGTGTATATGTCTTTTCCCAATTGATTTGGGCTTACAGGGTTTGCCCTTTTAAAGTACCAACTATATATTTTTTTTTTCTTGGAGTGGGCTTAAACCTTTTTGAATATAGCAAGTTTCCTGTCATTGTTGCTTCAGCCACTAACTTTTTGCTAGGGATCAGTTCATCTTCACAAGTCAATAAAGAAAACGAATCTGACACAATTCCCCTGTGCTTCCTGCAGTGCTTTTTGAGTTACCAGGTTGTCAGCTTTAATTTTTTTTAATTCCAAGGACATTTTGGTATTGGCAGCTTAAGACTTGCAGCATATGTCACTCAGGATGAAGTCTCCTGTGGTAGCATCATTTTTTTGCTCTACATATTATGGATAAGTGATTATGGAACTGAACATTCAGTTCTCTAGGGTGATTTAAGTGATCTAATGCAACTGTTCCCCTCCTGTGCCATGCTGTTAAAATATCGATCCATAAGCATTCAAAAATCATTGTTTTCAGAGTTGTCAGGGGCTCAGAAATGGATAATACCATGTCTGACAGTCCCCCTGTGCCCTTACACGATCAATCCTTCTGAAATAGGTTTATAACTATTGATTTAACATTCCAATCAGATTAATCTTGCCACCACATTTCAATAGTACCTACAAGATCAAATTTATGCTCGTAAGTAAGTAATTCCAATTACTCTTGTTTAATTATCCAGGCTGGCAGCATTAGTGTATAAAGGCAATTAAGAATTTTGTCTTTTTTTTGGTCTCTTGGTGCCTTGATTAATTTTCTTCTCCACAACTTGATTTTTTTCTAAAGGACTACTCATCCATTACTTATTTCCCTTGCCCAGCTTTTAAGCTCATTTAATGCCCTCCTCCCTGCCAGCTAACTCTATCCAGCCTGCCCTATAAAAGATTGGGTCCCCTTCTATGCAGCTTGAGGTTGTCCCAGCTGTAGACCTCCTCGTTCCAGGGTTACACAAATCCAAGCCCATGTATGTCAATGGGGCTCCATCCACAGCCAGCCTTCCTTCCCTGTGCAGCAGCAAGGACTTTGGAGAAGTTTGGCTGGGCATTGCAGCTGAACTTCTTTCTCTTTTCTTTCTACCTTGTCTTGACTCTTCTTGGAGCACCAAAGTCGTGGTTGTCTTGTCCACCTAATCAATAGAAGCTCATTTAAAATTTCATTTGTACCTTAAGCCTCACGGTCTCTTGTCCCTTGCAAAACATCAGCTTCATTCTTTGTAGAAAATTGGCCCCAGCAAAGATGATCTTCCTTCTCCAAAGGCTGCAGACTTCTTCCTGCAAGTGCTTGCCAGTCTTGTGCAGGACATCCCTCCCTGGTATGATCCAGGTACCTCCTACCTCAGTCCACCATCGAAGTATTCTGTCTGTCCCAGAGTGGGAGTGTGGTAACCATACACTGCTTCTCATTGCGTGAAGGACCCATTATGAGAAACAAAGGGGTTTAGTGCTACACAGTGGCAGAGCTGCAAAAGGAGAAGTAGCTAAACTTGCCCACTTAGGGGTCTAGGCAGGCAGGTTGGGTGGTGGGTTGTCGTAGATCTGTGCTTCGGCAGAGCTGTCAGCTTGTGTTTCATACAGCAAAGCTCTTCAGACAAGGTAGCATGGCATCTAAGCCAATTATAATTATTTTAACTACCCAAGTAGAAGAGTTCGAATTACTTCAAGGGGGACTTTTTTTTTTTTTAAAGGAGAAAAATTTCCCTTTCAAAAATTTTTGGGGGTAATTGAGATCATCTAATGAAAATGAAACAGATTGTTTACACTGGTTTAATTTGTTTCCATAGAAACTGACCTTTTTTATTTTTTAAAGGGAAAACAGTATTTCAGAATGAAAAGGTGCAAGTTTCACTTTGAACAGTGTCAAAACTCATCAATCAATATTTCCAAAGACGACAATTATAAAATGTCAAAACATTATTATGACATTTTCACAAGTTTTCCCTATCATTATTTTAAATCAAAACTATCTGTTGTATGCAACCAAATTTCTCAAGTAAGTTTGGTTCTACTTTTCATCAAACTTTTCATTAACAAAAGAGAATCCTGTTTCTATACATGCTAACCACTGCAAACTGTCGGTCTATCACAGAGCTCAGCCTCAGACACCACCCGGACCAAATGCCCTCTCTAAAAACTTGTACAAATTCCAATTTTCTTTTCATATTCATGTACTCAAGAACACCCTTGTCAAACACAAACGTTGTCATCTGGTTTAGGATCTGACCATTGCAGTTTGCAAACATGTCTTACCAAGAGCCTCTGCTCCGAAGCCCAGGACTCATCTTGTCCTCAAGCTCCTTTTTGCCAAAGGTGGTGTCATTAGAAGATGGGATGCTACAAAAATTGGAGTTATTTTGAGTTTCTCTGGCTCCCATTCAATGCATCTTTATTCCTTTTTTACAGCTTCTGAATTTTCCCAGGAACTGTTATCGGCAGGTTCTAAATCGTATCGAGTGACAGGACTAAGTGCCAAAGAAATGTATTTGTTTTCTATAAGACCACTCTTTGGAGATACGGAGGGACCAGAGACAACAATCCTTGGGCAAACAGGTATGAAGGCTAGAGACTTCTGTTGAAGTTTTACCTAGGTAACTGCTATTGAGGGTAACTTTTGCCTTCTCTACCATTCTGATGCTTTTCTAGATAGTGCCACCGTAACTACAAGAGGTTTAAAAAATACCTTTTCTGTTTGTCTCTAACAGTGGGACCTCACAGAGAGTTCCCTGTGCCAATTGTTCCAACGACTTCCACAAAATTGGATGTGATGAGATCTCCATCCATATCTCCTAGCAATGTGGGGACCACTCCTCTTCCACTGACCTCCACTACAACTCCACTACCAACTCCAGAGATCTTACTATCCACCACTGTAGAGTCTGCACTGCCAACAACTCTCCCTGTACCAAGTGAGTGTGTATCCATGTGCTATCTGATGACGATGTAGCAGTAGGTCAAAACGACCAAGGACCATGGTCTTCTCTGATCTCAGAAGCCAAAACTAGTCTTCATTCACTGAGTAGTGGCAGTGGCCAATGTCAGGGAAGGAGAAGGCACAAAGCCCATATAATGCGATGAAGCTCTCAGCGCTACATCGTGGGGTGAAAGTGCTGCCTGGTCACTCACCAACACTTGGCATCACAAGAGGTGTTTGTGCTTGGGTTTGTTTTGTTGCTCTGAACATAAAGAAATGTGCTTCTGCTTTAGGACCCCCAAGCTTACGGAGTTCCTCTCTTCCCTCTGCAGTATGTGGCAAGTCCAAAGCAGACATTGGGTTCCTGGTGGACGAGTCCTCGAGTATTGGCCAGAGCAATTTCAATAAAGTGAAAGATTTCCTCTTCCGGATTGTTTCCTATTTCCCTAAGATTGGGCCTGAAGGGACGCAGGCAAGATTTTGTTATTCTGTTTCCTGAAGGTCTTTTCCAAATGTTCACATTTTGCTCACCCCTGCGATGACAGCAGTCTGCTCACTCGCACGTTGTGTCTCAGAAGGGCAAAGTGCTTTGCTTGACAAACACGTGAATGGAAGTCTCCTAAATCTCAGCTTACTTATTTGGATATATTTCCATTTCTTGGTTATTTTTCCAAGACCAAGTCATCAGGAATAAAGCAGATCCAAGACCTAGTGAAATGCTGTCTAGGTTATGGAGCCCAGGGATGTGTCAAGTGTGGGTGACCCTCTAGGACCTCATTTCTGCCCACAGCCAGACTGCTAATGGTGGACACCCAGGTGGGTGTCCAGATGGGAGATGCAGCACATGCCAGCAGCTGCCTCCTCTAGACAAGCAGAGGACCAGATCCCCAGGCCATGCTGGGAATACACCTCGAGGGCAAATGAAGCCTACAGCATTAAGCAACAACTCAGCAATGCCAATGGGAAGACTTTAGTACATAATTTATTTCAGGTCGTTTGTGTTTAATTAATGTAATATCTGAACTAGCCCTTTGAAAGGGAGACCTATGTAGCTTACTTTCAACTGATCAGAAAACGGGGAGCTTCTTACACTCTTGGCTTTCAGGTAGTCTTGAAGGTTACAGATACATGATGAAGTTACCCTGGGTTAACAAATAATTCTGGGCAGATTAAGACATTTTGGTTTGGTATAGTATGGCTATAGTATGAGCTGAGTAGCTGACCTCCTTTTGCAGTCAACAGAGCTCAAGGCTTTAATGCCATGGGAGGTGCTGCAGCAGGAGGTGCTCCCACCCAGCCGTGAGCTGCCCAAAGTGCGCAGGTCTCTTCTTAGTCCTGTGCTGTATCCACCAGCCTGTGCAGAAATCTCTGATTCCCTAGAGAGTCTTGTGCCTGTTATTAGCCTGCAAGAAACACAACCTCTTTCCACTTCTGATGCACCACAACTAGTTGTATTATCTAACTCACGGCGGTTTATTGAGTGATGGCAATTTGCTTTCTGCCTAAGTCCTCCACGTATTTTAACCCCCTTTTCTTTGGCAGGTTGCTGTTGCGCAATACAGCGAGGAGCCCAGGGCAGCTTTCCACTTCAACCAGCACCGGGACCGCAACAGTGCCCTGAAAGCCATCAAGGGGCTGCACTACGCTGGAGGCAACACAAAAACAGGTGTATAAGTGTGAGCTGCACACATGGGGTGGATCTTCTGGACCAAGACAGAGGCTAGAGACCAGGGATGGCATTTGTCATAGAATCATAGAATGATATGGGTTGGAAGGGATCTTTAGACGTCATCTAGCCCAAATCCTTTGCCATAAGCAGGGACATCTTCAACTAGATGAGGCTGCTCAGAGCCTGATCCAAGCTGACCTTGAATGTTTCCAGGGATGGGGCATCAACCACCTCCTGGGGAACCTGTGCCAGTGTTTCACCACCCTTATTTTAAAAAATCTCTTTCTTGCATCTAGTCTGAATCTCCACTCTTTTAGTATAAAACCATTACCCCTTGTCCTATCACAACAGGCCTTGCTGAAAAGTTTCTCCCCATCTTTTTTACAGGCCCCCTTTAAGTACTGGAAGGCCTCAATAAGGTCTTCCTGCAGCCTTCTCTTCTCCAGGCTGAACAGCCCCAACTCTCTCAGGCTTTCTTCATAGGAGAGATGTTCCAGCCCTCTAATCATTTTGTCTGAGTGTTTTGAACTCATTTACCTGGTTAGAAAGTTATGGTCCAAAGTTCTTCAAAATTTGAGAATGGAGGATTGAATTTAGGTTTATTTCCAAGGATGGTCTTTCCAACTAGCCTCATGTCCTTTATCCATGTCCTAGTTTTACTACTGGGTTTCTCTTTGTTATTTTATAACCTTGCCTGCACTTCAGGGAGGTTTTTATACCTAGCTTGGAGACAAACCCCATAAACATTACGTAGGGTTAGTTGATGCTGAAGCATCCTTATTGCCCACCGTATGCACATTTTAATCAGCAAATTCCAACAGTTATTGCCTTGTTACCCTAACAACAAACCAATGTGCCCCATCCTACTTTTGTGGTGTGTCATCACGTAGATGTCTGTTGCTGACCTCGCTTGTACAAATAACACAGCTCTTCATCAGCAAAGCGTCTGCAAAATTCACATGCTTGTCTTATTTAGTTGAATCCTCAGAGACAGACAGCACTTGCCACCTACTCGTTCACAGATGGACAGTAGAATATACCTGGTTCCCTGAAGGTACATGAGCAGTATCATTAAATTGAAGGTAGTTAATTTTAGCTTTACTCTTCTTAAATGGCCCAGTTAATGTCTTTCAGTCAGTCAACATAAAGGGAAGCCTTGAGGCACCCATGTTTGTTAACTGAAGGCTGGTACACCTCCTCGTGGCTCAGTAGTCAGGAACACAGAAAAATGGGGCTGAACAAAACAGAAGAATTTTGACGGGACTGGTTAGGGAAAGAAGGCATGAAACTGGTCAGAATGCAGGTTCCTATGTAACGTTGCCTCTAATCCTTCTTTTTGTGAAGGTTGTGTCAATAGCAGCATTTTCCCCATCATAGGAGTCTTTGTATACTCTTTTGGGCCTTCTTAACCATTCCAGTTTTTAAGAGAGTTCTTTGTGAAACATTCCTGGTCTTTCTAAAGAAATTTGGAAATGGCAGTTCTGTGGGTTTTTCCCTAAAATGGAAGGACAATTCTTCATATCTCCCAAATGTATTATTTTTTTCCTTTCCAAAACTATCTGCTGAATTGAGCCTGAACCATTTCAGCCAATTTGATTTACTGCTGTCTTCCCTCAAAAGGCATTGCCCCATGCTAGGGGCTACTATCTATTTATGGGGCCACACTGAATGCCCTTTTTCTCCGTCTGTGGAAGGTGCCTCACAGTTCTCACCCGCAGACCTAACAGACGGATTCACACTATCCCTCTCTATGTTTGCCCAGGTCGTGGTATAGCCTACATGCTAAAGGAGTTATTTCAGTCCTCCAGAGGGATGAGACCAGATTTCCCTCACATGCTGGTGCTCATGACTGATGGGCGATCCCAGGATGACGTGGTACCACCAGCCAGAGTAGCCCATGCTTTGGGTAAGAGTTGCCCTGTTGCGTTCTCCTGAGGCCTTGGTTCTCCATGAATTTCCAGGGGGTTGAGGGTGGTACATTATGTGATGCATGCACTTTGAGTGCATTGTTGGCTTTCTTCACTCCTTTGTCCTTTATTCTTTCTGTTCCTAGCTTGAGTGTCTTGGTTTGCTAGAACTTACACATGCTTCTTCAGGTGAATTCTTGCGTGGTTACTGGAGTACCTAATCCCAGCAGAGGTTGTTAACAGGAAGATTGTGATGAGGGGTTTGGAAACTCTGATCTCAAACATTTTTGCTTCCATTGAGTGAGCGATGTGTTTCAGGGATCCGCATCATTGCTGTGGGTGTCTCGGGAGCTGACCCCGTTGAGCTCAACAGCATCTTGCTGCAGCAGAACCTCCAGAACGTTTTCTACGTCAGCACATTTGATGACTTTCCCCAGATCCTCCAAGAGCTGATAGAAGTCATTTGTTCTGACCCTCAGCCTTCAGGGGCCCAGCTGCCATCTGGGGAGGTGAGCTGCTTCACAGCCCTTTGAATATAAGCCAGCTTGCTTGGTGTAGGTCATGCACAAGGGCAATCTTCTGCCCTGAGCAAAGTTTCAAAGCAAAGCCAGAACAGATTTAGGACACTGGGTCCCATCCTGACCTCACTTACTGTCCCACTCTAGAAACAAAATCTTTGAAATCAAGGGAGTGAAACTGGGGAAACCAGAGTACAGCTTTGAAAGTTTTGTTGCGTGAGGCTGATGCAGGGGCAGAGCACCTGAATCTATTATAAGTTCATTGCCCTTCTCTAACTCTGGCCAATGGGTCATTGCTACAGATGTGAGCTCGTCTGCAGAATATGTCCGACAGTGATACTTTGTGGCTGTTTCAATGAAAACGTTAGTGATATAAAAGTGCAGTTACCTCTTGAGACACTTTGAAGGTTGGCGTTTGATGTCTGGTTCCAAAACCTGAAGGATCACTAATCTAAGCCAAACTCCATGCTGTAGGTTGCCAGACATGAAGCTGACAAGCAATTGCCATTTGGTCACACAGAGAGCAAGCCACATGTCCCTGATCCATCATCAGTTGAACCACATATCTACAAAGAAGAGGAGGCTTGTGGTCCCTCGTGTTTAAAGGTGAGAATTAGTTCACTGGTGTCTCTGCAGGGGATTATATTTCGAAGAACCATTTCGATCACTGCTCTGATCGGGTCACTTCTCATACCTATGTGGTGTGCAGTGGAGTTATATCAGCGTCAAGACCTTTAACTTCAGAAATTATGTCCATGTTTGGGGAGGTCATCCTAGAAGCTGCCATTTAAGCATAGGAAATGCAGTAGCCTCCTGTGCTCCTTCCCACCAAACCAATGAAATGCAGGTCTTCCATATACCCTGCTTCGTCTCTGCCAGCCCCATGCACATGTCCCAGATGTTCTGTGGCATCTCAGATAGCTCTGGACTCCATGTGAGCCACTGAACAGACTGCCAAGTTGCCACTGCTCCTTACTTCAGAAATAAAAATGTCAAGAGGCAAATCTACCCTTTCCTTCTACCACGCAGAAAGCCGGAGGACTTGAACAGCAGGACAGCCCCAGAGCCCATGTGCTGGTCTAGTGAGTTCACTGATGTGGCTGTAGCCAGCAAGTCTGACCAGTCTATGTTAGCTTCACTGGAGAAAATGAGTCTCCGTAGTAATTGGTGGACAGCTGGTCTCTGTGGTCAGCAAAGTCTGGTCATGCTTCGGTTCGTAGGTAGGTGTCCACACTGGCAGAATAGCTCAGATGGTGATGTTTATGCTATGGCAGTCTAAAATTAGGTGAGAGTGATGATGTCCATGGATGGATGAATTAGCGTCTTTATTTTCTCTCTGCCAAACTCCTTTCTACAGTTTCTCTCATGGGGGAGAAGAATTACATTGACGCTATCCTGAAGTCTTGCAGACATGTAACCAAGAATATTTAGAGTCTCTCTGAGCCATAAAGAAGATCCTGAACTGTAGGTGTAACAAGGGCTAAGACTTCATGAGGCATCAATACGCTCCCTGACTGCATTGTGTCCTCCCACAACTCTGTGTTCTCCATCCTGTTCTACCAATTTCAAGGCGCAAGCCAGAGACACAATAAATCGTGCATGACCTCCAAGGGACTTTAAATAGTCTGAGGATATGAACAGTTCTCCTGGATGGTCAACCTTGCCTCTTGCTTCTGTTGCATAAGCCAAGGGGTGTACTAGTTTACGTTTCATGGTCATTCTGGTTTCAGTTTATTTACCATCTTTTGGCAGATAATAATTACATTATCATTTATTCTATTTTTCTTTGCCTTTCAAGAGTTTCAGGGGCTCACCAGCTCATGGAGGCTATGATCCATACAGCTTTCCTATAAAGGGAGAGAAAGGAGAGAGGGTGAGTCCACCAGCATGAACCATCCACTAGCTTAATTAATGTGCAACTAAATTATTAGAACGAAGGAAGAGATCCAGCAAAGAATCATCTTCAGATCTTTTATGCTGGTGTTTTGATGTATCCAGCTCCATGCTGGCTTTGAAAATCGGGCAGAAGAGAACTGATGTCTGTGTGCGCGCTGGCAATTGGGGATTCCCTCAAGGGATACAGAAGGCTAGTGCTGCAGGGACCTGTTTGCGTTTGCAGGTCTGGGGCCATAACCTGAATGCTATTACTTTACGTATGTTTAGGGTCTACCTGGGAAGGATGGCATTCCCGGGCTGCCAGGCAGACCGGGGCGGACAGGTCCTCCTGGTCCCCCTGGACTCATGGTAAGTATTTGTTTTACCAAACCTTGTCAAAGTGCCATTTAAGAGAAAAGTGAGCATGGGTCTCAGATCTGTCTCTCTCTCTCTCTCCTGTTTGGCAGGGTCTCCCTGGCATCCAGGGTGATATCGTAAGTATTTCAAATGCAGCAAAGATCATCAATACAGTGGGACCCTGAAGTTTTGCTTTTCAAACTTTTCAAAGGACAGTTATGCTGAGTGGGACAGGAGAACCAAGTGGCCCGTTTTACCTTTATGAGGGGCTCTTGCTGTCACCGAATAGCTCTGAGAAGGTTTCATTCTGTTCAGAGATCTGGTAAATAATGCAATACAACATGGGCACATTTCTAGCCAAGTAACCCTCAACGAACCGGAGCTTTCCAGAAAAAGGCCAAGGACTACAAACTCTGCCTTCAGTCATATAGATCAGTCCTACTGCACAATCACCAGCAGCATCATTTGCTCACCGACTTCCCATATGCAAATTGTTCACGCAACAGTTCATAGCATTGCTTGGAAAACATGCATCTAGCTAGACCCGCCAAACCTCACGTGCCCTTGTTTTTGCTCTACTAGTTGCTCCATGCTGTTGATGCCATTGGTGACGGCACAGCCTTGCACACCTAATCAGCAGCCGCAATGTCCCTCCCCTGCTTTTACCAGGGCTCTATTAATAGACAACTATGTTTGACCAGCTAAATCACCCTTGGTTCTGAGGGCTGTGTTGAGAAGGGACTGGTACCAAGGTGCCCAGGTCATCTGAGATGCCCTTGGATTTGAAAGGCAACCATGCAGGGCTGATAAAATATAGAACTTGATAGACACTTCTGGAGGCCAGGCAGATATCAGAGAGCATCACAAATGGCACAAGACACCAGTGCATGTGTAATTGAACTGAACCCCTGACCTCAGCTGGTCGGGATGAGGTGTAAACAGACAGCTCTTGTGCAGAAACAACATTTCAGTGGCACCATCTTGAACTTAACTCCATCTTTTGGGCTTGATGCAGTTGCATAAAAAGTCCTCTCATGTCATTTGAGATACCCTGTTATCCCACCCGTCTTCCAGCTGATTCTTCAGAAGGACCCAGGTCTCTCATAAATCCTGCATCATGTCTCCATCCCTGTGCCTTGGGTACCTGGGGATATCTCAGATGACCCAGGACACCCATGGGATCAAATTTCCAGTGTCTATGATGGGGTGGCCCCTATAACAAGGGTTGTGATGTTTGTGGGCTGTGGTTTGCATGGATCAATGCAAGCCACTGCAGCCGCTGAAAGCCCCTTCTGAGTCATTTACCTTCTCCTGGTGGGTTAAATAAGCAGCAACCCCTCATTCCTCACACCTTCCCATGGTGCTTGAATGTACTACACTGTCACTACATCAGGTGTCCATCCTATATGCACCCATCACTAGAGAGGGACATATAACACACCTACGGGTGACACATATTTTTCTTATCGATGTTGGGACCAAAACCCGCTTCTAGGAACCTATTTTCCTGACCACTTTAAAAGTGAATTAAATTTTATTAGAGGCAAGTCTGTGACTTGAACATCCCACAATAGTGGTCTTGTGGGTGCTTTGCTGTTTATTGCTGCAGGATTTATTTTTAATTCCAGGGATCTCCTGGCTATCCTGGACCAGTGGGGCCAAAAGGAGACAGAGTGAGTTTCATTCCTGGGTTTCACTGGGCAAAAGCTATTTTATTGCTCTGATCTCTAATTTCTAAGCATTTGTACAGTGACCTTTGGTGAATATGAACTCCTGAGCTATATGCAACTAGCCCTATACTGCTAGTCTTCAGCTTGGGGAGTTGTCCTTCAGCTTTTCTAGAAGGAATCTAAAGTCTTTATGGAGAAAAGTGCTCAGACCATATCACAGGCCCTTGGCACATTTCAGCTGGTTATTTGCAGAAGGAGGTGTTGTCTGGTTGGGTCATTCTGCCTTTCTGAGTTTCCGCTATGAGCAAGCTTGTTTGCATACATTTAGGACACAAAAAGTTAAGGCTTCAAGATCAGTTGTGGGCAGATCCCAGGAGCAGTTGTGCTATCCTTCTCCCATCCCCTAATGCACGTTCCTCCTCCTTCCTTGCAACACCTAAGCTGTCTGTATGGCTACAGATCAGGGAGTGGATCCTGCTGAAAGTCAACGTCCTTTTTTTTCCCTGGGATTAGTTTTCTGCCATGCCAGTCAGCAGAGCTCATGCCATGGCCATGTGGTTTCTGGTACCTCTGCAAAAGATGTGCTGCAAGCAGGTGGTTTGGGTTTGCAGAGTAGGAGGGGAATGTTTGGTTTCAAAGTCATTTATGTGATCATGAAATTTCCCCTAAATTATTAAACTGCCTGACTGCACCTGGAACTCCCAACACAGCTAAGCACATATCTTCCTTCTCTTGTGTGCAGGGTGAACCAGGCTATGTCCTGGGAGGAGTGGA
>Ga0181612_143252_pt1 | contig 13299 bp, 13 predicted proteins | sample HoacroProtozoa21_FD_119630 | JGI IMG/M metagenome (GOLD analysis project Ga0181612, IMG submission 119630) | Hoatzin crop microbial communities from Cojedes, Venezuel. Combined Assembly of Gp0051906, Gp0051904, Gp0051908
TACAGCTACCTGAAAGGAGGTTGTAGTGAAGTGGGTGTTGGTCTCTTCTCCCAAGTAATTAGCGATTGGACAAGAGGAAATGACCTCAGGTTGCATCAGGGGAGGTTTAGATTGGAGATTAGGTAAAATTTCATAACTGAAAGTTGTGAAGCATTGGAACAGGCTGCCCAGGGAAGCGGTGGAGTCACCATCCCTGGAGATGTTCAAAAAATGTGTAGATATGGCACTTCTGGAAATGGTGGTGATGTGTATGTGGTTGGACTTCATGATCTTAGAGGTCTTTTCCAGCCCTAAGGATTCTATGACTCTATGTTTCTATGTCACTGCTGCTGTCACCCAGTGGGAGAAGCGGACAGCTCTGGCAGCAGGCTGCAGGCTTTGCAGGGGTGAGGGAGGCATTTCTGCTGCTGTCCTTAGCGTTCCTTGAAAGTCACCCTGGCTTCCCCAGGCTGGAGCAGCAAGGCTTGTGTCTCCACGCAGGCTGCAAGTTTGCTCGCGCTCTTGCAGAGACTTGGCTGGGGCTGGACACTGGCAGGTACATGGATGCTGCCTGCACTGGTGGGTTAGGGTCCCGCTTCCAGCCTGGCCAGGGCTGCCAGGACCCCACCAAGGTGTCCTCAGCTCTCACCCTGACATGGCACATGCCGATAGCACCACACAGTGCTGCGCCAGCCTCTGGACCCTATGCCACCACCATGCTCAGCCCTCCCCAGAGCTGCAGGATGTGGCCCGGCAGATGCCATGGCAGACAGGTAAAGCAGCTGCTTTGCGTCTCCTCCTCGACCATCACTCTTCTGTCAGACACCTTTCTGCCATCTCCTCCATCTTCTTGGCACCTCTGTGCCCTACGTGGTAGTCACCAGAGGTGGGAGCGGAAGGGCTGTGCCAATGCCAGGCCAGCTCTTCAGAGGCACGCACGGCCATGTGTTGGAGGGGGCCATAGCAGGGCTTTCCTCTCTGCTCCTCTCCGTCCACAGTCCTGTTGGCACTGTAGTGTGTCTGTTCTTAGCCATCATGCTGTCTATCCCTCTGTAGGGATCCCAAGCCGGGTCAAGGGGGAGAAGCTAGGGAAAGAAGCAGCCCTTTTCCTCCTTAGGCCACCCTTCACCTTGCAGTCTCCAAAACCTCGGTCTTCTCCTGCATGCCAGTGTTGGGGAAGAGACATCCTGCACCATCCTCCACTCCATCCCATAGCACATGGTCCTGGGAAGAGAGCAGGGACACCTCCAGCTCCCCATGCTCGTATTTAATGAGGAGTTTTCCCATGCCCTGTTTGGGGTCTGTCCATCCTGGGGGAGCTTGCATGCTCCTTGGAGACCCAGTGCCCTGCGTGCATCCTTCTCCTCAGCTCTCCTTCCCACAGCCACCGGGCCTTAGAGGTAGAAAATGCCAACAGCCCCTTCCCAAGCTGGTGTATGCCTGTGATGTGCTCCTCAGCCTTTTGGGAATCTCTTCCTGCATGGCCCCTGCAGCTACACGCACACACTCAGTGGCTGTAAGAGGGGGACTGGAACAAGTGGTGTGAAGGTACAGAGCTATGGAAGGAGTAAAGCATGCAGGTGGGGACGGAGGGCCAAGACACATGGAAGGAGGCTGGTAGCTTGGCTCCTCATGGAGCGGTGCTGGCTCCCATACGCACGCAGTTCACACGTATTTATGCAGAGGCTGGGAGTACTGCACAGTCCAGCGTCCACCCAGCGCCCACGGGCATGTTTCAGGCCTCCCGACGCTGCTCCGCAGAGGCTTCAGGAAATAGGAGGTGATACTGGGACGGGAGTCGAGCAACCCTCTGTGGATCTGGCAGAGGTTTCACCCCATGTTGTGGCAGGGGAGGAGAGCTGGTCCTCAGTGGAGTGTGCGTCTTGCACGATGGGGTGACCATAAGAGCTGAGCTGTCTGTGACAGTGTCACTGCTGGGGACACTGCACGGGAAAGGGCAGATAGCCACCACCTCTGCTTCTGCCTGCCCTGCCTGCTGCAAGGGAGGGAGCTGGGAACACCAGGCTTTGTGCAAAGTAAAAAAAGGGGAGGGGAAAGGGGGACTTGGACATTTTTATTGCAAGCAGGGAGTGACACATGGAGCAGAGTTAATCAAGGTGACTGCCCTCCAGTGCTTTATAAATAGGAGCTGTCTTAGAGTGATGTCTGATATTTTCAGCTGTGTAAAAATAAATGGCACTTGCTGGAGACCTGGACGTTTACTTTGTTTTAGTGGAGCAGGTCTGCCTTAAACTGCCTCTAGTTTTATCTGTGGGTTTGTTGTTTTAAGATTTCTGGCTTCTAGCTCAAATACCTTTAATGCAAAGTAGCTCGCCTCTGCCCAGAGTCTGCGCCGCAGAAGCAGGGGACCTGGTGGGGACCCTGCTGCCCCGTTTGCTGAGGGGGATCAGCGATGGTGCAAGTGATCCTGCCCTACCCAGCTCTGCGTGGGGTGCCCTGCCTCCACCCTGCCTGCTGCCTGCAACCTGCCCTGTTGCCTGCACCCCTCTCCCCTAGGAACCTCCTAGCTCTTCCACAAGCAGGTCTCTCCCTCAGGGGGCTCTCAGCCCCCCATTGCCCCATGGTCCTCCCACCCCAGGCAGCCTCTGAGCCGCTTCTTCCCCCATTTCCCCACCTCCCTCCCTGCTGCTGGCAGCAGGTGCCAGGCTGCGGGAACAGGGGGACATTGTTCGGGGCCGCCGTGCTCAGGTGCTGGGCTTGCCCCCCTCTCCCCATACTCCTCCCTGCTGGGGTCCTGTTCTCGGGTGCGTCTGAGCCTTTTGCTGATATTGCCATCCTCCACATCGTTCTTCCCACCTTTCTCCTGCCTTTCCAATCCTCTGGAGCCTTTGAGGTCTGGCTTTGATCTCTCTGCCGGAGCAGCCAACTGGCTGGGCAGTGAAACGTCCTGGGTCCACTTCTCATAATTTTTATTATTATTATCTTAAAATATTTTCCACTTAGTGGAAAAAAAAAAGTCCTTGTTCCCCGTTAGCAGAATTAACAAAACTTGTGGAGCGCAAAACAGGGCTTTAGCGGAATTCAAAGTCAGCAGTAAAAGATTTGCAGCCATAACACCTAATTAAGTTACATCTCTCTTAAAACAAAATATTCCTTCTTTTTTTGAAGATGAGGAGAAGTAAACCAGATGTGCAAACTTGCTGCCTCTCAGACATGCTCTCCCCACGGAGTCAGGGGATGCCCACGCTGGGCTCACCAGTTGCCACCCGCCTCCTCCCGCATCTGTGCAGCATCGCCCGGTGCTTGCCCCGCTCTGTCCATCCCTCCCGCGTGCTGGCTCCCTGCCGGCAGCAGCGAAGGTGTTGCCCATGCTGGGGTGCTGCTGTCTGCACCGTGCGCCGGTGCCAGACCAGCACCAGCAGGCAGCGGATTCAGTGGGCAGCAGGAGGGGTGAGCAGGAGGGCGGCTGCAGGCAGAGGCTGAACTTGATCTGCTTCCCACTACCCTGCAGCATGTGTGGAAGTTTATAAGGGGTGGAAGGTGGGGGATGCTCTGGGAGCTGCCAGGGAAGAGGTGCTCCTGAAGTGGCTTCTCCAATGGCCATCTAGCTTCTCCTGATGGTTTTGTGGGGTGGACAGAGCGTGTCCTGCCCAGCCAGGCTGGCAGGGCAGGCAGAGCTGCGGCCAGGCTCCCTGGGGCCTGCCTGTGGGAAGAGCCACCATGTGGCACGCAGCATCCCGGTGGGCGTGGGAGGATGGGGCCGTGGTCCATAGCCGTGTCCCAGTGAGGAGTGGGGGTCTGCGACCCCAAGCAGAGCCCTGCTGCGGGGGGACCCTGTGGGGACAGGATAGGGTGCCCAGGGAGAGATGATTTATGGAGGTGTGGGCAGGACCCAGCTGCCCCATGGGTGGACACCGAGCTGGGCACAGCCCTGGCACCCTCATCTGCCCACATCCCCAGCCACAGCACCCATGCCCGCCCCATGCCTGGTGGTGGAGACCACATGCTCAAAGGCAAGGAAGGGAAATGCTTTGAGTTACTTGATCTTTGTTTTCCTTCCCAAGTTGCTTAAACAAATTGAATAGGAATTGATTTTATATTTGAGGAATGTTCCTAATCACAAAGCCGAGGTTAAAAAAATTCCCTAGCTAATCCCAAATTGTTAATTCCCAACACTATTTTCTGGCTCTTTTGAATCACAGTTTTACGATGTTCATCATGAGCAGGAGACCAGGGTAGTTACTGGTTTTCTTTCTGTTTTTCTTCCTTTGCTTACTTCCCCATCGCCGAGTGAGGGAGGTGGCAGGTTGGCTGAGGCTTCCTTGCAACCCAGTACCACCACCCATCACCCCACCACTCGTGGGCTCAGCAGCGTGTGGCATCCACCCTGGCCATCCTCCTGCCAGACACCCTGATTTGTGCCAGCCTCCTCTGCCATGATACCCAGTGCCCACGGGCAGGCCCATGGCAGAGCTGTGACCAATGCCAGCTGCAGGATCGTTTCTGTGCCCATCGGCCACCTCCGTTTACCACCTGGCCCTGTATAGCATGGTACTGGCAAACTGCTGCAGTGGTGCTGGCAAACTGCTGTGGTGGCACGGCTCCCAGCTCCAGCAGTGGTGGCACCACAAACCCACACAGTTCTGAATCTTCACTGAAGGCTCACACGGGGCTGGGACCTAGGCTGGACCCTGCGGTGGATGTGGAGGGGCATGCCCTGCACCCATCCCCAAAAGGTGCCTGGTAGGCCCTCCATGCCAGAGCAGTTGCTTGGGCACAGGGACAGACTTCTCTGCTCTGCTTGGGAAGGAAAAGGGCACCCATCCTCCTGGGCGCTCCCCAAAATAAGGCAGGAGCTCTCTTTTGGAGTCTGCTTCAGGTATCAAGATGATGGGGCAGTGTCTGGAATGGGGCTGCAGCGTATCTCAGGGATGAAGCGGTGTCTGGGATGAGGCTGTAGCACATCCCAGACATGCAGTGATGTCCGGGATGGGGCTGTAGCACATACCAGGGATGCAGCGGTGTCCGGGATGGGGCTGTAGCACATCCTGGGGATGCAATGGTGTCTGGAATGGGGCTGGAGCACATGCCAGGGATGCAGAGGTGTCTGGGATGGGGCTGGAGCACACACCTGGCATGCTGTGGATGGGGGCACCTTTAGCACCACGGCAGAGCACTTGAGTGCCTCAGCAGCCACCCTGCACAGGGGGAACCTGTACCCCCTCTGCAGCTACCGCTGCTGTCCCATGGCAGTTCTGCCAGCCTGGGCAGAGGGGCAGCACGGGGGGGGGGGCTGAGCTGAAAATCAGGGCTCACTGCCCTCTGCCAAGAATTACCTTCATGCTGTGCCGCTTCTATCGATGACAAATTTGGAACAGGCGGCACAAAGTCAGCAGTAAAAAGGAGCTGGGCAGAAAGGAGAGCAGCAGAGCCCGGGGTGAGTTCGCGCTCCTGGGCTTCTTTCTTCCCTATTTTCTCCTCCTCCCCTTGGCACAGGGCGCTATTATTCTCCCATCTTTCCCCAGACCCTCGCCTCCATCCCCAGTGATCACTGTGGCAACCCGCAAACAAAGACAACTTCAGGGACTGCTGGCTCTGTCCCGGGACATGGGGCCAAGCTGTAGAGAGAACCTGCAAGAGGGAGAGAAAAGAAGAAAGACGGGCTTAGTGAAAACATGCCATCTGGAAAGAGACAAATTGAGATGTTCAAAGGAAGATGGCAGGGAGAAAGAAAGGATGAGAACCGGGCTGCTTCAGGCAATTGTTGGGATCAAAGCCTTTGGGGAGAAGGAAAGAGGCATTGCCTGCCCTGCCTCTGCTTGAGATGCAAATCTGGGGTCTTTAGAAATGCACAGAAAAAAGCCTCCTTGAGGACGTATGTCTCTCGGAGGGCTGGGGGACAGCAGGGAGGGATGCTGCATGGGGTGGAGGACAGCCTGGTGGCCTCCCCAGACATGCTGGAGCAGTCTGAGGAGGGGATGCTCGCGCAGCAGGAGCAACCTGGCAGAGCAGAGCTGCTTCCCTCATCCACCTGCTCCCTTCCGCCTGAGCCCTCTTCCCCACTTTAGGGACAGTGGCGAGGCACAGGTCTCTGGAGGGGCTGCCCCGTGATGATGCTTCCCATCACCCTGGCTCCTGAGAGCTGAGTGGCGACTCAGGTGGTGGCCTGAGGATCACGACCCCGTTGGCCTAGGGTCAGACCTTCCATTGAGTCCCTTCCCGGTGGGGCCAGTGGTGGGGTTGGTGCTGAGCCTTCTCTTCCCCACATCACCCAGGTTTTCAGGGCCACAGCTGTTCTGGTTGACTCTCCTTGGCCATGGCCCCTGCCCTCTCTCCGTGGTGACCACCATCACCTCACCTGCATTTCTCACAGCGATCCCCCTCTGCATCCCAGAGGAGAGTCCCAGGCTCCCTCCACCACCCCTCTGCTGATTCATCCTGCAGGACACCATCACCATTAGCACAGGAGTGACACAGTCTGCTTGATGGGCTCAAAGACACTTGGTTTTTCTTCTCAGCTGATGTGGTGTCAGTGTTCGTGCTGGGACTTGAGCTGCCAGGGGGGCAACTGGACTCTCTGGACCCCCATCCGCAGCAGCAGCCCACTTCCTGGCTCAGGAGCTTTGTGGAGAGTGCTGGGAGGTGGAGTACCCACCACCTCTGCCAGGCTGGCTCTTGTTGCTGTCCCCTACACCTTGTTCCCCCTTCCCTTGCGGTGGGACAGGACCGAACGTGCTTCAGTTCCCTCGGTGCTCAACCCTCTGTTCTTCCTCCACAGACTGTGACTCCTACTGCAAGCCAGCCAAGGGCAACTACAAGATTAACATGAAGAAGTACTGCAAGAAAGACTATGGTAAGGACCTCCTCCCTCCCTGAGCCCCACTGCGCTTTGCTGCAGAGGCAGCCAAGGGCTGACCACAGGCTGGCTGTGGGTGGGAGAGATACAGACGTCCCAGGGGATGGGAAGCACTCGGCAAGCCGAGGGGTCCCAAAATCATCCCTCCCACAGGTATGATGAGGCAGATAGGGCTGCTGGGGACAAGCAGTTCCCATCGCTAAAGCTTCCTTTGGGGAGCAGGGCAAGCATCCCCCATCACTGTGCCTCCCCGTCTTTTCCCTCAGTGGTCCAAGTGAACATCCTGGAAATGGAGACAGTGGCCAGTTGGGCCAAGTTCACCATCAACATCCTCTCTGTCTACAAGTGCCGCGACGAGCGGGTCAAGCGCGGCGACAACTTCTTGTGGATCCACCTGAAAGACCTGTCCTGCAAGTGCCCCAAGATCCAGATCAGCAAGAAGTACTTGGTCATGGGGATCAGCGAAAACTCCACCGACCGGCCAGGACTGATGGCCGACAAGAACAGCCTGGTCATCCAGTGGCGGGACGCCTGGACACGCCGCCTTCGGAAACTGCAGCGGCGGGAGAAGAAGGGAAAGTGTGTGAAGCCCTAAGCGGTTTCTATCCATCCCGTCCCATCCCATGCTCAGCCCCAGCCCGGCTGTGTGCTGCCAGGCTGCGCCCAGAGACTCTGTACATATATATAGTGTGAACGGACTCTTCTGTCTATAGTGTATATTTTGGCAATGATTTCCTTTTGTGTGTGCGTGCGCACGCGTGGGTGTGCGTGTGGGTCTTTTTAAGTGTGTATTAAAAATAACACAGTAATGACAAACCTTTAATGAGGAGCAAAGCAGAGCGAGATCCTGTGTGTGACTGTCACCTGAAGGAGCTTGAAGGGGGCTGGTGTCCTGCTCCAGGTATGCTGTTTTTAGTGCTCATTTTCTAGACTTTTCCCTTTAACAAAATCTTCTGCCTGGTGTTGACATCTGAGTTGACAGCTCTCCTTTCTCCAGTGTCTAGGGCTTGCCTCTTCCTCGCCCTCTGAAAATGTGGTGCTGTCAGACCTCCCTCTGCCCTGCTCCTTGCCCAGTAGGAACAGGAGGTCAGAGTCTTCTGTCCTTCATCCCGATGTGTATACGGGCAGGCTGAGTGGAAACCATCCAATGCTGCAGAGGGACCAGCCCCATGAGCTCCACCAGGAAGAGCAAATGAACTTTTGCAAGACCTGATTCTCTGGTGACCTCGGGTTTACATGGACCAGCGCTGCCGCCTGGGTCAGGACTCATGCAATGCTGCAGTGCCATGGGGAGGAGTAAGGCCCTGGCAGTGGGTTGGTGGCCGTTACCTGGCAGAGCTCTGTCCACCAGGGAGGAACGGACAGATTTCACAACCCCCTGGCCATTACCTATCTTGCTGCAAAGCCCAGGTGACCCAGCGGCAAAGACCTGGAGACCCCATTTTCCCCTCCCATGCCCACCAAGGCTATAGCCTACCCTGCTAGCAGGACCTGGGCTGGAGTGGACAGGCTGACCAGAGCCGTCATGTATCATTGTCCATCCACCTAGGTCTATGTCCCTATATTCTCAGTTAGTACCAACTGCCATAATTCCACCTGTGTCTGTTGAGCTGACACCAAGTGACCATCTGCCTTGGTGTACATCCTTCAGAGCTGGCCTGACTGTGCGCTCTCCTGGAAAGTATTGCTGTGGCCAAGGTTGTCTGAGGAGATGCACAAGGTAGAGGTGGCAGGAAGAGAGAAGAGCTTTCATTGACCCACCTCTAGTCTTTTATTTCTTCTTCACTGTGTATTAGTCTCCAGCTCAAACAGCCATCAGTATCTTCCCATGTTGAGGTTGTAGCAGTCTTGGCATAATAAATATGAGTAGAAATAATAGGTGATCTGACAATAGATATTCCTTTCCCTACAAACTTTCCCTTGCTTACTGAATGGCTCAGAGAGGTATTGTAGCCTACACCGCAGTCTTCCAGTGCTTTAGGATGATGCTTTGTCCTTTTGAGCCCATGGCACCTTGCATGGACTCCCCAACCTGTGGGTAGTCTGGTGCTTCTGGGCTCCAGCATCCCAGGGTCGTTCTGGAGCCTGCGGCTGAAGGGACTGGTGGAGCACTGTCAGGGTTCAGGACAGGGGATTTTTGAGGAGTGAGGACATAGGCACTGCGAGGTACCTGTGCGGACATGTGCAGGTGCCCTAGTTGGGGAGCTTGGTGCATTGGTGAAGCTGCTGGAAAAGCTAGAAGTGGCTTTTCAGAGATGCAGGGGGCCTGCAGTGCATTCTTTTAGGTCCCATGGATGCTGGGGTGCCTACACAGAGCACGGGCAGAGCTGGGGGGAAGTCAGAAGCTGAGGGGGAAAGTCTATGTGGAACTGCTTGGGCTTGGATGAGTTGTCCTGTGCTACACTCCTGACATAGACCCACTACTTCCCTCCTCCAGCTGAGCTGAGGGGACTCTCCCATCCCTGGTTCCTCTTGTTCTGGTTGTCATAGGTTATCTGCCTCTGCCATGAGGTGGCCCTTGAAGTATACGGGCCATCCAGCCCTCCTCTTGCTTCCATGTCTGCTTGCACCCAGGAGCCCAGGAAGCAGAGCTGCTGCCCTTGCTCTGGGCTCACTCTGACCTCATGCACCCGACAGTGGTGGAACTCATGCAAGAGTCAGTGGTGGAACACCCTTCGGTTGTGAACAGCCAGCGCTCCCATCGGGGTCATCCCCATGGCCCCAGGGGTTGTTTGGCATCACCCCATGGTGAGCGGGGACTTGCTGGCCCCTCTTCTTAGCAGCCAGAGCCCACAAAAGACCAGGGTGGCACCACTGCTCCTGGGGCACAGATACTCATTAGGGCAGGGCTACAGAAGGCACATGCTTTTCTCCAAGCAAGTACATTCTTCAGGAGAGGCGTGATGTGTCTGTGCTCCCCAAAAAGCACTCTGTACAGCCTGCTAGGGCAGGAGGCTCCGGGGTTGCCTTTGGCATCTGATTTCTTCTTCCTTGAAGCAGAGCACCTAAAACTCTTTGAGGACTTTGGTGATCGTGGTTGAATTTCTCAATTTCTCCTCCCAGCCGGCTCTCCCCTCTTATTTCAGCTCTGCCAGCCGGGACTACTGAGGAGGGATGGTTCGCAGCTGGTGTCCCAGTGCACATGGGTGCCCTGCTAGGGCAGATCAGAGGCACTGGGGCAGGACAACCACATACCCCATGGGCTGCTGCTGAGGAGAGGAGCTCTCCCCCTTTAGCTGGCAGAAGGATTGGAGCAGGCCACTCTTCACCTTCACTGAGGCTGCTGCCTAGAAGACATTTTCCTGACTTTCCCTGCTTGTGTCGCCCTGAAGTCCAATGCAAGAATTAATCTTTCTTCTCCCTCTCTCTCTGCCTGGCACAGCCAGCTGGAAACCCCTGCAGGTGGGTTTGGCTGTTCCTGGGACACCGGGGCTGGATGCCCCCGGACCTGGTGCCGGGGTGCCAAGCGTGGTGGTGGAGGCACCGTGGGGTTGCATGGAGATGCTCCTTGTCCCTCTTTGCATCTCAGGGCAGGGCTTGGCACAGACACTACCACAGGCACAGCATGGGGGGTAGCTGCAAAACTAGGGGTTGCTGTGCCATCCCCACGGGGATGCTGCTGACTTGGCTCTTCTGCTCTTCTGGCTGTTCCCTTCCACGACCCGCTTGCTGAGTGAGCAGCTCGCTAGGGAAAAGAGGCCCTTTGCAGGGAGGGCTGGTGGCATCGCATCCAGCCTGTGTGCAAGCTTTGCACGGACCCTGCACGGTGCAGCCTCACACCGCTGTACCTTCCTCTGTCCACATTTAACTGTAACTGAGTACCAAATGCAGCTGGAGGCATCCCCGGGTGCCGGGGGGACAACCCCCGGCTGGGGAACCCAGCCTACCAAGCTGTGCCCAATGCCTGCTGCAGCGGGTTTTTGGGGAGAAGCAATGCTGCACAGGGGATTTAGACACAGGGCTGCTCCCAGATGTGTATTTAAATGCCCACACAGGTCCACATGCCTTTTTACCTTCTTTTTCTCTTTCCTTTATAATTTAAAAGTATGACTGGATGGGGCAGATCCAGGATACTGGTGGGATCCTTTGTGAGTCACCCTGTGAAGATTTGGGGGTGGGCTCTGCTGTGCTGCTTGGGGTGCCCCGGGCCTGGCTGCTGAGATGTGTGTTGTGTAAATACCATCCCGAGGGCACCCATGCAGAGGGACCTGGCCCTGCAATGTGGTGGCACCTGTGAAATATGTAAAAAGAAAAGCCAGCAAATGTTATGGACCATAGTGTAACATATAGAAGATATGTACGTTTGGGGGGGGTGTTCTTATTATTGTATTATTATTTTTATTTTTAATAACATGAGTATAATAAGTACCAACCGCCTAATTGTGCATCTTCTTTGCATGCACACGGGGTTTGTATGTGGGCTGTGAAGCCGAGGGGCTTTGCTGAGCGATTTCTCTGTCCCATCACCCACAGCTCAGTGGGTTAGGGCTGTGCTGACCCACAGGGTTTCATGAGTGCGGCAGGATCTTCCCCACAGCTTTGTATCTGGATGTGAGTGGGCTCTGGGCATGCCATGGGGCCAGCTCTGAGCGTCCCCTGGTGCACCAGGGACACATGGCTCATGGCTCATCACAGTCTCTGGGCTTGGCTCTGTGGTGGCCTGCCCATCTGGGCACAATGGGGACAAGCAGACCTCAGAGAGCTCTTCCACTTCACCAAGACTGAGTCACCAACCTCCAGCCAACTTTCTTCCGCTCACTGGCCTCATCAGGCAAGTGAGGGACTCTCCTCGTGCCCCCACCCATCTCCACTTTGCTGGCAGCTCAAGCATCTCGAGTTACTCAAAACCTGCAGAGGCTTTGCAGCCACGGAGGTTAAATAGCTGGAAGAACACTTCCACCTTCCCATCACAACCTTCTAAGAGCTGTAACTGAAAAAAACAGAAACATTAATAATATTTCTTGCTGTTAATGTTATTTAGTTATTGTTTTATACACTCATTAATGGCTTCTGTAATTATTTCATTGCTGTTCATAACACTAACATTTAAACAAAGCCACATTTAAAAGAAAGAGCAATCAAGCCAAATTTCCAGTAGGCTTAACTGCTTTCAAAGCTAATTTAAGAGGGGAAAAAGAGGGATAATTAACAGTCAAGCAAGGAGTTGCCTTCCCGCCCACGTTGATGCAACAGGAGGCTGGCTGGCACAAGCTCTGGCAGGCTGAAGCTGCGCTGGGGCACTTCCATGTCTGCCCCCACCCAGCCCCAGCCACCTCCTTGGTGGTGGGGACCGCTTGTCACCGCAGGGTGCTGCCAGAGCCCAGGGGTGGCACAGAGCAAGGGGACTTGGGTGGCAGCAGGGGAAGTCCTGCAGTCCTGGTGGCCATGGGCAGCAGCCGTAGGCTTTGCAAGGGCGAGAGATGCTGCAGCGCAAACTCGCCTTGCCACAATGAAACATACATTTTCCAAAAAATCTCTTCAAGGGAAAAAATACTAATTCAGCAAAGGCTCTGAAAAGACCAGCACACTCCAGTGTGCTCCCGTTTCCTAGAGCACAGATCTTGCCCGCCCCGTGTGCTCAGACGTGCATTGAGAAACGCCGTGCCGGGATCGGGTGCTCCAGGTGGCAGATGCCTCGTCCCCGTGCAGGAAGGGCCAAAATGACCACGCACGTTGTGCATCAGTGGTTTAATTTTAACAGTCCTTTTCCCAGTATTCATCTGGGGCAAAATGTTTGAGATTCAAAGGCAGGTGAAAGAGAGGCCAAGTCTGCAAATTCCCCCCTGCTTTGGGACTGAGTTTTGCAGCTGGTTGAAATTTTTCTCATTTCAAAATGCAGATGGACATTCTTCATGGAAACACAGAATTTGGCCAAGGAAATAAGCAAAATGTGAGAATACAACAGAAAACTCGATGCTCTTTTTCCATGTTGTCCATCCAGCTCCACTCACGAGAGGTCACAGGAGCTGGGACAGCAGAACCTTGGTGGACAGATGGACAGTTGGGAGGATGGGCAGACAGATGGATGCACGCACAGATAATTTCCTGTCATTTTGCTCTTGGTAATTGAAGTCCACATAAATAAAAATAGCTGTGAATCCCACAGGAAAACCCCTTCCTTAGGTGCAGCACAGTCGAGCAAAGAGCATTTTTCTTGGCCAATGGGGCACAGCTCAGTGCTGGGTTCTGGGAACATGCTGCCTGGCGAGGAGCTGTGTCTTTAAGCAGGGGCAAGACCTACTTAGAGAGGCAAGAGCTACTTGCTTGGCCCCTTATCGTGGCCTGATGTGGTCTCCATGCTCTCCTTACTACCTCAATGCTTTTCTGGTACAAGGAGCAACTTCCTTCTGTCCTGCAATGCAGATCCACGTGAGTCTTAGGAGTGGCTTCAGTAGTTGGAGAGCAGTGATGGTGGCCCTGGCAGCCCATCCTTTACATGCTTCTATGGTTAATAACATAGAAAAGTGGTGCTTTGTCTCCCGTGGGCATGGGGGACTAGGGAA
>Ga0181612_156206_pt1 | contig 13298 bp, 6 predicted proteins | sample HoacroProtozoa21_FD_119630 | JGI IMG/M metagenome (GOLD analysis project Ga0181612, IMG submission 119630) | Hoatzin crop microbial communities from Cojedes, Venezuel. Combined Assembly of Gp0051906, Gp0051904, Gp0051908
AAACCCCGCGTTTTCGGGGGGAATTTCCTTTCTTATTTTAATTCCCCCCCCTCCCCCCCCCCCCCCCCCAAAGTGAGACAGAAAAGCTTTTTAATTGCACTGCCGTAGGTTGGCCTTTCGGGATATTATTATTCTTATTAAGTACTTCCTGTTGGGAGGCAGCACATGAGTAGAAGTAACAAGGATCTCGGTGCAGGTTTGTGGCCTCTTTGTTTGTTAATAACTGTCAGACTGGCAGCGTCCTCAAAATATATCTTGGCCTGACAGGCTGGCAGTTAAGTGACTTTCAAGACTCTCAACATTTGCAGCTCAAGACCTGTGGAATTAATAAACTGCATTAGGCCTTTTGGGTTTTTCTGCCGTTTGGTAGTCACAGTTCCTTGTCCATCTAATAAAAAGCCGGCACTGGTGGGAAAGACTCACTCTGGAAATCCTCAGCATGGAGGTCAAAACTCCTGACCAGGTGTTGTGGAGTGGACTGGCACATCCCAGATGGGATTTGCATCCTGTTGTCCATCTCCACCCAAGCCTCAGTGGCTTCATTCCAGCAGGCTTGCCATGCCCGTGTAGGTCTATCAATGAGCACGTTCTCCTGCGTTGCTTCTGGCCGTTGAAGCAGAGGGCCCTCGACAGCAACCCTGTGCAGTGCAGCTCAGAGACCGAAACCTCGGTGACTTCTCCAGCAGCAACGTGTGAGTGGAGCAGTTTACCACGTGCTTTGCACTGCTGATGTTTCAAATTGCATTGTGTCCCAAAGAATTCAACGCTTACATAGTAGAAAAATGCTTTCTTTTTTTTTTAAATTTCCCAAGAAGCAAAAATTCTCAGCAGTCTCTCTCAGAAACTTCCCATGTTGGCAGATACAGTTGTAATAAAGTCAAAGCATCTCAAGTTCATCACCTCCACGTTGTTCTTGTAGTCTAAAATATAGTAGATAGTAAACCGTCTTGATCTCTTCTGTGCTGCTTTTGACAGCAATTGCAAGTTCCTGGAAAATGTTTTCTGACGGAAAACTGTTCTACCTTAAACCTTCTACCTACTCAGGCTATTTAGGACTGAAGGTGATGGCTGGTGGCAGCAAGTCTGATCAAGAGATTTTTCTAATTATTGCTCTTTGGAAAGCCATCAGAGCTTTGGTGTTTGGGCACCCCGCTGCAGTACTTCCTCGTGCTTGTGGGGTTCCCCCTGGCTGCAGGAGAGCTCTGCTTTCATGTTATTCACCCTTCCCAGAGGTACAAAAAGTAATTATTTGTCCAGGCTACCACGCAGCAGTAACCTGAAGACCCCAGGAATTCTTGCAGAATAATAACCTTTACTCACAGATGCCCACCTGGATATCTGAAAATACCTCTATAGACATGAATATCTTCACCTTATGCTGTTTTGAAGTTTTTGAAAGTTTTGAGTACAACCTGTTTTACAAGAGCAAAGCCAGATCTTTCCATATGAGTTGTCTGCAGGCTTCAGAAAGTTCCTGTTTTTTCACCAAGAAGCAAAATGCCCCATTTTTAGTCACGCCTGAGGCATTCTTCAAAGCTGGCTCCTGCCTAGGAGCTCATTGCAGGGCTTTCTAACGGGCTTGTGTCCCTGCTGGCAGCAGCTGGGCTGTCCCCCCCAGGATTGCCATCCCAAGCCCTTTGATGGCCAAGGCAGAAAGCCCCTCATGCAGCATTTTGGAGATGGTAGATGGCAGCTAAGGTATTTCAGTGTTTGATTTCTTAAGGGCAATTCTATGTTCCTGTAGAAAATGTTGATGAACTCTTATATTTTTAATCTGAATTTTCCGTGTGGAGGGAAAGGCCATTTTTAGCCTCGCTGTGATTGTTCCAGCTCCTTTGCCCACGAAAAGACTGACAGGTTTAATGCCCTTAACGAAGGTCAGACGGTGCACAGGATTGAGCTGAGGAGAGCTGCCAGGAGCTTCAGGATAGGTTAGACATCAAGATGAGCAAGAATATTCTACTTCCACTAGGGCCTGACTCCATTTAAGCGCGCCGCCTCCTTCTTGGGCTGGGGAGGATATTTGTGGGCGAGTTCCTTCGGTGTTGCTTCGAGTCAGCGACGGGGCCACGGAGGGAGCTCGCTGATCTGATCTCGCCCCGTCCCAGCTGCAAGAGCCAGCTCTCTCCACAGACGCCCACCTGCCTGTCCAGCTTTTGGACACAGCCTGCAGCTCAGCAGTGATGCCCAAAGGCAAAACCAGTGGCAGAGCTGAGAAATGTTCCTTGGCTGTGCAGTCACCAAGGCGTTTCTGCCTGCTGTGTGCCAGCAGTGCCCGCATCCTAGGTGGGAGCTGTGCAGTGGCAGCCATCAGAATCTTCAGACTTTTTCATTGTTCTTCCACCTGAGCTGAAGCAGCAGAATAAAATTTATAGGAGGATAAACTCCTCTGGAGCATCCACAGGAGGACGAATGGGTGTTGTAATGCCTCCCAAGGAGGCTTTCTCCAGGAAGCTGGAGAGGGGCAGCTTTGCATTTGCAGCGTCACGCGGAGAGGTTTGCTGTGACTCGTGGCTTTTAGAACAGCTTTTATTATGCAGGCAAACCCAGGAATGGGATTTATTCTGTGTAAAGTAAGCGCTGCATCCACTTCAGCATCAGCAGTCTGTCCCTGCAGGGAGCTGAGCGGCCACACGTGCGGTTTCACTGCTGGCTGGCAGGGAAGAAAACAGCTCCCGGGTCTCTCCGTGCTGGTGAGGTGTGTGCAGGGATTCCAGCAGTACGGCGGGAGCAGAGGCGAGCGCGATCGACACTGTCCTCTGTTTCTCTCTGCACCTCAGTATCTCCGAGTGTGAAGTCACACTGACTCTGTCCTGCAGATGCTGCGAGGTGTCAGTGCAATAATGCTTGTTTCGAGGCTTTTTTGGTGATTTCATAGATGAAGGGCAACATGTTTTTTATTATTTCTTGTTTACTTTTCACATATCTGCATCCCAGCAAGGCCCCTTCTCCTTCCAACACTCCTGCAAGGTATTTACTGTTACCTGAGCCATTTATCCAACACAAGTTAGTTGTGTGCTCTTCATTGCTTCCCAGAATGGGAAGCTTGGCTTGCTACACCCAACCCATGGTTAGAATAAGCACGTTGCCTTCTCTAGCATCCTGACATGCACTGTCAAAAAAACAATTTTCTAAATTAGGCTACCACCGTCTTTCTTCATTAGGTATGTTAGAAGAAGAGAAAACTACTTCTGGATGCCTCTGGATGTAAACAAGTGGCTGAATGTGTTTCAAAATGGCCTGTAATACTCAGGGCGGGAGACAGGTCTCCAATAGCTGAGCTGGTGGGAACCTGTCTCCCATTTATCCTTGCTAGAAAGTTCATAACGGGCCAGAATTAATATTTACCACTATTTTACCTGCGTAGCTCTTGTTTTATTTTTGTTAAAGCCACTGAGCAGGTAATAAAACAACGTAATAATTAACCAATAATAATTGAAGTGTGTTGTATGAAAACCAAACCAAATGCTAACGAGCCAAACAAAAGAAAAGCACACATGGTACAGCCCTGTTTATAGTGCTGTCTGCTGGAATCATTATACACGTTGATATAATAATACTGAGCACTTAATTACCACATCATTTTTAAAGTGCTGTATAAACATCAACCAAACCTCTGAGGCAGGGAGGTATTATTATCTCCATTTTAAAGAGGGGAAATTCTGACAAAGCGAGGTTAGTTGGTAATTTAGTGTCATGAAGCCAGGCAGCTGGCGGGGAAGGAGGTGGAGATTGCAGCTTTACTGCTGGTCTGCCACGATTTTGGAGACAGAAAACCACCTGAGATGGCTTTTTGTGACACTCATGGTGCTGCCATTCGGGGAGGGTAGATACTCCCTCTGACGCCTCTCTCTGCTTAGAAAGTATGCAGATTGGTGTAATTAGCACCCACATAATTATCCCTTTTCCAGGTAGGCGTGCAGTTGGTGCATTTTGCAACGTTACTAAACAATATTAAAGCGAATCTCTCAGATGAGGGCTCATGAAGGGCTGGGAGGCAGCTACTGTAGGCTTGTGTGTCCGCTCCCCCTCCTCCCTGTATCGATCCGAGCAGTGGTTCTGAGAATGGCTTTCCCTGCAAAGCCCTTAATATTCTGTGTGGTGGTAACATGACTTCATCCGAGGAGAATCCCACAGGCGCATCAGCGTGATCTGCTCTGTCATGTTTCTGTGACCCAATTTTCCCCGTTCTTTGTCTCAGACCTTCCCTGACCCCAAGCCTATTATCTCTTCCAATAATTCACCCGGGCCATTATTAATGGTGCATTAACTTTGGCTGCGCTTTCAGCAAAGATGTTTTTCTTGTGCTCATTCATTCGCTCAACTCACTTAAACAGTGAGATCATTATTCTGGGGACGTCACACAAACACAAAAACCTCTCCCTCGCTGACACCTACAGCCCAGCAGCACTTTGCCGGAGGGGCGGCCATCCACATACAACGCTGAAACGCCCAGGAGGGGCTGTCCAAGGGAGCCAAGTTGCCACACACACACTCAGTCGCCCGGGGCTGGGTTTGCCTCCCCTGCTCACACGCCGAGACGATCCGGGGATGCTCGGAAGTCCACAGAGTCCGGGGGAGCTCTGACGTGAGGGAAATCACTGCAGGAAAGCTGGGAAGCAAAGCACGAGCCCATCTTAGTTGTTTTAAAATAAACCTGATGCTTGCCACCACAGTCGTCGTATGCCAAAACATGTCCCTTTGAAATGTGTGCTGTGGATGAGTAAAATTGGGACTTTAAACAGCAAAACAAGAAAATGAATGCTGCCTACAATTTGTTTCTCACTTAATGCTTTGGGCTTCTCTGGGCGATGGCTGAGTGAAGGACACTTCGTTTTTTTTGTATCTTTAACCTTGTCCTTGAGAAGAGAGTGAGATTTGGACATCCAGGAGAAAATGTTGGCAGTGAGAAGGGCCTTTTCTCTGGTAATGAGGAAAATTACCAAATGCCTCCTCTCATGTCTTAGAGGTTTCCATGTAGTGTCTAGTGCAGGCAGCAGTTATTTTCCTATTATCCTTTTCAAACAAGCTGGACCTGGCAAAAAAAAAAAAAACGACAGAAGCTGTTACAAGCTGCTGTGTCGCACCAAGCAGCGTCCCACCACCCCCCAGCAAGAGAGAAGTGGCCTGGGGGTGCTGCTGCCATGAAAGCACTCGTGGACACTCACCAGCACCTTCTGGGACATCCCCTTCCCTTTTTTTTTCTGTGTCAGCTGCTTGTGCACAGCTGCTAATGACACCATGGTGACAGGAGTGTGAGCTCTGTTGTCTGGAGAAGTTTTCCTCCCACTAATCCAAATCACCCCAGCACCCCGGGACCCCAAAGCCTTTTAGAGATAAAGTTGCAGTTTCTGCCTACTGTATTAGAAGTTCGCTGGGAAACCTGCTCTTGTTCGACTGCGTAGGCTTGGTCAAGTTGTTTTACGTTACCCTGTTCTCATGTCAAAAAAAGGGCTGTGCTTCAACCGCCCTTGCGAGGGGGATTGGGATTAGGTGATCTCTGAGGTCCCTACCAACCCAATCCATTCTACGTTTACTTCTTAGGAGAGGTGAAGCTTCATTAGATTTTGCAAGGTAGCTTGTGATCCCTTTGTGAAAGCTGTGTTCCATGCACCACTGAAACCATGCAAGATCAAGCCAAAAGGGATCTCAAGAAGTCAGTATTTGTTTTTCCTCTTCCATAAAATGTTTTCTTGTTACAGGTGGTTTTGCAAATCTGTTGAGAAAAACACAACAGGTACCGAATTATCCAGACAGCAATCTTTTAATTTTTTTCCTTGACAAATGACTTCCCCTGTTGCTTGCAAAATGTGAGCCCACTCACAGCCTGAACTGCTTGTTCCCACAGAAGACTGTTGGACAGCCATATAGGAAAACCTCATTTTTTTAGTCCGCCTGGTGGCCTGCACAGCTCGCGTGTGCTTGGGATAAAGCGATGGGAGCCCAGTACGTACCGGATGGTACAGAGGGTGTGGGGGGGGCTTCGCAGGGCATTTCCCCAGCCAGTCTTTCTGCAACACCCCAGTTGCAAGTGGGAACAGGAGATGTCCTTCAAGTGCTTTCCCAAGGGCTTTCCAAAATGTTTATGTCAAAGCGAACTGCAAATGAAACCTGATTCAGAGACGCAGGGTCTGATTTCTTTTCTTCTGCTGCTTTGTATTTTTTTTGTAGTGATCATGGGTGTAGGCTGAAGTATTTGGAATAGAAAATCTTATTTGACCCTTCCTAATTCTCCATTTTGGGCTCAAAAAGAGGTGTTTCTGTGAGTGATGTCAAAACAACTCCTTTGCTTGCTGTACAAACCCCATAGGTGCAGTCTGTGTTTCTCTTGAAGTGCAGGTTTATCTGCGGAGATAATCAAAAGCCTGCATTATCCTCAAAAAATGCCTGTTTCTGATGCCTCCCTCCCTGATTCCTGGGATTTTCGGCAAAGGGACATCCCCTTTAAACCCGCGTTTCTGCTTCATATCTTTTCTCTTTGAAGCCAGAGGGTTGGCTGGCCTTTGAATAGACAAGGATGAGAATACAGCAGTGGGAGGTCCGTGCCTTGCTCATAAACCTTGGCCAGAAAATCAGCTCTGACAAGTGGGGACAGGTAGCAGCGTCTTTCCCCTTATCAGACGGCGCGGCGGAGCAGACGCATTCCTGCACGAGCAGCGGCCGGGTGGAAGGTGGGGCCTCCGGCTGCGCCTCGCTGCTCTGCCGCCGTGCTTCGCCCCGGGAGCTGCGTTTCACCGGCTGGATGAAGTTATTTCTGTATGAAACACCCAATTTTCCCATCGCCCCTGCCCCTTGGGTGCTGCTTTGATTTGTTCTTTGGTTTTCTCTTCTTCCACAGGAGCCGGAGAAAATGTTTATCTGTTGTTCCAGTGCTAGGGGACTTTTGGAGGTGCCAGGTAGTGGCTTTGCGCCCCAGCGTATCCTCCCGCATGGTTCAGTGTGGGCCAACTTTTTCCTGGGAGGAAGCTTTCCCCAGGCTCCTGCTAAAACTTTCCTCCCTCTGTGTAAAACAATCATCATTAGCACTAATTGGGCAGATTTGGGGTTAAATCTGCAGATTGCCTGGGTTTGGTAAATCCTCTGCCACCACAAAGCAGATAATGCTAAACAAAAGATTGCCTTGATTAGATTAAAGTTGGCAAATTCATTACCCTAATCATCATATTGCCCTTCCCGTGGCTATTCAGGAATACATCACCTTGACTTACTTGAAGTAATTGAATATAATTGTCTTTTTAACTCGTATGTGTAAAACATCCATCTTTGTTAACGGCAAGTGTTGCTGTCCTGCTGCCAGCTCACCGTCCTTTTCAGGAGGGGTGGGAACAAGAAGCAGAGCCAGGTTGACGTTTATGAATTGGTAGCCGATTGCCTATAAAACCATTCATTATTTCTGACCAAGTACCTGGAAAAGAATAAAAAGGAACAGCACCAGCCACTGGAGCCCGCAGGTTTGGCTGGTGCTCCGAGGCAGGGGAGCAGGGGGAAGCCCTGAAGTGGGATCTAGCGAAGGGATGTCACCAAAAACAGCTCTTCCCCTTGCCCTCAGCAGCAGAAAAGCACAGAACACGTGGCAGGGTTGGAAATGAGAGCAGCAGAGCATAACAGGCACTGAAGGCAGAGGCATTGCTGACCCTCCCTTGGCCCAAATAGGTTGAAATGCTAAAAACAAAGGAACGGTGCCAGCGGGAGGGAGGAAGCTCATGGAAATTTTTCTCCCATTAATAATCAGAGGTGCAAGGAGTGAGAAATTCTCTTCAGATGTCATTTTTATAAGAACAAATACCTAGGAAAGGAAGCTAGGCAGAAAACAACTCATGTTTTCTTTTTCCCAGCTCTCCTGAGTGACAGGGAAAGACTACCTTAGCACAAAAATTTCCAATATTACATCAGCAATCAATCATTTAGAAATGCAGAGTTATAAAATAAAACTGGCCTGGGTTTTAAGTGATTCAGATTGGCCTGTTATTCTCACTGGTTTATTAGTGGATTAAACTGGTTCAGGGAACGGGCCCAAGGGTTAGGACACGACTCTTCGTATTATTAAAACACTACCATAATGACCAGCACAATTTCAGCCCGTGTCAGCTCACACTTTCCTGTGGTTTGGGGGTTAACCCAGTCCTGGACCTGCCCATTACACACAGAGCAGCCATGCTCTTTGGGGAGTCAGTAAAACTTCACCTATAGCGATGCCACCAGCTGGGCCATAACAATTGGCCCTAGTCCCTGCTCCTTTGGGTTTAGCTGCATGGCATAAATATGGGGTGAGCGTTGTAGGAAGCCCAGCCTAGGGCTCAGGCTGGAAGAGATGTTTGTGTTGTCTGGCATTGGATGTCTGTGCAGGGACAGTGGATTTTGTGACCGTGCTTGGTATGTGATGATGCAAAACCTCCTTGCCCCACTCTCTCGCGTCCCCACAGCTGCAGTGGGTTGTGGCTGTAGCTGTGGCCAGGGGCCAGCAATGTCCCCAGGGAGGAGGACTGCAGCTTTTGGTGTCTGCCAGCCCTGGCAGTGGTTTGGGCCAAGCATGGTTTGGGGAGACCGGAGGCTGTATGGTGCTGCGTGAGCTGGGAATGGGATGTGACGGCTGAACTCTGCTGCATTTCTGACCTGGAAAAACACTGGCTGCCTCTTAAAATGAAGACTCCTTACAAGTGTCCTTGTGTAACAGATCTTCCTTACCCAGGACAGTTAAAGGGTGAATCTTCCTCCCGCCAAAGCAGATCCTAAAGGATGCAAGTTTATTCTCTCCCTAAGCTGCTTTTGGAGAGGCGGGGAGGGGAGCAGAAGGGGGAAGGCGGTTAACAGTTACCCTACTGTGTCCTGACATTAGACGAGCTGCAAAAATGCTCCCAGTGTATCAGGTAGTGCGCAGTGCCAGCCCTTCGCTGGAGCACGGAGAGCAAGTCTGCTGCGGAACCTTAAATACTTTCCACTCCGACTACCCTAGCTTAACGCCTTTCAGCAGAGTTGGCAGAAGGGTTGTTTTTGTGTAGTCTCTCACCTCTCCCGGCAGTCCTGCTGACGCGCCTGTGCCGCGCTGTGCTCGGGGATTGTACGTTGCAATGGGAGTAGCAGCCTCAGATCCTCTTGCTGATATGCTGTGGAAGACGTATACGGGGATTTCAAGCTGGCTTTGCGCGACGGACCTGAAAGAAGCACAGCCTCGCCGAACGGAGTCAGCGTAGCTCTGCTGCAGCTGCAGCCGCAGATGCGAAAGGCTAAATTTTAAGTCTTTCATAGAAAAAGAGTTTTGGCGTTTACTGGAGTTTGCTGAGCATCAGCGAGAGACTTGGCCCAAGCCTTGACACTTTGGTTTTGGATGGTGCTTCCTCAGTCTACAGAGAGATGCTACCTGTCGCAGAGGCAAGTCACAATGAAATACTGAGCGCAGGCTGGGTTTTGAAATGCTCACTTAGGAGATTGATTTTGTTTTGCCTTTAGTCTCCAGTTCAACAGAAAGGCCAAGAAGCCAGAGAGGGAACGGGAAGACCTGCGACAATATTAAGTAATCTTTAACGAAGGACTTCTGACTATTCGTAAGGGCAGAGCAAGACCAGCCTTTTATCTTTAAGCTGATCACTGGCACAAATCTAGAAAGCGGCATCGTTACAGATGCGATGAGCCCTATCAGAAGGCGATTGTACAGTGTCGTTATCAAGGCTTTGCTAATTGTATTTCTTTAACTTCTGTAATTTTAGCAAAGAAGGCCCAGGCAGCCAGGCTGCTTTGTTGGGGTGGTGTGGAGAAATAACCTGATGAATTTTCAAGCAGCTTGACTCACTCAAATATTCTTGCCGTTAACTTTTGGGGTCAATAATAAATATTAAAACCTGTAGATTTAGTAAGTCAATGTAGGTGTTCTCTGCCTTTTGAGACCACTTTATCTTTCCATCAAAGATGAAACAAGCTTCTCAAATGAATAAAAAATAGGGCCTCAAGTGACTACAAGTGAGAGCAATTTGGGCTCCCTTCTCAGAACCTGGCAGTAGGCACTTTCGAGCCTCTTCTGACTGCCTAGACGGTCTGCATTAGTGCTGCTCTCGCTGTTACATTTTTAGATAATATTTCCAACCTGTGTGTACAGATGTTCAGGAAAGGTGTTTGCTGCCACTTCAGGCATGAGGGACGACGCAGGTCTGGATCCCGCCAGGCTCTGTTGAGTCTGATTTGCGTTGCAAGTCTACTTTTCCTTCCTTCTCCTCAAGTTCAAAGAGCGCTTAGCTGCTTGTCTTTGTCAAAAACCCTGTTGGAGATCTTTTATGTCGAAGATGTAGGATTTCTCCGCATGACTTTGATTATTTATTCATTCCACTTCTCTGGTGTATGATAGCGCTGATATCATGAAGACCCCTTGTCTTGCACTGCTCTTGCTCTGAAATTCATGGAGATTTAGTGCCTTTGAAATTGTTTTAAAAGGAAAGGAAAAGTTTTTGAAGTCCCTTTTTTTCTTCTTCTTCTATTCCCCTCAACAGTGCCGCAGCACATTTTTCCGGCCTTCCACGCTCCTTTGCCAATTGACATGCGCCACCAGGAAGGACGATACCATTACGAACCTCACTCTATCCACGCTATCCACGGGTAAGTCTTTCACGTCCGCTCCCATGCCTCGCTAAAATGTTGGCCACCCGCAATGCGATAAATCCTGCAGCTAAGGTCCTGGGGACTCACTGTCCTCCTGGCAGTCTGGCCATGCTGGCCACCCCCTGCTCTGCTGTCCCCGTCCGGTGGCAGGACTGACCTGTCTGGCAAGAGTGCTCTATAGCTCAGTTAAACCTATGGAACTGTCATATAGCAGCAGGATGGGAGTGCAGGGCTTCTCTGTCTTTATCGGGCTGAGGTCCTGGCGACAGGCTTGACTTGCGTTTTTGAGCCCACAATGCTTCCCACATCACCCCGTGCCTGGGCCATTTCTGGCACCGTCTTGGAGAAGACCCAGTGCTGCTCCCTCTGTTTGGAGACCTCACGTATTCTTCCTCCCTGCCCACCAGTTGCAGGGATGGGGGGAAGGGCTGTCAGGGATACTGTAATTCACTTTTATTTTACTGGACAGGCTGGAAGGTGTGTTCTAAAATGCAGTAAAGAGACAGGTCCTCAAGCAGATGTCTATGTCTGCTTTGGAAGGGCAAGACCCCAGGTTTCGGTGGTGACCTGCTCGTGAGAGCCTCCCCTCCCCAGGGCAGCTGATGGCCAGCGAGCACAGGTGCCAGTCAGGGGCTGTACCCTGAGAGGGGGGATTGTCATTAGTGTCCTCATCCAGGCCATGACAGCTCAATAGTCCTTGACATCTTGGAGGACGTGTTTACAGAGAGATCTGAGTTCGCCTCCTTTAAGCTTTGACCAGGGCAGGGAAAAACGAGCCAGCAGAGATGTGGGCAGGGGTGGTAGTGACTGTGTGGCCAGAAGGGTTTCTCCTCTTCCCTGAAACACACCATCCCTGTTGGAGATGAGGAGCAGCCTGATGGGGTTGGTGGTCCTGCAGCCACCCTGAAATCTCTCAACCCACCGCTGTAACACAGGGCTCAGCCATCAAATGAGGGACAGATCCCAGGGCACTCAACGTAGTTTCCAACCCATAAGGGCTGGAAACGTTTTTCGGGAAGAGCAAGGGAAGAACAAATAGGGATCGCTCATCGCTTAAACTCTCATTTGATCCATGTGTTGACTCCAGAACCCTGCTGCGGCCTCCCTGTCTGTCCAGGGTCAGCGCTCACCCACTTTTGCAGGGGCTATTTGTAGAGCTGTGCTTTTTCTGGGTAGGTGTGAGAGGGGGAACAGCCCCCGGGAGGCAAGTAGTGTAGACAGCGGCAGCCAGGAGATCTGTGGAGTCCCACAGCTACCAGGGCTTTATTCTGTTTCCAAAAAGCTGCGGGAAAAAATGATAGGGCATTCCCCTGGATCCTAACAGAAGACAAGTCGTTGTCTTTTTGGCTGGCAGTCAGTTTGAATGGAAGTTTAAAGGGGCAGAGCAGTTCCTTCCATGCTGCTTGCAAAGAGGAAAAGACAGAGCACTAACATGGGAATTGGGGGCGGCTAAGGGGGGGGGGCTGAATGAAATGGTTCTCGTCTTGCGTGCAAGTACATGCAAAAATTGTAGAAAAAAGAAAGACAGATTAATAAAAAAACATATTGAGAGATAGTTAATAAGCCAGAGCTCTGGCTAAGAAAGCACATAATAACTTCCGAAAGGAGCAATATTCAAAACAGTGGTCAGAAAAGAGGAAGGCTGATGCTCAGATGTTGGGCACCAGACTATTTGTATGGCCCACTCTGTGCTCCCCTTCATTCCTTGCAGGCAGGATAGGGTGCACTGCCTTTGCAGCAGCTTCTTCACTGGCGTTATGGAACAGGGTCTTCTGCAGAATGCAACCAACAGGTCGCCAGCTGGTGTCATGTACCTGCGAATCATAACACCCAGTGATGAGAGCCAGTCTTTTATCATATTGGGGTTGTGCAACTGATCAAGCCTGGCCAAGTGTATAGTGCTGGAAGATCAAATTTCAGTTCATCTGCACCAATATTAATAATCCACTGCCTTAGCAGTGAACACATTTGTCTGTCAGGGGACCAAGAGTGTCCTGCTGAGTATTTGGGTAGAGTTGTTGGTGAGTACCTATTGCCTTTCTTCTTTTGGATCCTTCACCTTCCTAGCAGCACCTCTCACAAAAATGATTTTTGAGGTACTGGAGAGAAAACTTGGTTGTTGGTCTCAGAAGAGGAAACATAGTTTTCTTTGAAACTTTTAATACGATCAGTGGGCTTTGCACTCCAGGTTTCCTCTGTGGCTGGTGAAGCACCAAAGCTGAGCAGCCAACTGCTTCTTGTCTGGGGGTGTTTTTAGTGTCAAGGGAATGCCACTTCTGTTCTATTCTTTTGCAAGTGCCCTGGGCTACAGCACAACCACATTGTGAAAATTCTCACCAGAAGTGGAGTTAATGTCTAGACCATTTATTCACTTTCAGTTTTATCTGCGAACATCTTAATCTCATCTCCTGCCCTTTCCTTCTCTAGTTTTTGTTCTGCTTCTCTTTTGTCTTCCTTTTCTCCAGTCTCTACTCTGGAGATTACAGCATAGTGCTCACCCTTCGCTGGAACATGTCCAATGTGAAATCATGCAGAACACGGTGGTGGAGCTGGGCTAGAGCAGGCGTAGAGGTTGCGGCTCTCTTGTTCAATAAGCTGGATAGAATCCACTGGTGTGGTCAAGCCTCTAGAAATTTGAACTCCATCCGAGCGGTGTCGAAATCTTTACTCTTGTTTAGAGTGTAGAACTCCAGAAGAAAAGAATAAAGCTC
>Ga0181612_111656_pt1 | contig 13297 bp, 9 predicted proteins | sample HoacroProtozoa21_FD_119630 | JGI IMG/M metagenome (GOLD analysis project Ga0181612, IMG submission 119630) | Hoatzin crop microbial communities from Cojedes, Venezuel. Combined Assembly of Gp0051906, Gp0051904, Gp0051908
CCTGGGAACCCAAAGGGAGGAAAAGTGAAAAAGGTGGGGGGAGAGGTGTGTTTCCCACATAGCATATGATGGAGAAATCTGTCAATCTGTGTCAAATCTGTGGGAGGTCCAGTGGTCCATGAGAAAAGCACTCATGGCACATGGGCTGTGGGGACCTGAGTGGGGAGAGAAGAATTTGCATTGGCAATGCAGAAACCAGCTAGACAGCTAGTGGGGCAAGAAACACTCTCCCACGAGCTGGAGCACGAGTCGAGAACGGGGCTGAAAAGGCCAGAAACAACATGGTTGGAATTTCCAGTGTCGGGATTTCATGGGGAAAACGGGGTCTGGACTGATACATTCATCCACAGGTTGACGAAGGACCTTGAAAAAAGCTGTCAATAAAAGGGATATGTATGCACATGTAGATATTGGAAGCAAAATATGCCAGAAATCACGATAATAATTATGCAGGACTCTATCTACAAATTACAACTTGTAACTTCTCTATTTCATACCAATTCATATTCCCAGTGCTGTATCAGACTCCTTTTAACTGTGTTGGGAAACTCATGCCACTACAGTTCCATACACAGGAAATTAGGAATATCAGATATTTGTGAGATTGGTATTAACTTCCAACTTCAGAAACAATATTAGATTATTTCCTATGGGTTTTGTATGTACGTATAAAGACAGAAACCTCCTCCAAACAAACTCTGAAGCACTGTCAAGTAAATTATTTTAGGATATCATTCATATGTGGACATCAAACATCATGTGGTCCATGATCATTTGTGTCACAGTGTCACGTATCTGTTTAACTAACTGATTGGATAGTTGTCTGATGTTCTCTGGTATTATCAAAGGAAAAAATAAAGAAAAAATGGGAAAATAAAAAAACAGAAAAACAAACAACCCCAAAGAAACCTAAATAACTTTCCATGTACTTCCTTCCTCAGAATTTTTCTAATTATAAGGATAAAATCCTGTCATGGATATTCATCACAAGCACAAAAATAAACTGTTACCTAGATTTAATAAATTTGCTGGCTGACACTTTAATTTTTAATAAACTGTCAGGACTTAGGCATCTAGGGGGCTGCCTTCATCAGGAAATAACTCAAACAGAAAAGAGCAAATTCATTAAATTAAGGTCTGCAACAGAGGCATTGCTGAAGAAGCCACCACCTGCTGGAGCCCCTCCACCCACCAAGCTCCCAAACGTTACCTGAAAACCTTGCTAGGCTCTAAATGACCAACTTCACATTCTGATTACATGCCATCCAATTTCTACTACTCTAGACCTCAATATACTGCAATTCTTGTGGCATTATAACCCTCCAACACACCAACGTCTCCCAGTGCTATGCCATTGGCAGGTTTTCACAACTACAGTTTTGGTTTGTGTGTATGTGCAGCAAGGTCAACAATGAAAATATTTAATAAGATCTATCCTAGGTATAACCTTCAGAGTAATCATATGCCAGATGTCTCATTACTTTTTTAATACCCTTTGCCAAATCTGAGAGCCTGATTTTTATTTTCACTAGAACCTTACACTTCTTGTTCACGAAAAAGAGACAACTTTTCTAGTGATCAATTTTTTCTCCCCATTTTTTAAGCTGTCTGTTCACACTGAACCTTCTTTTTAAGGTGGTTACTCATCCTCTGAGGTCTACAGCTCTTTCCTTCTAAGGTTTTTAATCTCATGAGCCCGATGCTTAGGCTGTGCTCTGCAGGCCCTTCTTAACCTTCAAAAAGAACGCACCCTTCTTCACATGAAGATTTACTTTCCACAGCAACCACTGGCAAATATCCAAACAAAAAAGATCTCGAAAAATTCTTATAGCCATAACAGATCTAGAATAATTTTAAGAATATTGATAATCTTGGGAAAATGTGGTATGCTGTTCTTTCAAAAAGAAAAAAAAAACCACTACTCTATGTATAATAAAACCATCTCACAAGAAAATGAATGTATCCTACCATCAAGAGATGCAATTCTTCAATGGGCTATTCAAATTTTAAAATAACAATAATGCAGATGTGTACCTGGCTTCTGGTTCAATTTAAATCTGAAACTATACTGTTTTGGGAGAACTGTTTGACACACAAAAGGTCCGATCACACCAACCAAACTATCAATGAATGAACTGGCTGCATAGTGCCAGACAGTCAATGAATGATGCAGGTGGCTGCATAATGCTAATATACGATGTCCAGCTTTCCCTTAGCTCAACCAGATTCCATCTGTTTCCCCTATAAGAATCTGTGGTTATTTTTCAGTGGTATTTTTAACCAGTTGAGGAGTTGGATTATAAAAAAAAGTTCATGACACAGAACTCGGATGGATTCCAGCAGAGAGAACATCAGAGGCTGTTAGAAGATTAGGTCTCAGAAACTACTACAAAGTACACCTCTGGCATCGCACTAGTGCTGAAAGAGAATACTGGCTTGCCTCGAGTCTTATAATCCTGACTACTGGGTGGGAACACAGAAAGCTTCTTTCTATTCTTGGCTCCACCAGTGGCTTGCTAGATGTCCCCAGCCAAATCTCTTCACTTTTCCCCAACTCAGTTCTTCACTGGGATACAGAAATACTTTCTTAGACTTACAACTGATAAAAATTATTATGTAAGTGTTGTATTGTTATTCTATCCACTGCAAGATGCTCCCTTCTGTGTTTATACCCCTTCTCTTCTACAGGTCTCATGCCTTCACATTAGACATGAGTGCTAGAAGCAGGTAGCTGTATAGATCACTGACCTTTCCCACATGTCCTGTACAGACTGGCCCTTACCACAGCTGATAAATATTAAAAAAGACCCACAATTACTTACAAAAGTAAGCTTACAAAAGCTTAACTCAAGCAGTTATGTGCCTTGACCTAAGCAATTGTCCCACATTAAGCAGGAAAAGCCAAGGCTTACATAAGCTGTACTTTCCACCACCGTCTTTCATCACATGCAATTGTCCTTATAATCTCCTGCATTCATACTAATTGCGTAGCCACTTTTCTTCCCACTCCCCACCCCACAGTTAGTGCTGAAAAAGGCTTTTCCATACTCAGAACCCAGTTTTAACCTCAAGCCTAAAGGTGTCCATTGCTGCCTGCCTCTGGCTGCCAGTCCCATGCGGCTGGATCCCGCCTGCTACTTCAGCTTACACTCAGTTTCTGCTTGGCCATGAACCCCTGAACCTTCTGCTGACTCTAGCTGTTACCTCCTTTGCCAGTGCATTAGGCTTTGGGAAGATCTGCATTGGCTGCTTGCTGAACTGAACACAATGTGTTCTTGCACTAGTTGTCCTACCTACTCAGCTCTTTTAAGAAAGATAAACAAAAAGGTAAATAGGCAGCATGTTCTTTGCAGCATTTATTATTATTATTATTATTATTATTATTATTATTATTATTATATCAATGAGTTAGTTTAGAGATTTGAAGTAGTTGTTTTTAAACAACAGGGTCTTCACAAGTCTATAGAAAAAATATCTAGAATTACAACGTACATCAGGTTTTTCCAGCTTGCCCTTAAGACTAAAGAATAGAAAAGCATTGTGCTTGTTGTTAGAACAGTATGAAATAACTACAAACACCAGGAAACAAACAAACAAACAAATAAAATTTAGACACGTGTTTAATAAATTCAAGCAATCCGAAATGACTCTACATACTTCTTTAAACTGCAGCAGATTCTGACTGGGCTTAAAGAAACCAAAATAAAGTTGTGACCCACACAGACTAACGGATCTTGGAAAAGATTTCAGCAATAACCACCATAGCTGAATGATTTCCCCTACCCAAATATCAAAGGAAAATAGCTGTCAAAAGTGTAAATTAAATCACTTTTAAATTGAACAGAAAATTATTTCCTATTTTCCACAGGTTATGATTTGGAGTGATCTTAAACCTCTGGAAAAGAATTTCCCAATTTTCAAAAATTCTGAAGCCCAATTACAAGTAATTATAGCTTTTCATTTTCAACATGATGAAATAATTTGATTCTTTTTACAAGAGGTCTGGTTTAGCTCAAAATAGACAAGTGCTTCTGCAATGAGTTAGTATACAAAGACAATAAAGATCATTCTCAAAAGAAACTCCGGGATCCATGTTGGCTATAAATCATAAATGGAGCATTCAGGCAAAAATAGTTTGTGTGTTCTACAAATGCCACTTATTTCCATTGCACATGAGTGAGAGAAAGTAAACAGACCATTGACAGTTTTGGCTTTCAAATAGGCTAAGATTTGCAAGAAGAAAAAGAAAATGTATGGCATAATCACTACTGTTAGATCTAGTTTTAAAGTATAATTTGGAGAAATAGAGTGCATGAATACAAGCTTTTCTATATTGTCATTACAGGAGAAAAGCAAACTAGGACCACATAGCATTAAATTAAAACTAAATATTATTTTAAGTATCTTGTTCCCAGGTCCACTTGCTTCCTTTCCCCTCAAAAATTACCATTTTTCTTATTCTCTGGGAGAAGAAACTATATTCACTAAATTAGAGATTCCACTTCAGTAAAGCTCCTAAAACCTTTCACACAAAATGTAAAGCTCAGCCAGCTCCAAGTCAGTGCAGCACAGTTCATTACCATAAAGTTCAATGCACTTCGCAAGAGGCCTGCTGTAAGTGAAATAACTCCTAAAACAACCAATACATTTGAATAGAATTACAGCCACGCTAACTTGTATTTGAAGCCAGATTTTGGGTACACACAAGAACACCTAGTAAATACAAAGGGCTGTAGTTTTTAAGGACAGAGGTTTGCATGACACATCCCAGTTATAACCAAACTTGATATAACACACATATCCAGCAACAAGAGGAAAAATTTAGATGTACTGTAGCGAGTATGATTTAAATGCATTTATCAAAGAGAAGCAAACCTTAGACATCTAAGCAGAGAAGTATAGGCTAATATGGAGGCAGAAAAATCTTAACACAACAGTTCTTAAACTCCAGTCCAAGACTGGCAAAGCAAGCTTGCCAGCTGGGCTCTGATTTCCAGCATTCCTACCCTATCTTGGTTTGTTTGAAGGTTACCTGTTTACAGCACTATCCTTCAAAAACACAGAATTTTACATGCGTGCAAGATACAGGGCACACTACTGTCACAACATAAGCAGAAATTGGTATAAAAAATACTAACAGTGATTATATTTAAAAAAAAAAAAAAAGCCCTATAGCATCTTTGTAACATTAAAAGTGGCAACAGTATTATTAGGTTTAATTCTTTTCCATACCAAAATACATCTTCTTTTTTGCCTAATACTACAAATTGTTTAACAATGTGTACTGTGTTATAAAGTGACTAATTTAAAATAAAAACCTATTTCTGCAATCTATCAAAGCACCTGGTTACTTTTAAGTTTCATAAAGAAAATTAGTAGATTGAGAACTGATATATTCAATAAAACCAGGTTTCTCTTGTGGTCGGTCTTCTGGAGGTGAAGTCAAAAAAAAAAAAAAATTATCAGGGAAAGAAAAAAAAAACAAAACAAGAAAAACCAAAAAACAATTGCTTAACCTCCAACAATGAGAAAAAAATTTTTTTTTTTTGACAGACAGCAACAAAATGAGAAAATTTGAATTCACAGACATTCGTTGAAGGCTTTTAATGCTATCCCAGCCTTTGGGGGTGGTGGGGAAACACAGCAGTGTGCCCAACAGCAGATATATGGAGGGGTAAAGCACAGCAGCCAACAAAGTGCCGGGCACACTAGCATCAGAAACTTGACATCTACAGCCCCCCTACTCCCTCGGGTAAATATGTTGCTGAAGGCTGGGCAGGAATTATATAATTCTTATTCTATAATTCTATAATGTGTTTTATGAGTCTGTACATCTTTTAATGTCACCCCCCGAAACAGCAGACAACAAAGCTCATTTTACATTTGCACACGCCAGGTATGGGTTTTTTTCCCCATGTTTCACACCTGTTTCAGAAGACTAGATAGGGCACTACATTATAGAAGTTACACACCCTTGTCTGTTTTTGAAGGTTAAAACAGCAGGACAACGTTTGGCTGAAGGTTAAAGTAGTTCTGTGACTGCACTAGCAAATACTGCCTGCAGATCATGTCAGGGTCTTTTTTGTAATACTGAACAACAACATGGAAAAAATTCTAAGCAAAAGGGACTTTATTTATTTCACTTCCTTATTTCAATTACCAGATAGTATTTATTTTTATTAACATTTGCTTTTTGCCATGCAGTTGACGCAATTAAAACTTGAAGTAGGTTTTGAAATGTGTACTATCTTCTCCAGTGTCTAACAGCCAAGAGTATGTTCAAATACCCTTGGGTTACCTCATCTAGCCAGACCCAGTCAATGCGAATTGAAAGTGCAAGTAACAAAACAGCAGGCATTTGGCCTACATACAAAACTAAAATTATTCTTAATTAATTATAAGCAAATCAAGATACATTATTAATATTAGGTGATAAATACATGATGTTTTAAAATATGCCAAGTACTTATCCAGCATGCAAGGCCCACCCACCACATGACCCTAAGGACAGGCAGTGGATCAGAGGACAGCTGTGGGCTCTGCAACAACGAGGGTAACACGGCATGGGTTGTAAGCCACAGCAAGTCACATAGTAAATTATATTTGGTCTGCACGCCGTAAAGTGCCTCAAAGGCCTCCTGTTACACCTTCTCACAACTAAAAGGTGAACATTACAAATCTTCAGTCCACATAAGAAGTTCAGATCACAAACTAAATACCACAGCCACTCTGATGGAAACCATACAGTCATCGAAATTCATCTTGCCAACTTCATTATTTTACCTACATTAAGGAATATTTAGAATACAAACAAATATGAGGCAATTATAGTCTACTACTTAGTCTGAAGAACTGTCAAGACATCTTTTTCGCAGAATAAAAATGACTGCCTCCAACCTGATTTACTCTACATTACAGGACCACTGTTAGCTCAGAAGTTTATAAATTCACTATCTTCCCTAGTAAGGTTTTTGACACAGCAACCCGGTAGACGTGAAATCCAGCCTTGTCACATAGCAAGTAAAGACACAAAAGGCAGGCTACGGCCCAACAGGGCCCTGTTTAGATCTCCAGAGAGAATGAAAGGATACCTGTAATCTGTAAGAAGTACAGTCATTCATTAAAGGAACTTATCTGAGCAACTACAGCCATCCTTGCACTCAGCAGGCAAGTGAGTGATGGAGAAGCTTTAAATGTGCTTTGATTTTACAGTGATCTGTGCCTTCTACTGACCTAGTTTAAGAAGTAGTTTTACGTTGTTTTATCTTCACCAAGAAGCAGACATAAATAAATTATCCATCTCAATTTTGTTGGCATTTTGTTGACTTACATAGGAGACTATGAGATCTGCAATGATATACTCACTGTTCTCCAGCATCTCGGGACAAGTGTTCTTCCAACTGTCTGAATGTCACATGGAGCACAGGGAGGAACCTACTCTGTGGAAGCGTGTGTGTGTATCTTCTAGAGAGAGGGTGGTATGTTCTGAGATGTCAGTAAATAAATAGTATTCTAATCTAGACGTTCTTTGTTCAAAGCACAGTCTCTTTAAGTAACTTGTGACTAGTAGCAGTAGATGATAAATCAATAGGAACAAAATATCTCAAAATCAGCCTTAATACAGTAGAAGAAATACACCAAGATACAGACAACCACAAAATTATAAGTTTAGGAGAACTGTAACATTATTTACAGTCTATTAGATCTGTCTAAACTGCAGTCATATTTTAGAAAAATCTGAAAAAAAAGTAAAGATTCAAGATGAATTAATTAGCATTTCTGTGACCACGCTTTCAGCGAGATGCCTAAACCCAGACTCACACACACTTCATTGACTTTGGCTGTGACACGACGTATTCACTCCACTTGCTCACCCTCTGAAATCCACCTTCAGAAGAAGACCTCCATTGATTTGTCACTGTTTTTAAACAGGGGTCTATCCAAGTGCAGCTCTCTACCTGAGTGCGGCAACTTGTAGCACTGAACATTATTCTGAAAATAAAATTTAATCTGCTGTTGACCAAAGTCTTAGAACAAAATTCCCTCAAATGTAAAAGATCAATGACATTGGAATCTCAAGGCTCATTACAATGGCTTTGTAATTAGCCTGCAAAAACCTCCCAGAAACTCTAAGTTGAATACTGTGCAGTTGGGTTTCTCTTCTATGAGGCAAATCCCTGAAACAAACAGATTAGTCACAAGGCCCTTAAGGCAGAAAAGTAAGGAAAGCTTCTGTTCTCTCCAACTCTTAACACGAGGGACTTCCAATGAAATTTAAACATTATAAATAGGCAATACTCTATCATACAATTCATAATTAGACAGTGGAACTAACTTCTACAAAATGTCATTAAGGCTGAGGACTTAGCAAGGCTGGAAAAAGGATTAGACATTTATATGGGGTAACAAAAATATCCAGAGCTCTAATAATTTTCCAAGATCTATTAAATATTATGTTGCAGAGTTTAACCCAAACTCTAACCAGCCAAAGAACAGGCGGCTTCTTGCATCTTCCCCTGGAACCTCCACTGTTCTGTTGATCACCGGATACTGAAATAGCATGGGTTAACAAGCCCAGTCCATCATGGCAATTCTTTTGCAGTTTTAAATTAAACAATCAAGCTGATCCACAGGCTTCAGCTCAAACTGGCTAACAATCATGGTGTGTGCAGTCATAAGGATCTGGGAACCGAGGGGAACAGGAAGCAGCTTCTCATGGCAGCCAAAGATATGTAAGTGGACTGCAATGACAAGTTTAGGTGTCAACACTACATTGAGAACCAAACCACAGAGAACCTTTGTTCATTAGTAAGAAAAAAGGGAGTAAAAAAAATTAAGAGTTTCTTTGCCCACTGTGTTATAAGCCTACTTAAAAAAAACAAAACTGAACTCATTAACAGTCAAACATGCAAGGGTAAAATACAATTGACCTCAGAACTGAGAATACTGTTTAAGTTAAAAAGTTTTTTCTGCCACCACTTCTTTGTTCTTTCCTTCTCTGGAGGCAGCCCTGTCATATCTGTTCATCTTTCCACAACATAACCCGTCCTTGCTTCTCCGTGTCCCAGAGGATACTCTAACTTTACAAATCACGTGGCCGCCTTCTCATTTCTTACCTCCCTTACCAGTTCCACAAGCAACAGGCTGTAAGGGGCCACATCTAGACTGACACCTCACAGAACAACCAGATAGCTACTGCTTGTAGAAGGGAAAACTCCACAGTAGAAGTGGGGTGGAAAAAAAAAATAAGAGAATGTAGCCATAGTCCAGACAACATAAAGCATCAGTCCACTCTTCAAAACATCAGGTCAGAAGGTTTGAAAAATGTTCAATTAAAAACACACAACTCTGAATCCATACACACTAATCTCTGTGTGTTAATAAGCTTATCTATAAAATATGAGATAGGGTTCTACCAAATGAAAAAACCACCACATTGAGAGTTCCTATAAAACATGGGTCAAAAGACTGACTTCCTGTGTAAATATTTGAGCTGCATACTTTAAGTAACATTTCAGCCTCTGCATGCAATTATTAAATATTAAGTAAATAGCTATGGATCATATGTACAAAGGTGAATGCAAAATGCAGCAATATTTAAATTAAGATCAAAACAAGAAACAGCCCTTTAGTGTTTTGTTTTTCTTCAGTGTGTGGTGGATAATAAATATCCAAGAGCTTTCCAAGGCCTCAGAACAGATTGGATCAGTTTCTTTACGTTTCCTTTTGTAGTCCTGTCACAGAAGCAACGTATCAAAAGGTACAACCTGCAGTTTAGCGGCAAAGAGAAACACCGCACCTCCCTCCAGTCCTTGAAGACATTTTTTTCCCAAAAAGCAGAAAGGCAAATCTGATGACTTGCACTGAAGTGTTCAAAGCAAGAATTCTATTACTCAACTCACCCTCCTCTACACTGAGAGCTCAGACTAATCCAGTACGTCAGATACAGCAAGCCACCAACCATGGCTCTTCATAAATTTGTAGGAGGCCTGAAACCATCATTGGTAGCTACTTGTCTAAGCCTACAGGCACAGTACACTCCTGAGGCTTGAGGCAGGTGGCAATCTTTGGAGCCCACCAGGAGAGGGACCACGTTATCCACAAACAATGTATTGTGTTGACAAGCCCCAGCTCACCAAAAGTGCCCCCTGCAAGGATCCCTGTCAGTGCGCAGCAGCCCATCCCTCGCCTGCACCCTGCAGAGACAAGGAATTATGAGCACACAACCATTACAGAACAGGTCCGCAGACACACAGGAGAAACGCTGCACTCTGACCCTGGATTACAACCGGAATTTAGAGCATGGGCTAGTTTTCCCCAGTTGATTTCCTTAACCAACAAAATCCAATTTTATAATATAACCAATATGCATGGAATTAAGAAATCACCTTCACAATCATGAAGGCAAAGAAAATTCATCTGAAGCTAAAGAAAAGGCATTTAATATACTTATCCATATCTGTGGCAATATTTTATTTATTTTGAGAAAACAGAAAAAAAATAAAACTCAGATAAGCCACTGAAGGCACTATTTAAAAAAAAAAAAAGCTTTTTTGCATTTTGGGGTAGCTGAAGGTACTTGATTTTGGTTTTTTTGATAAAGTAAAAAGTCAAAAGTCCTTGAATGAACTGGCACAGTGTAAGTAACATTTAGAACCTTCTAACTTGCCTGCTTTTTTTTTTTTAAATACAAGTGATTAATTTCATGAAATAACACCAACAATTTTTCATAAGCTATAATGCAGTCTAAGAATAGGCCCCTGTATAAATTGAACACAGTAGTCACATATTTTGTGGGTAGATTAAGGATAAAACTGCTAGCTCCATGCTGTGCCAGATGAAAAGGAACTGTTTGAGTACTTTAGAGCATGCATATTTAGTAGGCTATCCAAATTATTTATAAAACTTTGGGGAAAAAATTACTATTTAAGGAAAATAGTATCATTCAGCGAATAAGGAACAAGAAGAAGAAGAAATTCAGGTTCCATTCTCAGCTTCTGAGAGACTTGGCAAATCACTTCTTCCTGTACAGTTTCCATATCTACGGAACAAAGGTAATAGTTTACTAATCTGGCAAGATGTTTCAGAATCTGTACATGAAACATCTTGACATAAAAACTGAGTATTTCGGTAGAAATAAGACCTTTCCACTACACAGATTTGCTGAACTGCTGTAAGAATTCAAAATCACCACAGTATGCTGAGCAGCATGGTGTATTTACCACATTCTGCACATGTGAGCAACACACAAATATTCAGTTCCAGCTCAACAAATTTAGGAAAATCCCAAGGGAACAAGTAGGTGAGCTGAATAAGTATGCAGAACTACAGAAGAATCTCCTGCACTCAGACAGCTATAGTTAACACAAAGCGAACCAAGTCTTTACTACCTTCAGCCATCCTTTAGACATTCAGCAACACCCCAGTCATTGGAGAATGAAGCAGAATGATTTGAAAGAGCCAAGTACCAAAGAAAAGCCTGTAAAATCTACAAAACAAAATGGGCACTTACTTTAGCATCAGAACATAAATAAGTAGTAATGTTTTAATAAATGATGTAGGTGTAGGGAGCCTCAGCAAGCACCTCAGCAGTTCTATGTAATACCAGCATTGAAGTCTTCAGAGAGACTTGTCTACATGTTGTTATAGCACTGTGAAATGCAACTCACAATCCCTTTTGACAGCTTCAATTTAGACATATCCACCTTTACAGTAGGGACTATACGCTACAAATAACTGTCACAACTTATTGAGGAGCTTCCTTAATTCTAGATAACTAAGAAGTATCTTCATCTTGAGCATGTACAAAGAGACCTAAGAGAAACACAAAAGATATGCAGAACAAATGAAGAACAAAGGTTTGCCCTAAAAATCAAGCTCATTATTAACTTTTCTGAAAGTGAGACACTATCTTTCAATGGCCCTCAACGGAAAGCCTCATCAACTCGAGAACCTGCCACTCAGTAACATTTGTACTGCTATTAATAATGAAGAAATATATTTAAAAAAAAAATACTATGCAGCCACAGTCATGTAGAGATCCAGTAATCAAGTACTAAATAACATGGTTAAAACCAGAATTGATATTTCAAGAAAAAATAAACTGATCCATAGTATCAGATTTTACAATGAAAGAAGGAATATTGCACCTATGAGTGATCTCCAGTGCAGGAATAAAGTTTTCATCCAAATCTAAAAGCAAAAAAGAAACAGTCAAAAACATGACCTATAAATCCAGAAGTTATTTCCAGGTTCTTTCACTTCTCCAGAAAAGGGCACTGCCTCTTCTCTGTACGTCCAAGACAGCTAGCATATTACTACAGACCTTTACACTGGTAAGTGCAGAAGCATAGAAGACTGCAAGCACTCTTATTTGCTAGGACATTCCTTACCACCTCTTACTTTTTTCTCTCGTTGAACAATTGTCCATGGGGCTCTTCATCTGCTTCACAATCTGCCCAAAATATCTTTTTCATCCTACCAGTTGCCAGCTGTTCCTCATTCACATGGACAGATGCAGAAGTTGTTCATTTCTCATTTTGAAGGATGTTGAAACAGTTGGACTTTTCCCAGTCAGTCTGGGAAAGACAGACATATGAAAGGAGAATGTTTTTTCTACCAAGTATTACCAAGGAGTCTAGACAACATCTTATCTTCTAAGAAAAACACTATAAAGCAAGTAAAACTACAACATTAAGAGAACTAAGGAGAGCAGAAACAGGAACGGACTGGTCCTCTCATCTTCTAACGGACAGATGATGAATGCAATTCCAGCCTTACCACTCTCTGTACTAGCAGGCATAGCTAGGACACGTGGAAAAGGAGAGTGGATAGGCAGGAAATGGGAAATATCGCTTCAGCATCAGTGCACTGAAAAAAGGCAACTGCAGTCCTGCTTCCCAGGGCTCATCTGTGCATCTCCAAGCAGACTTCTATTCTGTCTTCTCTATACAGCACATTTGGTGGCTGCCCACAGCCCTCCCTTCCCAAGGCTGAACAAGTACAGCTCCCTCAGCTTCTCCTTGCACATCAGTCAAGAACCGTGAGGCCAGCTTGGGACTGGCTTGGTGGCCCTCTGACAGATTCACTATGGTTTTTTAAAGTCTTCTGGGTCCAGAGGAGGGCCACAAAAATGACCCATAGGCCAGGAACACCTCTCCTGTGAGGAAAGGCTGAGAGGATTTGGGTTGTTCAGCCTGGAGAAGAGAAGGCTCTGGGGAGACATAGCAGCCTTCCAGTACCTAAAGGGGGCCTGCAAGAAAGCTGCAGAGAGACTTTTTAAAAGGGCCTGCAGTGA
>Ga0181612_146976_pt1 | contig 13297 bp, 6 predicted proteins | sample HoacroProtozoa21_FD_119630 | JGI IMG/M metagenome (GOLD analysis project Ga0181612, IMG submission 119630) | Hoatzin crop microbial communities from Cojedes, Venezuel. Combined Assembly of Gp0051906, Gp0051904, Gp0051908
TAGAAACACTTCTGGTAGGTTATTCCAGAGCTTCTCTGTATCCCCAACTATCCTACCAAGTTTATTCATTAATTAAAATTTACAAATTTGTTCTTTTGCTAAAACTGACTTTTAAATAGCTTTCTTGCTGCTTATCCCCCTTCAATGTTTTTAGAGAGCAAAAAGGCCTTACGATTATTCTTTACTTCACTAGGCTAAAAAAAAAAAAATTAAAGCTCTTCCATAGTTATCTCTGGTATAACTGATTCTCCTTTTGTCTCATCCTTCTAATTACCATCTTTTGTACCTGTTGTCACTTGAGTTAATCTTTGCTCATCAGGGTGATCAAGTGTTATAATATTTTAGGTAAGATCTGAACAGTGCTTTAGTGCTGCTTCTTCCCTGTTCCTGCTAGGGATCGCTCCTGTGCTATATCCAAGGACCCCAGACGCACTGTAGTCATGTGTCCGGACAACACAGTTGAGTGTTTCATCCTGAGCTCTGCGTAAACTCAGGAAAAATTTTATAAGCTTTCAATGAACATCAGAAATAACAGTTCAAATACTTCTTGCATACGGTTTACCTTGATTTTTAAAAGCCACCTGTGAAGGTTGAACCGTATTACTCCATTACCTCACTCGTACTATTCTTCCTTAGCACACCATGGAACAGGTGGAGGTTTCCTAAGATTCTGTTAGCGGATCTGCATCTTTTCAAAGGCCTTCACCTCCTCCCATTTCTGGAGTGCAAATGTTGTATCCTCTCTTATAATGAAGAATTGATTTGCCCTGAGTTTGCTCCCTCAATCCTGAAAGGGTCTTTGAACAGTGACCTATTACAAACTTGTTTTTTACCTATTGTTAAATTCATTCCTTTCCGATGCCCATATATAACGACTAAGTTATCATCAAATATACAAAAGAAGTAATACTGAAAACGAAAAAAACCTAAATTTGCACCAGAATTTTGAGAGAGAAAATAAGCTAGAACAAAAAAGTAACAATAAAGTTTTACAAAGTTCTAGCAAAACGTGCATTTTCCCCGAATGATATAAATAATGCTACGTGTTGATGAAAAGATGTGATTTCTTGCATGAATTTGCCATTTGAGGAACACTGCTCACATTTTCACTTTAATAACTTTAACTTTCTGAAGTACTCTAACTTTGAATTAGATGACCTCCCGAAGGTCTTTCCAACCTGAATTGCCATATGAACTTGTTTTCATTTTCCCTCATTTACATACTATTAAATTCCATTCTTCCTGCGTTTTTACTCGCCATCCCACTTCCTGATTAACTATTCAGGAATGAATCCCTCGAAGCCACAAGATAGCCAGCCTGGGAAAAGTTACAACTAATTCCACACCACCCAGGAATTACAATGAAAGCCAGCTTTGCCAGACTAATGACGTCTTACTTCAAGAAACGCAAGTTTCTGAGCCCTTCACTGTGAACAAATCTTTTCCTCTAACTTGCATGTTAGCCACCTTTCCCCAAAACAAACTCCCTCCCGCCGAAAGACAAATACTCTTTGTACACAAACAAGAAAGCTTTCTCACACTAGCAAACTAATTCAGTCCAAATCTGCAACACTATCAGTGACATCAGCTCTTCTCCTGCAGAGTTATGAAAAGTACTGTATTACTGTATGTGCAAGTTTTCCATTATAGCAACATCTTGCTTTTCCAGTGTTCTTTCAAGGATTTGTTGAGCAAACAGAACACAGCAAAACAACGCTGGAAGACCACTGCCCATAACTGTAAGCCCAGAACAGCTTAAGTTTCAAGACTGGCTGACAGTCCTTACAACTTGCTACCTCCCGTATAAGCACAATATGACAATCCATGCTCCAAACAGCATGCATTCTAAAAAGATAAATCTGCAAGGGTGAGAAGAAGTATGAAACAATAAAGTTCAATGTGACACCTAGTTAAACGCAAAGACAGTCTAAACCCATCTACTGAGCACAATCTTTCATTTTAAACTTTGACATCATGAGCTGATACCCAGGCTTTAGGTATCGGAACTTCTACCTGCTCTGTATTCTCAAAAATAGCTCAGCAAGCAAGAGAGACAGTCTGACATCCAACCCAGTTTCTAAGAAGCTAATGAATGAGTATTTTCAAAAGTAGTATGTTTAAACTTCTGGCAGAACAATCATGTTGCGGATTTACTGTTCTTAAAGGAGTATAGATATTTGGGAAGACACTGGGATGGCTTTTACAAACAGGTACACTTACACGTGTCAGGAGTTACATATTTGTGTTTCAGCGTAACCTCCCCCACTGGTCAGTGTTTCAACAGACTTCCCACCTTACGAACCAGAACAACAGAAAATAACAAAATAGGACGCTCGTAGACAAACCTTGGATTTGAACTTCATGATCTTATACTTTGGTGAAATGCAGTCATTAAATTCCTTGAAAACACTCATTATAGTTACCGGAGTCTCCGTCTCTTTGCCAGTGGATAGGTCAATTTCCTCAAAAACAGAAGTCAGGTTTTACAAATTAACAAAAAATGCCACCAGACATGACCAATAAGTTGTATTTTGCTTTGCTATTATGAATCATGTATCTCTTCTTTAAGGGAAAATAACAACACAATCAGCCAAGAAAACCCAAATATAAAAAAATATTATTTGAATCATGTGTTTAAAAAGCATGAAGTTTTCTTATAATACTTCAAGACAACTTTATTTCCTAAGCAGCAAGTCTAAAGGTAACAATTTGTCTGCAATTGTTAATTAGGGTTTGGGGGGGAAGCAGCAACACACTGCTCTGCACCTCACGTGGCTTCAGCCGTTCCCAGAAACACACTACTGGAACTCATAACCTGCCACAAGCAGAATGAAAGGTACTTATGTTTGACATGCTTAAAAGACATACTTACTGTTTCACGTGGCAGTAGATAAACAGTTCTCTCAATATTTTTCACTGTCACACAACAGCTGACATAGGTGTTTGCAGATTCAATCCAAACTTTGCCAAACAAAAATACCACACCTAAGGAAGAAGGGCAAAGAATTCAATATGCAATTCTTAAACTAATCATTCTTAATGCTGCTTAGAGCAGCTTATTATGTATTCTTGCATAGAAACACAACTATTTCCGGTTCAGGTCCTTTAACAACAAAGCTTTCCAATGTATCAGCACATTCTGAATCTTTTTAAATATCAGCTTTATAAATGGATACATGTACAGTTCTTCATGCTCCTACCTCCATCACTATAGTAACAACACCTTGATACATGAAATTCGAAATGGCATCACACAGCCAGCCTCAGAATTCTGTTGATACTCCATTTCTGCCTACATTAGTCTGGTAATTCATGGGGAGAGGGAGGAAGCAGAGAAAACTCCGTGAAAGCTGAAGATAATTAGAATGCCTGTGCTGTCAATCACTCCTGAAACATGTGTCATTTACAATTTTTCATTCTTCAGCTAGACCAGTACAATTAACCCATTTTCCCTACATTTTAGTACCGTAAGATGAAGACTACTACTAACAGAACCTGTAGAAATACATTCTGAAGACAACAACTACAAGCTGTTCAACTGTAAAATGTTTTCGACTGACTATTTTTAACGAATGATGACACCGAAAGATGTATGACATCGCAAGAAATCCTGGACACTAGGGCAGCAGTTGTAACCAAGGCAGACATTCAGAAAGCCTACGTACAGCAGGACTTGCACAACTGACTCTTCACTGTGGACCACGTCATTATTGCACATGCACATCTCAGACACAGAGAATGTGGCACTAGCACAAAACGCTGCAAATTGCTATCCAAGTGATGTTAAACTTTGAAATAAAATAGAACAAGGTGACTTTCAGGTACGGTTTGTGAATTACAAGTAAAATAAACTTCTAAGTACAACTCAAAAACCTGGCTTCACCTGAGTTCCCTTCAAACTCCAAATAATCTGCAATTTGATTATGAGAGACACTCTCCATACAATACACTACTATTAATGAAATCAGAAATATCAGAGCTGAGACTGCCGCAGAAACAGTGTTTCACATTAGGAAGATTTTGAAACCTGCATTTCTCCTTAGTCTGACAATGCACAAACAAGTCCTTGGTTAAGAGTTATAATTTATCTCTGCCACGTGACCCATCAGATGTAAAGGCACCTTTCTTACTCCATTAGATCAAAGACAAATCAGTGAAAATGCACCGAGACGGATGACAGAGTTAGTGTGACAGACTAAGAAAAATCATTTCTTGAGTGGTTGGAACAGACGTGAACAAGACTACTTTTGTCAAGCACAGAGAAGAGAATACTGCAGTTTTGAAGATGATGAGAGCAAGGATACAAGCTTCAGCTGCACAAAGTATCTTAGAGATTTTAATACAGTGGCAATCTTCAAGATTACGACAGTCTGAATAAAAGGATCTAGAATGAGCTCAAATTACAGATCTAAGTGACAGGGAAGATGAATTTCTTATCCCCAGCAATCTTTTTTTTCTTTCTGTCTTTTTTAAAGGGATAAAAAAAACTCTGATAGGTTTGTATCATACAGAATGATGAAACTATGGGAGAGAACACAAAACAGGAGACAGTCCCTTGAACAGCTGGCAATATTAAGAGCATGGAGAAGTTAACCTGTCAGAGGCATACTTAGAAGCAGGTGAGGTAGAAAGGATACATGAGCCAGTCAAAGACAGGGTAACAGGCTGCCTGGACTGCAAAGACAAATTACAGTCAACACGAGCATGGACAAACAAGTGGTCTTAATCCCCACTTTTCACAGAATCAGAGTACTTTAGGATGGAAGGAATCTTTGGACGTCACCCAGTCCATCACCCCCACGCACAGAGTGAAAGCAGGACTAACTTCCAGGAGCTTTCAGAGACATTTCATATGTAAAACCAAGAAATGAGAGCACAGACATCAGGACCTATCCCCTGTTAAGTCTGATTACGGAAAGAAGAAAGAAAGAAAAAGGAGTAAAGATTATAAAACACAAAGTCTGGGAATGGAAAGATCATGTTACCAATGAACCAAAAGGCAAGCAAAGCTAGGAGACAAGGAAAACATCTTGCAGAGAGGAAAGAAAGGGCAATTTTTATTCGTTATTTCTTTAAAATGTTAATAGGATTACAATTCTCAAGTTCTCTGCCTAAGACAGTAAAGGGAGTTATGAAAAGTAAGCCTCCAAAAAAATCATTAAGTTTGAAAGAGTCTTATGATTATGCTATAGTATTTACTCTTCAGGCAATGCATTTGACATCACAGCAAATGAGGCATAAACAAAGATCATGAACATGTTAAACAAAAAGCAGTATCAAAATTTTCCCTTCTACACTACTAATTGAAAACAGGTGCAGTCTTTATTATTCAATCCTGAAAAAGTCATAATGAGAAAAGAACACTTCTTGCATGCGAGGAACAGAAATCCTTTCATAATTATGTTCCATTCAGCAACCACTGACTTAGAAGACAAAAAAGAAAGAAAAAGAACAATAGTGGGGTCTTTAAAAGTAGCAATTTTATATTAGAGCCATTGATTTCATCAAGATATCTATGATTATTACCACTCCCATCACCAAGCTGTTCAGCCCAGCACAGTCTCATATTTAAGTCTGGCATCCCAACTCACAACAAAAGGTGTAACAGAGAAACGTATCTGACTCAATGCTTACAGGATCAACCCCAAAAACCTTCAAGAACATATGGAAGAACCTTCTGGTAAACCTACATGAAGCACAAATTCAAAAGCCAAGATCCTAAAGCTGCTGATGAAATGACACGATGGATGAAAAGAGCTTAGAACAGATATGAACACGACTTCTTTTGTCAGGGCTGAGATCAGAAAGCCACAGTTTCGAAGACGATGAGAGCCAGGATTCACACTTGAACTGCACAAAGTATCTCAGGGAATGTTAATCTAGAGACAATCCTCAAGACTGAGACCATCTGAATAAAGGGATCTAGACAGAGCATCTATATCTCAGGCCACCTTCCTCCCTTGTCAAGCATAGCTTTCCTTCATATAAAATCATGCAGCTGCTATCATAAAGGCTTTCTAATAATCCACCAGAACTTTAAGTTACATTTCCACAAACAAGAAGAAAGCATGCTCAATTGTTGCACCACTGACTAAGAAATTAACAATATCATCTTATTACTGGAGCGCACAGGGTTTTAAGAAGGCAAATGGGCTACTAACATTGAGAAATGCTATTAGCTTCCTTTGTACCTCCCTATTACTATACTACACCAAGAAACAACATTATAACTTTGCTCAGTCATAACACCCCACACTGAGGACAGAGGTGTGGAAAAACAAGAGATCAATGTACAAGTCACAGAACAGAGAGAGATGGGGTATTAAGACGTAACTTTGGCAAGTCTGAAAATCCCAATTACATAAAAAGAATTAGAATGGCATTTTCTGCCTTTAACCGAATAGTTACCTGGCTGATTGTACTGATCTTCATAAGCATCCAGCCAATAAAATCTTAAGACTTGATCATCATTCTCCCCATTCACAAGTGGAAGTAGATTGGGGTCCAGCTGGACTTCCGCCACTACTAGATCATCTTCATCCTCATCAATTCTGTCCCAACATGAGACATCCGGGAGAGAACAACTTCTGCAGATTTTGCAGAAGAAAAAAGAAAGTAGTAAAATTGTGCCTTTGCTATAACCACCGTTTCACTTTTTTTTCAGCCTTGTATTCTCAGGCCTTTTGTTGCTCTTTCCACTACCGAGCAACCTTCCCAACAGCTGCATTTACTCAGATTTCGTCTGAAAAGAAGGATGGAGTGACAAAGAGAGAAGCCCACATACAACTATGGTTCTCAGTATGCAACACACAGGCTTTAGAACTCATTCACCTGGTATTTCAGCCTTGGTCATTCAAGACTTTACATAACAAATAAATCCATCCATCTGTACAAGTTGCTCAGTGGAAACAGATTATTTCAACAAAACTTCCTTTTCGGTCATTAAATCTTTAAGTCTTTTTGAGCATTCAAATATTTTACAGATTAAAGTTATGGAAACATATAATTCCATAACTACAGATAAAGTTATGGAAACGTATGATTATGGGGGTTGGATTAGATGACCATTAAAGGTCCAGTCCAACCCAAACTATTGCAATAAAAAAAGAAAAAAAATGGGGAAAACCTCCCTTTTTTCCTATTTCCAATGACACAGCTGTTCACTATGTGAAATTACTTTTAGCAACAATACTTTTAACTACAACTAACATTATGAAATACCTTCATAGTTACTTAGAATAAGCACCATTAGCAACTCCTCACTTTTGCTTACTGACATCAAAATTCACTGTTCACATTAAGTATTTTTCAATTAAGTAGCTATCAGCATGTTCAACTTTACCATTTTTAGGGTCACCACAAAAAAAAAACAAACATTGCACAGCATTATCATCATTCTGTATCACCATTATCCCACTGGCAAAGACAAATATGAAGATAAATCTAGGGCTTACTGGTCGAAGATAAAAAAAAAAAAAAGAGATTCTTACAAGACAGATGTCTCTTTTGTCTCTGATTCCAGCTGCTCTGTCTCTTTCTTTTCAATTTCCTTGTCTCTCTTCAAGCTTTCAGCTGTCTCAGGTATAGTTTCCACATGCTCTGCCTCCATAGGTTCATCGAAGTCCTCCTCAGGAAAATCCATCATTCCCTGATCATCATCTGGAAGTGTTGCACACAGAACTAAAGGCTTAAGTCATTAAAATGACATATTTTATACTACAGTAGTATGCACAGATAGCATACTATATGCATGACCATAATCCACACTATCAATATATAAACATAATATCACATTTAAGCATCTAACTAGTATAAACTAAGAAACATTTTAACACTAATATGCCATATTTAAAGAGTTCCCAGAACTGGGTTTTGATATCTTTTTGATACCTTCAATAGCCTTCTCCTCTATTGTCTTCACTACTCGCCCATTTTCTGTAGCTTTCTGCACATACTTGGTATCCTCATTTTCAGAGACTATGACAGATTTTTCTGTGTAACTGGGATGTTTAGGATGAAATGAAGCTGGAGAAAGAGCTTCCTTTCCGAGCTGAGCAGGAGCTTTCTTTGACACAGAGGTGATTACCTGAAAGACATTTCAGCCATGAGTTTCAAAAAAAAAAAAAAAAAAAATCTCTTAAGAGTAAAAAAGGAAAAAAAAAATAATCTAGCACTCGCTATTTGCACAACGGGTAACCAGAACTAGAGGAAAAGCTCCGCATGTTTTGCAGCATGATAGCTAAAACTCCTCAGAAGTAAACTTTACATTCTATATTATCATTTCTGCTGTGATGTGTTTCTACTATAATTTTAAAAAGCAGTATACAACAGGCAATGGTTGACATTTAATGAAGTTTGCGGTTACTTTCACTATTTTTCCCACATAGCACTACCCCATTCCTAAATTAAAACTTCTGTGTCAACTGAGTATGTGACAATATATGTAAGACAGGGACAAGGCCTGGAACAACTGGGGAAAGCCAATATGGCAGTTTACACCTGTCCACACCAGTAATGAGTTCAAGGTGTCTACAGGACACCATAAGTCTAGGCAACAGAGTGCTTCTCCACTGGATTTCTTCATGCTACAGACATGACAGGGAGAGTGAGGAAAACAAACTGCATTTCAGCATGCTCTGCAAGCCTAAACTATGAGGCAATAAGTACACAGTTTGTTTTTTAGACACGATAACACTATGGCAGCACCTACAGAACCTCTTCTTACGGAAGATGTGGATGAAGTGGCCTCCATCGTTACCAAAAACAGGTCTCTGCACCTACTGGCCCTTAAGCTGCAGCAAGGTCCAAAGCCTCAACAGCTTTCCCTGAAGATACAATTTACAGACAGAGAATTTAGAATTGCAAACAATAATTTCTAGGGTTCTAATCTCACTACAACTACTTCTACTGTGGTCAGCACCAAAGTCAGCCCTTCACTCACCTTAAAGAGAAAGCAAACATTACTTAATCTACCTTCACCAACAACTTTTTGCTAGCTCAGCCAAATGAATTTATTCATACTTATATTTCTGCTCATCTCCTGAAGTAAAAGCATCACCATCTTGTTTTTTATGCCCATTTATTTTCTAACGCTGCACTCTTCATCCTCATCATCCATTTCATTTTCTAAAATCTCCAATTCCTCCTCCTAGGACCACAGAAACTATCACCTGAACAGCCTGTTTGGGAATTAATTTCCTTCTCAATGTTTCCTACACAAGTGACCACTGTTTTGCACCATAAAAACAAAAGACCCTCTCTTACTATATCTCCCCCTTTTTTCTTTTTCAGTTATTTCTCGGTTCCAACACAACTGCTGAAAAGACTGCCATTGGTGATTATTTTCAACATAAGAGTTGATGTTGTTATTACACAATGTTTCACAAATGAGATTCATCCACTCTACTCCATCTGCTCTCTACAGACTCTTACTAAATATCTCATTGTATTTCCAGCTATAAAGTCCTTCACACGTACCAGAACTCTTAACAAAATGCTAGCCTTCCAGCCTCAGCAGCCCGTCCCTCCTTTCACTCCAAAATCTTCCACTACGGTAAACTTCTATCCATAGCTTCAATTTTCCATTTGCTTTCCATTTCTGCAGAAGATTACTTTCTTACCCTGTTCCACACCCACAAATACTTTCTTCTGCTTATTTCACTTCCCATCATCATTTCCTTGCCACAAGGAAGGTCTTTTCTACTCTTAGGAAGAAAGACAAAGCAGAAGTTCACCTTCACGAGAGGCACCTAACATTATAAAAACAGTTCTACCTGTCACAAGTTCACAGCTATACACAACTACTATACTAAAGATACAGAAAGAGTTGTATTCTATTTAAGGTGGAAGCGGAAGACAAGAAAATGCATGAAGTTACACAGTAACATTGCTAAGGAAGCTAATGAGAAACATAATTTCTAGAAGCAGAAATAAAAGACAACAGTATTCAAATCAACCCAAATACAGATTAATACTTATTAATGAGATTTTTTCCTTTACCTTCGGAGTTTGGGACTGCACAGAGAAAGGATTCAGTGGTACTCCAGCAGATCTTTTCCTTTTCAGCATTATAATTGGTGGCGGACTTATCTGAACAGTCTGAATATTGAAAGAAAATAGAAAATGACAAAACAAAAAGGTGTTGTTTAGTGTTTTCTTTTGCCTTAGTTAGTAACGTTTTCCATTAAAGAGAAAGAAGGCCACCAGTATTTCTCATTCGCCAAGTGAACACACCTCCTGATATACAACTCTGCCACATAAAAAGTTATCAGAGCAATCAGCCTATGAAGACAGACACTAGATTGTTTCAGTAAACAGTCTAAGAGAAAAACTGTCAATAAGTGAAACAGTTTTCAAACAGGGGGTATTTCTGTAGCTAACCATGCCTTTAGTGCACAAGTATCAAAATAACTGGTGGGATGTTCTTCGTGTCTGCTGAAATGGTAGCACTGAGCACACATGCCTTAAGAAAGGCAGAAGTGCAGTTTCACACTGTCACACTAGAATAAAACTTATTTAAATTTATTTACATGTACAGGTATTTTATACCCATCCTTATCAACAGCTAAGAAGAAAGAAATTCTGGCAAACAAACAACAAAGCCATAAAAACAATAGCTAACTACTATTTAAGTAAATAGAAGCCATAGTGTAATTATTAGCATTATTTCCACTAATCAATGCTCCACAAAATTTGACAGCATTAAAATGCATTTGCTTAATGATCTGAGGGTTTTTGATAGCATAAGATACCATAACTCTCAATCAGATGTCATAAGGAGGAGTAAAATAGTAAGCACATAAAACCAGGAAAAGAACTTCACATCGGAACATCTACACCCCTATCACTGCTCTGTAAAAACACATTACGCTTATTATGATACAACATATTTCAATTCAGTATCTTAACACTACAGTAGTTTCACTCTTTACATGTGAGCAATCCTTTCAGTTTTAAGAAATCCTGCTGAGGGGCATTAACTTATTGAAAAGTCATTAATGATGAGGAACTGCCTCCTTCGAGACAGTCCAACCCAGCTCCAGCAGCCACCCTGCACTCCTAACTCAGAGGAAGCGTTTATCTGGTCCTCTGCAGCAAACTGTAGAAAGCAGGAGGCGGCAGACAGAAGTTCAGGCTATGTCATCTGCTGAAATGGTCATCCCTCAGCTCCTCTCGTGAACCCAAACACGACAGATGGAAATATCCTACAGTATACTGGCTGGAGTGTAGCAATACACGTATACGGTATACACGATTCAGAGGCAAATAAGTCCCGTTTCACTCCAAGCTAACTAAAACCCAGAAGGCTGCACTAGCACAGACTCTACACTGCACTAATATAAACCATCTCTAATCAGGACATCGCAGTTCTGGCTTATCAAACCAACAGAGTCATGCATCTTCTGCATGGGGGAGATGACAGGCAGACTGCATACATATGTGGAATATACAAAGCAGATGTGTTACGGAAGAAATCAATCTTAGATGGTCTAGTTGTAGGAAGAACTTTATTTTCTTGATATGTTCCATGGCAAGAAAATTTAATGGCTTAAGGTGTTCCAAGCAGATTTTATTAATATACTTACTTCAGCATTAAGATCTTGAAGAATATCCCCTAGTAAATCACCCTTTGACAGGTCCACGGTTTTCTGTAAGATAACACATTAGCCAAACAGTTCTTAGTTCTATGTGCAAACCCAATCAGGAGACCAGCAGCAAATGACTAAAGGGTTTCTACAAAACACACACAATGTTTTCAGGAACGCTCCATACACAAGAGATTGTAGTCGGAGTTTATGTCTTGCTAGACACAGGAAACTGGAACAAGCCCTTGATTTATTCCGCTCTCACTAAACCACTGCAAACAAGTTAGAAATCTTTAAATTCAAAACGGTAAAAACTTACATCGGTGTTTTTCTTCCCAGCACTGGCTATAAACATAGACTTAATTGTGTTTGGCTTTGACACCGCAGATTTTTTCACATTCTTTTTATCAACCGTCGATGTTTTGCCACCTTTTCCTGCAGAAAAATATAAAATTGTGAATTCTACACCAGAAATGCTCAGTGTCTAAGGGTCCAGTTATTAGCAGGAACAGATAGCTGAGGTAGTCTATTTCTTCCACCTTTACACTGCTGGCTGAAATGAAGCCTCAATATCTTTCACTTGCAGACAAAATCTTTCACTTTCACAGACAAAAAAAAGCAAAACCCTATGAGCACCCCATCTTTCCTACTCGCATCAGAGACAATCTTTGCATACTCAAGTTCATACTCCAGAAAAAATACCAAGATATTTTACATGGAAACCTCTCCAGAAAAAGCACAAGTGTCCAGGAATTTGGCACTAGGCTTGGATTCTCAACATCAGACTCAATTTCTCAGTTTGCCACCAACTTCATAAAAGTTGTCAAAATCATTTGACCCTAGATCCTTAAAAGCATGTAAGTATTTTAGTGGCAAAAGAGATCACGCATTGTTTAGACACTGGCTTTGGAAACCACGATCATTGCTGGATGCATTCGTTCCACAAGTGAATATACGTCCCACAGAAGATTCTAAGCAAAATTGCCCTGGTAGCGCTGCAGTAGTCAGCAGTGATTTGACCTCATTTGTGGACCTCTGCCTTCTGTATCATGGGGGCTAAGCAAAAGCCACAGGCACAGAACTACAGAGCTTCAGGTAAGATATCATTTGGCCATATTCACCACATACTGATGCCAAGAGGTTGCCTGGTTTAGGTATCTTTTAAAAGCGACTAGAAGACATTCTACAGTGGTCATGTTCAGCCTACCTTTCTTACTGGACCCAAAAGCATCATCATCCAGATCTTCATCAAAGATTTCCCTTCCATCTTCTACATAACCTATCCCACCTGTAAAAAAAAAAAATTGTTAAAAATTTACATTCTAAATTCTGTCTTCTTATATTTCTAAATCTACTCATAATCAAAAGTTTTACATATTTAAACACTTTTCCCCCTTTAATATAGAGCAAAAGTTATCAATGCAAAAAAGTTAAACACTACAGCACTCTCAGCTGTATCTCCTATTAGACTAACTAGGAAATTATCAATTACAGTACTTCTTTTTAAAGTTACATCACTGATAACTGCAAATAAAATTTCAAGAACAGTTCTTAATGGAAAAATATCTTCCTTATCATCCTGATATACTACTACGAGAACAATGCAAAAGATTCATTTCCACACAAAAGCTTATCTTTTTCTTGCCTCCTAAAACAATTTTTAACAACTTACTAGCTATACTTACCTCAAATCATGAACATTATGAAGCCTA
>Ga0181612_150866_pt1 | contig 13297 bp, 13 predicted proteins | sample HoacroProtozoa21_FD_119630 | JGI IMG/M metagenome (GOLD analysis project Ga0181612, IMG submission 119630) | Hoatzin crop microbial communities from Cojedes, Venezuel. Combined Assembly of Gp0051906, Gp0051904, Gp0051908
CCGCCCCCGGCATCGGAGCGGGCCTTCTGTTCTGGGCCATGGGCGAGCCGATCTACCATTACATGACCACCCCCACCGCCATCGCTGCGGCGGGCTCCCGCGAAGCCGGCATCTTTGCCGTGGCGCAGGCCATGTGGGACTGGAGCTTCGTTCAGTACTGCATGTACGCCATCTGCGGCGGTGCCTTCGCGATCATCTGCTACAACCGGAAAAAGAGCCTTTCCTTCAACTCCATCGTGGAATGTGCCACCGGAAAGAGCAACCGCACGCTGAACACTGTCATCACCGCGGTCGTTATCTTCTGCCTGATGGGTGCGACCTCCAATTCCATGGGTGTCGGCCTGATGCAGATCGGTGCCGGACTGGAAGCCGCCTTCGGCATTCCTCAGTCTGCCTTCGTATGGCTCCTGGCCGCCATCGGCATCACGATCATCTTCTTGCTGTCCTGCGTTTCCGGCATCGGCAAGGGACTGAAGCTGGTTTCTTCCTGCTGCATCTACTTTTTCATATTCCTTCTTGTCTATGTATTCCTGTTCGGTAATACCGAATTCATCACAAAGATCACCTCCGAGTCCATCGGCTATATCGTCGATCACTGGGGCACCCAGACCACGATGATGAACGCCATGGCGGACAACGATACCTGGTTTGCCGACTGGATCGTCCAGTACTGGGCCTCCTTCATCGTCTACGCTCCGGTCGTCGGCATGTTCCTGGCCCGCATGGGCAGAGGACGCACCGTCCGCACCTTCATGCTGGTGCAGATCCTGGTCCCGTCTCTGTTCTGCATCTTCTGGATCGGCGTGTTCGGCGGACAGACCATCTATCTGCAGACCTCCGGCACTCTGGATGTGTGGAATGCCGTCAATACTTCCGGCATGCAGGCCACCGTGTTCCAGATCATCGGAACTCTGCCTCTGGCAAAGATCATCACCATCGCCTTCCTGATCACCGTCACTCTCAGCTTCTGCACGCTGGCCGACCCCATGGCCTCCGTGGCCGCGACCCTGTCGGTGCGCAGCCTGCAGGCGGAGGATGAGCCTCCGAAAAAGCAGAAGATCCTGGTGGGATGCATCCTCGGCGGCACCGCCTATACCCTGGTAGCCACCGGCGGCATCAACTCCGTCAAGGGCATGTTCACTCTGGTGGGTGTGCTGCAGAGCGTGGTGCTGATCATGTGCGCGATCGTCCTGTTCAAATACGGCAAGAAATGCTACTACACCGACAACTGGGGCTACCTGGAAGACGGCCAGCAGGACTGAACATAAACCCGATACGAATCCGACAAACATGGAATTAAGGTAAAAAGGAGTATTTATCATGAGCTTTAAAAGAGTGATCAATGTTGTAGAGACCCATGACGGCGAGCCGATGAGAGTCGTAACCGGCGGTGTTCCCCCGATCCCCGGAAAGACCGTCTATGAAAAAGAAGAATATCTCCGTCTCCATGCAGACGGACTGCGCAAGTTCCTTCTCCGCGAGCCCCGCGGATATCCTCCGATGTGCTGCAACGTGCTGGTTCCGCCCACGGATCCGGACGAAGCGGCGGCAGGATTCATCATCATGGAGCAGACCGAGTATCCGATGATGTCCGGCGGCAACGTCATCTCCGTGGCCACCGTGCTTCTGGAGACCGGCATGGTCCCAATGAAGGAAGGAATGAACGAGTTCAATCTTGAAGCTCCCGCCGGCATCATCGGCATCAAGGCCAAATGCGAAAACGGCAAGGCTACGGAAGTTACTTTCCGCAACGTTCCCGCCTTCGCGGTCTACACCGATACCGAGATCGAAGTGCCCCACATCGGACACGGCGTCGAGAAAGTCAAAGTCGACGTGGCCTGGGGCGGCATGTTCTATGCCATGGCGGATGTCCGCCAGTTCCCGTGGATCGAACTGACTCCCGAGAACGGCCGCGAGATCACCCGCGTCAGCTCTCTGATCCTCAAGGCAGCACAGGATCAGCTGCCGGTGGCCCATCCGAACTATCCCGGAGTCGGCATCACCATTTCCCAGCTCTATGATCCGGAAAACTACAAGTCCGAGTCGGTCGACGTGAAGAACGCCGTCACCGTCGCCAGCGGCGAGGTGGACTTCGACAATCCGTCCACCTGGATCGGCGCACTGGACCGCTGTCCCTGCGGCACCGGCACCTGCGCAAGAATGGCTGCCATGTATGCCAAAGGCGAACTGGACATCAACCAGAAATTCCGTCACCAGGGTCTGCTGGGCGTTGTCTACACGGGCGAACTGGTGGAGAAGACCAAGATCGGCGAATACGACGCGGTGGTTCCCACCATTACCGGCGAATCCTGGATCTACGGCTACGGCAATCTGGTTCTGGATCCCACCGATCCCTTCGAGGAAGGCTTTGTCATCGGTGACATCTGGGCCTAATATGCTCATTACTTTTCCTTACTCTCTTACTATATAAGCTGAAAGAGGGCCGGCACGACCTTACGGGCCGTACCGGCTCTTTTCAGTAAAAAAACGACGAAAAAAGAGGTTGACCGATATGGAAGACATGAAAAATATCAAGAATAATTCCATAAAACCGCTGGAAGGCATACGGATCCTGGATTTGTCTCATGCCTACAGCGGACCGTTTGCCACGATGCATCTGGCCGATCAGGGCGCCGAGGTCATCAAGATCGAAGTGCCGGGCAAGGGAGACCAGAGCAGAAACTGGCCGCCGATGAAAAACGGCGCCAGCGGCTATTATGCCTACGTCAACCGGAACAAATACGGTCTGACGCTGAACCTGAAGAGCGAAGAAGGCAAAAAAGTTTTCAGGGAACTTGTGAAGAATTCCGATGTCGTGGTGGAAAATTTCCGTGTCGGCACCATGGACCGGCTCGGACTGGGCTATGAGGTCCTCAAAGAGATCAATCCGAAGATCATCTACGCTTCCATCTCCGGTTTCGGCCTGGAAGGGGAGCTGGCTCCGAGACCCTGCTACGATATCGTGGCGCAGGCCATGGGCGGCATGATGAGCATGACGGGCTTTCCCGACCGGATGGTAAAAGTGGGGCCCGCTATCGCCGATAACTATTCCGGCACCTATCTTTCCCTGGGCATCGTGATGGCTCTGTTCCAGCGCGAGCGCACGGGGCTTGGCCGGAGACTGGATGTGTCCATGCTCGATACGATCTTCTCCATCCTGGAGACCGGTGTCATGGAATATACCCTCAGCGGCAAAGTCGCGACCCCGCAAGGCAACGCCGATCCCGTTATCGCTCCGTTCGACGCGTTTCAGGCAAAGGACGGCATGTTCGTCATCGCCTGCGGAACGGACAAGTTCTTCGGCACCCTGTGCGAGCTGATGGGACAGCCGGAACTGGCGGAAGATCCGAGATTCGTTACCAACAACGACCGCGTAGAGCATTATATCCCGGAACTCAAGGACATCATCGAAGCCTGGTCGATGCAGCATGACCTCGATGAGATCGAGAAACTTGTTGTCGGAGCGGGCATTCCCTTCAGCCGCATCAACAATATTCAGCAGGCCTGCAATCTCGATGTGATCCGGGACCGCCATATGCTCTGGGAAGTGGAAGATCCCGGAGTCGGGGAGACTATCTGTGTGCCGGGAACTCCCATCAAAATGCACGGCTGCAGCGATGAGATACAGAAAGCGGCTCCCGCCCTGGGAGAAGATACCGAAAGACTGCTGGAGAGCATCCTCCATATGGACGAAGATTCTCTGGCGGAACTCAAAGAAAACGGTGTGATCTGAGATCCGGCCGGTATAGCAAGGAGCGTGTATTATCATGACAACAGAACAAAGAAATGCCGCGCTGACCAGAAAACGCTGGATCGTGCTGCTGGCCAGCTGCATCGCGAATCTGTGCATCGGATCTCTTTATGCCTGGAGCGTATTTTCGGGCCCCATGGCGGAGCATCTTAATGCACTGCATAAGACGGCACTGACGGCAGCGGACCTGGCGATCGTATTTTCCATCGCCAACGGAGATGCGTTTATTACGATGATCGCCGGCGGCGCGCTGGACAGGAAGATCGGCTCGAGAATGGTCATTTTCATCGGCGTCATGGTCTTCGGACTGGGCTTTATCGTCAGCGGTCTGGCAACGAATGTTGCCGTGCTGGTGCTGGGATTCAGCATCCTGTGCGGTCTGGCAAACGGCTTTGCCTATGTCTGCATCATCAGCAATACCGTCAAGTTCTTCCCGGACAAGAAGGGTCTTGCCGGCGGACTGATCACCGCTTCTTTCGGCATCAGCTCCGTAATCATTCCGCCCATTGCCGACGTGCTCAACCGGTCGGTGGGCGTGACGAGAGCCTTTATCATCTTCGGCGTAGTGATCCTCAGTCTGGGCGTGTTCTGCAATTTCCTGATCCAAAACTGCCCCGATGATTTCGAGCCTGTGGGCTGGAAGAAGAAAGAAGGCGGAGAAGAACAGAGTCTGGCGGAAGACAAGAATGCCGGACAGATGCTGCGAACTCCGGTCTTCTATGTAATGCTGGGAATGCTGTTTATTGCCTCGACACTGGGACTGATGACCATATCCGAAGCGTCCAGCGCCGCTCAGAGCATGATCGGAATGAGCACCAGCAGCGCAGCTCTCATCGTCTCGGTCCTGGCTCTCTTCAACACGGCGGGACGCATCGTGTGCGGATGGATCTCCGACAAGATCGGGCGCATCAACACCCTGTGCGGAGCCTTCATAATTGCGATCGTGGCGCTGGCACTAATCTATCTGAGCGAAGCGGGGAAGAGCACCGTCATGTTCGCGGTGGGGATCTGCATTATCGGATTTTTCTACGGAGCGTTCATGGGTGTCTACCCCGGATTTACCAGCGACCAGTTCGGTGTGAAGTACAGTTCCCTCAACTACGGGATCATGTTCATCGGCTTTTCTTCCGGCGGCCTGGTGGGCCCCATGATCATGCAGGCGGTTTTCAACGGGACCGGTTCCTACCGGTCAGCGTTCCTGATCGGAATCGTCTTTTCGGCAGTGGGCCTGACCCTTACATTCCTTTACCGGATCATGGTCCGGAAGAATACGGAAGAGAAAATTATTTCCTCAGGGGAACTGCGAAGCGAATGTTCCAACTGAGCAGAAAAGCAGATAATAATGCGGAAAGCGGATATCTTCAGAAAATTTCTGAGGGATATCCGCTTTCCGCATCTATTGGACATATGAAAGGGAAGCCCCGCCGGATAAGGAACTTAAACTCATGAAAATAATAGTCGGGACAACAATAAATCACGCGGCATACGGCCGCAATATTATCTATGTGTGTACGGAGACTCAACGTCTTCGGACGGGGCTTCCCGTACCATTATCCTACCGCGCGGCCCGGAAGATTTGGCAAACGGGCTGTGACGGAAGTCTTAACTTTGCGTTAATTTATTATGAACACGTGTTTCATGCAAAGACCCGGTCTGTCCGTTCAAAAAATCGAACGAAAGACAGACCGGGTCCGGTTTGCTTTTAAGATAATCAGAGCTTTTTCTTCGTCAGATACCACTCCACGGGCTCCAGGGATGGATCCTTTCCGCTGGCACGTTCCTCCGCCTCTTCCAGGGTCAGCGGGGCGCCCAGCAGCACATCGTCGCCGGGCTGCCAGTTGGCGGGAGTCGCCACGCCCGTCTCGTCATGCAGCTGCAGCGCCTGCAGGATGCGCTTTATTTCGGGCAGGTTCCGTCCGGTGCTCATGGGATAGTAGAGCAGGGCGCGGATGATGCCTTCGGGATCGATGAGGATCACGGCGCGCACGGTCTGGGTGTTGGCCACCGTCTGGATCATGCCGTATTTCTTTGCCACCTTCATGCTGATGTCCGCGATGATGGGGAAGGGAATGCGGGTGCATCCGGTGCCGTCAAGATCGATGCTCTCGATGTTCTTGGCCCAGGCCAGATGGGAGGACAGGGAGTCCACCGACAGACCCAGAAGCTTTGCGTTGAGATCGGCAAATTCCTTTTCCATCTTCGCAAAGGCGATAAATTCCGTGGTGCATACCGGGGTGAAGTCCGCCGGGTGGGAAAAGAGCACGACCCAGCTTCCCTTGTAGTCGGCCGGGAACTCGATCTTTCCCATGGTGGTCATGGCGCGGAACTCCGGCGCCGGATCGCCGATCATCGGCATGCGCGGGACATTGTTTTCATCCATTGAAATGTGTTCCTTTCTTAATAGTTATATTGATTCATTTGAGTCAGCTTGTAAGTCGATTCTATCAGAAGGGAGAGGAAAACACAACGGCGAAACCGGCCGATCGTTTATCGGATGCAGCCGTGAACTACCTCCTCCAGACGAGAAGATATGCGTACCAGACCAGGAGCCCGAAGTTCATGCAGAAGGTGAACAGTCCATAAGAGAAGGCTCCGGAAGGAAGAATCTGCGCGATCACGAAGAGGATCCCCATGGGGATCAGCGGCGAGAACACCGCGGCGGCCGGCTTCAGCCAGGTCTTTTTCTTCAGAATCAGAATGAACAGCACAAGAACAGAGCCGTAGATGGGGACATAAGAGATGCAGAAGGCTGGGTAAAGAACTTTGTTGGCGGAGGCGGACATCCGGATGGCGTCGGCTCTCGAGATGCTGTCGGCATCCGTGAAGACCAGCACATGGAAGGCCACGATGAAATGCAGCATGAGGGCCCCCGCAAAGAGCATGGCAAAAAGATAGGACAGCCTCTTCCGGTCCTTTTCGGCCCGGGCAATGTTTGCCATGCACTGAAGACCGGGATACAGGAAGAAGGCCCCGACGGCGGCCAGCGTCACGGTGAGGGTGATCCTCAGATCCGAGTACGCGGCTCCGTGGCCCTCCTGCAGGAAGTAGAAGGTGCCGCTGCCGATGCTGCCGGTGGGTACGAACCCCAGCAGCCAGTCTCCGATGCTCAGACACAGACATCCCAGGATCCCGAAAATAAGATCCCGTGTCCGGAGCAGTTCTTTTCTTCTGATCGTTTCCATGATGATCCTCCGTTATTATCTGTTGTTTGCCTTCATCTGATCGATCCAGTTCATAAAGGTGTCGAATGTGAGTTTCACGTTGCCGCAGTTGCAGTGGTTGCAGGCATCTTCCTGCTCGGTGAGAAGCCGGAAGGTGAGACTGCGGACGTTCTTCAGGGCGGCGATCTCGTCTCCCACCATTTCATAGGGAATAAAATGGTCCTTGCTGGCTCCGGTGATCAGGATATCCTGGGTGATCCGGTCCGCGATGTCCATCAGCTGATAGTTTTCCATCTTCCGGGCATAGGAGAAGGCATCGTCCGCCTCGTAGGCGTACTTTCCGTGCTCCAGTCCCCAGCGGGTCATCTCATCCTGAGACGCTCTCTTGTTGAAAATGAAATTGATGAGTCCCCGGCAGTTGTGCTTTACCAGCCGCTTGGCGAATTTGAAGGTCCCGGTTTTGTATCCCACGGAAGAGGACAGCAGGATGTCCAGGAAGTTCGGAAAGATGCTCCAGGCGATGACCCGGGAGATCCTCTTTTCGAAGGCGGCCGCTCTCGGCGCCAGCATGCCGCCCAGGGAGGCGCCGATGATGGTGACGTCGTCGAGGTCGAAGTAATCCAGCACCGCCTTCACCGGCTTTTCCCACTCGTGGGTGAAATGCTTGTTCTGCACCCGCACGACGCCGCCCTGTCCGGGTCCTTCGAACAGATACACGTCAAAGCCGTTTTCCGCCAGATACAGCATGGGGAAAAAGAATTCCTCGTAGTAGCTGTCGTTGCCGCCGTGCAGCAGCACCACGTCCCGGCACTGGCCCTGAGGACGGGCATGCATCACGGGAAGCTTAACATCCTCATAGGGAACGTCGAAGCGCTCCACCGTGCCGTTTTCGAAATACTCTTTATAGTAATCATAGAACATTTCGGTGGCCTTGGTGTAGTAAAGCTTCTTGTCCGGGTCTCCGTCGTACATGAAAAATTCGCTCATCCGGTAGTATCCGATGGCGTTTTCCGTCCGCCCCTCCGCCGAGGCCCGGTCTCCCAGAGCGATGAGGGAGGCCTTCCAGTCCTCGCTTGTGCGGATCGTCGGGCCGACTTCCTTTACTTCCTCCAGATCGCCGCCGTCCCACATCACGAGACGGTTGAGCTGAAAGTTGAAGTTCGACTGGTCGTTGAGATGGTAAACGCCTTTTTTAAATTCGATAGCCATAAAAATGATCCTCCTGACATTTTCCTGTTCTACAGGATACCCTCGGGGGGATCGTGCCGCTTTCAAATTTCTGCTGTTTTTTCTATTCCGTTAAACTTTTGGTGTCCTGCGGTGTCTGCCGCGGCAGTTCCCGGATCCGCAGATGGCCGCGGAATTCTCCGGCGCTCAGTCCGAAGAGCTTCCGGTTCACGGCGGCAAAATGGGAGGGACTGTAAAAGCCCGCGTCCAGAGAGGCTTCCGTGATGCTTTTTTCGCCGGCCAGCTCCCGGTAGACCCGGTACATTCTCCGCAGCGTCACGTAGCCGGCAAAGGTGATGCCGGCCTGCTCGCTGAACAGATGGGAAAAGCGGCTCTCGGAAAGCCCGACGAAGGCGGCGGCTTCGGCTTCCGTCAGCTGGTCGCCCAGATGCCCGTCCACGTAGTGCATGGCCGAAAGTATCCGCAGATCCCGGATCGAGGTGCCTGTATCCTGGAGCCCCGCCAGGGAAAGCGCCTGCGTCATGAACCGCCGCACGGCGGCAGGGTCGTCTTCCTTCTTCCGCAGGGACTCATAAAGCTCCGCGATGCGCCCGGCGGTCTCTTCCGGCAGAACGGCCAGCTCCGTGATCTGACGGGACAGGGAGGTGGTCTCGTCGAACAGAAAGACCAGATTGGCCCCTTCGCCGCTGCGGATGGTATGCGCGCATCCAGAGGGGATGCGCACGCCGCGGCAGGGATATTCTCCGTCTTCGGTGAGCACCCGGATCTCTCCGGAGAGGGACACCAGAAGGTGAGCGGCCCGGTGGGCATGCATATTCGGGTCCGAATAGTCGGACTTCAGCATCAGATGATTTTCGGACAGATAGATCTCAGTCATGACAAACTCTCAAAACGTAAATTAGCAACAACTAATACAATTATATCACAATCTGTCCCGAGGGGAAAACAGGAGGGATCCGGAGCACTCGCTTTCCTGGTCCGGAGACTTCAGCATCACGCCGTTGAGACCGAAGAGCATTACGACGCTCAGTTCGTCGGCGGATCTGAAGAGCGGCCTGATAGAATACGCGATCTGTTTTGCCGTGGCACTGGTGGGACTGCTGTTTGCCTGCCTGTTTAAGCGGCGGTCGCGAAAACGGTAATCCCGATAAACGCTATATACTATGGGAAAAAGGTAGAACACGGTATCTGCTTTGGCAGATACCGTGTTCTCTTTGGACCTGTTGACAGCGGAAGCTCCATGGATAATCTGCGTATATGAGATATCCTTTTGCATTAAATAATTGACATCCTCCCACCACTAAAGTAGTGGGATTCCTAAGATCGGATTTCTTTTCACCAACCAGGGCTTTAAGGATCTGGTGGAGATGAATATCGCGATCTGGGAGCAGGAGACCTTCGACTCCACCCCGAAGGATCTGCCGCTGCTTTTCATCGGCGGGGACGATGATCCGGTGGGAAGCTACGGTATCGGTGTTCAGGAAAGCGCGGCGGCCTACCGGGAAAACGGATCGTCCGACGTGACGATCCGGCTCTATCACGGAAGGCATGAGATACACTACGATTACTGCCGGGAAGAGGTATATGCCAATCTTTTCAAATGGCTGGGAGACCGGGACGGCACGAAAGCATCAAAATAAATGAAACGGCAGCGAAGGCTGCCGTTTTCTGATGGAAGGACAGATCCATCCTTAATGTTTAATGTTTCTTGCCTTCCGGATCTCTTCTGAGGTACAATGTTCGCACAACGCTCTGAAAGGAGAGGTCTCCCATGACGGAAGAACGGAAAAAAACTAAAAGGAAGCTGAACATCCTGGGGACACTGGCTTTCGTGATCGCACCCCTGGCATGCTGGGGCGCCATTGTGGCCACCAACGAGTCGCCGCTTTTTGCCTCCATTTCCAGAATGATCTGGTATAAGGGAGTGGGAGACATCATCTTCCGTGCCATGCTGGTGATCTTCGTTCCGATGATCATCTGCTTTTTCGGTGCCATGAAGACGGCGGAATTTACAAAGAAGCAGTACTGGTTTTGCGGGATCTTTCTGATCCTTTCCTGCGTGACGCTGTTTATCGGCGCCATGGTGCTGCCGGCGGGGGACGGAGTGCACAAGAACACCGACGCCAACATCTGGCACGGCATCCTCAGTCTCGGGGGGATCGCGGCGATCTATGTGTCCTTCTGGTTCCTGACGCTGTTCATGCGGATCCGGGGAGACTCCAGAGGAGCCCGGCTGCTGATGTTTTTCCTGATCTTCGCACTGCTGACCGGAGTCTTCGCGGTCCTGTACATCGTGGACAAAGGCTCCTATGTCGGAGCCTCGGCCGTGGCGGAATCCTATGTTCTGATCCTGTTCAATGTGCTGGGATACATGGCCTTCGACCTTGCCACCAGATATAAGTGGGAAAGGGAAGCGCTTGAGAGAGCGGAACAAACCGAATCGTGAAATCAGAAGCCGGCAGATCCGAAACGGTCTGCCGGCTTCTATTATTCAAACGCTTAAGCATAATGATAGCGGTCCTTTTTGGCCCAGAGAAAAACAGCGGAGAGGATCACCGCCATGAGTTCGGCCACGATCACCGCCGACCAGATCCCGTTGATCCCCAGAATAAGGGGAAGCAGCAGCACCGCCGCCACTTCGAATACCAGGGTGCGCAGAAAGGAGATGAGGGCGCTGGTCAGTCCGTCGTTGAGAGCGGTAAAGAAACTCGAGGCGAAAATGGAAAATCCCATCAGAAGAAAAGAGACCGAATAGATCCGAAGCCCCGAGGCCGTCAGGGCCATAAGCTCGCTGTCGTATCCCACAAACAGGGAGGCCAGCGGGCCGGCCAGGATCTCTCCGAAAAGCGTCATGCCGATGCCGAACAGGCCCACCAGCTTCAGGCTCTTCGACAGAAGACTCTTGAGTTCTTCGTAATTTTCCGCGCCCTGGTTGAAGCTGACGATGGGGGCGGTGCCCACGGAATAGCCCACGAAGGCGGCGGAAAAGATCATGCTGACATACATCATGACGCCGTAGGCCGCCACTCCGTTCTCCCCGGCGTATTTGAGCAGCTGAAGATTATACAGGATGCCGACGATGCTGAAGGCCACATTGCTCATGAATTCCGACGAGCCGTTGGTGCAGGCCTTCAGGATGGCCCGGCCGTCGTATTTCGGCTTTGTCAGCCGCAGAAGACTGTCGTTTTTCCGGCCGAAGAAGAGAAGCGGCACCACACCGCCGATCACTTCGCTGACCGCTGTGGCGAGTGCGGCGCCGGCCAGACGGTACTGAAGCGGAAGGCTCATGCACAGGACCGCGTCCAGGATCATGTTGGCAAAGCCGGAGGCGAAGGTGACGTACAGGCCCAGCTTCGGCTTTTCCGCCGTGACGAAAAAGCTCTGAAAGAGCATCTGCAGACAGAAAAAGGGAAGAGACAGCAGTACGATGCGGGCATAGCGTACGCAGTCCTCCAGCAGTTCTCCCTCGGCACCCATCGCCGCGGCGATCCTCCGCAGAAAGAGCTGCCCCAGGATCCCCAGAACGACGCCGAGAAGAAAGGTCACTGTCACGAACAGGGAAAAGTATTCGTTGGCCTTCTCCGGTTTTCCCTCGCCCAGCTTTGCGGCCACGATGGCCGATCCTCCCGTTCCGAACATGAATCCGGCCGTGGCCATGATCAGCAGAAAAGGCATGATGAGGTTGACCGCGGCAAAGGGGGTCTTTCCGGCAAAATTCGATACGAAATAGCCGTCGACGATGCTGTAGACGGAAGTGAAGATCATCGTGCCGATGGAGGGGATCGCAAAGCGTATCAGCCTCGAGTAGGTGAAATGATCGGACAGACGGATGGTCATACGCGCGCCTCCCAGTCTTCCACCTGGCTCCGGAAGGATTCCATGTATTTTTCCTCCAGGGAGACCAGCGCGCGGATCTCCTCCGTGTCCCAGCCGGAGAAGGCGCGAAGCTCCATCTCGAAGAGTACGCCGGCGGTCTCGTTCATGGTCTTGCGGCCCTTTTCCGTCAGGACGATCCTCTTGGCCCGCCCGTCGTGCCGCTCCAGAGAAAGGATCCCGTCCTTTTCCAGATTGCGAAGGGCGGAGCTGACGGTCTGCCGGCTCAGGCCGCTCTGCCTGCAGACCTCCGTGAGAAGACAGGAGCCGCCGTTGTCGTAGACGACATACAGGATCTTCATCACGCTGTCGTTGACATTCATCTTCACGGCGACCCTGTGATAAAGCGCATCGGTCTCGCCGAGAATATAGTTGGTTCTGTGGATCAGGTCAAAAAGTTCTTGTTCCATATCTTCACTCCGATTGTACGAAAACGTACAATAAGATAGTACGGCCTTCCGGAAATGTCAATGAACAGACTGTGAATATTAAAAAAGAAAGGTCTCGAACCGTCAGTTCGAAGACCTTTCTTCGCTTTCCGTATCGTCGGATGCGGGATCCGCCGTGTACTCCGGAACCGTGTAGTAATCCAGAACTCCGGCCTGGGTGCCGGAGATCCAGCGGTTCAGGGACCGGCACAGTTCGCGCCCTTCCTTGATGGTGCCCATAGTCTGATTCCCCCTGATAGATAATGCTACATTTGTTTCATTCTATCATTATCGGGAGGGAGAGACAATCGACAGATCGGTCCCGCAGGTGAAACGATCCCCGCAAAAAGTACCAAAAAAGAACGGCTCTGCGATGACCCGACCATGCAGAGCCGCTCTCCGGCACAGACAACATACGAAATACAACTTATATCTTATATCGCTATAACGCACTCAGGATTACAGTGAATTGACATCCTCCCACCACTAAAGTAGCGGGATTCCTAAGGTCGTAGAAATTGCTTCTCTCGAACCGTTACACGGCTTCTCGTACCTTAGAGGCCGAGTCAATGAGGCCTCTATCCCTATCGCACAAGGAGACCTTATGCGGATTCAGGAATACATTTGTTAATGCTGGTATGGTCGATCACCATCGGCCGCTGCATCGCTGTGAGAACAACTGCATCGCAGGATGCACCGGACTTCCTCAAAATATTAGCAGCACCGTTAAGATCTGCGTTCAGGATGACCCCGCCCTTGGACTTGTACAGTCCTCTGTGGATGCGGCGGCCGCTGAAAGTGCAGTCTTCAGGTTCCCCGTAGATGGGAATATGATCCTCGTCCACAAAGCTCGCTTTTGAGGTATAGGATTCTTCCTGCTCAACAACAGTTATGCC